>Ga0066378_10000838_pt1 | contig 12220 bp, 11 predicted proteins | sample Knorr_S23_td_DCM_FD_70947 | JGI IMG/M metagenome (GOLD analysis project Ga0066378, IMG submission 70947) | Marine microbial communities from Southern Atlantic Ocean transect - Knorr_S23_td_DCM_ad_71m_LV_A | ecosystem: Environmental > Aquatic > Marine > Oceanic | place: Southern Atlantic ocean...
CCCACTGTGGCCCCGCCAGTGTGACCATCGGAGGACCATTTTTTCGAGGGGCTGACTACTCGTATGTATGCAAAGCCCTTTCGGGCTTTGACCCCCGCGTCCCCTTGTTTGTTGTGGAGGCGTGGGCGGGAATCGAACCCGCGATAGAGCTTTTGCAGAGCTCGGCCTTACCACTTGGCTACCACGCCGTCCTTCAGAGCCGCGTATTGACCCTCGGGAGATTGGAGAGATTTGCTAATCGCTTATTAGTTTCAAGCAGATTCTCCGCGTTTTCGAAAATCGGGCTTAGTTTAGAGAGAAATTCGGGACTGCCATATTTTGTCTTACTCCACTAGGCTTAACTCAGAAATTCTGGGCAAGGTTAGACTACTTTGAAAGCTTACCAAAAGTAGTTCATCTTCTGTTTCCCCTAGCACTCACCACCATCGCATCCAAGTGTTTCTATAGCCTTAAGTTAGGTTGTGTGCTGTTAACCCGCATAGCGATGTCGCACTACCGAAGTAGGAAAAGCGGCCTTTTGATGGGGGGTCGTCTTTTTCTTTTGGCTCCAGCGGATGCTTTCAAGGGGTGACGAGTTGTGAAGCGAGGACCCCTTCACAACGTTTGATATGACATCGTCCTTGTCCTTATCCAGCCAATACGCTTAGTCTTTCTGGGTTGGCCCGTACCCCACGTCCGGCCATTAGAATAAAGTTTCTGGCATCTTCAGGCTCAAGGCGTATGCGTATTTTGGTTGTTTGCCTTCCTTTTGAGACGACGACACCGCTCCGAACAGTACACGATATCGTCCCAACATTTCTCCCACTTCTTCCTCCATGCGAAAGGCCGATTGCAGACCGGGCATGTCTTGGTTGGCAGGTGGGATTTTGATTTAGTCACCGCTAGCAGGGAGCTTGTTTTGCCTTAAGGGCAATGATCACGCGCCTGAAATTGATTCGAGTGCTTCGTGGAGAGCGTGTGTCCAAGGTCGCGGAGAGCACGGACCGTCTCTGGATTCGTGTTCTCTCCTTGCAATAAATCACCAAACCGGCTCCCCAGAACTTCTTTTTTCGAATAGCCGCATAGCATATGGAACGCGTGATTAGTCCACTCGATTAAACCGTCCGCGTCGGTTACCACGATCGCGTCGGAAAAGTGGCTTCCCACAGCGGTGAATGGCTTATTCTCTGTCCGATCCTTCATAACTTATCCCCCTCCTATCAGGTTGATCCTATCCTCAACGGGGAGCAACTTTAAATGTGGACAATCTGAATTAGTTACAGGCTTGAAGCTTAGTAGGGATTTCGTTTGGCTACCCTGGCCATAGTCGTTCCTAAAAAATATCTTAATTGCGTGCGTTCAGAAATGAATAGGATCGAATTTCCATAACCCGACAGTTTTTAAAGTATACTGATGAAGACTCTAACCCTAAAACTCGCTTCTCTTTTAGCACTGCTCCTGACGACTTCCCTGCTGGCATATGGCGCCAATTGGGGACAGTGGCGCGGTCCCAACTTCAATGGATCCACGGTAGGCGGAAGCTACCCGACAAATTGGTCTAAAACTGAGAACATCGCTTGGAGCGCGGACATGCCGGGCCCCAGCGCCGCCTCGCCGATTGTCTGGGGCGATCACGTTTTCATTTCATCCGCCAATCCAGAGACGGACTCATTGCACGCACTATGCTACGACCGGAATTCCGGCAAGCTTCTCTGGGAGCATAAAGTGGGAACCGGTTATCGCCGCGACGACCGGAGCGATTACGCATCCTGTTCACCCGCTACCGATGGCGAGATAGTGGTTTTCTTCTTCGGCAACGGATTAATGCGAGCCTACGATTTCGAGGGCAACGAAGCTTGGAGTCGCAACATCGAGACGGACTACGGAAAACTGGCCTTCGGCTGGACACCTAGCACCAGTCCTCTCCTTGATGACGACAGACTGATTCTGCAAATCCTCCAACGTGACGTTCCGGCCTGGGGACATGGAGAAGCCCACAATGAATCCTATCTTCTGGCACTGAATCCGAAAACCGGGGAGGAACTCTACCGGACGCTCCGGCCCAGCAAGGCGACGGCTGAGTCGATGGAAGCCTTTACGACGCCCGTGCCTTTGGAACACGACGGTCGCAAGGAAATCCTAGTCGTTGGCGGAGACGCAATTTCCGGTCATGATCCCTCGAACGGCAAGGAGCTTTGGCGCTGGGGCACCTGGAACCCCACGCGTATCGGACATTGGCGCTTGGTGCCTTCGCCAGTTGCCGGTGATGGAGTCATCCTAGCCTGCGCTCCCAAACGCGAACCGATCTACGCTTTTAATGCGGGCGGAAATGGCACGCTCAGAGAAAGCGAGATCGCCTGGATTAGTCAGAAAGGTCGCGACATATCGTCAGACGTTCCCACGCCGGCGTTCTACGACGGAGACTTTTTCATACTCAGCGATGTCCGGAGGGCGCTATCGCGCGTTGAACCGAAAAGTGGCGAGATCAAATGGACGATGGAAACCCCCGGAAGAAACAAGTTTGAAGCCTCGCCCTTGGCGGCGGATGGCAAGCTTTATCTCATGAACTTCAATTCCGACGTCGTCGTGGTGGATGCGAAAAATGGTAGCGTTCTAAACGAAGTCGCTATGGGCGACGAAGGAGAAGCGCACTCGCGGGCCACCATCGCTGCCTCGGAAGGGCAGCTATTCATTCGCACCAACAAGAAGCTCTACTGCGTCGGCGATCGAAACTAGCGGCTTACAGAAAAAGGAAGCGGGGCAGCAATCGATCTGACTAATCAACGTCTTCCGGCGACGGAGGAGCAGCTTTGGAGTTTCTCGTCAAACCCCCCGATACCAAGAGCAGAATACCCGCTAACGGGACCAGCAAGAGGAGAAACTGCATGAAGAACTTTCCACTCTGCAGCTGAAAAACCACGCAACCGATCAATATCAATCCTCCGCCAGCCAACTTTCACTTCCAGCCTATCGCAAGGCCCACGAGCAAAACTATACTCGTAGCGATGGCAAGGCAGTTTGAAGCCTCCAGGGGACCGGAAGATGGCTCGCTGCCTCCAATAAAATTCATTATTAGGAAAACGGATACAAAAAGAAGAACGATCTCACTAAAGATCCTAGCTGTCCAGCGGGCTAGGTTGGCAACGGAATCCATCGGCGAGCCAACCGCGTATGCAAAGCAGGCTGGTAGCAAGCCCCTGCCAATCTATTGCGGAACGCAGAGCTAGAAGCGATCGGAGATTCTTCCTGGATTCGAGTTTCCTTTTGAAGCAAGGAATTCAAGCAAAGCATCTGGTGGGAAATCGCCGACCAGTTCGATTCGGCGGGACCGTAAATCAGGGCAGGGCATAGGCCACATACTAAATAGTTCACAATCTCGCCGCCTCCCGCTGCCGCCACCGAGCTGAATTCCAAATTGATTGCGACGAGAGCGTTTTGGATAAGCCAGACGGCTTGCTAAAATACATGGACGTACCCAAGGATTCGGGCGGTTCTGGCCGGACACTTCCATAGCCCGAGAAACTGGCCATGCACTCGATTAGGGCGTAGGTTGAACCCCCCAAAACCAAACCCATACGCAAACAATTGCCCGAACCCTAGAGGCTTCGATTAAGATAGAAAGCAGCTTCCACGTGGGGTCCGCGTGGATGATGATGGGGTGTGCCGGAATTCCTAGAATTTGCCTAACGGAATCGAGATTACCGCCATCGTCACACCGCTCCGCGAGTCGGTGGAAATGGAGTTCATTGTGAAAAACGGTTCCGATGAAGACATGGAGTTCATTAATGGCCAGGTCTGCATCATGTTGAAGGGAGCTGAGAACTTCGATGAGCAAACGAACGATAACAAGGTCCTGATCAATCAGATCGCTGCCGCCCGCTCCCAAGGAGGCGACCGTTGGATCCTCTCTCAGTGGGACCAACTGAGACGGACCTGGGGGAATGCCCGTTGCCCGTGCCTACACTACGACCCCATCCTTGATCCTTGCGATGCGGGGAAAACGGTTTCTGTGAAAGGTAAGATCCAGTTTCACCAAGGGGATAGCCTGCAAACCAAAGCCCTAAATTAAGCGTGATGGCTGGTCCTCATCCAGTCGCCCATCGAAGATGGTCGGGACGACTGGATTCGAACCAGCGACTTCTACGTCCCGAACGTAGCGCTCTACCAGGCTGAGCTACGTCCCGACAAAAAGCCCTTTTATTGGGTGATTTTCCAGCATGTCCAGCCGGTATTTGAGCTTCCGATTTCCCTGCTTCAAAAATTTCCGGATCACTCGTACAATTCTGAGATGGCTTGAGCCCGCTCCTTTACCAAGCCACGCAATTCGGGCGGCTCCAGTACCTTCGCTTGATCGCCCCAGCCCAGCGCCCATTGGCTGATCTCCTCGAGGCTTCCTAGCCGGAAGTGAACAACGATACACCCGTTTTCATTGGGCTCGATTCGTTGTGTCGGATGCCATACGTTTTCGGATACGTAATCCGCCAGTCGCGGGGCAATCTCGATTGCCACGGCATGGTCTCCAGATTGAGACCAGATCCCGAAACTCGACCGCAGGTAGTCGTCGATGGAAAAGTCTTGCGGTATATTAAACGACTCCGACTGAAGCTCCAGATCAGAAGCCCTTGCTAAGAGGAAGGTGCGCATGGCGTTTCGCTGCCGATCCCGGGCGATCAGATACCACTTGCCCAGATAGTTCGTGACATGTAAGGGTTCTACGCTTCGTGTCTCGGGACTGTCGGCGCCGGCCTTCTTGTAGGCGAAGGCCAGGACTCGCTTTTCAAGGGCTCCTTTGATTGCCACCTGCAGCGTATTTTCATCAAGTTGAGAATGCTGTCCATGCTTGAACGAAATCGTTTCACTCAATTGCTCCAAATTGGCGGTAATGGTATCGGGTAGCGAAGCGGCCAACTTATTAAAGGCATTCGTCAACGGCTTTTCGAAAGGAGTCCCTTTGTAGTGGTCGAGGGCTTTGCGGGCAACCGAGAGGGCCAGCAGCTCCCCTTCGGAAATATCGATTGTCGGGAAGCTCTCAACCTCGCGAGTGTAGACGTAGCCGTGCTCCGAAGGCTCGTACTCGATTGGCAGCAACATGCGATCTCTCATGAAGTCGATATCCCTGCTGATGGTCTTGGAACTGACCTCCAATTCTCGGGCCAATTTTGAGCAATTTGGAAAGCCTCCTTTCTGCAGAGCCTTGTGGATGAAAAGCATCCGCTCAATCGCCGGACGCTTCAAAGTGTGGATACGGGTAGGAGGCTCCATGATTGGAGATTGCTATAGCCTAGGAGCGGCTTCAATCACTGATTTTAGACAACTTGAGGTTTGCGGAAAGCTTGCCCTTGGAGTCCACTTTCCCACGATTTCGCCAAATGGAAATCAATCGATGCTCTTGGTGCGGGAACGACCCCTTGTATGTTAGGTATCACGACACGGAGTGGGGCATTCCAGAACGGAACTCCCAGGCCCTGTTCGGGAAACTCATTTTGGATGGGGCCCAAGCGGGATTGTCTTGGATAACGATCCTCAAAAAGCGGGAGAACTACATGAAAGCATTCGATGGATTTAACCCGGTCAAAATGGCTCGGTATTCGGACGCGAAGCTGGAATCGCTCATGGCCGACTCCGGTATTGTTCGTAATCGCCTGAAGATCGTTTCCGCCCGGGAAAACGCCCGTGCATTCCTGCGGATGAAGCATCAGGGAATCGATTTTGCGGAATTCATTTGGAATTTCGTTGGGGGCAAGCCGATACAGAACGTATGGACCTCGATGGAGGATCTCCCATCGACCTCGCCCGAAGCGCAGGCCATGAGTAAGGCCTTGAAAAAAGAGGGGTTCAATTTCGTCGGACCCACCATCGTTTATGCATTTATGCAAGCGGTCGGCATGGTGAACGATCATCTCGTCGATTGCTTTCGCTATCACGAGTGCGGGCAATGAGGATTGCTGACGATTGGAACGGAGACCCCTACGATAACACCAATCTTGCCGCGGTCGGGCGGTATCGCACTGCTCGGCAAGCGCACGAAGCAGGGCTCGCCGTTCTGGCGGCGGGGCATCCTTACTGGATCCATCAAGAAGACGGAGGTTTCATCCTCGTCGTGCACTCGCAGCAAGCGGATCTTCTGCGCCATGAGGTACGGATAGCTGAAATCAAGAATCGCTACTGGCCTCCGCAATCGATCGACCTTCCAACGAAAACGACAAGGAAGACTCCAACATTAGCTTTCGTTCTCTTGCTCATCGTCGTTTTCGCGGCCCAAAATCGCGTTCCTGTCTTGGAACAGTTGGGCATGAATAGTAGCGAAGGGGTAATCGGTCGGGGCGAACTTTGGCGAACAATCACGGCCATCACGTTGCATGGAGATCTTGGCCATCTTGCAGGCAATCTTTTCGGTATCGGCCTCTTTACATATTTGTCCGCTCGCTATTTGGGCAATGGCCTGGCGTGGCTGCTGATTATCGCCATCTCGGCTTTGTCGAATCTGACCAATTCCGTCGTCCACTCAGGCGAATCCTATTTCTCGTTGGGCGCATCCACGGCGGTGTTCGCCGCTCTCGGATTGCTATCCGGCTTTCCGTTGGGATTGTTTCTAAGATCCAGGGAGCCGCTGCAAACCCGAGATTGGCTTGTTCCCTTATCAGGAGGATGCCTGCTATTCGCGTGGATGGGAGGGGGCGAATTCCCAACCGACGTCGCCGGGCATTTTTGGTCGTTCGTATACGGGACCCTTGCTTCGGGCGCCGTGGCCGCAATAGCCTTGCACGCGAAGGCCAGCCCCCGCTGGCAATCGAATCTAATTGGGATCGCTTGGGGCGCTATAGCTGTTTGCTGGGCTCTCGCCTGGAACTTCAGCCAGTTTTCCAATGCTTCGAATAATTAGGCGCAGGCAGGCAAACTTCAGATGAGCCTCCAGAAATCAATCGTCCGCTCTATGGAAAACCATGGCTTTCCGGAATAGCTTCGTATGGCTTCGGTTGGCGGCGATCGCGCTATTGAGCTCGTTAGACGGTGCCGAGGACTTGGAAACGGTGTTTGGATTGAGCAATCGAATCGTCAACCTGTCATAATCGAGCGAATACGTTACGAACTGAAAAGTAACCTCGTCGACGGGAACGGCCCATCTTCGGTACCAAACCAATCCAATTGGGCCAAGGTACCCCAAGGGCCTTCCCAAAAACAGGCGCGAGCGAACAAGGCATTATTCGATTTCGCAGGAAAAACGACGAGGTATTCGAAGGCGTTCATTGGCAGAACATGCAGCCTTCGGGCTTTGCCGCTATCCAAAGTTTGCTCCCAAGCTCCCAGAACGGCCACATCTATGGGCGCAGTTGGAGTTTCCACTAGCGGAACGGAATAGTCGCAACCCGCAAGCAGGACACAAAGAGAGCAACTGGCCAAATACTTTCCTAACCTGTTAAGCGTCCGCTTCACGGTGTTGTTATTAAGGGGTAGAATCGCAGGTTTCGCAAGATCCAATTTATAGGTCGGTAGGGACGGTTTTCACTATTTTGCTGCGCCCGAACGGTTGCCATTTATACGGCTTTGCCCTCACTCCGAAAAGACCCCCATGAATACCAGTGGCTATCGGACCTTCGGCACCGTCCTGCTTAAAGAGCCTAACGTCCGTCTCGAGCTGAATTCAATTTGCAATATCCGGGAGCTTTCTCACTCCCTTTTGCCAGCAAAGACAGAAAATATACCGTTTCGAAGAAGGCAACGCTCTTGATCAAATCGATAGCAATGCGACACTGTAGCGAGAATAGTCCTGATCGCTGCGATATTCAGCCAAGAAAACCATTGTTTCAGCCTCTCTAGCGCTTCAAACAATTTGGACACAACTCACAATCAATACCATCCCCTATGGACGAAACGAGATCAAAACAAGCCCGCTTTTCCGCAATGATGCTGCTCCAGTTCTTCACAAGAGGGGCATGGTTCGTTACCTTGGGCACCTATCTCGGCAAAGGGCTTGAGCAATCCGGCGAGTTCGTAGGGTTCTCTTACAGTCTTTTCGGTATCGCCGCTATCATTTCGCCCTTTATAGTCGGAATGGTGGCCGATCGGTTTTTCCCGACCGATCGAGTCTTGGGATCGCTCAATATCGTTTCCGGTTTGCTGATGCTACTGCTTTCCCAGGTTACCAGTCCCAACACCTTTCTCTGGACGCTGTTCGCCTATTGTATCATTTACACGCCTACGGAAGCTCTGAGTAATTCCATTGTATTCCATCATCTACCTCGAAAATTCTTCGCTTACGTTCGTGTATTCGGAACCCTGGGTTGGGTATTGGCAGGGCTATCGGTCAACCTGATCCTCGGCAAATTCGTGGACAATGTCGAAGCCACCGCAGTGCCGCTTCTGATGTCCGCCGGGGCTTCCATCTTTCTGGGGATCTACAACTTTACGCTGCCATCTACGCCCGTCAAAGACAAGGGCAAGAAGACCGGGTTCAAAGATGTTATTAGTATCGATGCCTTGAAACTCGTTAAAGACCCGAATTTCTCCGTGTTTCTCGGAGCTTGCTTGCTGATCGGCATCCCCATCCAGATGTACTTCGCGTTCTTCAACATGTTTCTCAATGACATTGGCGTTGAAAACGTGGCTAGCAAAATGACGCTGGGTCAAATCTCTGAAGCGGCGTTCATGGTGTTCGTTCCTTGGATGATCGGCCGCATAGGGTTGAAGTGGATGATGACCCTGGGGCTAGCCTTCTGGTCGATCCGCTACTTTCTCTTCGCTGGCATATCAGTGGACGCGGAATACCTGATTCTTTTCTCGATCCTCATTCATGGGGCCTGCTACGACTTCTTCAATGTCACGGGATCGATCTACGTCGATTTGAAGGCAGGGGAGCGCTACCGTTCTGCGGCTCAAGGTCTGTTTATGCTCGTGTTCCTGGGAGTCGGTAAGTTTTTCGGATCCAATCTAGCTGGATACATCGCCTCGATCCATCAAGACGGAGCGGATGGCTCAAAATACAATTGGAGTGGAATCTTCAATACAACTGGCGTGATAACGGCCATTATAACCGTGCTCTTTATCATATGGTTCCGCGACAAGAAAAAATACGATTTGAACGAGACAGATGGATAGGGCGATGATATTTATCCAAAAGCGCATTAGCGAAACAACGGGACAAGAATGAAGAAAGTAGGTATCATAGGATGCGGGGCCAGAGGCTTGCACAACATCGGATTCAACATGGTGGACCAGCGCGATGAGTGCGGTCTGGAGATTTCAGCCGTGGCTAATCGGTCCAAAGAGAGTTCTGACCACGCGGCGGGGGAGATCGAGAAACGCTATTCAGAACAAGGCAACAAAGTCTCCGTGCACTCCAGCCCGGACTACCGTGAAATGCTCGATGAGGCTTCGATCGATCTAGTCATCATCACTTCTCACACCGACGCTCATCGGGAGCATGCGCTAGCTGCTCTGGAATCCGGAAAAAAAGTCTACCTCGACAAGCCTATTTCGGTGACACTGAACGACGCCCACGCGATAGCCGAAGCCGAACAGAAAACGGGCAACAGGCTTTTAATGGGGTTTACCCGTCGCTATGAGGCTTCTTGGATCAAGATGAAGGAGCTCCTCGAAGGGGGTGCGGTGGGATCACTGCAGATGATCCTGCTTCGATCGATCATTCCCTACAGCCGCTACCTACAAGGCTGGCATCGCAAAATCGAGTGGTCCGGCGGGCCTCTCAATGACAAATGCACCCATCACTTCGATGTCTTCCGCTGGATGGCGAGCTCCGACTGCCAATCCATGAGCGCCTTTGGTGGTCGCTCAGGCGTTTTCAAACCGGACCCGACAGCGCCAGCTCGGTGTTCCGAATGCGATCGTGAATGCCCTTACCGCCGTTCCGAAGTTCTCGAGGAAAGTAAGGAGACTGTAAGTAGCGCATTCGTCAATACACGCAATCCTGACGATGAACGATCAATCCAGGATGCATGCGTATTCAGCCCGGACAATGACGTTGAGGATTTCGGGAGCGTCAACATGCAGCTCGGCCAAGGCGTCGTTGGGAATCTGTTCTTCACCATCTTCGGTCCACTGGCCCCGGATGGGGAGACTCTGGAGCTCGTCGGCGACTCAGGCCGCCTAGTTCTGTCGCGCTCCGATGGAATAATTCGAAGCTATACGAAGTTCGGCAGAGAAACAGACACTTTCTTTGCCGGAGGCGACGATTTCGAATCCTCTCACTACGGCGCGGATAAGAAGCTCGTTCGTCAGTTGAGCGATTTTTGCAACGGGGCGGAACCGGTTTGTAACGCCCAGGACGGCTTGAAATCCCTGAAGATGGTATGCGGGGCCCGGGATTCGTTTAAAGAGGGCGGAGCCTTAAGGAATATTTAAGGCTAACCACTAATCGCTATAGTCGAATTTGGAAGAACCTGAATGGAAAGGAAGTCAACTGTAGTCGCGGTCGCTAACCGCCCTGCAACTCAAAAGCGCAGATACTCAAAGCAAATATGATTCAAAGGCAGGAGCGGGTTTCCCCCGCGATTGAATCGATTTAGTTAAACATCGCGGCATTTAGCCGCTCCCACTTCCGAAAAGCCTAACTCCATGATGACGACTCAATCTAACTTCTACGCTGACAAGCAACTTCTATTCGGCGATCTGCACAATCACTGCGGTCTTTCCTACGGTCACGGTTCGCTGGAAGAAGCTTTGAAAAACGCTCGAGAGCAATTGGATTTCTGCTCTGTCACGGGACATGCCCATTGGCCGGACATGCCCGAGCCGGATGAGCGAATTCAGTACATCATCGATTTTCACAACGAAGGGTTCGCTAAACTCAAACGCGATTGGCCTAAAATGATGGATACGCTAAAGTCCTTTGACGATGAAGGTTCTTTCACGGTCTTTCCCGGATTCGAGATCCACTCGAATGCCGATGGCGACCGGACGATCCTCTACAAGCAACTGAGCGGGGAAATCATTTACGCGGACAGTATTCCCGATCTCCATCAGCGCTTGAAAGTTTTAGAGAAAGAGGGAATCGAGACTCTGGCCTTCGCCCACCACATTGGCTATCGCCGCGGGACTCGCGGGATCAATTGGGAAACCTTCGATCCAAAGTGGAGCCCATTTGTCGAGATCGTTTCTATGCACGGCTGCTCCGAATCGAGCGAGAACACGCGCCCATTTCTGCATTCGATGGGGGGCTCCGATTGGCAAAGTTCTGCGCAATATGGATTAGAACAGGGGAGCATATTCGGTTTTTCCGGACACACGGATCACCACAGCGGGCATCCCGGAAGTTATGGACATGGCGTCACGGGCTTGTGGTCGACAGGCAATGACCGGGATTCGATTTGGGAAGCGTTTAAGAATAGGAGGATCTACGCTTTGACGGGCGACCGAATTCGCTTGGAGTTTTCCCTCAACGGGGAGCCCATGGGATCCGTTCTCGAGCACAATGGACGTTGCTCCCTCGATGTTCGGGTCAGGGGCGCGGGTCCATTGGACTGCTTGGACATAGTAAAGAATAGTCGTTTGGCCTATCGAGCCTCCCAAGTCGACTTCGATGATCACCAAAAGGACGCCGATACCATTCACACTCTCATTTACTTGGAGCTCGGATGGGGAGAGCGCAACAAAGCAGCCCCGTGGGATGTAGAAATGGGTATAGATTGTGGATCCATCAAACGTGTTGAGCCGAGATTCCGCGGTCGCGAGGTCGTTTCTCCCGTGGAAGGCGAGGGCTCGGAAACCGGGTTTTATGAATCGACTTGGAAGCAAACAGATGAACGGGCAGTAGCTTTTAATACGGTAACGCGAAGCAACCCTAATAACGCGACTAACGCCTCCCAAGGAATCTGTCTAGAGGTAGAAATGCCTGTTCAAGGGAACATTCAGGCCAACATCAATGGGCAAGCCGTTTCAATACCATTATCACGCCTGGTCGAAGGAGCCCGCACCGGCCATCTTGGGGGGATCGACTCGCCAGCTTACCGATTCCACCGGGCCCCGCTGTCTCACGATTACAATTGGAATCTGAATTGGGAAGATTTCGGCAAACCAGGTGATTACTACTACGCGCGGGTCCGCCAACTAAATGACCAATGGGCCTGGAGCTCGCCGATCTTCCTGAGGTAAGGAGGATCGTAGCAGGTAACGATCTGCTACCAAAATCAGTTCCATACTGCTGAATCTGCCAATATCGTTGCTCAATGACAAATTCCGTTACAAGCTAATGGAGAAATTACCCGTCTGCTCGAAGTTCTGAGGG
>Ga0066378_10000843_pt1 | contig 12206 bp, 10 predicted proteins | sample Knorr_S23_td_DCM_FD_70947 | JGI IMG/M metagenome (GOLD analysis project Ga0066378, IMG submission 70947) | Marine microbial communities from Southern Atlantic Ocean transect - Knorr_S23_td_DCM_ad_71m_LV_A | ecosystem: Environmental > Aquatic > Marine > Oceanic | place: Southern Atlantic ocean...
CTAAATTCTTCTCTAGATAAAATATTAGAAATATGAACTTCAACTGCTGGACATTTTATAGAAGAGATTGCATCTCGTAATGCAATAGAGGTATGAGTGAAGCCACCACCATTAATAATAATTCCGTCATACTTAAAACCAATTTCTTGAATTTTTTCAATTAATTCACCTTCATGATTAGATTGATAATATTCAATTGATACATTTTTATATTTTTCCTTTAATGATTTATAAAAATCCTCAAAAGATTGATCTCCATAAATTTCTTTTTCTCTTATCCCTAAGAGATTTAAATTTGGTCCGTTTATAATTATTAATCTCATGATTTTATAAATTTAGTCTAAAAAAAGTATTTTATGTGGGAGTATGAAATTATTGAATATCAGAATCATCTCAAATTAGAGCGTTCTCTTTCCAATAATTCTATTAAAGCATATTTAAATGATATTAAAAAATTAACCGATTTTCTTAAGTCTAGAGGAAATGATTCGTTAAAATACTCAGAGGTAGATATTGATGTAATTAATGATTTTATTGAATATTTATACAAACTTGGCATCTCATCTTATACCCAAGCTAGAATAATATCTGGGATCAAATCTTTTTTTAACTATTTAGTGTACGAAGAAAAAATTTTAGCAAACCCAACGGAATTAATAGAATCTCCTAAACTTAATAAAAAATTACCGGATACATTAAATATAAATGAAATTGATAAAATTCTAAATTCAATTGATCTAAGTACGTACGAAGGAACAAGAAATAGAGCAATCATTGAAACCCTCTATAGCTGTGGATTAAGGGTTTCTGAACTAATAAATATTACAATTCAAAATTTATATTTGGATGTGGGATTTATAAAAGTAATTGGAAAAGGATCTAAAGAAAGGCTTGTACCTATTGGTTCATCTGCAATAAAACATATAAATGTATATCTTAAAAATTATAGAAAATCTTTTAAAGTTATAGATGGAAATGAAGGTTTTTTATTTTTAAACAGGAGAGGTAAAAAACTTTCAAGAAATATGATTTTTATTATTGTAAAGCAACTTTCTATTAAAAATAATATTGAAAAAAATATTAGTCCTCATACTTTTAGACATTCCTTTGCAACTCACCTCATAGAAGGTGGAGCTGATTTGAGAGCAGTACAGGATATGCTTGGTCACGAATCTATAACTACCACTGAAATATATACTCATTTGAATAAAGAATATTTGAGAGAAGTAGTGAAAAAATATCATCCAAGGAGTTGATACAATTCTTATATTTGCGTAATGTATAAATTATTAATAAGACCATTTTTTTTCTTATTTAATCCCGAGTTAATACATAATATTTCATTTTCACTTTTAAAAGTAATTTGTAATATCCCAATCTTAAAAGAAATTATTAAATCCCTATTTTCTTTAGATAATAAAAAATTAGAATACAATCTATTTAATTTAAAATTTAAAAATAGAATTGGTCTTGCTGCAGGGTTTGATAAGAATGCGGAGATTTTAAATGAGATTGAACTATTTGGTTTTGGTCATGTTGAGGTTGGTACAATTACTCCAAAACCACAATCTGGTAATCCTTCACCTAGATTATTTAGACTTCAATCTAATGAGGCTCTAATTAATAGAATGGGTTTTAATAATGAGGGAGTAGATAAAATTTTAGAAAGATTAAAGTCTTATAAAGGGTCAATGATTATAGGTGCAAATATTGGTAAAAACAAAAATACTCCAAACGAAGAAGCAATCAATGATTATCTGCATTGTTTTATTAAATTAAGAAAATTTGTAGACTATTTTGTTATTAATGTAAGTTCGCCAAATACTCCAAATCTTAGAGATTTACAAGAGAAATCTAAAATATCAGCAATATTAAAATTAATTCAGTCTGAGAATAAAAAAGAAAAATTAGTTCCTGTCCTATTAAAAATTTCACCGGACTTATCTAAAGATCAAGTTAAGGATATAGTAGAAGTCTGTATGTCAAATAAAATTGATGGGATTATAGTTACTAATACAACTATTTCCAGAGATAATCTTAAAAAGATTGATATTGTAAATGCTAGTGAGGAGGGTGGTTTGAGTGGTAGGCCTTTAAAAAATAAATCTGATAATATGATTAAATATATTAAAAGCATTTCCGATGGAAAAATAAAAATAATTGGAGTTGGAGGAGTTTTTAATTTTGAAGATTTTAAAGATAAAGTAAATGCTGGTGCGGATATTGTTCAAGTATACACTGGTTGGATATATGAGGGTCCTTCAATGGTAAAAAGAATTGTTAAATCAATTTTAAAATCCTAGAATATTCATATACTATGATTAAATTTGAGTAAATGGTAGATAGTTCCTTTAATACTGATTATTACGAAGATGAGGATGATAAAAAGTCTTTTTTAGATAAGATAAAACTTGCTGTTGGTGGGATTACTTTCGCCCTCTCAATAATAATATTTTTTTCATTGACCTCTTATATTTTTACAGGTCAAGAAGATCAAAGTCTAGTGAATTCTTCTGTTTCTTTTTCAACATTAAGTGAAGAATCGAAAAATTGGTTAGGGGTATTTGGGGCATTCTTATCCCATTATCTTGTTTTTAAAACATTTGGTATATCTTCATTTCTATTTGTCCCTTTTCTATTTGTATTATCAATAAGATTACTCTTTAGAAAAAAACTATATTCGATTTCTAGGATTTTTATCCTATCTATTTTTGGTATTATTTGGATATCATCCATTTTAGGTTTTTTTCTGATAATATTTCCGGATAATATTTTTTTAAATAACTATACTGGAGGAGTAGGCTTTAATTTGTCTTTATTTTTTCAAAATTTATTAGGTTATTCTTCAATAATAATTCTTCTGCTCTCATTATTTCTTTTTGTAGTTTTCTATTTTAATGTTTACAACTTTAATCTGTTTTCCTTTAAAAAGAAAAATTTATCAGATCAAGATAGCTCTAATGATAATTTTGTTGTAGATGAGGTAGATGAGGTAGATGAGGTAGATGAGGTAGATGAGGTAGATGAGGTAGATGAGGTAGATGATAAGGAAGATTTTGAACAAGAAGAAGAAATAGAAAAAATAGATAAGATTAAAAGTGAAGACACATTTATCAAAAAAGAAAAAGTTGAAAAATCAATAAATAAAAATCAAGAGGAAGAAAAAGATTTAGAATTAAAGGTTGAGAAAACTAAAGACGAAAAAACTGCAAAGTCTTTAACAAGTAAAGTGTATGACCCAGAATTAGATTTATCTAATTATAAATACCCTAAAATTGATCTTTTAAAAGAGTCTGATAAGAAGAAAATTCAAGTAAGTAAAGAGGAACTTATATCAAATCAGGAGAAGATTAAAGAAACTTTAAGAAACTTTAAGATAGAAATTGCTAGCATGAAGGCTACTATTGGACCAACAGTAACTCTTTACGAGATAATACCTCAAGCAGGTATAAAGATTTCAAAAATAAAAAATCTAGAAGATGATATAGCATTAAGTCTATCAGCACTTGGAATAAGGATTATTGCTCCTATTCCTGGAAAAGGGACAATAGGAATTGAAGTGCCTAATAAGAATAGAGAGGTTGTGAGTTTACGCTCTGTTATGAAAACGGAAAAATTCATTAAAAGTAATTATGAATTGCCTCTGATTTTAGGTAAAACAATATCAAACGAGGTACTACTTGCAGACTTAACAAAAATGCCACATATTCTAGTAGCTGGAGCAACAGGTCAAGGAAAGTCAGTAGGTCTAAACGTAATGTTAGCATCACTTTTATATAAAAAACATCCCTCTATATTAAAATTTGTTTTAATAGATCCAAAAAAAGTTGAGCTTTCTTTATTTAATAAAATTGAAAGACATTTTCTCGCTAAATTACCGGATGCTGAGGAAGCGATTATAACAGAAACGAAAAAAGTAGTTCATACCCTTAATTCACTCTGCACAGAGATGGATGTTAGGTATAATTTATTGAAGGATGCTCAAGCTAGAAATTTAAAGGAGTATAATAAAAAGTTTATTAATAGAAAGCTTAATCCAAATGAGGGACATAGGTATCTTCCTTACATTGTATTAGTTATTGATGAATTAGCAGATCTTATGATGACTGCAGGAAAGGAAATAGAAAACCCTATTGCAAGGTTAGCTCAATTAGCAAGGGCTATTGGTATTCATTTGATTGTTGCCACTCAGAGGCCATCTGTTAATGTAATTACAGGTGTTATTAAGGCAAATTTTCCTACTAGAATTTCTTTTAAAGTTACATCTAATATGGATTCAAGAACCATATTAGACTCTAAGGGAGCTGAACAACTTGTTGGTATGGGAGATATGCTTTTTACATCTGGTTCTGATATAATTAGACTTCAATGTCCATTTGTTGATACACCAGAAATTGAAAGAATTTGTGATTTTATTGGAGAACAAAGAGGTTACGTTTCCGCTTACCTATTACCTGAATTTATTGATGAAAATGAAAAGCAAATTGTAGATATTGATTTATCAGATAGAGATCCTTTGTTTGAAGATGCAGCTAGATTAATTGTTTCATCTCAAACTGGAAGTACTTCCTTATTACAAAGGAAGCTTAAACTTGGATATAACAGAGCTGGTAGACTAACCGATCAATTAGAAGTTGCAGGTATTGTGGGTCCTTCAGAAGGTAGTAAGCCAAGGCAGGTGTTAATTCAAGATGAGTATAGTTTAGAAAAATTACTTAACGATTTAGATTAACTTTTCGTAAATTAAAGGTATGAAGTATTTTTTACCGTTTTTATTGAATTTATTGATTCATCAGAATATTATGTCTCAAGACACAAGAGATGCTTTAGAAGTTCTGAATCAGATGAGTGATAAATATAAAAAAATGAATGGATTCACATCTTCATTTACTTACTCAATGAATAATTTATCTGAAAATATTACAGATTCTTTCGAAGGAACAATTTCGGTTAAAGATGAAAAGTATATTTTATATATTGAGGGGCAGAAAATAATTAACGATTCAAAAACAGTTTGGACTTATCTTGAGGACCTAAATGAGGTTACGATATCTGAATTTGATCCAACTGAGCAAGAAATATCATTGAATAATATTTTTGAAATATATAAAGAAGGTTTTACTCATAAGAATATTGGAGAAAAAGATAACTTATTAAATATAGAGATATATCCAGATAGTGACGAAAAATCTTACTTTAAAATTCTATTTAAAATTAATAATTCAAACTTATTAGAAAGTTTTACTGTTTTTGATAAATCGAATACTCTTTTCATATATACAATTAATAATTTTATTGAAGAAGATCTTGACCTATCTCTATTTACATTTATCGAAAAAAATTATCCTGGTATTGAGGTAATAGATTTTAGATAAGATGAATTATGCAAGCATTGTAAATGAGATCAGGAAGAAAAAATCTTATCTTTGTATTGGATTAGACACAGATATAAATAAAATACCTAAAGCATTACTTGATTTTGATGATCCAGTATTCGAATTCAATAAAAGAATAATTGATTCAACTAATGATTTAGTAGTAGCATACAAACCAAATTTAGCTTTTTATGAATCTCTTGGTACTAAGGGTATTGAATCATTGTTAAAAACTGTAGATTATATCCCTGAAAATATACTAAAAATAGCTGATGCGAAAAGAGGTGATATTGGAAATACATCTGAAATGTATGCTAAAAGCTTTTTTGAAACATTTAAATTTGATGCAGTCACTCTTTCACCTTATATGGGAAAAGATTCATCAATTCCATATCTTAAGTATAAAGATAAATGGATAATTCTGTTAGCTTTAACATCTAATAACAGTTCTATAGATATTCAACATTTTAAAAATTTAAATCAAAAAAATCTCTTTGAACATGTAATAGAAGATTCGTTAGATTGGTCAAGCCAAGAAAATACTATGTATGTAGTTGGTGCTAATAGAGCTTCAGAGTTAAAAAAAATTAGAGATATAATACCAAACAGCTTTATTTTAATACCAGGTGTAGGTACTCAAGGTGGAAAGTTAAAAGATATTAGTTTGAATTCAATGAATGAAAATTGTGGTATACTGGTAAACGTTTCTCGTGACATAATATACTCTGATTCTTCAGAACTATTTGAAGACCAAGTAAGAAAAAAAGCTTTAGAATATAAAATAGAGATGGAATCACTTCTTATTCAAAAAGGTTTAGTATGAAAAAAGATTATCAAATTTTACTTTTTTATTCCTACGCTAAAATATTAGATCCTAGTAAATTTAAGAACCATCATCACCTATTTTGCATTAATAATAATATTAAAGGCAGGATTATTATTTCAAAAGAGGGTATTAATGGAACTGTTTCAGGTCTAGTAAAAGATTGTGATAACTATAAAAAAGAACTAATTAGTAAAAAAATTTTTTCAGATATTGATTTTAAAGTAGAGCCTTATCATAAAAATGTTTTTAAAAAAATTAATGTTAGAATAAAAAATGAAATTGTTAATTCAGGATTGATTAAGAAAAAGATATTGCAAAATAGAGGTAAGTATATAAACCCTTCTGATTTCAAAAAAATTATAAATAATAAACCTGAAGATGTCACTGTTTTAGATGTTAGGTCCAACTATGAGCATAATATAGGTAAGTTTAAAGATGCAATGACTTTAGATATTGACAACTTCAGAGAATTTCCTAGTAAAATCAATGAAATAAAGAAAAAAATAAAGAAAAAAAATAAGATTATTACATACTGCACAGGTGGTGTAAAGTGTGAAAAGGCAAGTGGCTTTTTAAAAGAGAATGGCTTTGAAAATGTTTACCAACTTCACGGAGGAGTTATTAAGTATGGGATTGAGGAAGGAGGGGAAAACTTTGAAGGGAAATGTTATGTTTTTGATGATAGAATAGTTAAAGATGTAAATAAGGTTAATCCTGAAGTTATTGGAAAGTGTTATGTGACAGGAAAAAAAACTGATAAAATGGTGAACTGTGCAAATGTTTTATGTAATAAACATTTTCCACTTAGTGAAAATGGAGCAAAAAAATACAAAGGATGTTGTTCTAAAGATTGTTTAGAAAATGGTGATGTAAGAGAATTTGATGGAACAGGTTTTTATCAAAAAAAAATGAATGGATATAATCCATATATTGGATTATAAAAAATAATTTTACTGAAATACTATTTTGTTTTCTGAATCAAACCAGGCTTCATAAAACTTTTTGTATTTTTCATCAATAATATTTCTTTTAATTTTTAAAGTTGGAGTAAGAAAATTATTTTCTGTAGACCATGAATCCTTTAGAATTACAATTTTCTTAATTCTTTCGTGTTTTTCGAGTTGATTATTAATTGAACTCATTAATTCCTCGAAACTATTTTTAATCTCAGAAGCTATTTTTTTCCCTTCACCAAGTATAACCAATGCAATTGGTTGAGTTAAATTTTCACCAACAACACACACTTGCTCTATAAAACTACTTTTACTGAGTTTCATTTCAATAGGATTTGGAGCTACATATTTTCCTTTGGCTGTTTTGAAAATATCTTTTATTCTACCAGTAATTGTGAGGTAACCTTCATCATCAATAACACCTTTATCTCCGGTATATAGATATCCGTCTTTGATTGTTTCATTAGTCATCTTTTTTTCTTTGAAATACCCTTGCATAATACAATCATTCTTCATAATTATTTCTCCTTGTTCAGTTATTTTAATATCTGTATCTGGCATTGCTTTCCCAACACTCCCAAACTTTATATTATTAGGATAATTTCCATGTGAACAAGCCGAGTTCTCAGACATCCCATATGCTTCATATATTTTTATTTTAAATCTATCAAACCATTTTAGGGTTGAAATAGGAATTGATGCTGCTCCTGTAATACAAATTCTACTTTTATTTAATCCTAGTGATTTTCTTATAACAAAAGAAAAAATATTGTTGAGCAAGGGTGTACCCATTATAAAATTTATTATATGCTGTGGAAAAATAGATAAGATTTTCGTCATAAATTTTGTATAAATTCTTGGAACACCAAAAAAAATAGTTGGCTTACAATCTTTTAAATTTTTAGCAAATGTTTCTAGTGTTTCAACAAAAAATATTTTTCCACCAGATAGGATGCCCCCATGTTCAACAAGTGCTCTCTCGGCAATATGAGAAAGTGGTAAATAAGAAATAAATCTATCATTTTCATTTAGAGGAAATAGTAGATGTAAATTTTTTGTAGCTGTAGCAGCTGCTTTATAGTTTAATACTACACCTTTTGGTACTCCAGTGGTGCCTGAAGTATATATTATTGTAATAATGTCATTTAATTTGATATGATGAATTTTTTCTATTGGGTTAAATTCAGTAATCAAACTATCCCATTTCATGAAATCACATTGTAAATTATAACAACCAAAATCTACTTTTAATATTTCTTGTGGTATATGATTTTTAATTTGATCCCAATCAGTTTCTTCTAACTTTCCTACGAATAATAATTTGGATTCACTATGTTCTAAAATATATTTTGCAGTTTTACCAGTTACATTAGCATAAATTGGAACAGATATATTTCCACTCATCATAATAGCTAAATCTGTGATGATCCAATGGGCGCAGTTTTTAGAAAGAATCGCAATTTTTGAATTTTTAGGGAGTTTTAGGCTTTGAATATAATTACATATTTTTCTAGCTTCAAGTCCAACTCTTTCCCAGGAGAAATTCTCATTTTTACCATTTATTGGTTGAATTAAGAATGTGCTCTTTCCTTTACTTTTTTCCCATTTTATAAAATTTTCAACTGGAGTTTTTAATTGTGAATTCATTTTTAAAAAATTAAATTGCCCATGTTTTACCTACATCCTCTAAAGGAACACATCCTTTGTAGCTACCAAGAACAACTGATGGTCCGTTATATTTTAGGACTTGGGTTGCTCCAACTTCACTTCTAAAATAAGATGTAGCTACCGTAGATTTTAAATTGATATACATCTCTCTATAAGATTTTTTATCTAGATTTTTTTGAAGGTCATTCAAAATTTTTGTTTTTTCTCTTAATGTTGACTCATAAAATGATTTATTAGAATTTAAATTATTTAGGTATTTATCAAGTTGATTTAATTCACCTCTAAAACTTTGAATTTTATCATCTTCAAAAACATTAAAAATATAGTTTTCAATTTCAGAAGGAACCCCAACAGCTATCGCTCCAGGAAATTCAGTATTAGGAATTATTGTATTAGAAATTTCAGTTAGAAAAAAAGCTTCTTCAGCATTTAAATATTTTGGATTCCAATTTACCTCCTTTGATACTGGACTACATGAGTTTAATAAAGATGAAGCGGGTAAAGTTAAAGACCCATATACAAACAATGATAAATTTTTAAATGCCTCTCTTCGTTTCATTATAAATTTCTTTTATTAAGTTCATTAACAGCATAATTTGCTGCTCTAGCTGTTAGTGCCATATAGGTTATAGAAGGATTAACACAACTTGCAGATGTCATACATGAGCCATCTGTCACAAAAACATTTTTAGCTGAATGAACCTGATTCCATTTATTTAAAATTGAGTTTTTTGGATTATTTCCCATTCTTGCAGTACCCATTTCATGAATTCCATTACCCATACTATAAAAATTATCATAAGGTTCAACATTTTTGAATCCGCAGGCCTCTAACATTTCTGCTGCTGAATTTTTCATGTCTTCTCTCATCTTTTTTTCATTTTCTTTTATTTCAGTTTCAAAAACTACTGTAGGCATTCCCCATTTATCTAAAGAATTATTATCTAAATACATTTTGTTATCATGGTAGGGTAGTATTTCTCCAAATGCATTCAATCCCATACTCCATTCTCCTGGTTTTATTGCAATATCTATCAGGTCTTGACCTGTAAAACCTTCCTCTGCTGCTCTAAACCATCCATCTCTTCGAGCACCACCTTGGTAACCAAATCCTCTGAGATAATTCATTTCCTTATTTTTAAGATTTCTGAATCTTGCTAAATACCCAGAATTTGGTCTATTACCGTAGTAATAACTGTCTTCATAACCATCCATTTTTGCTCTTGCACCTGCCTTAAAATGATGATCCATTAAATTATGGCCTAATTCTCCAGAGTCATTTCCGAAACCATTTGGAAATCTTTTTGATTTAGAATTAAGCATAATTAAAGTTGAGTTTACCGTTGATGCATTCAAGAAAATAATTTTTGAAAAAAATTCTTTCATTTCTAATGTTTCAGAATCAATAACTCTTACCCCTACAGCTTTATTTTTTTCATCATCATAAATTATTGAATGAACAATTGAGTTTGGTCTTAATTTCATATTACCTGTGGATTCAGCAGCTGGTAAGGTAGAAGAATTAGAACTGTAATATGCTCCATATGGGCAACCTCTTATGCAAAGGTTTCTGCCTTGGCATGCACCCCTCCCCTTATGTGGTATTGTTGTATGAGCTACTCTACCAATTGTATAAGTTCTCCCAAACTTATTTAATAAGTTATTTCTAAAATCTTTTTCTACACAATTCATCTCCATTGGTGGTAAAAATTTTCCATCCGGAAGTTGAGATAAACCCTCTTTCATTCCACTTATTCCAATAAAATTTTCAACATAGTCATACCATTTCTCAATGTCTTTATACCTAATTGGCCAATCTATAGAAATTCCTTCTTTTGCATTTGCTTCAAAATCTATTTTGCTCCACCTATAGACCTGTCTCCCCCAAAGTAAAGATCTACCACCAACATGATAACCTCTAATCCAATCAAAATTTCCTTTTTTTTCATTATAAGGCTGTTCAGTATCTTTTACCCACCAGTGTTTAGTTGATTGTTTTACTGTGTATCCAGTCCTAATTTGAACATAATAATCTTTTCGTTCTTTGGCAGTAAGTTGATCTCTGTAAGGCAATTCCCAAGAGTTTTTGTTCATTGTAGGATAGTCCTTAACATGCTTTACATCTCTTCCTCTCTCAAGAACTAATGTTTTAAGACCTTTTTCAGTCAATTCTTTTGCAGCCCAACCACCACTCATTCCAGTGCCCACCACTATTGCATCAAATGACTCACCATTCGTAACTTCTAGGTTAATACTCATGTTATTTTTAGTAACTTTCAATAATAACAAAAAAATTTTTCTTATAAAAAATTAATTATAATACATTATAATTATCTAAAAAATATAATGGTTACCTTTTATTTATACTTTTTATTTTTACTTCACCCATTTTATATAAGTACCTCGGAAATTATATTAAATAATAATAATGCTCAGGTAAAAATTAAAATATTTAGAGATGATCTTGAAGACGGTCTTAGATTATTTCACGGTAAATCAATTTCAATTGATACAGATCAAAAATTAATAAGAGAATCAAAAAAAATAGATACCTATATACAAAGTAAATTCAAATTAACTGTAGATAAATCAAAAATTAATATTTTAAAAATTAATTATAATCTTATAAATGATTTGGTTGAAATATCATTTTCTTTTAAATCTAATTCGATAATCAATAATATAAGCGTAACAAATAATATTTTATTTGATGTATATAGAATTCAAAAAAACGTTACTATAATAAATTTTGAAAATAAAACTAAGTCACATATTTTTTCTTTCACTGATAGAGAAAAAACTTTTACTTATTAAAAAGTTCAATTAATGATTCAGTGCTTACCTTAACCCCTGTTCTTATAGAATTATCTATTTCAGGATAATAAAAAGGAGAGTGGAGTGCAGGCAGAGCATATTCTCCGGCATTATACTTATCCATTCTTTCCTTAGGGACAGTCCCTAACCAGTACATTGCAGTTGGAATATTTTCTTTAGTACTTCCATATCTTGCAAAATCTTCACCAACCATTTGCGGTTCAACAGTTACAACATTTTCTTTACCAATTATAGAGTTAGAAACATTTGTCATTATGTCAATAAGTATCTCATCGTTATAATTAGCTGGAGTATATTGTTCAGGCATTATAATTTTAGGCCATCTTGATTCATCTAAACCCATTGAAGCAGCAATTCCATTACATATTTCTTTAATTCTTTTGTGAATTAAATTTCTCACCTCTTCTTTATATGTTCTAATTGTAAGCTGAAGGTTGACTTCATCTGGAATTATATTATGTTTTGTTCCACCTTTAATAGAACCTACAGTTATAACCGCATCATCAAGGGGATTTAAATTTCTACTAACTATGGTTTGTAATTCCATTA
>Ga0066378_10000849_pt1 | contig 12142 bp, 7 predicted proteins | sample Knorr_S23_td_DCM_FD_70947 | JGI IMG/M metagenome (GOLD analysis project Ga0066378, IMG submission 70947) | Marine microbial communities from Southern Atlantic Ocean transect - Knorr_S23_td_DCM_ad_71m_LV_A | ecosystem: Environmental > Aquatic > Marine > Oceanic | place: Southern Atlantic ocean...
GAATATGGGCGCGGGCTGGTCTCGTCCCATTGCACCACGACGGTCCTACCCAAAGTGGTCTTAATGATCGAGGTGTTGATATCGCCGCCCTTGAAATCGAGCTTGTTCCATTTGTGGTCTGGCGGGAAATTCTTTTCCGCATAAAGGTTTCGTCCCATACCGGGCGAAGAATAGGAGACCAATCTCTGGAAATTATCGTCGCCTCGAGCCAGATTCATATACTGAGCCACTGGACCTAGTCCATGGGTAGGATATAGATTCCCGTCGCGGTCGGCATAGTGGAACGTTCGCCAGGAGCCCGTGCCCCGATCGACTTGATTCATCTGGCCTCTAAGCTCGTGAATGTAGGACGCTTCGCCATGCAGCAACTCGCCTATCACACCTTGGCGGCACATATTCAGATAGAGCAGTTCCTCCCGACCGTAATTCACATTCTCCATCATCATACAGTGTTGGCCTGTAGATTCGGATGTATCCACGACATCCCAAAGCTCCTCATTCGTCAGTCCCAAAGGTACTTCGACGAGCGCATGGGCCCCTTGTTTCATAGCCTCTATCGCCATAGGAGCGTGCAAGCGCCACGGCGTGCAAATGAATACCGCGTCGGGTCGAACTTCCTCCAGCATGCGTTTCCAGCTGTCGCCATTTTCGTAATACAGCTTGATGTCCGTGTGCCGCTGGCCCTTGCCAGCCTCTTGGCAATGCTTCTGCGATCGCAAGGCCAGGTCCTCGAACAAATCGCATATGGCAACTACCTCGCTGCCTTCGATTTCCGCGATTTGCCTCGCGTGGCCCACACCACGAGCGCCTACGCCAATGAAGGCGCAACGAACCGTATCCAATCGAGGAGCCTTAAAGTCACCCATGTATTTGGCTCCGGTTAACCGACTCGGCGTCTCCTTCGTCTGGCGACTGCAACCGGCGGCCACACCCGCAGCTACCGCGCCCGCCATTGATATAAAGCGCCGTCGCGAATCTCCCAAGATAGTACTCATAGTTTCTCTCCCCTTTTAACTTCGACCCACTAGCGATTTCGAAGTGACCAATTTCACTGCGATACCAATAGCCACTACGAGCAAGATAATCCCAAACAGATATTCGCCATAAACCAGCTTGCCGATTCCGAACAGGAACCCGTAAATGCAGATAATTCCTGACAAGGCCTGGCCGATTTGCGGCCACATTGACTCTGGCTGTGGCAGAAATTCGGGTGAAAGCTCGCGGACGGGACCCCAGCCTTTACCTCCGGGCTGAACCCGTTTGTAGAATGCCAAAAGGCTCTTCATGTCGCTAGGTGGCGTCACCAGGGTGACAACGATCCAAGTCACTGTCGTCAAACCGACGCCCGTTATCAACTCAACCCACCAGGCCCAGCCGGGATCAACAACTTTAAACAGAACCGCAATTACGAACGAGGCGATCATAGCCGCCAACTCGCTGAATGCATTGATTCGCCACCAATACCAACGTAGCATGAAGAGCAGTCCCGTTCCGGCCCCGACCTGTAGAAGAATTTGAAACGTATCCAATGCACTCTTAAGATTAAGAGCCAATATCCCAGCTAATATCATCATGACCGCAGTCGAAATCCGCCCCACCAGAACCAGCTCCTTTCCGCTAGCTTTCGGTTTGACGAATCGCTTGTAGAAATCGTTGGCCACGTAAGATGAACCCCAATTGAGATGGGTAGAAATGGTAGACATGTAAGCAGCGGCCAATGAGGCCAGAACCAGGCCTAGCCAACCGCTTGGCAAAAATGTTAGCATAGCTGGATACGCCATGTCATGGCCGATCACGCTGGGATCCACTTCGGGGAAAGCCACTCGTATACTCTCGAGCGTAGGAAAAACCACGAGCGATGCCAGGGCCACAATGATCCAGGGCCAAGGTCGTAAACCGTAATGGGCGAAATTGAAAAACAATATCGCTCCGGTCGCGTGCTGCTCGTTCTCCGCTGCCAGCATGCGCTGAGCGATATAGCCGCCTCCCCCCGGCTCCGCGCCCGGATACCAAACACTCCACCATTGAATAACAAGCGGCATAACCATCAAAGTCATCCAAAGATCGAGATTCGCATCCGTCAGTCCGCCGTCCGCATTGGTTTCCACTCTCGGAAGAAACCCAGTTTTACCCTCTAGGTTCGGGTGTTCGAGCAGAGCTTTCAAAGATCCGATTTCGGCATGACCCAGAGCGAAGTAGGCAGCAGCTATCGAACCAATCATAGCCACGATAAACAGCATAAAGTCAGTGAAGACCACCCCACGGAACCCTCCCAAGGTAGAGAAAACCACGGTCACGACCGCAGCGAGGAGAATGCACTGCAATGGACTTAGCCCCAGCATAACACCACCAATCTTGATCGCCGCTAGAGTTACCGAGGCCATGATCATGATGTTGAAGAAAACGCCTAAGTACAAAGCCCGGAATCCACGCAAAAAGGCCGCGCTCTTACCCGTGTAACGCACTTCGTAGAAAGCGATATCGGTGATCACATCCGTACGCCGCCAAAGCTTGGCGTATAGGAATACCGTGGCCATGCCCGTGATAAGAAAAGCCCACCAAACCCAATTTCCTGCCACGCCATTCTGTCTGACGATGTCGGTCACTAGATTGGGCGTATCCGTCGAAAAGGTAGTTGCTACCATGGATACGCCGAGTAACCACCAGGGCATCTCCCGGCCACCTAGAAAGAAGTTCCAGGCATTCTTCCCGGAAATCTTGGCCACGGCGACACCGATTAAAACGACCGCGACAAAGTAGACGCCAATGATAATCCAGTCTAGATTAGATAACTGCATAGGAGGTTCGGGTATAGTTCAGGCTATGCCAGAGCGAACAATCGATCCATAGCCAGGGAGGTGTTTTCGATCAAAGTTTCGGGAGCGTATTTATAAAATGGAACAGGCGGGATCATTTCCGCGGCAACCCAGCCATGATAGCCGATCCCATCCAATGCTTCCATCACTGCTGGCCAATTAACGTCTCCCGACAGAAGATCCACAAATCCGTCTACGGTACCGACCGCTCGGCGATAGTCCTTCACATGCACTCTTTGGATACGCATGCCCAAAAGAGAAATCCAATGTTCTGGATAGCCGGTGGCCAAGACGTTGCCCACATCAAAATAGCTGCCGACTCGATCATCATCGAACTGATCGATAAATCGGGCAAGCTCCATAGGGCTAAGCAGAAACTTGTTCCAAACGTTCTCGATGCAAATGCTCACTCCCAATTCCTTAGCCAAAGGAAGCGTGTCTGCCACAAAGGCCGTTGCCCGATCCCAAACGAGATTGTAAGGAATTTCCTCGCATCCGGGAATGAAATCCGCACCCACCGCTCCAGGAACGACCAGAATGGCGTCGATACCCAAACGGGAGGCCGCTCGTATTTGAGTTTCAATCACACGCTTGGCATTGCCGCGCGTCTCCGCGCTCTCGCTGGCCGGGTTGAACTCCCAGTACATTCCCGTAGCCAAGCCGCTTAAGGCCAGTCCCGCATCTGCGGCCATAGAGCCTACCTCGTCGATAGCCGCGTCATCGCTATCAAGATTGATAGGCCCATCCCCACTGACGTCTACTTCGATGCCTTCGAATCCCGCATCTTTGGCAAGCGCCATTTTCTCTTTCAATGACCAGTCGCCGTAAAACGACCATACGCTTATCGATTTTTTCATGATGTTAAAAATTGGTGTTTAATTCAATTCCCTATCCTCAATGGTAGCGATCGATCTCCGAGCGACCATTTAAAAAAGTAGCACAGGCATTTTGCCTGTACCAGAGATAAAGACCACAGACTGGAAGCCTATGCTACCCTTAGTGGCCGCTCGGCTTGCACCGCGATAGGAATGAGGATCGCGGGATAAACCCGCTCCTACAACGCGTGCCGCACTTTGGAGGATCGAGTCGACTTGTCTCGCCGAAGACATTGAGCGAAGACAGATCCCCCCTAACATTCCCAATAGAAAATACATATCAACTCAGCTTCCCTGCCGCAATAGCCACTTCCTTCAAGGCCATTGCCACCGCTTCCCGGGCCTCCTCCAACGTAGCTATTTCCGGTTTTTTGCCACTCTTGAGGCAGTTAGTGAAATACTGAAGCTCGTTAAAGTAGCCGCCCAAGTCTGAAACATTGCCCTCCCCGCTTTGCGAGCTGCCGGTGTCGGGCTTGTCGACTTCCAATTGAGCGGGCTCCTCCTCCCCCTGGCAGATCATGAGGCCCTTTCCATTAGTCGAATCAAAGTCGAGCACCGCTTTTTCAAAAACGGCTTGAAAGGCCATTTGGAATCCCCACTTCGCCGGATAGTTGAAGCCACCTTCGGAACTAACAATGAGCGAATCGTATTCAAAAAGGCTATAAATGTGAGACGGGCCACTGTAGTCGCGGGTCACCTTGCTATGAATCGCTTTTGGTTGGCCTAGCATAGCCAACATAATATCCGTATCATGGATATGCAGGTCCAATGCTGCGCTACCGGAAAGGCTTTCATCGTTAAACCAATCGTCGACTCCGAAATTCGGTCGAGCGCCCCGACGCACGAAGCTCAAACTCAACAGTCTGCCTCCTTCGCCACTCGAATGATACTCGAGAAGTTTTTGGTACTCCGGCCAGAATCGCAGGCAATGTCCCACTTGCGCAAAGGCGTCATTACGTTTGGCCGCTTCAATAATTCGATCGGCCTCCTCGACTGTCAGAGCCAAGGGCTTTTCGCAAAAGAGAGCTTTGCCCGCATCCAAGGCTTTAATGGAGAAAGCTTCATGCAAATGAGTCGGCAGACAGACGTCGACGAAATCGCATTGAGACTGCTCCATAGCCTCATCCAAGGTTGCATACACTTTGGCCTGGCATCCCAGCCGATCCAATTTCTCTTGGGACTCCTCCACCCGTTTATCAACCGCGGCAACTAGATCCACGCCTTCTAGGATGTTGAATATCTGGGCGTGCATGCCGCCCATGAATCCGCATCCCACTAGGATGCCCTTCAAATTTCCATCTTGATCACTCATATAGCAAAATTTTGGATACGACCCCGAACATCGTTCGAGAAATCGGAAATTTTCTCCAGGATAAACGATTCCATCGATAGGCCTGGTCGCTCTACCAAAGGTTTTAGATCCACTCCCCAGGCCAGAGCCTCATATTCATCAGATCCATGTGAATCGAACATAGTAGCATTGGATCGGCGCCGTCCTTCCACGGCAAGATCGTACCGCTTACCACCTTCAATTTGCGACCGGTAGACCGCGAATAGCGAATGTATCAACTCCGGATGGCCATCGCAGACCATGGCGATCTTATCACTATCCGCTAGCCAGTCGAGGCTCCGCCATACTTCGCAACCGATGATCCGGTCTGGTAAATGTTGACCGGCAACGCGACGCAACGCCGCGATGCAGCAAGCCAGAGTGACCACGTGGCTATCGTGCTTGTCCGCCGGTTGGTGAAGGTAGACAACCTGCGGACGCATCCTCTCTAGAATATAGCAAATGTCGTCGACGACATTCGATCGCCCGTCTCCTTTAATCTCCGAACTGGGATAATCCAGCTGGATTTGAGCCGAATAGCCTCCGATACCCGCCGCGTCCCTCTGTTCCTTACGCCGAACATCCCGAATCTGCTCGTTCGTGTAGCTCGCGAATGGCCCCTTTCGAGAACTGCCACGCCCATCGGTCACAGTAACGCCAGAAAACCAGAGATCGCTCTGCTGATAGCAGGCAGAGACTCCCTCGTAGGCCATGAACTCTAAATCATCTTGATGAGCGCCAATACCCAGATGGGTCGTTCGGCCCAGAGCCCCCTCTAGGTTCAGGCCATCACTCAGCCATATATCGGACTCGGGGTTATGAAAAGGGGACACGCTGGCAACCTTCCGAATTCCTAAGCGCCTTGCAATGCCACAATGGAGATTTCTTTGAAGGCCTCGATCGCCTCGTATTCCGCCATGCCCACAGCATCGTAGGCCTCCGCAGTGGAACGATTGATATCGTCCGTTTCCTGCCAAATCTCGCGATGCGACGACGCCCGAAACGGAAATTGGCTTCTTTGAGAACGATATTGGAAACTGGCCTCGATCTTGGATGCCAGTTCCCCAGGACTAAGCGGCACGGCCATATCGATCTCGTTCAGGGGCCATTCTTGCCCGACACCTCGATAGCTCCAAATGCGGCAATCCTTTACCCAACCTTCACCACTTATGCGGTTCATTGCACTTCGAAAAACTCGGTAGCAAACACCCGAGACCGACCCGGGATCCGCTAATCCACCGCTGACGTACACTTGGTGAGGCTTCACCTTTTGCAGCAAGGCCAACAAAATTTCTACATCCTCCTCGGCAGGAAAGAAATTCCGGTAGCGGCCCTTCTCATAGAAAGGCAGATCGAGGAAGGTTTGCTGATCTCGGCCGATCTTCAATATCCTCGCCGCGTCCCGGGCCTCGTTGCGCCGGACGAAGCTCTTAATGCGACGAACTGCATCCGAGTCCTGGTCGGAGGCTCCCTCGTCTTCGAAGCTTTTGAGAATCACTTCCGCGAACTGCCCCAAGCTGAGGCCGTCCCCTTTCTTGAAATCCATCTCTTCCTCCAGCTCGGCCATCAAAGCCAAGGTTTGCTTGGCCAGATTATCCGGCACAGCCAGGTTGCCCGAGGTGAGATAAGCCAAGGTGACCTCCGACCCTTGGTTCGCTAGCCGGTGCACGGTCCCTCCCATGCAGAGGATGTCTTCGTGTGGTTCCGAGCCCAGCACCAGGACCCTTTTCGGAAAGGGCTTTGCCCTCTCTGGACGATTACTATCATCGGCATTGGGCTTTCCGCCAGGCCAACCAGTAATCGTGTGTTGTGTCTGATTGAATACAGTAATATTCAGATCGTAAGCTGGGCCGGAATCGATTAGCAATTCGCCTAGCCCATTCTCGTTGTAGTCGGATTCCTGCAACTTGAGGATGGGTTTTTTTCCATTATAGGAAAGCCACAAAATCGCCTTGCGGATCAGACGCGGAGTCCAGTCGACAGGACCGACAAGCCAAGGCAAGCGTATCCGTATTAGATCTTCGGACGCAGTAGGATCGATAAAGAAGCGGACATCCGGATGACCCTGTAAAAGGCTGGCCGGCAAATTTTCATTTGGCAAGCCTTCCACGGCATCCCGAACGACCCCAGCCTTGGACTGTCCCCATGCCATCAATACGAGCTTGCGGGCCTTGAAAATCGTGCCCACACCCATGGTAATTGCGTAGAGCGGGACATTGGCCTCGCCTAGGAAGTCGCGGGCGGCATCCAGACGGGTCAAGGCATCGAGCGTAACCAGACGCGTCAACGAGTCGCGGGTGGATCCGGGCTCGTTGAAACCGATATGCCCCGTGCGGCCAATCCCGAGTATCTGATAATCAAGCCCGCCCGCATCCGCGATGGCCTGCTCATAGGATTGGCAGTATTCGAAAACGGCCGATCGATCGACCGTTCCTGAAGGCACGTGCACATTGTCCTTGGGAATGTCGACATGCTTGAACAGCCGCTCCCACATGAATTGGTGATAGCTTTCCGGATGATCGTCGTTGAGACCGAAATACTCGTCTAGATTGAAGGTGATCACATTGCGGAACGAGAGGCCTTCTTCTTTATGAAGCCGGACAAGCTCTCGATACACAGGCACTGGAGTCGAGCCCGTCGCCAAGCCCAAAACCGCGTTCTTGCCGGCCTCCGCCCGCTCCCGGATCAAGGACGCGATCTCAGCAGCGACTGTCTTGGCCGCTTCATCGGAGCTGGAGCAAATTTGGGTGGGTATACGTTCGAATTGTTCTTCTTCTCGAGCCATTTTTTGTAGTCTAATTTGCATTGGTTTAAATCAACACTTCCATAGACGAATCGACGATCTTTTGCGACTCCGCCTTGAATCGCAGTTCACCGTATTCAGTGTTCATCGGTGTCCATTAGTGGTTAAGTATCTTCTCTTTGCCTAAGCCAAAAACGCGAATAGCGACTGTTCATACAGCTTTGGTGAACAACTATAGCATTGTTCACATAGCAAAAACTTTCCACTATTTGCTCAATACTTTGCAGTTCTGTCAATTTTCCGCACCTAAATGCGCCTCCCTCTCCTACAGAACGCTATCAAACTGCGCCTCCCGAAGACTACTTTAAGGGGCGTTCCTCAGCCGATGTCTGCATTCCCAGTAATCTCATCCTTTTCTCTAGGCACACATCCCAAGCGCTCCAGCGACGGAGCTTCGATGCCTATCCCCACCACCGATTCGTTCTGGTCTTCAATCTCATGACCGAAGGAAGCGTCACCGTGGACGGAATCCAATGGATTATCAAACCCGAGCAAGGCTTCGCTCATCTTCCCCTACCAGTTCCAATACTATTTGGAGCTCTCTGACCCGTACATCGTGTGGCTAATCCTAACCTTCGAATTGCAGAACCCTGTGGTCATGGATTCCTTGCGAAATCGTATAATCGATCTAGATACCTCCACCATCGAACAGCTGAATGACATTCTGGAGGACTACCAAGGCATTAAACCGTTCTTGACAGGAAAACACTAAAAAAAAGCCCTCGCTGTTAAGCGAGGGCTTTGAAACTTTGTATTCTGAGTTTTCCGAAAGCTCGATTAGAAGCTGAAGGTGTTGGTCAGGAAGTACATCTGCTCGACAGGAACACGTACGAACGTAACCGCACCGTCCGGATTGAACTCGATTGGAATATCCCTTTCACCGTTGCTTCTGTAAACATTACGTGCATTGAACTGAACACTCCAGTCTACACGGTTGTTCATTATTGGTCTACGGTAACGAAGGAACAGGTCTCCGTCTGTGGATTCAGGGCCCATCCATGGCTTTGTAACGTCCGGAAGTACGTTGCCCTCATCGTCCAGGATATTCGGATAACCACCAGCTATCGAGTCTTGGTAACGCAAGCTACCACCAACTTGGAAGCCTTTCAATGGACCGTCCAAGAAATCATAGCGTGCTGTAACATTAACGCGCCACTCGCGTTGCTCCGGTAACTGAGTCCCATCTAAAGACTTCGCCAATATAATTGGATTTAGAGCCTGGTTCTGGAAACGCTGCCCAATCTGGTCCGACTCTCGCTGAAATGGCGAGCCACGCAGATCCCACAAGCTATAACCGAAGGGGCCAATCGGACGCTTCAAAAGCTCCGCTTGTTGGAATGCAATCGGTCCAGCGACTGGTGCAGTATTTGAAGTAACAGTCGTTTGCTGAGCAACATTCGCCGATATTGTCAGATTTCTTGTTACCTGCCCAACGATGTCTACTTCAGTTCCCTCTGATACGAAATCCCGGGTCGAGTTCAACCCCGGTTGCGGATCAGAAAGATCGACAGTCTCCCCGCTCTCAAGCGTTTCAACGCGATGGTTGCGAATCGCCTGAAGCTCCGGAACTACGGCGTCCTGGATCGCTTTGTAGTACTCATCCCAAGACTTAACGCCGATGAGGTCAGCTCCTGTTCCTGTCAGTCGCTGACGATTGTCTGGAGAAGTGTCAGGCTTTTTCGCCGCATCACTGTCCCCTGGTCCAGCAGGGTTTCCATCCGCATCTACCGCGGTGTAATTCCCGGGATTCGCGAAGAAGTCAGCATAGTCGCCGGTCACGTTTGGATCGGGCGAATAGCCATCAGGGAACAAGTTTGTAGAGGGATCGTTCTGAGCCGACGTTATTCTATCAAGGTAGAAACCTATCCGACCACCAATTTGACCTAGACCACCACCAAGATTGGTACGGTCATTGTTGAGGGCAGTGGTGAATTCATTGTACCTAATTGCTAGACGACCATCTAACATCGTTACCTGAAAACCCTTCTCCTCAGTAACACCCAATGGAGGAGGCAAAGGCTGATTCAGAATGTTGACCGATACACCGGCGGGTTGGAAGCTATCCGCTTCGTAATAGTGCGCTTGAAGATCCATTCCAAATGGCAATTCGAAAAGGTATTCTTCTGGGAACTTTACTACCAAGCTCTTCGTACTCGTGTCGCCTGAGTTTATGCTGTCCGGCGCAGCGTTGAAGTAGAGGAGATCCGCATTGTACGTTCCGTCCACCTCATTAGTGCCTTCCAAATCCAAGCGAGTGGCTCCGTCAGGACCAGCGGCACCATAGCCACCAGGATTAGGAGCCAAGTAAGCATCCTGGGTATCCGAGCGCTCAGCGTAAAGAGCCACGACATGACCGTCCAGGAACGTGCTCTGCAATGAGTACGCCTCAGAGACAAGCCTGCTCTTGTTATAGCTAGCAGGGCCCTCATTCTCGATGATTCTCCAAATCGCTTGCTTATCAGCCTTCTCTGCGTTGTCAAAATACCAAATGCCATACTCGTCTCCGATCTTCGGGAAAGGAGTCTGCAAGTATCCGTCGATACGAACTTGTCCAGGACTCGTGAAGTCCCGAACGTCAGGCCCCAAGTAGACCTGGGTCTTTACGATACGGCGGAAGTTGTCACTTAGCCCATTAGAAATTTCCGCAGCACCAGGCCACTTGCTGTTATCAGCCCACCAAGAACCGCGAATCTGGCGTTGCAGATTAATATTTTCGCGATCCTCGTAAAGTCCCGTGACGGTGTGCTTGCCGAAGAACTTAGAGACTAAGTCGTTATTGCTAAACTTTCCGAAATCCAATGTACCAAAGGCGGTTGCACGAAACGTGTCTTGCTCATTGGTGCGATTCCGTACAAAGTTGTCGTTCCATCGAATAACCGGACGACCAAGATTCTCGTTAAACAAGCGATCACCGACCCCATCGAAATCAGAATCTCCTGGGGAGAGGTTTTGGCTCAGATCGATCTGTATGGCCTTACGGTCTCCAGTATCAAACGGTGTGAACTCCTTTTGCTTTCGCTCTTGAGTGTCAAATGCAAGCTCTATACCCGCATTGCCATTAAAGAGTTCCTGAACCAAAAAGACCTGGTTTAAATCGAAATCTGTAACGATTTCGTTTGTCGTACCCATGAAGAGATAATTATGGTAGTCGAACACGTTACGATCTCTCATAGACTTCGCAGAGAACCCAGTGCCCCCTGTCGCCGCTCGAGACCAGCGAACGTCCTGGGTCGCAAAACCCCTAGGGCGCCAACGACCCATGATTCCTTGAATCCCGAAACCACCGAGGGCCCCGGACAATTCGGGATCATTATCCCATCCCGGAACTTGGTCGTCAGGTGAATTGAAATTGATAGCAGGGAACAAGAAGTAAGGCGTTCCGTTTACGCTGCTTAAACGACCTCCTTGAGAAGGATCATTTTTCAGCGGATCGCCTCTCTTGAAACGGTCTACCGTTGTGCGAGGAATGAATTGGCCTTCCTGGGCTATAAACTCTTCGCGAGTTCCAGTGAAAGTAGATGGGATCGTTTCGATTCCCGCATCAAGAAGCGCCGCAACGTTCTGCTGACTCAAAGCTCCGTTGTCGATATCGTCCAAGTCCGTTCCTGGAACGCTGAGAATCGAATTGATCTCTGCTTGCGTTCCCAATCCATTCCACCATGAAGAATAATAGTCCGTTGGAGGAATTACGTCAGGTGGATTACTGTCAATCTCTCCTGTCTCATAGCTACCCCGTAATGAAGTCCGGCCCAGGAAGTTGCTATTCTCATTCTTGAAGAGTGTCGCCTCCCACGCCATATACAACCGAGTGTCATCCGTTTCTGCAGGCTTCTGCTTGTACTTCTGCTTCTCGCTAAGTCCGGCAACCCTAATCGCTAAGCGATCGTCAATCAGCGTGCGGCCGATATCGAATGTGCCTCGCAACGTTCCACGATGGTCGAAACGTATGGACACTTCGGTGGAATCTTGACCGATGTAAGCACGCTTCAAGTTGTTATTGATTACACCCCCCGGAGATCCCAGACCGAACAAAATTGAGTTCGGGCCACGATTCACAACAACACGGTCGGTGTTGTAAGAATCGAAAGGAATGTCCGTCTGGAAATAATCGCGGGTCAGGTTCGCACTAACAAGACCGCGAACACGTTGACCTCGCTGCGGATTGACGCGGGACTCAACAGTTCCATTGCCGCCGTCTGAGTTCGAGAAATTACCAAGAACTCCCCCGACTTCGACGTTGCCGATGAACTGGAGCAGGGACTCGCCGTCGGTAGCGCCGGTGTCCTCCATAAATTCCTCGGTCACGACCGCGATGGAC
>Ga0066378_10000850_pt1 | contig 12129 bp, 10 predicted proteins | sample Knorr_S23_td_DCM_FD_70947 | JGI IMG/M metagenome (GOLD analysis project Ga0066378, IMG submission 70947) | Marine microbial communities from Southern Atlantic Ocean transect - Knorr_S23_td_DCM_ad_71m_LV_A | ecosystem: Environmental > Aquatic > Marine > Oceanic | place: Southern Atlantic ocean...
TGACTTCCTGCAACAAGGAGTCGACTTGCTCGAAAGGCATTCGCCGGAATCCTACACTAAGGCGGACCCGACAACTTTCGGTTCAGGCGAGGGGCCACATATGAGACATGTACTCGATCATTACTCATCCTTTATCTCGGGAGTCGGATCAGGCGTCATAAACTACGACGATCGCGAGCGAGACACTTAAGTTGAAGGGTCTCTTGATACCTGCATCCAAAGGGCCAGGGAACTATTAGACAGTCTGCGTTCCCTTCCGATAGACATAGAAGCTCTTGTTAAAGTCATCGTCAGCGCCAACACCTTTGGCAGCCACGACCTGTCCGAATCTACTTTTGCTCGAGAGTTACAGTTTTTAGCTTCGCATACGGTGCATCACTATGCACTGATAGCCAGAGCAAGCAGGATGCAGGGAATCCTGACGGACAAGCAATTTGGCATCGCCCCATCTACACTCAAATACCTGCAGACTGTGGAAACCTGATGTGCACCGTTAGTTGGAGGAGCAGCCTCGATGGCGGCTATCAGCTCTTCTTCAATCGCGATGAACAGAGATCGCGTCCAAGGGCCAAACGGCCGCAAGAGTTCTGCACGAATGGCAGACCATACATCGCTCCCATCGACGAAAAAAACGTCGGAAGCTGGATTGCTGTAAACGATCAGGGTGTTTGCGCTTTTCTGTTGAATAACTACGAGGCTGTGATTGGCCATTTTGAACCCACGAAACCTTTCAGAAGTCGCGGTGAAATTCCGCTTTCGCTATGTCGGGAGAATGGGATCGCCCGAAGCGCCGATGCCTTGAATGGAATCGAGAAAGAGCGATTTCCTCCATTCTTCGCTGGAATCATTGGATCCAACACTCCGTGCCAAATAGACGGTTGGGACGGACGGCAATTCGGGAAGCTCTCACTAGAATTACCCTTTTTAACGACGTCTTCGTTCCAATCGAAAGCTGTGCAGGCATATCGAAGAGATCGCTACCTCGAAGTAGTTCGTTCCAGTGTGGATGAGAAAGCCCTGTTCGCCTAGCATTGTGACTCGGCCCATGAGAATCGGGCATTCAATCCGCTAATGTCGCGTACCGATGCCGAAACGCATTGCATATCTTCGATCTCAGTTGATTCAAAATTGGCCAAATTCGAGTATCGGGAGGTTGATCCCCTTCAAAGGAGCTTGCGTTCGCCCGTGTCTATCGAGCTCAGGCTGGCAACTGAAATCTTTCCCAATCCAGGGAACTGACTTGCTGATACCGTCGGTTGAAGGATTATCCTTCGTTGCTTGGCAAGATAGCTTTGGGAGCGGGTTTTTGAACGATGCCTTTTTTGATGAACTGCACGACATCGTCTTTTTCTTTGAGCCGGATGTTGTGATTCGATCCTGTATCCTCGCCAACGTAATCGGCGACTGAAGCGGCCATTATTGGAATGTATTCGCGGAGATCGTTATTTTCGTCGTAGTTTCTGACTTGAACACTCCAGATTTCTTGCGGGGGGATATCAGAAGTCGTGGTAATTGTGTTTTCTTTGGCGGTTAATTCGAGGTATTTTTCGTTTACGACGACGGATTTGAGCCGTTCTTCATAGCCGATCAGTTCTCTGGACCGGCGACCGGGCACGCGCACATTGTAAACGATTGTCCGACCGGTCCTAGGGTCAGTCTGGGCCACTTGCTGGATGGTGTCCGGATGTTGAATGGTGGCGAACACCGGCTCTTCTACCACTCGATATTCTTGTCGTGGAGGCTCCATACCATAGTCGATCTCGACCACCATGTCCGCCTCCTCTGCATTCAAAGCCTCATACAGCCCTTTTCCCGAGAGGGCGGTTTTGATGTAATCTACCGTCTCCTTGTACCGTAGATCGTTGGTATCGGTCTCTGGATCCCGCGGGATTATGATGTAGGATTCCGCATCCGTTATTGAAGGATTCGAAATCGCGTCGACCTCCATCTCATAGGTCGTGTTGCACCCAACAAGCAACAAAGCTAGAATGGTCCCGAGCCCAGCAACAGATCTGACTTTCGAGGGTTTCACTCCAGTTCTTCGGTCTGCGTGTCTGATAGGCGTTGTTCGAGGCCAGGCTAGAGCTCGGTCCCGGTCTGTTCAGCAAGAGCGTTGTTCTGAGCTTCGAGGGCGGCGAGCTCTTTTTCCAACCGGTCGATCTCTGCCAACGCGTCTTTTTCCCGCTGCACCATTTCGTCCAAGGCCTTCTTCTTGTCGATTGCCGCCTGTCTGCGCGCTTGAAGAGCTTTTAGCCGTTCTTCGGCAGTCTCCGCTCTGCCAGCCATTTCTTCAAGCTCCGCATCGGAAATTCGGAAGCCCTCGGCGATCTCTAGCTCTTCCTGCAAGGCCGCCTTCTCCTTCTCGATCGCCCGCTTTTGCATGGCAATCGCTTGGTTGTAAGCTCTTTGCTGGGCGAGGGTGTCCTGTCGCTTGCGCTCCTTACCCTCTTGCACCGCTCCAATCGCGGCTCCAACCGCTCCGCCGGCTGCTGCAGCAGCTGCCACGCCGCCTATGTCTTGGCCGGTGATTAATCCCCCCACGGCTCCGATTGCCGCTCCGGTGCCGGCGCCCTTCACTGTTTTGGAGGCTGCGGGCCCTGCACACCCCCATTGGAACGCGAGAATGGACATTCCGACGATCGCTGTGCCTGATTTAACGAGTTTTATGGAACGATTCATACCTGTTATTTATCTACGCAATCGGATCGTTGATTGGATTCGTTGATAATAAAGGCAAATTAGATGGTTGTGGGACAATTGTAAATGCGGTTTGTTGCTCCTGCACTACTTGAATCCATAATGGACAAGGATTCGTAAATATAGTCTCAAGGAATGCTGGATTTAATGCAAAGCCAGGTTAAATTGTCAGAGTCGAAAGTGACGCCACTAGCGGCGTAAAAAAGTATGAAGAAAAAAGGGTTGTTCTCGCGAGATTTTATCGTCCAGGCGGCGGGATTGTTTATCTCCATCGTGGTAGTTTTCTCAGTCTATAAGTATTACATTTGGCCGGTTTCTGAAGACATCGAAATAACAAACAGCATTCAGGCGAGCCAGAACCCTGATGGCGTTTTCATTCCCAAGAAATCAGTCACGGTTATTCTCAAGAACTACGAGCAATTGTCCTGTTTGATTCTCATGATGTGGGCTATGATAATTATCGTGTTCAAGTTCACAAAAGTATTCTCGGAGCAATCGATGTCCGATCATCAATTTCTCAAGATTTCCCGTGGGGAGCGCATCATTCCGGAAGACGCATTGGCATATTACAAAGAAGTGGAAAGCCAGGTTAGGCGCACGCCACGATTACGAGGGAAGATTTTGCCAGAAACGATACTGTCGGCGCTGCACCGATTTGATGCGACACGTTCGATTCAGGACGCGGCCCATGCCGTCAGCGAGCGTGCTGAAATGGCCTACGAGCAGTTGGAGTCCGATCTTTCCTTGGTGCGATATATTGCATGGGCAATCCCGTCTGTGGGCTTTATCGGAACGGTTCGAGGTATCAGCGAAGCCTTGGGTCAGGCTGACATGGCGATTCAGGGCGACATCAGCGGAGTAACCTCCAGTCTGGGGCTCGCCTTCAATTCGACTTTTATAGCTCTGCTCTTGAGTATTGGCCTCATGCTTCTGGTGCATTTGCTGCAGTCGCGTCAAGAGACCCTGATAATCGATATTGAGGATTGGGTGACCAAGAAAGTGATAGGGCTAATGAAAACGCCGACGAGTGAGGAAAGGGCGATAAGTTTTACGTAATAGGGACCAAGGAAGGGTATGGCGACGGTAGGTATAGAACTTAGCGATTTAGGGGCGAATTGCGTTCTTATTGAAGGAGATGGGTCCTCGCGAACGCTGGCGATGGGTGGAGGGGAAGACATTTTCCCAGCCTACGCTTACGCTCGGGCAGGGGAATTGACGTTTGGCCCTACAGCGCAGGATATGGCATTCGTTTATCCCCGCCGTACTTGCAGCGAGTTCTTGGATGATTTGTCCTTTCAATCCACGAATTTGGATGGGCATTACAACAGGGTCATGTATTCACAGTTGGCCTACGAATACTTGCAGATTCTAGCGGAGAAGGTCCGTGAGGAAGTTGGCGATGTCGAACGGGTTGTACTGGCTACGCCTGGCCACTTTCTAGAAGACAACGAAAAATCGGAAGAGCGATTGGGCATCTTGCTCGGAATCCTCTCGGATGTAGGCATGCCGGTGGCGGGAATCGTAGACATGGCGGCAGCGTCCCTGCACAGCGAAGGTCTTTGGAATGTGCCGGATGGCGAAAGGATTTTCCATGTGGATCTCTTGGCACAAGCGACCCATATATCGGTATTCCATAAGCGCTCAGGACTAGAACGTATCTATTTCAGTCGTCTTCCTCAGTATGGACACAATAGGATTTTGGAGCGCTTTACCTCCACGATGGCTAATCGTTTTCTGGTAGAGACTTCGTTCGATATAACCGAGGACCGGAATATCGAGAGGGCTTTTCATGCTCAGGCTAGGGAAATGCTCTCTATTTTGGGTAAAACGGGAGAAGCAAGTTTGGAAGTTTCCACGCGAGAGAAGTCGCGGCAGATGACGATCTCTAGAGATTTGGCCGCTATGGAGCTCGCCCCTCAAGTGAAAGCGCTGACGCAACTCATTTTAAGAGCGGTAAACGATTTGGCTAACGGCGACGACGAGATCCAGATCGCCCTCTCCGATCGGGCCGCCAATATCCAGGGGCTCAAAGGGGCGATCGTCGCCCAGCGGCTGGGGCTGGTGAAAGAGTTACAGCCCGAGAGCGCCGCTTTCGGAGCGGCAAATTACGGGAAAGACTGGGAGGTGGTTGACCAGTTGGACGAAGTCCGTGTCGAGGTAGGTATATCCGCTTCGGAAATTTCGCAAGAAAACCAAGGAGAGCGGGGGGCGAGGCTGGCAACAGTGCGGGTAGCCAGAGAAGGTCGTTCCCTTATCCCAACCCACATCGTCTGCGATGGACTCGCCCATGAATTGGTGGGAACCTCGTTCTCCATCGGAGTTGGCGAAAGCGGTAAGTTCGATCTTACCGCCAGCAGCGACCAAGATGGCAACTCTTTGGAACTCTGCCGATTGATTCACGAAGACGAGCGATGGTTGATCCGAGAGACTGAGGGAGCGACTGTGGATTTCGGTAGAGAAACAGGCTTGAAAGCGGGAGATACGATCGACATACTAATGCAAGGAAGTCCAAAGCGTTTACTGCTCATTCACTTTATGGAAATCGCCAGCGAACCCATAAAATCAGACCGACATGAAACGACGTAAGCGGGAAACAGAAGTATTCAGCTTATCTTTTCTCGACTGCATATGTTGCGGCTTTGGAGCCGTGCTCTTGCTGTTCGTCCTAACAGTGGGGAAGAAGTCGGATACCATGATCGATATCAAGGCCAAGACCGAGGAGATCATCGGCCAGATGGAAAACGACATAGCTCACAAAGATAGCGAATTGAAATCCCTTCAGCGTTCGCTGACGACTATCCGCGATCGGAATCGCTACGCCAGCGAGCAGATTGAAGAGAAAAAGAAGATGCAGACGGAACTCGAAGACGAGTTCGCTTTTTTACTAGCTCAGTTGGCCTCCATGGAAGAGGACTTAGGAAAGCTCTTAGAAGACAAGGAAAACATGCCCATGCAGGAAGAGGAGGCCCCAATTCCTATTCCTAATGCCGTAAGGCGCCAGTACCTAACCGGATTTGATATCCAGGGAGACCATGTGCTGTTTCTTATAGAAGCATCCGGTGGTATGACAGACGATGTCTACGAAGAAGCGGTCAAGAGGCAGGCGGACTCCGATGAAGAGAAGCGAAATTCTCCCAAGTGGAAGCGCGTCAAGGAAGGCATGACTTGGATGGTCGCCAACTTGAAGCCGGACTCACAATATAAGATCATTCTGTTCAACAATGAGATCACGCCAATTGAATCCCGCTACGGAATCGAGTGGTTAGATCCGATGGATGCGGACTTGACTCAAGAGGTCATCGAGAAGCTCGATGAAGTGGTTCCTCAGGGAGGGGCGAATCTGGAAAAGGCCCTCGATATGGTCGACGATCTGCCGATTGTCCCGGATCGAGTGGTCCTTATTGTGGATGGGTTGCCTACGCTCGCCGATTCTTATGAAGGGTCTGAGGTGCTGGATTCCAATGACCGGATTAATATGTTTCGAGTAGCGAAACGGGCTTTGACTTATCCGCACCCAGTAAGCGTCTTGCTGTATCCGATGAAGAACGACCCGGGAGCGGCCGTTCATTATTGGCGCTTAGCCAATGATCAAGGTGGCGCGATGGTTTGCCCCTCTAAATCGTGGCCCAATACATGAAGAGAAAACGCTCAACTCAAGTATTCAGCCTTTCATTCCTGGACGTCATTTGCTGCGGATTCGGGGCCATTATCCTTCTTTTTGTCATTACGATGGGGAAAAAGACGAAGGAAATTACCAACCTAAGAATGGCTTTGGAGCGAATCATCCAGCAAAGGATGCTGCAGCTCAACGAATACGAAATTGTTACCGAAGAGGTCGCTACGCTAATCCAGCTGGAAAGGGACAAGGAAAAGGAAAAGAAGATCGTTGAAACGGATCTGGAAGCCGTTCTCGCCAAGTTGGAGCAGCAGATAAAGGATAAGGAGTTCAGTAAGGATAAGCTTCTGACAGATTTGGAGCAGGTCGAAGACCAGCTGGCGGTGATGCAGACCGATCCTGAGATCGAACAAAAAAAGGAGATGGTGCCGTCGCCTGTAGGTGTGCCGGTAGAAAGCAACCATATCGCTTTTGTTATAGATACTTCTGGAAGTATGCGTGATCCGAATACGAGTTTGATCTGGGGGTATGTAATTCAGAAGTTCGAAGAGACCTTGGACTCCTATCCAGAAGTGAAGGGCATTCAACTGCTCGACGCGGACGGGCATTTCATCATGGGTCGGGGGATGCGGCGAAAATGGATGCCCGATAATCGGGAAACCCGTGAATACATGGTGAGAGCTGTAAGATTGTATCCGTATAATAGTGACAGTAATCCTGTTCCGGGAATCGCTCAAGCCATTCGTCAGTTAGCCGAGCCGGACAACGAGGAGATGAAGATGGGGATATACGTTTTCGGCGACGAGTTTACGGGTCGCTCTGAGCCAGTTCTCAATACCTTGGACCGACTGAACAAGGAAGATGAAGACGGAGATCGTTTTGTCCGGATAAACGCCGTAGGATTCCCGAATGTGATCGGCGGAGGGCTTTCGCTTAGCCAATCGGGCTTGAAGTTCGCAAATTTGATGCGAGAACTGACCTATGAGCACGGAGGGGCTTTTGTAGGACTCGAACGAGAAAGCCTGGATTCTCGAAATCGTCAGATTCAGGAACGCTATCCGACGCCGATCCCAAGGCGTCCCTCCCGTAGTCCTTCGATTATATTCGGGCCTCGAGGTCCCAGTATTTACGGACCTTAGCGTTCCGTAAAGGCGTTCATTTTGGCCCGCAATAGCGGTTTCAACATGTAATCGAGAATAGACTTTTTACCTGTCTTGATGTCGACCTGGGCAATCATGCCCGGTAGAGTCTCGAATGTTTGATCGGTGGTTTTCAGGGAGCGTTCACCCGTTCTGATGAGTATGTGATAGTAGCTTTGCCCGTCCTCCTCGTTGAGAAATGTATCGGCGCTGATCCGCTCTACGGAACCTTCGAGCCCGCCGTAAATCGAGTAGTCGTATGCTGTCAATCTTACCGTCGCTTCTTGGTCGAGTTTAACAAAGGCGATGTCGGAGGGACTGATTTTCGCCTCAATCAGTAGGGTGTCCTCTGCGGGAACGATTTCTACGATTGGGGCGCCTGGTTGAAGAACGCCTCCCAGGGTTTTTATGTGAACCTTATTTACGATTCCGGATACGGGGGCCTTGATGTTGACTCGGTCAATCTTGTCTTCGTAGGCGAGGATAGTCTGCTCTATCTGGCTAAGACTGGTCTTGTATTCGTTATTTTGGGATACTACTTCGTTTAGATACTCGGATCTCTCCTTCTCGATTTGCCCTTCTAGATCATTGACCATCGTTTCAAGTCGAAGCAGTTCAACTCGGGAAACGACTCCGGACTCCGCCAACGGACGAGTGATATCGAGTTCTTTTCTCTTAAGATCTAGGCTTTTTCTAAGCCGTGATTGGCTGCTGGTGATTTTCTCTCGGCGCGTGTCGAATAGCAACTGTTCGGATGCGACAAGTTCAGGGCAGGATTCGATGAGCGCTTCGGGAAAACGAATACCTGCCAAGCCGCTCGATTCCGCATCAAGTCGAGCGATCTTGGCCACTAAATTATCGCGTTTTACAAGACTCTCTCGATAGGAGGTCTGCAAGATCGTATCGTTGAGTTTAGCTAACGTGTATCCGCTTTCAACGTATTGGCCTTCCTGAGTGAGGAGTTCGTCCACAAGCCCTCCCTCTAGGCTCTGGACAATCTGCGTGCTCCCAGAAGGAATAACTTTTCCTTGCCCTCGGGTTAGTTCGCTAACTTGGGATTGGTAGGCCCATACGATAAACGCCGCAACGATTCCAATGACCACCAAAAGTAGGAGATTGGCGTAAGGCATACGTTCTTCAAGAAACGCGGCTTTGCAATCGGCTATGAAGTCTAGATCCTCCGATTGTACGGTTTCGTTGGCCCCTTTCGGGAGACGTTCCTGCGATTTAGCGTCCTGGCCCATTAGTTTCTACTGGCTCCCCCCGAAAGTTGCCTCATCACATCTGCCTTCGGCCCGTCCGCTGCAACCTTGCCCTGATCCATAACGATAATGCGGTCAGCGAGTTTCAGCATCGAAGGTTTGTGAGTTGAAAGGATAAGCGTGCGATTGGCCTCTTTGGAGTATTGCTCCATGTTCGTAATGAAATCCCTTTCAGCGTTTGCGTCCATGGCGCTGGTGGGCTCGTCCATCACAAGGAAGCTTGGCTTAGTTAGCAGCGCCCGAGCGATATTGACCGCCTGACGTTGTCCGCCAGAAAGAAGCTCGCCGCGTTCCCCTACCTGGAGATCGTAGCCAAGCGGGTGCTTGGAAGCGAATCGTTCAACGCCTGAGCGAGTGGAGGCATCAAGTACGGCTTCCTCATCCATCCAAGGGGCGCCAATGGTGATGTTACTCTTTAAGCTGCCTTGGAACAGGAGATTTTCCTGACAGATATATCCAATCCGGCGTCGCAGATCGGCTGGGTCGATTTGGCGTATGTCCGTATCATTGACAGTGATCATGCCGCCAGTGGATGGATAAAACCCGAGGATCAGTCTAAGTAGTGTGCTCTTGCCAGAACCGACACGCCCGAGAATCGCTACTCTTTCACCCGGTTCGATGCTGAAAGAGGCGTTGGTTATGGCTGGCGCGCTTTCCGGCGTGTATGAAAAAGTGACATTGTCGAATTGAATCCGCGGTTCGAACTGGGGCTTGCGGACATACTCTCGACCTTCTTCCCGTTCTTGTGGCAGCTTGATGAGATCATTGAGCCCGCTCAGGGATACAAGGGAACCTTGGAGGCGCGATAGCAAAGCGGCGACTTGACCGATGGGAGCCATGGTCCGTCCGGTTAGGATGGTACAACCAATCAGCGCCCCCATGCTCATATCTCCTGCTTGTATACGAAATACGGAGACGACGATTATCACGACGGAAACCATCTGGGTTATGAATATCGTGAAATTGGAGGCAATCGATGAATAGCGTCTTGAGGCGACTTCGCTTTTGGCCATTTTGCCCAGGGAATCTTCCATCCGCTTTTGAAACCCTCCGGCTGCCGCGAGCCCGCGAATGGCTTCGAACCCGTTGATTGCCTCGACTAGAATAGCGTGCTTTTGGGCCGATGCCCCGTGCGACTTTTCCGCTGCTCTTTTGAGTGGGATGTGCATGATGGCCCCAAGACCGAGAATCAAGACGATTGCGGCGCAAGGAATGAACGCGATCCATCCAGCGATGTAGCCCATGAACGCGAGAAAAAGGACAACGAATGGCAGATCGATAATAGTCGTGAGTGAAGCGGAGGTGAAAAATTCTCTAAGGCTCTCGTAGCCCTTCACTTGATTTGCGAAACTTCCAGAGGAGTTGGGCTTGCTTTGCATCTTGATGCCCATGATGCGCTGGAAGATAAAAGTGGACATCAGAACGTCGGCATTCTTTCCGGCTTTATCGATAAGTATTCCTCGTAGCGATTTTAGAAGAAAGTCGAATATGTATACAATGGATACGCCACTAGCCAGTGCCCAAAGCGTATCAATCGCGTTGTTGGGGATTACGCGATCATAGACGTTCATCACGAAAAGAGAGCCAGCTATGGCGAATAGATTGATGAAGACCGCCGCAAGTAGAACATTGGAGTAGATCTTCTTGTACTTCCAGAGCGTTCCCCAAAACCAGTTTTTGGAATCGACGGTTTGGGTGCTAGATTCGGATCGGCTTTCGAAGTCAAACTGGGGTTTGATGAATATGGCGACGCCCGAATATTCCCGTTTGAGCTCGTCGATCTTGACGGTGGTTTCGCCGCTCCCGGTTTCCGGTATGATTACGCGGCACTTGCCAGCTTCTTCTCGAGAGACCAGAATTGCTGCCCGATTTCCCTCGAGGATTAGAACTACTGGAAGGGCAAGAGTGGGGATTTTTTCGAATGACCGTTTAATGATACGAGCGGAGAATCCCGCGGTAGATGCCGATCGGAGAAACAGTTTTGGAGTCAACCTGTTGTCGACTAGCGGCAGTCCAGCGATCAACGCCTCTTTTGAAAGCGGTTTATGATAGATCTTACCGAGCGTTACGAGGCATTCGAGGAGGGGATCGTCGACTCTGGATACTTCGAGATTTATATCGTCCTCAGTCGCTGGATCGTGCTTGGCATACACCCTTGAGGCAGTTTGCCCTTCACCATCCATGGAGGAAATTCGATTGTTAGTCGCCACCTTCATTACAGATTGCTGGTCAGGTCGATGAGCGACTCGTGGAGCTCCTCCATTTCCCGGAGTTTGCGCTCCATCTCCTTCTGTTCAGTGATGTCTTCGATAACCCCTTCCAGGTATACTGGCTTTTCGGGATCCTCTTGGATCATCCATACGTTCAGTTTCGCTTCCAGAATGGATCCATCTTGGCGATGGAACTGCACCTCTGCTTGAGCATCCTTCTGGGCAAGCTCATAGAGTTTGACGAGTTCCACCTTTCGTGAAGATTCGTCGGCGATTTCCGGTTTTATAACCTCCACGGATTTCATGAAACCCTTAATCGAATCGTACCCGAACGCTGATGACAGCCTTTGATTCGCATCGAGAATCACTCCATGGTCTGAACAGCGGAATATCCCGATATGGGCGTTCTCGAAAAATCCGCGATATTGGGCTTCGCTTTCTTTTAGACGCTTTTCCAGTCTGAGATTCTCGCGTCGATTTGCGGCATCTTTGAGGTGACTACGGACAGCAGGAACGAGTCGAGCGGTATTGCCCTTCATGATATAATCATAGGCTCCCATTTTCATGAGATCCACAGCCGTCTCTTCCCCAATCTTGCCGGATACCAGGATAAACGGTATATCCAGGTCATAGCGTTGGAATACTTGCAGGGCTCTCATCCCATCGAAATCCGGCATCTGGTAATCGGAAATGATAATATCCCACTTGTGCTCTTCCAGCGCCGCGACCATCTCTTCCTCCGTTTCCACCCGCTCGTGGACGACCGAGTATCCGTTTTTCTTCAACAGGTTTACGGTGAATTTCGCCTCGATCTTGGAGTCTTCGACAATGAGGACACGCAGGTCGGTTTCGAGAGGCGAGTGTGATTGGTCTTCGGTTGAGTCCATGTCGATTGGCGAATGTTCGAAAGTGGATTATTATCGGATGGCCTCCATTAAGGATCCCATTGCGGACAATGTCCGATAGGCGGCTTGGAGACGATTGTAGCGTTCTTCTTTTACCGAAGATTTCGCGGAGAATAGCTCGTTTTCCACATCAAGGACGTTTATGAGAGCTCTCTGGCCCAATTCGAACTGCCGTTGATAGGCAGATACGACGGATGTCATTGAGTCTCGGTACCTTTCCAATTGATACAGCCGCTCCTCGGCGATAACACAGTCGTTCCATGCGTTGAGAAAGCGTGCACGAACTTCTGTCTCGGTGTC
>Ga0066378_10000851_pt1 | contig 12119 bp, 9 predicted proteins | sample Knorr_S23_td_DCM_FD_70947 | JGI IMG/M metagenome (GOLD analysis project Ga0066378, IMG submission 70947) | Marine microbial communities from Southern Atlantic Ocean transect - Knorr_S23_td_DCM_ad_71m_LV_A | ecosystem: Environmental > Aquatic > Marine > Oceanic | place: Southern Atlantic ocean...
TTGATTGACTCTTCGTCCTATGCGTGACCTGCCCCACATCGGCAAAAAGACGAGCCATAGCAAAATTAAATTGGGAATGAAGATCGCTCCCACCACCTCAAGCGGTCCCGGGAAATATTTTAAAAATTGATAAAGAAACAGAAAGTACCATTCGGGTCTGGCAGCAGGGTAAGGTTCAGCAGCGTTGACTGGAGCCGAAAGAGGTGCTCCTCTCAAGGCTCCTTCGAGGTCACCGGCCCATGGTTGCCACGCGAGGATCCCAACGCACAAACTTCCCATGACGATGGCCACTCCGCACCGCCAACTCTGCGCACCCCACAAGAAACCATTCTCGGTTTCCATGGAGTCCTTGAGGCCCTTGGCCGGAGGAGTGGGTGAGCGTCCCATCCTCAGGCCAAGCCAAAGTAGTATCGGAAGCCATCCGGCATGTAAGGCGAAAAAGCGTGTCAGGGTATAGTGGCCCAACTCAGTTCCCCCCAGCATCAGGCGCTCAAGACTGGAACCAATCACGGGCGTTAGCCCCATGATATGGGTCCTTATTTTTGCCGACCAGAAACCATGCTGATCCCATGGTAGAAGATAACCGGTGATGGCCAGAGCTAGAATCATGCCCGTGATCCAAAGAACACGCAGGTAGGATCGATGATTGCTTGCAGCGCTACCGATGCTGCTGATGTAGAGTATGAGTAGCAGAAAAGAGGCGACGACCATGCATTCGGCGGCCCAATAGTGGATGCCACGGATCCACCAGCCCATGGGGATTTCATGCTGCAGATAAAAGACACTTTCCCAGGCGGTGTGAGTGCTGGGGCTGTAAAACATCCACATCACCAGGCCGGTGAGAGTCTGAACCAGGAAAAACCATCCCAGGAGCATCCAGATGGCCCGTCTCCAACCCTTTGGATCAGTATCGTTTTCTGGCATGAGGAAAAGGAAGAGCTGCTTCATGGAAGCAGTCAGGATCTCTTGCCAGCGCTTCCCGGTTTTCATGACTGGCTGACCAACTGCTTTTGAGAAATGCCGCTCTTGAAGCGTTCAAAGCGCACCCAAACTTCTTCCCCTTCACGGATCTCTACCTCCAGACGATCCATGTCTCGGGGGCTTGGATTTTGTGGTCCCATTCGTTTTCCGTTTATTTCGAAACGACTGTTATGGCAGGGGCATTGGAAGTGATTGTGGTTGGAAGCCAGCTGAACCATGCAGCCTGCGTGTGGGCATGAGGTGCTCCATGCAGAAACCTCAGTCGATCCCTTTCTGCTGATCCATACCGACCCAACAGCCTGATTGGCATACAGATTCCAGGCGTCCCGGCGGTCAGAACGAATCTCAAACCGCCTTGGAAGGCCGTCGACAGGGAGGTTTTTGAGCTGAGTGACTCTGAAAAAAATTCCCTTGGTTGACTTGGACTTTGAGGAGAGTGGCCAGAGCAGGGCTTTGAGGCAGCTCCATGCAATCGATGCCAGGATACCCAATGGGGCAGCCAAGCAGAGAAGGGCCGCGGCAAAAGATCTTCTGGATGACAAAGGTTGACGCATCTTCTTTCGATTTAAGACCGATGAAATTTGGGCGCCTTTGGCCTCCTTCCCTCTGGAAGTTTTTCCACTGGCATGGCTTCAAGCCAACAGCATCCCTCCAGACTATCGGTAAAGCCGTAAATAACCCTGGTGGACTACTTTATACACCATGATGATGGGTGGCAATCAAGAAGCTCAAGCCGACCCGTGGCTCAGCTTGTGGTCGCGGTCGTTGATTTGAGGCGAAAGACTTCTTTCAGGTCGGTGGTTTTAGGGCGCCCGTCCTGATGACATTGCATGAGTGGTTGCATGAATTGCCACCATCTTTGGCAAACCGGCTTCGAGGCAATGGCTTCCCATTGTTCTTCGGTCTCGATCTCTGCGTAAGCGAAAAGGGATCTCTGGTCGGGATGCAGGAAAATACTGTATTGGTAAACTCCATGGTCTTTCAGGACCTGCTCCAACTCGGGCCATATGGGATTGTGACGCTCCTCATAGAGTGCCGATTGCCCCGGGTGCAAGGTCATGACAAAAGATTTTCGAATCATGAGGCAGAGAAGTCCAAATCCACACGTTCGGCGGAACGGTCTTGCGTATCAAAAACAACCATTGAGGAGTGCCCTGTCAGCTTTCCATAAATTTCCCCCGGGTTGATGAGATGGCATTGTTCAACCTGGCTGACATGAAATTGATGGTTGTGTCCGTAGCAGACCAGATCAAAGGCGCCACTGGAGGCCAGGTGTGGAGCGATGGAGTCGTAATGGTTCATGCCGATTCGCATGCCGTCCACCAAGAGGTTGGCCATTTCTCCGTGCAGTGAGAGGTGGGAGTACGCCTGACTGTTTTGCGTCATTCGATAAAGATCGCCATCATTATTGCCGAAGACGATATGGATGGCCCCTTTAAAACCCTTTCCCAGATGATGAATGACAAAAGGTGAGCATAGATCCCCGCAGCAGAGCAGGACATCGCAGGAGGAGGCTCTTTCTAGGGCCAGGCTCAGGGAATCCAAAGCGTCATGAATATCCGAAAGAATGGCGAGCTTCATCAGGACGGTTTCTGTGGTTCGAGTTTTTCCATGAAAGCCTCCATGCCGGCACAGCTGCAAACCGGGTTTCGATCTCCGTAAACGTTGTCAATGCGGCCCACTCGAGGCCAGAATTTATGTTCACGCTGCGATTCCAGCGGAAAACCGGCCTGTTCACGCGAGTAGTGATGAGGCCAGGATTCCGCTGCGATCATGTCTGCCGTGTGCGGTGCGTTTTTGAGTAGATTGTCCTTTGGATCCATTTCACCGGACTCAATATCGGTGATTTCCCGATGGATGAGGATCATGGCTTCGCAGAAGCGATCCAGCTCCTTCATGGATTCACTCTCAGTCGGTTCAATCATCATGGTTCCTGCAACGGGCCATGAAACAGTGGGTGCATGGAACCCATAGTCCATGAGTCGCTTGGCAACGTCTTCAACAGTGATTTTTTTGAAGCCACGCAAGTCGATGATGCATTCGTGAGCTACCATCCCTTCTTTCCCCCTGAAGAGCACTGGGTAATAGTCCTGAAGTCGTTGGGCAATGTAATTGGCACTTAGAATGGCTACTTGAGTGGCTTTTGTGAGCCCCGCCAGTCCCATGGCGCGAATATAAACCCAGGAAATGGTGACGATGCTCGCGCTTCCCCAAGGTGCAGCTGAAACGGGCCCAATGCGATCTTCCCCAGGGAGTGGAATCACAGAGTGCCCTGGAAGAAAAGGGGTTAAATGGGATGCCACTGCAATCGGACCCACACCCGGTCCACCCCCTCCATGAGGAATGCAGAAGGTTTTGTGTAAATTCAAGTGGCACACGTCTGCTCCGTAATCCCCGGGGCGACAGATACCGACTTGTGCGTTCATGTTGGCTCCATCGAGATAGACCTGGCCACCGGCTTGGTGAACAAGCGAACAAATGGTTTTCACCTGCTCTTCAAAGACCCCATGCGTGGATGGGTAGGTGATCATGAGTGCGGCCAGCCGGCTGGAAGATTCGGCGATGTTTTTCTTGAGATCTTCCAGGTCGATGTTCCCATCCGGGTCACAGCCGACTCCCACCACTTCCATACCGGCCATCACGGCACTGGCGGGGTTGGTGCCGTGAGCCGACTGGGGGATCAGGCAGACATTTCGATTCGATTCACCGCGGCTCTCCAGGTATTGCTTGATCACCAACAATCCGGCGTATTCTCCCTGGGCACCCGCGTTGGGCTGGAGGCTCACGCTGTGGAAGCCGGTGATATCCGCCAGCCACTGCTCAAGGTCGCTGAAAATCTGCTGATAGCCTTCCGCCTGAGACAGGGGGACAAAGGGGTGTAGCGAAGCAATCTCCGGCCAACTGATGGCCAACATTTCAATCGTCGCATTGAGCTTCATCGTGCAGGAGCCAAGCGGGATCATGGAGTTGGTTAAGGAAAGATCTTTTGATTCCAGTCGCCTCAGGTAGCGCAGCATCTCTGTTTCCGAATGGTAGGAATGGAACACATCGTGCGTCAGAAACGGGCTCTGGCGTCGCAATGCAGTCGGGATGCACCCCTCATGACTCAGATTTTCAAGGTTTTGCTCAAGCGCTTTGACAGGAGTTCCAAGCAGCTCATAAAGATCTGCCAAATCCTTGTGCGTGACCGTTTCGTCCAGTGCGATGGCAATGGTCTGGCGATCCAGTTTCCTGAGGTTGATGCCTGCTTCCTGAGCCCTTTGAAGAAAGGCATCCGCGTGTTCGGTGTGGCATCGAATGCGAACTGTGTCAAAAAAATGATCGTGCTCGACGGTGTGGCCACCCTGCTTGGCTCCTTCAGCCAGAAGGCAGCACATCTGGTGGACGTAATTTCCGATTTTCCGGAGTCGTTCAGGACCATGAAAGATGGCGTACATGGCCGCCATGTTGGCAAGTAGCGCCTGAGCTGTGCAGATATTGCTGGTCGCCTTTTCTCGGCGAATGTGCTGCTCACGGGTCTGCAGGGTCAATCGGTAGGCGACTCTTCCGCGGCTATCGCGAGAGACACCGACAATGCGGCCCGGCATTCTTCGCTTGAGTGCATCCTTACAAGCGAAAAATGCGGCGTGTGGTCCGCCGTAGCCCATGGGCACGCCAAAGCGCTGTGCAGATCCAATCACGATGTCCGCGCCCATTTCCCCGGGAGGTTTGACCAAAGTGAGTGCCAGGAGATCCGTCGCCACTATGGCCAATGCGCCCGCTTTTTGTGCGGCTTCGATTTCAGGCTTTGGATCTCTGAGTTCACCGTCTGTTCCCGGATATTGGAGAAGCACAGCAAAGGTGCGATGGTCCGGTGCCAGGTCGGATCGTGGCTCGACACGAACATCGATATCAAGGGGCCGTGCTCTGGTGCGTATGACCGAAATGGTCTGGGGATGACAATCCGCTGATATCAGCATGAGGTTTCGTGTGTCGCTGCCCGAGCTGCCATAGCTCAATGTCATGGCCTCGGCTGCGGCAGTTGCCTCATCCAGAAGGGATGCGTTGGCGATGTCCATGCCGGTGAGATCACAGACCATGGTTTGGAAGTAAAAAAGAGCCTCAAGTCTCCCTTGGGCAATTTCAGCCTGATAGGGGGTGTATTGAGTATACCATCCAGGGTTTTCCAGTAATTTGCGTTGTATGACCGGGGGCGTGATGTTCCCGGAATACCCCATCCCAATGTAGGATCGGAAGACGCGGTTTCGCTCAGCGACACTTTTGAGATGATGAATGACCTCGTGCTCATGAAGAGGATCCGGCAGTTCGATGGATTTGTTGAGACGAATGTCTTCTGGAACGGTGGCCTGGATCATGGCTTCCAGGTTCTCAAAACCCAAGAAGTTGAGCATGTGAGCCAGTTCCGTTTCCGAGGGGCCGATGTGTCGGTCGGCGAAGAGGTCAGGGTGTTTCAGGGTATGCATGTAAGGAGGTTCTTGGTGCAGCAGCCTTCTTTTCCTTTTAGGGAAAGTTTGGCCCTGGTAACCGACTGTTGAAGGCAATTTAACCGAAAGGCTTCCGGGTTCAAGAAGGATTGAAATGTCACTGTTTTTAGGGTGGCAAAGGCTTTGATAAGTGCTAAGACACTTCCCATCGGACCGTTATGGAAACGTCTTCCACAAACCGTTCTGCTTTTGCCTCCTGGTTGCTTTGTTTACTGGGTGTGACGCTGGTGGTGGCCATGGGACTGGGCCACGGCTCCGGTTGGGGGCGAGGGGTTCAGAGAAGCGGTATGGAGAAAAGGCTGGCAGAACAGCTTCCCGCTCTCGGAGCCCGCTCCTCCTACACATCGTCCCAAACCTGTCTCTCATGCCATCCCGATCAGCATCATTCCTGGATGACAACCTATCATCGCACCATGACCATGAGAGCCCTCCCTGAAACGGTCCTGGGAGATTTCAACGGCCAAACCGTTCTGAGTGATGGGCTCGCCTACACCGTCTCCAGAACCAATGACGCGTTTTGGGCTCGCATGCCGGATCCAGATTTGGTGATGCAGGCAGTCCAAGGCAAAAAAGGGGGCGATCTGACCCGCATTCCATCCGTCGACCTTCAGGTGGTCATGACCACCGGCTCTCATCACTACCAGACTTATTGGGTGGAAAGCCCCCGTCTTGAGGGATTGATGCAAACCCTTCCCTTGGTCTACCTCATTGAGGATCAAAGGTGGATCCCTCGAGAGGCGGCTTTCATGCGAGGCCCCGATGATCAAGAGCGATTGGTGACCCAGTGGAATCACCACTGCATACGCTGTCACAGCACAGGGTGGAATCCCGGGTTGGATGATCGTTCGGGTATGCTCAACACGGAAGTGGCAGAATTGGGCATCAGTTGTGAGGCTTGTCACGGCCCCGGTAAGGAACACATTGCCTATCATCGAAATCCGTTCAATCGATATGCCAGGCATCTAGGGAGTGAGCCAACCCATGCGTCGGATCTGGTCAATCCGGCGAAATTGGATCACCAGCTTTCAAGTCACGTTTGCGGTCAATGTCACGGCGTCTTCATGCCCAACAACGATTCGGCCATGGATGTGGCTCATAAGGGCGTACAGTTTCGCCCAGGAGAAAACCTCCATGACAAGCGTTACTACATTCAATACCCCAAAGATCCGGATGATAAAGAGCGGTGGGCTGATTTCCAGGCCAACCCTCAGTTTTTTGCCGAGCGCTGGTGGGAAGACGGAACGGTTCTGGCAGGTGGCAGAGAGTTCACGGCCATGTCTGCCTCCGGTTGTTACACTCGAGGAAAAATGTCCTGTCTCTCCTGTCATTCCATGCACCAGGCGCCTCCCGAGGATCAATTGACCCCTCAATCCGATGCCAATGCCTCCTGCACTCAATGCCATCAGGAAGCCGAATACAACGAGCGGATCGAATCGCATACCTTTCACTCAGGGGAATCCTCCGGAAGTGAATGCATGAACTGTCATATGCCTCACACGACCTATGCTTTGTTCAATGCCATTCGGAGCCATCAAATCGCATCGCCTCAGGTAGCCAGTAGCCTTGAGCATGGGGTTCCCAATGCCTGCAATCTCTGTCATCTGGATCAAACCCTTGCCTGGACCCAATCCCACCTGGTCGATCGCTACGGACATGAAGCCCTGGAAATGCCTCTCGAACATCGGGAAACGGCCGCTTCCATTCTGTGGACACTCAAAGGGCATGCGGCGCAGAGAGCTGTCGGGGCCTGGCACATGGGGTGGGATGTGGCCCAGAAGACCTCCGGAGGTGACTGGCTCTCTCCCTATCTTGCCATTCTTCTCAACGACCCTTACCCGGTGGTGCGATACATTGCCAAACGGAGCCTGGAGTCGGTCATGGGCGAAAAAGTGCCGGACTATGATTTCATGGGCGATTCATCGGATCGTCAGCGCACCTACCAGGAGATCATGGCCCATTATGCAACCAATGTCTCGCAGAGGGGAGGAGATGGGAAACTGCTTCTGGATGATGCCGGACAGATTGATCAGCGAACCTATCGCCGACTCTTGCGGCAAAGGGACGATCGTCCCATTACGATTAAGGAATAAGCCTGGCTGTCGATTTTCAGGTCGATCAAGGTTGCCTGTTTTTGATCTTTTTCACGGCCTGACTTTTTGGGAAGATGCCCCTTCGGTAAGCCGTAGTCTCCGATCACTGATTTATGAAAAGCAAGTCTGCTTCATCCAAAAGTAAGGCGGCCAAGGGTCGCAAGGATTTGAACCGCCAACATTCGGCGATCATCGTCGATGGGCCTGAAAGGGCCGCCAGTCGGGCCATGCTTCATGCCGTGGGTTTTGAGCGGAAGGATTTCAAGAAATCGCAAGTCGGTGTTGCATCCACATGGGGGATGGTGACGCCGTGCAACATGCATATCAACGATCTGGCTGATCACGTGACCAAGGGGATTGATGGTAGCGGCGGAAAGGCGGTCCTTTTCAATACAATCACCATTTCCGATGGCATCTCCATGGGCACCGAGGGGATGAAATACTCTCTGGTTTCACGCGAGGTGATTGCCGATTCCATCGAAACGGTGGCGGGTTGTGAAGGTTTTGACGGCATTGTGGCCATTGGTGGCTGCGACAAGAACATGCCCGGTTGTTTGATGGGGCTGGCTCGACTGAACCGCCCTTCTGTCTTCGTCTACGGAGGCACCATCCTGCCGGGTTGTTTCCAGAAAAAAGATGTTGATATTGTCTCGGTCTTTGAGGCTGTCGGGAAACATGCCAATCAGCAGATGACCGATCGACAGCTTGCCAATCTGGAGGCATGTGCCATTCCTGGAGCAGGGTCCTGTGGAGGAATGTATACTGCCAATACCATGGCATCTGCGATTGAGGCCTTGGGAATGTCACTGCCCAACAGCTCGGCTCAAGCAGCCGTAAGTTCTGATAAGCGTTCTGATTGTCAGAGGGCAGGAGAGGCGGTCATGCGTTTGCTCAAATGGGGAATACGCCCTCGCGACATCATGACTCGAAAGGCATTTGAGAATGCCTTGACCGTGATCACCGCATTGGGAGGATCGACCAATGCGGTCCTGCACATGCTCGCCATGGCGCATTCTGCCGGGGTGAAGTTGAGCATCGATGATTTCACCCGCATTGGTCGCAGGGTGCCTGTGCTGGCGGATCTCAAACCCAGCGGGAAATATGTCATGGCCGAGTTGGTCAGAATTGGCGGTCTGACTCCACTGATGAAAATGCTCCTCGACAAAGGCTTGCTTCACGGGGATTGCCTCACGGTGACGGGTCAAACAGTGACAGAGAATTTGACCAAGGTGAAACCCTACCCCAAAGGGCAGGATGTGATTCGCGGTTTCGACAACCCGATCAAAAAAGACGGCCATCTGGTTGTCCTTTATGGAAATTTGGCCGAAACCGGAGCGGTTGCCAAAATTAGTGGAAAAGAGGGACTTCGCTTTGAAGGGGTTGCCAAGGTTTTCGATTCTGAGGAAAAAGCCCTCAAGGCCATCCTCAAAGGCAGTATCAAAAAGGGAGACGTCATCGTGATTCGTTACGAAGGGCCCAAGGGAGGGCCGGGCATGCGCGAAATGCTCTCGCCAACTTCTGCGATCATGGGCAAGGGCCTTGGCAAGGATGTGGCCCTGATCACGGATGGGCGCTTTTCAGGAGGTAGCCATGGCTTTGTCGTGGGTCACGTAACCCCGGAAGCCGCCGAGGGTGGTTTGATTGGCCTGCTCAAGAATGGTGATCGTATTGTCATTGATGCTGAAAAGAGATCGGTCAATGCCAAGTTGACCAAAAGCGAGATATCCAAGCGCCGACGTCAATGGAAGGCTCCGAAAGCTCGATACACCAAAGGAGTCTTGGCCAAGTATGCCAAGCTGGTCACCTCAGCCCATTTGGGGGCAGTGACCGATGCCTGATTCAATGAAATGCTGAAAATCAGAGATTCAGTGGTATCGGTCGCATCCGTTGATGGCGGGCCCCATCATGCCTCACGCGTCAGGGTGACGCTTGCAAAGGGCATGTCCGCTGGACCTCACCATGGCGATGCTTGCAGGCCTTGCGAAAAATCCTCGGCAAGGCGTCCCACCTTTTTAATGGGGATCTTGGTAGCGATGATCTTCTTTCTCATGGGGTGTTCGGTCAAAAAAATGGCTATGCGCCAGGTCGGGGATGCGCTGGCTGGGACAGGTAGCACTTTTTCATCTGAAAATGATCCCGAACTGGTGCGGGAGGCCCTTCCTTTTTCGCTCAAGCTGATGGAGGGGCTTCTTTCGGAAATTCCCGATCACCAGGGGTTGAGGTTGGCGACAACAAGCGCCTACGTCCAATACGCCTATGCATTTCTTCAGCTGGATGCAGATATATTGGACGATACGGATTTTGAGGCAGCTCAAGCGCTCAGGAAGCGAGCTGTCAATTTGTTCAAGCGAGCCAGGGACTATGGTTTGAGAGGGCTCGAGATCCGCCTCCCGGGTTTTTACCATCAATTGCAGTCCTCTCCAGAGAAAGCGATTGAGAGATTGCAGGTTGAGGATGTTCCCATCCTTTACTGGACTTCGGCTGCGTGGGCTGGCTGGATTAATCTGTCCAAAGAGCATCCCGATCGCATTGCAGAAATTCCCATGATGGAGGCCTTGATGGATCGGGCCCTTGCTTTGGATGACGCCTGGAATGACGGGGCCATCCATAACTTCATGATCACTTATGCTTTCGTCAGGCAGGGAGTGGAGCAAGAACCAGTTAAGGTAGCCACCTACCACTACCGAAGGGCCATGGAATATGCTCAGGGGCGACAACTGGGACCTCACGTGGCCATGGCTGAATCGGTTGCCATCCAAACCCAGGATAGCCCACTTTTCCGAGAGCTTTTGGGCAAGGCTCTCGCTTTTGATGTGGATGCATGCCCCGAGACACGGTTGGTCAATCTACTCATGCAGAGGCGCGCACAATGGCTTTTGGATCACGAGGATGACTTAATCTTGCCAGATTTGGAGGATCTGCCTGTTATTGAATAATGTTGCCCTAGCAGGCATCCTATGAGGAATGAATGTCATGAGCCTAATCACCCCTGAAGCACCACGGCGTTTCTACCGCCGTTGGATGGACTGCCTGGTCCCTGTCATCTTGGGCTGCCTGATTTCTGATGAGGCGCTGGGTGCACAGCGCATGAGACTGGGAACCCTGGTTCCCAAAGGTTCGTCCTATTACAATCATCTCAAGACCATGGAAAGCGCCTGGAAACGGTCTCCCGGTGGAGGCGTTTCCATCAGTATTTATCCTGATGGGCGCTTGGGTGGGGAGGCAGAAATGGTCCGTCGCATGCGGGGCCGCCAGCTCCAGGTGGGGCTGTTGACGGTAGCTGGCTTGGCTGAGATTGAGCCTCGAGTGACGGGGTTGCAGCAGGCACCGATGATCTTTCGATCCATCGATGAGGTAGAACATGTCATGCAGGAGCTGGGTAAGGACCTTGAGGGAATGCTGGAGAAAAAAGGCTTCAAAGTTCTGGGCTGGACGCATGCCGGTTGGGTTCACTTCTTCGCTACCGATCCCATTCAAACCATTGATGAAGTGCGAGCCCGTAAATTGTTCTGTTGGGCCGGTAGCCCTGAGGTGGTCAAGATTTACCAGAACAATGGCTTCAAGCCAGTTCCTCTGGAAACCAAGGACATTGTGCCTGGCCTTCAAACCGGCATGATCAACTGTGTGCCCATGCCTCCCATGGCAGCCAATTTCAGTCAGGTAGACACGCGGGCACCATACATGCTCAAGGTCAATTGGGGGGCACTCACCGGTGGTTTGGTGATGACCATGGAGGCATGGAACGGTCTCAGTAAGGATCAGCAACAGCCGATATTACGCGCTGCCAAAGAGGCTGCCATGGCCATTCAAAAAGATGGTCTTCGAGAGGCAGAGGAATCGATTCAAGCCATGCAAAAGCGCGGCCTGAAAGTCATCGAGCCTTCTTCATCACAGTTGGATGAGTGGCATCTTGAAACCGCAAAAGCCTACCCTGAAATCAGGGAAATGGTTGATCCCAGTGTCTTTGACCGTGTCGATGCCATCCTCAAGGCCTATCGAAAATAACAACCCCTGGCAATGGATCCGTGTGACCATGGATCTTCGATAAAGATTTTCATGGGCTCGAGCGCTCCAGCTGAGAAGCAACCCGCCGTCAGTGAGACACGCGCACCATTTCGTTGGTGGCATTGTTTAGAGAATGCCCTGCTCATCGCTTCTCTGCTGCTGCTTATTTTGCTTCCACTGACCGAACGCATTCTCAGGGCGTTCTTCGATTCCGGTATTCAAGGGGAAGCAGACTTTGTTCTGCATTTTACCCTGATTGTTTCCATGGTGGGCGGCAGTGTCGCTGCCCGGGAACAGCGCCTCCTTGGGATTTCCACTTTTTCACAATTTCTCAAAGGCCGATGGAAATCCTGGGCCCACTTCTCAAGTCATACCTGGGGGGGAGGCGTGACGTTTCTGATGGCCATGGCAGCGTGGCAGTTTGTTCAGGATGAAAAAGGGGCTGGCAACGAGATTGCCTACGGAGTGGCGCGGTGGTGGATTCAAATGGTGCTTCCTTTGGGTTTTGCATCCATTGCCCTTCGTCTTGTATGGCATGCCGGTCCTCATTGGAAATATA
>Ga0066378_10000853_pt1 | contig 12069 bp, 9 predicted proteins | sample Knorr_S23_td_DCM_FD_70947 | JGI IMG/M metagenome (GOLD analysis project Ga0066378, IMG submission 70947) | Marine microbial communities from Southern Atlantic Ocean transect - Knorr_S23_td_DCM_ad_71m_LV_A | ecosystem: Environmental > Aquatic > Marine > Oceanic | place: Southern Atlantic ocean...
CAATTCAGCCTGCTGAATCTCTCCAAGGTCCACATTGGAAACTCGACCCGCATCTAATTGTTCCACCAATCGAGCCGTCTCATTCGTCCTGCTTTGATAATCGGCGTAGCTATTACGGATAATATCTCTTCCCCTCAGCAGTCGAAAATAATCCTGCACTTTACCGACTGCGAATTCATTTTGATAGTGATTAAAATCACGAATGGCATAGATCACATTGCGTTCGGCCTGGCGAAGATTTTCTGCGGCTACCCGACTCCCAAAGCCACGGAGAAGAGGCTGGCTTAAATTCAGACTGATCGCATCCGAAACACCCTGCCTAGGATTGCCCACATAAAATCGAGTCAAGTCACGGGTCAGGTTGGCACTGATCCGCCCCCCCGTCCGCAGGAGTTGAGAGACGGAAAGTTGACCCGCCATACCCATCGAAGGGTCACCATCGCCTTTTGGGTTCGTATAGTCAGCACCTGCGGTAGCTAGGAATTGTGGACTGAAAACAAACTCCGTTTCACTCAAACTCAGTGCCGACAAATAGAGAGATTCTTTCTGACTTTGATATTCTCGGCTACTCGCAATGGCAATTTCGAGTGCTCGATCCACATCGATTTCCATGATTTCCCTCAGATCTCGCTCGGCAAGGATTTCTTGTGATGAAACCTCATCCGGCGAACGATCAGAATAGGGTGTATCTATGGTAAAAGGATCCTTTTTCCCAAAAAGGTCGCTCTGAATCTTTTCAAGAATGCCATAGGTGTTCTTATCGGCTTTCTTTTTGTAATAAGAGCTTTTGCATGCCACCAAGAATATGGAAACAAGAATCACCCATGAGGTGACCAAAGAAGTTGATTTGTTTGGCAAAAATAAATTCACGAGCCTTACTGAACACCTACTTTTCGAACCTATTGCAGTCACTGAAATAGCGGAGACTACGCAACGTTCTTCAATGCATGGGGTCTGACAAGTAGAAAAAGCACAAAGTTACAAAATTAATCACAAAAAAACCCGCCTCGCGGAGACGGGTTGGTAAGTAGTTTTTGGGTCTCGGCAGACTTATTCCAGGACGATTGCTCGGTAATACCTCCCTTTGCCTCGGGAAACACGGTCGCGAAATGTCACCGTGCCATTTTCGTTGACAAGGGCACCCCCACGATCGAACCACGTCTGGAAATCTTCAGTGCCTTGAAGCTGATAGGACTGACCTACTTCACCAAGGATGGTGACTTCTATAAGACGCCCATCGACTGCTATGGTCAGTGTGGGGCTCGCAGGAGGTTCCACCACTTTGGGTTCAACCGAAACAGAGACAGGAAGGCTGCGAACAGCCGAACCACCTGATGAGGCAACCACGGCATAATGACCCGCATCGGATAGGGCAACCGATTCAATCGAGAGAACCGCCGACTTGGCTCCCGGAATATCCACACCATCCTTTTGCCATTGATAAGCAAGGTTATCGGCACCCTCGGCAACCGCCTCCAATAAAAGCGGGGAACCTTCCACCAAGGTTTGCTCGGAAGGCACTTGGGCTAATGAGAGCGGGTTTTCTACACCTTCCACATCAAAAGTCTGCGTCCAATCAAAGGCGCTGGAGCTAGAAATGATGATGGCCTCGCCAACGTCCAATGAAAATTCCTCACCTGAAGTCCATAACCAACCGGTTTCTGCATTGAGGTAGACACCGAGGGTGGCAAGAGTGCCTTCACCATCAATCGTGGAAAGAGTCGTGCCTTCCGGCACTTGAAGACCCAACTCCGATTCAATCAATCCAGCCAAGGCCAGTCGACTGGCTTTGACAGAATCGCCGGCAGGAACCCAATTGACCAGACTCCCTACCAATGGCTTGCCAGAGGTAAACCATTGGTAGGGCTCAGGGCTGTCCACTCGAGCCCCTTCCCCTGGAGTCAGGGTCATCTCAGGAACCGACCAAGAGCTAGAGTCGGCCGACCATACCGAACCCTGCCATTCACTATTCACCAGTTTGGAAACAGTAAAACCATCCGGAACATCGGAAAAGAGAGAGGAAACCAGATTGCTGCCCGACTGAAAGGGGTTCGAAATCAGGGAACTACCTTGCGGAAGTTCCACCAGGTGGAAGCCCACCCCAACGGACTGGCCTTGGGCTGCTAGAGCGGAAGCAAACAGCAGCGCACAGGAATACTGACAGAGTCGTTGGAAGCACCGAAATTCAGGAAACGAGTGGGTGAGCATGATACTGAAAATTTTTAATGTGTAGAGACTTCTTAAGCCTGTAGGGAAAGTGTGTCAAAAGTAATCGCTGAGAACAAGGCTTGATCAAATTTCCAAATCCTCATCTTCCTCAATGGCTTGGAGTCTGGCCTTGGGCAGCTTCAAGCGAACGAATCCATATATCAAATAGGAAGTAAATGCCAATGGCAGAAAAATCGGAAGCACGGTTTGATGAAGAATGAAAAGCAGGCCAATGAACAAAATCACCATCACCATGGTCATGAAACGCCCGCGCAGTCGAAACCCCACTCTCTTGAAGGAGGGGTAACGCACCTCGCTAATCATCATCGCAGAAAGGAACACCATCAAAACCGGAAGCACATAGCGCCATTGCCCGGTGGAAAAACCCTTGTCTTCCCACCACATGAGGAAAAGCGTCAGCGAAGCCACCAAACCAGCGGCTGCCGGAATAGGAAAACCTACGAATTCACGACTGGAACCAGATTCCGGTTGCGCAGCCATGACATTGAAGCGAGCCAAACGCAAGGCACCACAAATGAGATAGACCGAGGAAATGAACCACCCGATTTCCTGATAATTCACAAAAACATCTTTCAGCACAACTTTGTGAACCAGAAAAGCAGGAGCGACCCCGAAAGAAACAATGTCAGCGATCGAATCAAACTCGCGCCCAAAAGGGCTCTCCAAGCCACCCATTCTGGCAACCCTTCCGTCAAGCAAATCAAAAAAACATGCCAGAAGAATGAGTAGAAGGGCCTTAACGATGATCTGGTTAAAATCCTCTCGTGCGGGATCAGACTCAACGATGTGTGTGAGGGCAAGGAATCCACAGAAGAGGTTTCCAGCCGTCATCAAGTTGGGCAGGACAAAAAGATTGAGTTTGGTATCCGATGACTCTTTGTCACTCACCGGAGGCGGTTTGATACGGGCAACCATAAGTCTCCTTTTTACAACATCCCTCAAAATACCATTCAACCATTACAACTTCATCCAACACTGGAGGACTCGCCAACCCTGAGATGGCTTATCGACCTCCATGCTGGTAGCCTAAAGATCTCTGGGATCGGTCACCTTGCCGGTTAGGGCGCTGGCTGCCACGGTTGCCGGCGATGCAAGAAAGACTTGGGATTCCTTGTGGCCCATTCGGCCGGGAAAATTCCGGTTGGTGGCGCTGATGCATTTCAGCGGCTTGTTCATGCGACCAAAAGTGTCAACCGGGCCACCCAAGCATGCGGAGCAACCGGCATTTTCAGTCATTTGCACCCCTGCGTCGGTCATGATTTGCCAGACCGACTTCCCATCCCAATCGGTGGTTTTGAGCTCGTCCACGATCTCTGGTGTCGCTGGAACTCCGAAGGTATCTATGGTCACCGACTTACCGCGAATGACTTCGGCAAAGGCGAGAAAATCGCTGGTTTTGCCACCTGTGCAAGAGCCGATGTAAGCTCGGTCCAAATCCATGTCTGAAAGCTCTTTGGCCAAGCGACGATTGCCTGGATCCGGATGACAGGCAACCGTAGGCTCCAGTTGGGAAAGATCGATGACGTGCTCGGAAAAGAAAGTCTCCTGAGCATCGCGCTCCACTGGAAGGTAGTCCGATGGTGTCCCGTTCAGCCCTGTACGGTATTTAACGTAAGCTTCGGTCTTTTCATCGAATTCAAAAATTCCGTTTTTGCCACCTGCCTCAATCGCCATGTTGGCCACTGTCATGCGATCATCCACCGAAAGGCTCCTGGCCCCTTCTCCGTCAAATTGCATGGCACGATAGGTGGCGCCATCGAATCCGATTTCTCCGATAATGTGTAGAATGATGTCCTTGGCCATGACCCCCGGCTGCAAAGCTCCTTCGAGTCGAAAATGCATGGTTTCCGGCACTTTGATGAGTAGTTTTCCCGTGCCCATGACAAAACCTGCATCGGTGTTGCCAATGCCCGTGGCAAATTGATTGAAGGCACCTGCCATGCAGGTATGGGAATCGGTTCCAAATAGCACCTCCCCAGGCCGAGTATGACCTTTTTGAGCCAAAGCCGTGTGGCACACTCCCGCGTACTGAGACCCATACTGCTTTTTGAGCAGGCCTTGAGAGGGGTTGAAGACCCACTTTCCGTCAGGATCGTCAATGACATCGTAGAAATACTCAATCCCCTGCTCTTTGACAAATTCACGCAGGATATCCACGTTTCGATTCGATCGGGAATCTGCGGTAAAAATGTAGTGATCAGGAATGATCACAATCCGCTTGTTGTCCCAAACCTTGGCATCCTCGCCAAATTCTCGCTTGAACACACCTATGGTACCCGGGCCACAAACGTCGTGCGTCATCAGCGTATCAGCTTTGACCCAAACATTGTCTCCTGCCTTGACTTGAGCTTTGCCAGATGCACGGGCGAGTATTTTTTCAGTCAATGTCATCATCCAGCGGACATGCTAGTCACAAAAAAAGTATCATTTCAACCTTCATTCGAACCTCTGTTGCCCAACGGGTTTCCGCATCAGGCTCGAGCGGTGTGAGCGGTCTTCAAAATCTTGAACACACGCCTGTCGGCTTGCTTCAATAGCGTGATGAACTCAGACCGTTGGTTTTATCTATCAGTGGCAGCTCTCATCGTAGCGACCTTCGCAATCGTCCGTTTTACGAATCAGCGATATGTCTTCACTAACGTAGGCCAAAGAAACTACGTGTTAGACACGTGGACAGGAACAATGTCGAGTACCGCAGGAACGCATGAATTTGGCGCCAAATGACCCCTTAGAACGAGCGGACATTGTGTCCTGTTTTTGACCCAGTTTCAGCGGAGTTGGGCGGCCGCTAAGATGAAAGCAAACAAAAATAAAAAATCCCCCGCCAGCGCGAGCCAGCGGAGGAAATTGGGAACTGAGCATGTTGAGAACGCGAATAGAATAAAACGCAAACCAATAAACCTGTGTATTGAGACAGGAACGGTTGGGCTTTGTTCAAAAAAAATAACTATATTTGAAGCTAACAAAATTAGGCTTGCCTAATTATTGCTTGATTCTTCTCATGCCTTCTCTTAGTAGAGAGGTGGTGCAAGACTTGTAGACGTATCACGATGAGCTCCGAGCGAAAACCTTCTGAATCGATACCACTGGAAATCCACGATCTTACGGTCGCTTATCAAAGCAAGCCGGTGCTGTATGGCATTGATGTGACCATTCCCCCAGGAAAACTCATCGGCATCATCGGTCCCAACGGGGCTGGAAAGTCGACCTTGATCAAATCCATCATGGGGCTGATTCCTATCGAAGCAGGTTGGATACGCCTTTTTGGTGAGCCAGGTAAGAGGCATCTCAAACGGGTTGCTTACGTTCCACAAAGGGAATCGGTCGACTGGGATTTTCCTGTCAATGTCCTGGATGTTGTCATGATGGGACGCTACGGAAGGTTAGGATTGTTCCGTCGACCGAAAGCGCACGATCGCGAAGTAGCCTGGGCCTGCCTGGAAAAGGTGCGTATGACACCCTACGCCGATCGGCAGATTGCCAATTTGAGTGGTGGACAGCAGCAACGTGTTTTCCTCGCTCGAGCCTTGGCTCAGGAATGTGACCTTTATTTGATGGATGAACCTTTTGCCGGCGTGGACGCTGCGACCGAGGCCTCCATTATTGAGCTGCTTCATGCCTTGAGGGCCGATGGCAAAACCATTCTGGTGGTGCACCATGACCTGCCAACAGCAAGGAATTATTTTGACATGCTGATGCTCCTCAACATGCGCCTGATCGATTTTGGCCCTACCGAGGCCATGTTCACCTATGAGAAGCTGCAGAAAACCTACGGGGGAAGATTGACCATTCTTTCAGAAGTTGCGGATGCCGTCCGACAAAACCATGAATCATAGAGGCCTTCTAAAACCCTTGAACAACTTATGGTCGTTGGTCTTGTTCTGGATAGGCACCTGGCAGGCTCGAGCCGATCGTATCGGCGAAATGGTTGATATCAGTCTGAAGGATCAGTTCATCCGCTTCGCATCCATGGAAGATCCTGCCCTGCGCTTCGCTCTGGCCGGTGGCGTGATTCTGGGGATTCTGTGCGGTATGATGGGCACCTTTCTGGTGGTTCGAAAGCTCTCACTTGTTGGAGATACCATCTCACATGCCGTTCTTCCTGGTGTTGCCGCAGGATTTCTCTGGAACATGGAGAAAGACCCTCTGGCCATTCTCATCGGCGCTACTCTGGCGGGACTCATAGGGATGGTTCTGGTTTCCCAACTCACGCGTCACACGCGTCTCAAGGAAGACACGGCTCTGGGGATGATTCTTGCGGGTTTCTTCGGGGTGGGCATCTGCCTGATGGGCATGATTCAACGCCTGCCCACCGGCAACAAAAGCGGGATGGACAAGTTTTTGTTCGGCCAGGCAGCTGCCTTGGGCTGGGAAGAAATTCAGATCATGGCTCTGGTGGGGCTTATCGCCCTGAGCATGATTTATCTTTTTTACAAGGAGCTGCTGGTTTCGAGCTTTGATCCGTCATTTGCCAGGTCCATTCGGATTCCAGTCGATTGGATCCACCACGGGTTCATGCTGCTGCTGGCATTTGCGATTGTCATTTCACTGGAGGCCGTCGGCGTGGTGCTGGTGTCCGCCATGCTCATCATCCCTGCGGCCACTGCCTTCCTTTTGAGTGATCGCATGCATTGGATGCTTCTCTGGGCCTGTATGGTTGGTGTTATGGCCGGTGTTGGGGGTGTTTTCTTTTCCTTCCTGGGGCAAAAGTTACCCACCGGCCCCTTCATGGTTCTCTCCGCAGCTGTGCTCTTTGCTTTGGCCCTCTTTTTTGCCCCCAGACATGGCATGCTGGCTCGCTGGTGGTTGCGCCGATCCAGAACGCTGCGCATTCAGCGCGAAAACGCGCTGAAAGCCGTCTTTCATATCATGGAAAAAGAGGCTTTTACGAAGGAAGGAGTGACCGTGATCGCGCTGGCCAGAAGCAAAGGCCAAACTTTGAAAGCAACGGAGATGACATGCCGCGAACTGGAACGTGCCGGCTTGGCAACCCTGTCGCATGAAGAGAAAGCTCTCTACCTCACGCCCGATGGCATGCGCCGTGCACAGACCATTGTCAGAAACCACCGCCTTTGGGAACGCTACCTCACAGATGCGGCAAACTATGCCCCTGACCACGTGCATGACGACGCAGAGGAAATCGAACATATTCTTGGTGAGGACACCGTTCGCATGTTGGAGAGGCAGTTGAATTTTGTCGACCGAGACCCCCACGGAAAACCCATCCCAACCATTCAGGATATTGCATCCTCCGGTCAGGCCCAGGCTTCGAAAGGCCAGGGAATGTCCGGCTACCGCAACCCATCATGAACACCTTGATCCTACCTTGGGATTGGCACCGGGTGGTCATCGAACCTTGGAGTTCAGGAGCCTCGGTTTATGGATGGATCCTGCTGATGGGCTTTTTAATCAATCTCACCTGCGGTCTGATCGGCAATTATCTCATCCTGCGACGCATGGCACTGATTGGAGATGCGATCAGTCACAGCGTTTTACCCGGGATGGCCATTGCCTTCCTCGTCGCCGGTGCATGGCAGCTGCCAATTGCCACCGAAGGAACCCCATCTCCTGTTCCAGAGGGTCTTCCTCATGGCATGGCGATGGTGATTGGAGCGGGTATTGCCGGCATCGTTACCAGCCTGATCATCGAATGGATTCACCAAAAGAGCCGGATCAAGCAGGATGCCGCTATTGGCATCACTTTCTCGACCCTTTTTGCCCTTGGAGTCGTCATCATCAGTCTTTACGCAGACAAGGTAGACCTTGACGCTGATTGTGTCTTGCACGGAGAGATTGCCTTTATTCCTCTGGAGCCTTTTTTGACCATCGGCACTCACCCAATCGCGCCAGCGCCTGTGGTTCAGATGGGAGTGGTTGCGATTCTGACGGCTTTGGGCATCGGCCTTTTCTACAAGGAATTACTGGTCAGTTCATTTGATCCCGGCCTAGCCCACGCAACCGGCATTCGAGCCGATTGGATTCATTATGGTCTGATGATCTGGCTCTCCGTCGTCGTCGTCAGCGCTTTTGAATCTGTTGGTGCCATCCTCGTGATTGCCATGCTGATCCTGCCTGGGGCCAGTGCAAGTCTGCTGAGTCAGAGACTCCACATCATGCTCGCATGGTCTTCCCTGCATGCCTTGCTAAGCAGTTTGATCGGCTTGCACCTGGCAATCTGGTGGGACACCTCCATCGCCGGAAGCATGGTCGTTGCCGGAAGTGGCCTCTTTTTTCTAAGCTGGCTGATCAGCCCAAGCCAGGGACCCTTGTGGAGGAGGCTTCGGCGAAAACCATCAACGGATACAAAAGCTGCAGCCACACAGCCTCTGTCGAAGACGTATTCCTAGGTCTACTAGGAATAGGAGGACTGCTAGGACTCCTCGGATGCGGAAGGGTCCTGTTCCCGGGTAGCAGGCATCTGCTGCTCTCCCAGTTCATGGATCAGAAGTTTCACAGCCAGATCGGCATGCTCCGAACTGCTTACCGAAGGTTGTGACTGGCGCTTGCTCTTGGCTCCAAACAGCCCTTTGAAGCCCGTCGAGGGCTCAGCCGGCACATCAAAAACATTCCAAAACCGCAGCTTGCCCTGTGATTCAAGAATCTTGGGTATCTGTCCAAAGCGCTCCCGCATCATGCCCTCGTGCTCATCTCTGCAAAGAACGATGATCAAGTCTGATTGTTCCAAGTCCGAGACCTTGACTGCCTCAGGATTCCTGGGTTCCTCCATGAGCGTATGCAGACCTTTTTTCTCGAGAAAGTCGAGGGCATCCGGAGAAATCCCTTGAATGCTGGTTTCTGTCAGTCCTCGAGAATCCGCACGCCACTCGATCTTCGACATCATGGCGTAGTAATTGAAGAGAATCTCCGAAAGCCGGCTTCGGTACCAATTACCTGTGCAGAGGAATAGAACGCTTTTCATGAAGATTTTTCGCTTGAGATCCTGGCAGCTTCCTTCGGGAGTCGCCAGGAACCTTGTGGACCGAAGCCTAACCACAGGCCATGGAGCACAAAAGAAAATTCATTGGACCCGGGGTGCAAATGCCTCTTTGACCCATGGCGGCAATGCTTGTGGCCTTCCGGTTTCAAGATCGATCAAGGTGTAAGAAGAACGGCCCTGGCAGCACAAAGTTTCTTGAGGATGCTTAAGAATCTCAAAGCACACCTCGGCACTTCGCAGCTTGAGCGCTTCGACCCAGGTTCTTACGACAAAAGCGTCTCCAAGCCCAAGGGATCGTTTGTAATGAATGTGAAATTCCTTCACATACCATCCCAGGCCTTTCTCGAGAAAGGTTTGCATGGAAAGTCCATAGCAGCGCTCCATCTGATCAAAGCGCGCAGCAAGGACATAATCCTGATAGCGACTGGCATGGACATGCTGAAAAAAATCCAAATCATCCGGGCGCACCTTCATATCGGTGGCGAACACACGCCACGAGGACATGGATGCATCTGAAGAGCCGGCTTGCATGATGAGAAAGGGCGGGGTTGCCTTGCGGAATCAATGAACGCGATCCAGCATCTTGAGAGCTTCTGCTATCAGGATTTCACCCGTCTGCTCTCCGAGAGAAACACGCGTGATGTAGGCATAGCGCTTGAAACTTCCCCAATCCACGCGGGTCATCATGTAGCCAAAGGCGTCGTTGGTCAGCCCGAAAAGCATGTTATGCTCACCACTCATGCTTCGTTTGAGATAATATCCAATGTTTGGGAGCGCCTCTCCAGGAATGGTCAGTATTTGAGAAGACCCTAATTCCACGAAGTTCAGTGTGGTTTTGATACGATTGCGGGAATCGACCCGGAATTCCAAGGGCGAAGCCTCCAGCACCGCTCTCATCTCTTCCGAGTCCACAGGGAAAGCCACTTGCCTGGCATGTACCTTGAGGTGTGCTTCGGTCGGCTGATCTGCGGTGTCAATGATGCGCAGGGCCTCATCTGCAAGCCGCTGACCGATTCTTAAACATTCCTCCCACGTGCGCATGTCCTCCGCGCCGGGCTGGCGATTATCTGCCGTCACCATGCCTCCCTGAGCTCCATTCATGAACAGAGCCACGCCACCCACCTTTTCTTCAATGCGCTCAGTCAAGGGCCAGACGAGGTCCGGGCTGCAAATGCCGACATTGGAACCAAGCACTTCGGGGTGAACAGCGTAATTGACCAGCGTAGCGATCACCTCATGCTGCCCATTGACGGCCTGGATGACCGAACATCTGGGATCGTAAAGCTGTTCCGCATAATAGTTGTAGGCAATTTTCCCGGTTGCTTCCCCGGTCTGAATCCGAATCGTTGCTGGCTGCATGGAGGTGATCGCCGATCGAATGGCCGCTGCCATTTGGCTACAGACAAAATCCCAATACGCTGCATCCCCTCCATGCCCTCCGGCTCCATCAGGAAATCCATAGCAATCCGGGGCACTGTGGGTGTGGGTCGCTCCGATGAGAATATGATCTCCCGGGATCCAATCGACTTTTTCGCGCACTCGGTCCCCCAATACGGATGGGAAACCCAGAAAATCAGAAGAAACAAACACCACTTTCGTGCGGCCCAAGCCTATGGCCATGGCGCGCACACTCAGTGCGCCTCGACTTTCCTTTGCCGGATGCGAGGGCCCGATTCCTCCGGAAACCGGTAGCAAGGGAGAAGGAGTCACATCTCTCAATGCCACCCCCACTTCAAAACCTTGCTCCGATGCAGCTGTTGCGATACAGCATGCGATACCCAATAGAAGGTGCCGTAAACCAATCATGATCGAATCGGTAATGGATTCTTCGGGAATTTGCAACGGTTTCCCCCTGGCACGGATCTTCTTGCCTATCTTCGATACACCCTCGACGATGATCCCGTATGAAGCATTCAAGCTCAGGTATGGTGATCAGCTGCTGGATGATGGCCCTTTTCCTGGTTGCGGGCTGCAAACAGGAAAGCGTCTCCTCTGGACCCGAAAACCCCAACGCGGGTTCCCAGATGAAACGGGCAAATACCTCTCAGGGCCAAGAGCCCCCGGAAGATCCTTCCCTTCTGGATCCAGAGCCGCTCTACGAAGAAAGCGCGATTCTGTCGCCTGGGGAAAAGCAGTCGCTTCGACTGTATTGGCCACCGAACAAACGTTTCATCTATGAAACATCCGTCATCCAGCGCACCTCGGCCAATGATTCACCTCTGGCAGACATGATTCGGTCGGACGCCCAGCAACGGTTCACCTATGCGCTTCAAACCAGCCCTCCTGGACCCGACGGCATCCAAGTCATTCAAGTAACCTATCTTTCTGCCAAGCTGATGGTCGATATGGTAGGCAATGAGATGGCCTATGACAGCAAGCGAAAGACGGATACCGCGCAGGGTGGGGAGATCGATGAGGAGAACCCCCTCCGCGGACTCGATGCCCTCATGGGAGCGTCCATCCACATTGCCTTGGATGCGTCCGGAAAGATCCAACAAATCACTGGCACCGAAGCGCTCCTTGAACGACTGAGTCAAACCATCCCAGGCCAGCTGACATCTTTTTATGAAGGCATGATTCAAGAGGACCAGATCCAACGGCTGGTTTCTTACGAATTTCTGCCAGAAAATGAGGTTTCGGCGGCGGATCAATGGGAATCCAGCACAAGCCAGAGCATGCTTTTTGGGCAGGAAGCCACGCTCGACAAAAATTACACCTATCTCGGGACCTTGCCGGAAGAAGAAGCAATGGCACATGCCATCAGCTTTTCCGAGGAAATCTCACCGAGATCCACTGGCGAGGATTCAGCCCTTCCTCTCATCATGAAGGGGGGACAAGGCAAGGGCGCCATTCTTCTGAGCAGGGAAAATCACATCCTCATCGCCTATCAATCCATTCAAAAA
>Ga0066378_10000854_pt1 | contig 12061 bp, 11 predicted proteins | sample Knorr_S23_td_DCM_FD_70947 | JGI IMG/M metagenome (GOLD analysis project Ga0066378, IMG submission 70947) | Marine microbial communities from Southern Atlantic Ocean transect - Knorr_S23_td_DCM_ad_71m_LV_A | ecosystem: Environmental > Aquatic > Marine > Oceanic | place: Southern Atlantic ocean...
GCTTTTAAAAGAAGGCTTATCTCCAACACCTGAAATTATGATTCCGTTAGTTGGTAGTATTGGAGAATTTTTAAACCAAAAACAAATTATTGAATCAACTATTCAAAAATCAAATATATCGAAAAATATTAATATTAAAATAGGTACAATGATTGAACTCCCTAGAGCCTGCTTTATAGCAGACGAAATTGCAAAACATGCAGATTTTATTTCCTTTGGAACAAATGACTTAACCCAAACAACCTTTGGTTTTTCTAGAGATGATATAGGTAGTTTTTTACCTAATTATATTGAAAATAACATTATAAAAAAAGATCCGTTTCAAACACTAGATACTATTGGTGTTGGAGAATTGATTAAAATTGCTATTAAAAAATCTAAAACCACCAATCCAAACATTAAAATAGGTGTTTGCGGCGAACATGGTGGAGATCCGGAGTCCATTAAATTTTTAGTTGAAGCGGGGGTGCACTATGTAAGTTGCTCTCCATTCAGAATACCAATAGCTGGGCTAACGCTTGCACAAATAGGAAAAAAATAAAGAAATTAGTCTGTCATTAATACTCCCTAAAGTATTATATTTTAATTAGGTAAATAATTAATGAGGTATCAATTATGAAAAAATTATATTTATATATAACAATATTAATATTTGGAGTAGCCTTTAATGAAAATACTAATCCTCAGCTAGATGATAACCAAATAGCAAAAAAAATGTTTCAAGCTATTTGGAACCAGGCTATGGAAGCTAAAAGTAAAGTGAAGCAGGTCACCCCAAATGTTAGAGAAGAATTACTAAGCAACCTATGTTCTTCTGCTCCATCTGAATCATTTATAACACATGCAGATTTATCTGACTCTTTAACTCAGGCAGAAAACACATCGGCAAGTGTTTTTGTTTCCACAGACAATCAATCCTCATGGATTGAAAACTCTAATGTTGCACCATTAGATTTACCAGGATATGAAACAACATGGGGAGCAACAACAGCCACCAGTGGTGGAAATAATGTGCACTGGTATTTAAGCGGGTCTATTGATTCTCAATCTCTTGGATTAGGCTTTGGTCAGATAATTGTTGCTCAATCTCCATATAATGCGAATGATCAATGGCCACCAAGCAGCAACCTTTATGGAGTAATGGCTACTGACCCTACAGGAGAAACTGGTTCTGGTCAAGATATTATAGGGGTACGGGCAACTTACAGTGATACGAGACTATACGCATCAATGGATTTAAATGGTTCTTGTTGTAGTGAAGGAGGTTTTTTCGGTCCATGGAATCTGTACTCAATAGCTGTCGTGAACCCAGACGCAGGTGATGCACCAACAGCTTACGCATATGTTTTTGGTAATGGTGGGTTGGGACAAATTTACCCAGGTATTTATAAAATTGATGGAGATTTAACAACTGGCGAGGTTGCAGGATTTGAAGTTTTAAGTACTGATTTTCAATATTCTACTAATGGAAACTCACTTCAGGCTAATTCAGCGCTAGATATTATTGTGAATGATGCTGGCTGGGGCACATGGCCCAATTCATTTAATGGCGTAGTTTTAGTAGGTGTAGTTGTTAGTGCTGGTGGCGATATTATTTTTGGAGGAACTCCTGAAATACTAGATACCACTGAGCCTGGTGTTCTTGTAATGACAACTCAAGTACAAAATGGAAATATCGCTCCAACATTATCAAATCCTATTTTAAGCGATAGCGGTGAAGTTTCTATCTTTTATACTGATTTAGATAATAACCTAGCTACAGTTAAACAGGTTTCAATCGATAATATGACTTATGATATGATTCCATCCACTCATACTTATTCAGAAGGTGTTGTTTTCTCAGCCCAAGTAGAGGGTGGTGGAATAGCACAATTTAACTTTAGTGATGGAGCAGCTAATGTTTCTCTTGAGGCAGACCTTGGTGGCGCTGGATGTAGTTTACTCGGAGACGCTAATGAAGATAGTCAAATCAATGTTTTAGATGTTGTGCTCACAGTAAATCTAATTTTAAACCCTAATGGCCAAGACAATTTATGTTCTGATATTAATGGAGATGGTCAGCTTAATGTTTTAGATGTTGTATCTTTAGTGAATTTAATCTTAGGGCGAAGTTAATCGCTTAACTATTTATTTCTACTATAAAAAGCCTCAATAAAATGAGGCTTTTTTATAAACTCTTTAATATTTTCTAAAATAGAAATCTAAATTAATCTATCATATCTTGTTCAGACAATATGTCATCAAGATTAATTTCACCTGCTTGTCCTAAATCTTTAGCAAGCTGAACTATTGAAAGCTGAGCTGTTTCAATATCATTTTTTGAAAGAGGTGTTGAAACAGGCGTAAACATTTTTTGTTTTCTAGATGGCAAGAAAGAAACAATCTTATCAACAACTGCTTGGTCAAAGCCTTTTAAGGCTCTTGCCATTGCATCAATATCCAACTCAGGATTCTTCCAAAAAGTTGACATTAAATGATCAGGCATATCTACTAAATCATCAAAAGATAAGAAATATTTTTTAATTTCAGCATATAGTTCTGGATCATCTTGAGCAATTTGCTCCAAGTATTGTTCTGATTCTGAAATAGACATTTGATTTAAAAGGGTTGCAATACTTTTTGGTCCTCCACGTGAAAATTCTTTTGGTGATGGAAGAAAGGAGATTTTCTTTTTTAGTTCATGTGCTATATTAACAATTCCTTCTAATGGGATATCTGTTAAGTCTGCAAAATTCATGATGATTTCATGCTTAACTTGATTAGAAAATCTTTTTAAGATTTTAATTTTTCTATCTTCGCTTAGCTGGTCGAGGGTTAGGGCTATGACTTTAGCCGACTCTGTAGAAATCAAATAGTATATCTGTTCATCATTCAAATTATCTAAAAACGAGAATAGCTTTTTATCTTTATTTATGTTTCTATATTTTAGGGTCATGAGTTTAAAATAAAACTCTTCTAAAATTGATTGCTTAACTTTAAATGGTATATTTTTCAGTTCTTTGCTTCTAACTCTAATTCTTAATATATCACTTTCAGAAATATCTTGAAACATTGTGAGTGCTAAAGACTCGCCTAAAATTTGAAATAATATTGCAGCTTTATCTAAACCTGGTAAAGCGTCTATTAACTCGTTGTCCATTTTATTTCAATCCTATAATTATTTTTCTATTCAATCTCTTCGTTTGTATCAGCTGCATCATTTTCAGAGCTATCGCCGCCGCCAGACTCTGTATCAAGCCAATCCTTAACAATTTGATTAGAACCATCTTTTTGACTAACTCCCAAGGCAACAGCTGACTGCCTTAAATCTTTTAGGTCTGACCTTCTTACATCCGAATTTTGATTCGCAAAAGTTTCAGATTCTAAATCCAAATTCTCTGGACTGCCCTGTGTCTTAACAGCCACTGGAGTGCTCTGTACCGGAACGTTAGAATCAGAATTAATATTTGTGTTTGCAGATGAGGGTTGGTTTGTTGCCTCTGGCTTTGGCTTTAAATAAACTGGTTTCCTATTAGCTATCATAATCACTGCAACAATTAATCCTATGGCGAGCAAAACACCCAAAACAATTAAAATAATAGTAGTTGTTCCCATACCCTCCTGTGGTGGAAATGATAAATCTGGATCTGCATTAGGGTCAATTCCGGATTTGATTATATCCATTAATTTATTTGTTAATTGGTCGTTTGACTCTAGCCTACCCCTAACTGCCTCATCAAGCTTAATGGATGTAACCAAATAAAGAGAATCTTGTTTTTTCCTATATTCTTTTTCAATTGATTCTAAATTAACCATTCTTACAGAATCTGCTAGCTGCCTAGAGCGTTCTCTTTGTCTGGCTTGTTTTTCCCATTCAGTTCTAGCATCTTCAGACATTGCCAGTTGTTTTTCGAGCTCATCAAACTTCCAATTTAAAATTTGTTGCTCGGCATTTCTCTTATCTGACTCTAGTTTTTCGATTTTTGCTAGTAATTCTTCATAGTTTGAAGAAGAAGAAGACGAAGACATATTCATAGTTTCAAATCTTATACAATCATCACAGTCTTGAATTTCAGGTATTGATTCTTTAACCAATGACTGAATATTTTGCTGCATTGCACCGCTTGCTACGGATGATTCTAAGTAAATAGCAATATCTAATCCATATAACAAATATTTATCAGCAGAATACTGGTAGGTTCCCCCTGTATTTTGCTTGATATTTTGAGGGACTGTCGGAAGCAGTCCTGGCACTGCACTGTATCCGGGCTGCTGATTAGATGTTGTAGTATTTTCATCAGACATTGAAAAAGCTTTTAAGTCCATTCTGGCGTTAACAATAATAACATATTTCGACTGCTCTAATAGTTTATTTATTGTTACATTAACTTTATCTCTAATTGCATTTTCTACATTAATTTTTTGAGTAATTAACTCTACATTTTGAGCAAATATTATTGTTGAGAAAGCCAATATTATTAATAGGCCTCTTATAAATATTTTGTGCATTTGAACCATACTATCTCCCAATAGATTTAATTGTTAGTAAATACTATTTTAATTCTTCTATTTGATTTTTTTTGATCTATCGTTTTATTATTTTCTGCAATAATAGAATCTGTTACTTTACCACTTCTAACATCATACCATGACAAACTTGCAGGCCATCTATCAGCATATCCCGATGCCTGTAATTTACCAGAATTTACACCAATATCAATCAAATAATTTACAACTTTTGATGCCCTCGCTGAAGATAATTCCCAATTTGAAGGATAAATTTTTTGTAAAGATTTTGGAATGTTATCAGAGTCTGTATGTCCCTCTACGACAATTAATCTAAAATCATCCTGTTGGGCAAACACTTTTGAAGAGGCCTGGTTTAAAACCTCTGCCAAGGTACTATGGATTGTCGTACTTCCAGATTCAAAACAAATATCTCCATCTATCTCTAGTGTAACGCCTCTGGGATCAGCTCCCACTTTTGCTTTACTCTCTATTCCCAAATCTTCAATTATATCTTCAAAATCTTCTGTAACTGCATTAAAAGATTTTAATTCTGGCTGATCTCCCATTCCATCTTTCAGCTGCGAAACTTTAACTGGATCTGGGGAGGATAACGAAAACAATAAAACAAAAAAAGCAAAAAGCAATGTCATCATATCTGCATAAGTCAAAAGCCAAGACTGCTCCTCCTTAACACTGCCAACAGCTTCATCTACAACTTGTTCTACTTGATTTTTATTCATCATCGCTAAAATGCTTTAAACGTAACTCGGTTGGAATATATGCTGTAAGCTTGTCTCGAACATCCAGTGGATGTTTCTTTTGATGTAGCATACACAAGCCTTCTATCATAAGCTGATATGCTTGTACATTTTCTTTGTTTCTAGATTTTATTTTTTCAGCGAATGGATTAAATATTAGATTTGCTAAAATAGTTCCATAAAAGGTAGTTATTAAAGCCACTCCCATAGAAGGACCAATACCATCAATTCCTCCTCCTCCATCATCAGAACCACCCATGCCAAATAGCATAAATACTAAGCCGATAAGTGTTCCTACCATTCCAAATGCTGGGGCATAGGTTCCCATTGTCTTCATGAGCTCTGACTCGTTTGATTCTCTTTTATATCTAAAAGCTTCTCTTTGCTCTAAAATTTCTCTCATATCTTCCAGCTTCATTCCTTGTGTAATAAATGCAACCCCATCTTGAATAAATGGATTTTTTACATTTGGTAGCTCTTTTTCAAGCTCTGCAGGCCCCTTGCGGTTTACTTCAGCCAGATCTATCAAAGTTTGCACGAGCTCTTCTGATTTAAACTTTGGTTTCGAAAATGCAAATTTAATAATTGCCAAAACACGTAACACCTCATTAAGCCTAAAGGCTACTGCAGTAGCCGCAATTGTCCCACCCAAAACAATCATCATACTGGATGTATTCCAAAACTCTAACATTGAAATACCACCACTTGACGCTTCAAGATACATTGATGTAATGACCAATGCTGTACCTAAAACCAATCCTAAAATAGTAGCTAAATCCATTTATACTCCTTTTTAATTTATTCGGGTAAAATGTCCGAATTCAAATCATTGTTTTCTTTTAAACTTATTAATATTTCTCTAACTTCTTCGTACTCTGGGTCAAGCTTAAGGGCAATATTCCAATTTACTGTTGCCCTGTCTTGATCGCCCAACCTATAGTATATAGAGCCTTTTCTTGCATACGCTATAGCTAAATTTGGAAATATAGAAATCGCTTTATCTGTTTCCTCCAAAGCATCCCTATAGTTTTGTGTATAATAAAACGATAATGATTTAGACAGATGCTTCATTGCCTTATTTAAATTTATTTCTACAATTTTATCATCTAACAAAACCATGCTTAACGAATCTTCTAAATAATTAATTTCTTGCTTGAGTGCATTGTTTAAAGACTGTTCCGAGTTAAAAAGCTGAACAGTTTGTGCCAAAGAATCTTCAAGCGCTTCTATTAAAACAGTTGCGTGCCTTACCAAAGAGTCAAGGGATTCATCATATGGCATTTGATTATAAATGGAAGATAAATCATTTACCGAGCTTTTAACTTTTTTATATTTTAATTTTGGAATATTCATTTGGAACCCTAGCCCCAATGATGGAGAATCATCAATAATTGTATTATTTTCGTTCCATTCTCCGAACTTAGAAATCTCTCCAAAGTTCGTTATGGACAAATTGATAGTCCATGCATCGCTAAGGGGAACTGAGGCACCTAAATTCAAGCCACTACCATCATATTCTGCCAGAAAATTAATTCCACCCCTGTCTTGCATTATAGGTGTATGTAATCTAAACCCTATAAAAAAATTTGCAGCTGTTGTATCGGTTGTAGACTGATTATAATTATGAGAGTCATATGATAAAGACCCTGTACCAAAACCAAGCGTTGATTCTAATTTATAGTTATTGTTAAAGTTCTTTAAATAGTTGAAAGAAGTAAATAAAGAAACTCTATGTGGGCCATCAGTAGTATACAGCAAGTCATGTAATCCAAGGTTGATTCCAACGTTGTTTCTTTTGAAAATCTGTTTGTGTAAATGAAAACTTATAGCTGAAGAAGGAGATGACGCAACCCCCTCTTCTAAATACTCATGGGGAACGGTGTAAGACAATCCGTAATGATATCCTCCTCCAGTTACCCCTTTAAAGTAGTTTGAAAAAGCATAATTAAATTCGTTTAAATGGGTAATTTCTCCTCCAAATCCCACAACATACTGATTGGCATAAGAAGAGTGTGCGGTCCCTGGCGTTCTGATAATCGATCCAGGCCTTGAAAAAGCAACACGGGTATTAGATAATGATATTGATAAACAGACTAATAAGATACATATTTGTTTATTCATATTCTTCCCAATCAATTCTGTATGTATAGCTTACGAATGGGCCAAAATCGCTTGGAATTAAGATAGAAAAATCTCCAACCTCATCGCTAAATAGAGATGATGTGGAAATGGCATCATTATCAAAAGAAACCGATGATCCATTAATAAACGCTGTGTATTCTACGGGTACGCTTTCATAGCTTTTATTTCTATAGATAGTAAAAGTAATTTTAGCAAAGTCTGCACGCTTCGACCCCATGTTTTTTACTTGCCCAGATAAAATTGTATTTTGGTTTGAATCTTTTTCTTCTTTAAAATCCCCTAGTAAAATAACTTCGGCTGAGTTTTGATTAGATCCATACTCTACATCTTCTTGAATTTCGCTTTGTGTATTAATTTCTATCATTTTATCTTCGTCATTCAAAACTGATACCGCTTGGTCAACTACTCTCATTACTGTGTTTTTTTCTATCGCTAATGTTCCAATTAAAGTTTCTAGCTGAATCAAGTTTTCATCTTGGAAAACAATATTACCATACAGCATGCTGCCATTGGTTAATAATATTTTTTTATTAAAAAAAGTAATGGGGCTATCTAAAGCCATTGATTGTACCTGGTATGAATTTAACAATTCTTCTAAATATGCCACACGTGCATTTAAATCACCGCTTACTGATGTATTATTATTTAAATCAGAATTTAAAGAATTTGGTGATGATATATCTGGTAATGGTGGCACTTCATTTACTTTTTGCTGGTTTTTATTTTTTGTTAAATTCTTCTTTCCAACACAACTAGTACAAATGAAAAGCGATAAAAAAATAACGAAGATTTGTTTGGTATTGAGCTTCAAAATAATTTCCTTAAGTTTTTGCTTACAATTAACAAAATTAGCACACTTGTAAAATATTAATAATATGCCTGAAATAACAAGTAATATCTAACTATTTTTATTATTAGATTACATATATTAATTTTAATACAAAACTATGTTATTAAACTTTCTAAAATCTAAAATTCATAGAGCTACTGTGACAGAGGCCAATCTGGACTACGTAGGCTCAATAAGCATTGATGAGTCTTTAATGAAAGCCGCAAACATACAAGAGCTCGAAGCAGTACATGTCTTGAACATAACTAACGGTGAAAGATTAATCACCTATGCAATTAAAGCTCCCGCTGGTTCTGGTGAAATATGTATTAATGGCGCTGCTGCTCATTTAGCAAAAAAAGATGATTTAGTTATTATTGTCGCTTATTGTATGCTTGAAGAATACTCTAAAAATAAGCATAAAGCAACAATTGTTCATGTAGATGCAAACAATAAAATAGTTTAGTGAAAAAAATAACCATTCAAGACATTCAAAGCCTTAAAAATCAAGGTTCGCCATTTGCAACCATTACTGCATATGACTATCTCTCTGCACAAATCGTAGATGAAGCAAATATTCCTTTAATATTAGTTGGGGATAGCGCATCAATGACTATTTATGGATACTCAACCACAGTTCCGATATCAATGAGTGAAATGCTTTTGGTAACAAAAGCTGTTATGCGTGGAGTAAAATATTCTCTAGTAGTTGCAGATATGCCTTTCTTGTCATATCAGCCTTCAATTGAAGAAACAATAAAAAATGCTGGTATCTTAATAAAAAATGGCGGTGCACATGCAGTAAAGCTTGAAGGTGGAAAAAACATGTCATCGCGAATCAAGGCCTTGGTTGATGTAGGCATTCCTGTATTAGCCCATATTGGTCTAATGCCTCAATCTGTTAATCAAACGTCTGGATATAGTATTCAAGGAAAAACCAACGAAGCAGCATCTAAAATCATTAAAGATGCTTTTGCCGTCCAGGAAGCTGGAGCCTTTGGGGTGGTTCTTGAATGTATTCCAGAGTCGTTGGCAACTGATATAACTAATAAAATTAAAATTCCAACAATTGGTATTGGCTCAGGAAACACATGCGATGGTCAAATTCAGGTTTTTCACGACATAATGGGCCTGTCTAAAAATAAGGCACCAAAGCATGCCAAGCAACAGCTTAATTTATATGAAGAAATCCTACATGCTGTAAAAAAATATAAAGAAGCCGTCAAAAAATCTAAATGATTATAATCAAACAGGCTGATGCTTTTAGTCAGTGGCGAAAAAAAGAATCTCTTTCATTAGGCTTTGTGCCAACAATGGGTGCCTTGCATAGAGGCCATCTATCTTTAGTAAAAAAGAGTATAGCAATGTGCAATAAGACAGTTGTCTCTATTTTTTTAAATCCAACACAATTTGGTCCAAATGAAGACTTTGAATCATACCCAAAAACTATTGAGTCTGATATTCGTTTGCTGAAAAGCGCAGGCGTGGATGTTCTCTTTCTTCCAAATGAAAAAGAAATGTACAGTCGGGTAGCAAGTGCCCAGGTCCCTGAAAGCCCTCTTTTTAAAAAACTTGAGGGTAAATCAAGACCTCATTTCTTTTTTGGTGTAACAACCATTGTTGCAAAGCTTTTTAATATAATAAATCCTTCTCATACTTTTTTTGGGAAAAAAGATGCTCAGCAACTTATCATAGTTGACTGGATGATTCAAAAAATGAAATATTCTATTAAAATGATTCCTGTTGAAACGGAACGCGATGCTAATGGGCTTGCATTAAGCTCTAGAAATCAATATCTAAATGGTAGCCAACAAAAAGAGGCCTCTCTAATTTTTAAAGGTCTTACAAAAATAAAAAAAAATATCATTAATGGTGAAAAAAATTGCAAGGTACTAAAAAAAATCTTTGTTGAGTTTATATCTAAAAATAAAAATTTTAATATTGATTATATTTCTATTGCTGATATGGAAACCTTAGAAGAATTAATAGAAATTCCTCCAAGGCCCTTTTTGGTGAGTACTGCTATATTTTTTAACAATATCAGGTTAGTTGATAATTTTGACTATAGTCAGTTAGATATATAATGTGTTCCTCGGCTTTCTCTGGCTTCAATACTTGAGGCAATAATTGCTAAAGCTGTTTGCGCACCATTTCTAAGAGATATAATATTTTGGTCAATGCTGCTTGTTTGATAAACCTTCTCAACCTCAGACTGTAAATTTCTTAAAATATTCATAGCAGAATGCAACTTGTCTTGTGATCTAATTAATCCACCCAGGTTCCACATTGTATTTTTAATGGTTAGCCATTCTTGCGCTAGTTGTGACTTATCAATTGTGTTGCCTCCGTGCTTCCATTCTACTATAGGAGGAAAATAATCATCATCTTCTTTATTTTCAGAAGCATCAAGGCCTGCAAAATGTCCCCACACGATACATTCTAGTAGAGAGGTGCTGGCTAGGCGGTTTGCTCCATGTAATCCAGTACAAGATATTTCACCTACAGCATAAAGGCGTTTTAATGAGGTTTTGCCAACTAAATTAACGCCCACTCCTCCACAGCTATAGTGTGCCGCCGGAACAATTGGCACTGGCTGCTTACTTAAATTAAGCCCTTTAGATAAACAGTGATTAAAAATTGTTGGAAATCTATGCTGTAACCAATCGCTGCTTTTGTGTGATATATCTAAAAACATACAATCTGTAGACTCATTAATCATCTCTGTATGTATAGCCCTGGAAACTACATCTCTGGGTGCCAGCGCACCAAGCTCATGATATTTTTGCATAAACTCTTCGCCCTTGGCGTTTATGAGCCTGCCTCCCTCACCTCTGACTGCTTCGGATATTAAAAACCTTCCGCTTGGGTGATATAATGATGTTGGGTGAAACTGTATATAATGTAAGTTGAAACAACGTGCGCCTGCTCGCCAAGCCATCGCAACTCCATCTCCGGTAGCTTCTTTAGGGTTTGTTGTATGTAAAAACAGCTGTCCAAGACCACCTGTGGCCAGTATTGTTTTTGATGCTAAAATTGATAACACTTCATAGTCATTATTTAAAACTACCGCTCCAAAACATGTTGGTTTTTTATATATATCTGTTGATTCAGTTGAATGATGGGAAAAAGTTAAAAGGTCTATTGCTGTATGGCTCGTTAAGATTTTTACATTTGGAAGCTTCTGTAAATGTTTTAATGCGGCCTGATGAATGCTTAGTCCTGTTTTATCTTTGTTATAAATAACCCTGGGATCACTGTGAGCTCCTTCTGCAACTCGCTTTAGACCCTTTTGGTTTCTATCAAAGTTAGCGTTTAATTTTTCTAAAAGAATTTTTTCTACTAATTCTGGTCCATGTTGGCACAGGTGATTAACCGCCTCTTCCCAGCAGTGACCTGCACCTGCATTTAATATGTCTTTTTTTAGTTTTTGAGGTGAGTCATTTAGCCCCTTATATATTATGCCTCCTTGTGCCCAAGGAGTATTACCAGATTGTAAAAACTTTGTTTTGGTAATAATTGTAATTTGTTTACCGCTTTTGGCAGCAGAAATCGCAGCTGTCATTCCAGCTAAGCCTAGTCCAATAACTAATATATCTGTTTGTTGATGTTTCATTTTATATCAAGGCTAATATCTACGCTTTTTACGTTGTGGGTTAGCGCGCCCATTGAAATCCCATCAACGCCCAAAATACAAAAACTCTCTAACGTTTGCTCTGTAATGCCGCCAGAAAGCTCGATATAAATATTTTTGCCTTTGGGGTGTGTTCTAATTTTATGTACAACTTCAGTAAGTTCTTTAGGCTTAAAATTATCTAATAAAACTGAACTTGCTCCTGATTTTAAA
>Ga0066378_10000858_pt1 | contig 12029 bp, 13 predicted proteins | sample Knorr_S23_td_DCM_FD_70947 | JGI IMG/M metagenome (GOLD analysis project Ga0066378, IMG submission 70947) | Marine microbial communities from Southern Atlantic Ocean transect - Knorr_S23_td_DCM_ad_71m_LV_A | ecosystem: Environmental > Aquatic > Marine > Oceanic | place: Southern Atlantic ocean...
GATATCATGATTCTCAAAAAGGATACTACACTAGGTAAATGTAAAAATTTTACTGCTCAAGTTCAAGTTCTTGACCATCCGGGTGAATTGAAGAAAGGTTACACTCCAGTAGCTTTTGTAAGAACTGGACGATGTGCTGTAAGAATGAGTGAAATCAAATGGAAAGTTGGTAAAGAAACTGGTGGTAAGAAACTAGAAGACCCTATATCACTCAAAGCAAATGAAATGGGTGAAGTTGTATTTACTCCACAACAACCTTTTATAGTCGATAGTTTCAAGAACTGTGAAGGTCTTGGACGTGTAGCTATTATGGAAGGTAATGGTGTAGTTATGTTGGGTAAGGTTGCCTCAGTAGAAATTGCGAATTAAAATAATTAAATAATAAGTTTTATTTGATTAATTTAAAGATTATTATATTTTAATAAATAAATGTTCAACGAACAAGTGATTGAAAACGAATCTGCCGCAGATTTAAAAAGAAAGGAAAGAAACTTTAAACGTGCTCGTATATTCAAGTTTAACAAAATAAAAACTCAAATACTTGTTAAATATTCGACTTCTGATCTATTTGTTTTTGAACTATTAGAAAAAAATATAAAAATCATAAACCCTACCTTTAAAAATACACTTAATTCACATATAGCTATATATGAAGGATATCTTGAACAATTAAGAAAATGTAGAAATGAGGATGAGCTAAATAAAAAAACGGAATTATTAGAAAATTCCATAAAAAAAATAGAAACCCTTATCAATAAAAACAATTTTAAAGAATATGTTTTGAAAGGATATTTTACATGTAACAACGTTAATCTTAAAAATATGGAAGAATACAATAATACAGTAACACATGTAAATACCCCCCACTCTCCTATTTTTGTTAATAAGGTTGATAAAAATATAAGCTACGCATCAATACTTAAAAAATAATGGTTAGTTTATTATTTTTCTATATTTTATTATTATATCAATAATGATAAATTATAAAACTGGCATAATTTCTATACTACCTTTACTTACACTTTGTTATTATTACAAAAAATATAAAAAACATTCAGAAAATAGTATAAATGAATTTTTTAATAATAAAAATGTAATTATTACTGGAGCAAGCCAGGGAATTGGTAATCAACTCGCTAAAAGACTATCTAAATATAATTGTAAACTTTTTTTATTAGCAAGAACTTTCAAATCATCTAATCACAATAATATCTATAAATATAAATGTGATTGTAGTAAATATAACGAAGTAAATATAATTATAAAAAATATAAAAACATCATCTAATAAAAATTCAGAATTTATTGTAGTAAATTGTGCTGGTTCTGGTGATTGGAAATATTTAACAGAAATGGATAATAAAGAAATTATAGATTCTATCAAAGCCCCCCTATTATCATCTATTTTTGTTACTAAAGAAATATTAGAGATTATAGATAAAAAAATAACTAATCAACTATTGTTTATTCAATCGCCTGCTTCTATTCAACCATGGAAAAGTAGTACTTTATATTCTACAAGTAGATGGGGTATGAAAGGATTTATAGAATCTTTAAGAACTGATTATTATAATGAAAAAATACAAATTAAAGAGATTATTTTAGGTAAAGTCAATAGCAACTATTTTTTAAATAATCCTAAGGCAAATTTCCGTTTTCCTTTTATCTCTAAATTTATTCCAGAAACATCTTTAGAAAAAAGTTCTGATATTATCATTAATACAATATTAAATAATAATAGTACTTATATTTATCCCGAAATAATTAATATAATGGCTTTAACACATCTATTTTTCCCATCATTAGTTAGATACTTAACATGTAGTTTAGGATATGCTCACCAATAAATAATAATAATAGGTTCCATCACTATTTTTGTCAACAGACCTTACTATAGTCTTTATTACTATATTATCATAGTTCGCTCTTATAAATTCTGTTTTATCTTTTATTACATACCCTAATTTATCGAGTTTTATATTACAATTATCACATTTTCTTGAATAAATACCTATAGCATTTTTATCATGGATATTTTGGTCTTCTCTAACTAAAATAATATCTGTATCATTTTTATTAGGTTTACGATTATGATACTTATTTCCTACTAATGGTATCATAACTGTACTATTGCTCATTTAAGATTATAATATTAACTTAATCTTATTAAATTCATCAAATTTATAATTTTTATATTATTATATTTTATACTAATGAGCTATTATTATAAACCCGGTGATATTCCTATTATATTGTTAAGTCTTCATGGTGGAGGAGATAATCTTGATTGTAAAAAAAGAATTAATGTTGTTAATGGTAAAGAACATGTAGTTAATAATGATTCATATACTAAAAAAATTACACTGGAAACATATCGACATATGATGTCAAAAGGATTAAAACCATATATTCTTATAAATAATATTCATAGAAAATATATTGATTTAAACAGATTTATTAATTCCGCATGTAATGATTGGTGTGAGTCATGTATAATACAACATATATTATTTCACGATAATCTTCAAAAATGTGTATTAGACATAATTGATAAACATGGTAAATGTTTTATATTTGATATACATGGAAATATGCATTCAAAAAATATGATTCAATTAGGTTATGGTTTGAATGTATCCGAATTAAAAAATACTGATTTAGGAAACGCCTCGCTCTTTAGCATAAAACAAAAAGGAATTACTCTAAAACCCTATATTTATGGAAATAAAAGTTTATCTTTTTACTATAAAGATTTATTCACAAATGTATTTCCTACTATAGGAAAAATAGATGATACATATATAAAACAAACTAATTCTAAATATTATTCAGGTAAACAATTTATTATTAAAAAATATTCAGACATATGTGATGTAGTTCTTGTTGAACTATCCCCTGAATTAAGAAAACCTGATAATATACAAAAAACTAGTGAAAAATTAACAAAAGGACTTATAGAATTTTATCAAAAAGTATACTCTAAATTATAAATTATTAGATATTTAATATACTATGTATTTTATTCTCCTTTATATATAATATGAAGAATAATACTAATAATATTAAAACCGTAGGCATTATAACAGTTCCATTATCTCCCGGAAGAAAATATTATAAAGTATGTGGGGATAGTTATATATCTACCGCACATAGTGAATGGCTTAAGAGTGTAGGATTATCTATTATGGCAATTCCATACACTACTAAAGATTTTAAATGGTATTTTGAAAGAATAAATGGATTATATTTACCAAGTGGAGGTGTTTTTGCTTCTAATTCAAATGAATATTATAATTGTTGTAAAGAATTTATGAAATTAGCTATTGATGCAAATGATAAAAATGATTATTTTCCAGTTTGGGGAGGATGTATGGGTTTTCAACAAATGCTTATAATGGCTGATGGTAAAGACAATCTTGACGATTTCTTAGAAAAATTCGATAGTTTTGGAAATCTTGAACTACCGCTTATATTCACAGATGAAGGTGTAGATAGTAGAATAATGAAACATGCTAAAGAAACTAATCCTAAATATATACTTAAACTTATGGAAGAAAATCTCACACTCAATAATCATATGATGGGTCTATCTCCTGAAAAATTTAAACAATCTAAACTTCTAAGCAATTTTTATAAAATAGTTTCATATAATTATGATAGAAAAGGTAAACAATTTGTTTCAACAATAGAGGGTATAGATTATCCATTTTATGGAGTTCAATGGCATCCAGAAAGGGATATTGTAAATATGCAATATTTTTCACAGTTTTTCGCAAACGAAGTTAGTAAAAATAATCATAATACTCCTATACCTAAATCAAAAAGACTTCAAAAAAAGAAAATTAATTGTATGACCTATTCAGAAAATATATATAAGAATTGCTATTTCTATTGGCACGAAAGAACCTCTATGCATAACAAAAAATTATGTAGTGTTTTGAATTTAGGAAAACCAGAAGATAATAGAATATAAATTTATATAAATCAGTAATAAAATTTTTATATACATTTATTATAAATGGATTTTCAAATTCTCAAACAACTATGTCTTACCCCCTCACCATCTGGATACGAGGACAAGTTAATTAAATATATATGTGCTCTTAAACTAAAAAATTTTACTCTATCAAAATCTAAAGTAAATTCTTGTACATTAAGCTCTAAAACTAAATTAGATAAAACAGTACTCTTAGATTCACATATTGACCAAGTTCATTTACGTGTTATTAGAAATGATAAATCTGGTTATGTTGTAGCAAAACCATTAGGATTTAAATCATCTGTTCTTTTTGGAAACATAATACAAGATTTAAGTGGAGAATATACCGGTGTTGTTTCAACTCTACCTCCACATCTTAGAATAGATAAGACTACTAAAGACACAAAAAATGACGTATGTTATATAGATTTTGGTATGAAGAAAAAAGAACTAGATAAAATATTTTATCCAGGAGACCCACTGATATATAATCTACATTTTACACCTATAGGACAAAACTATATATCCGCTTGTGCTTTAGATAATAAAGCATGTGTATTTATTATGATTGAATTGCTAAAATATTTTGATGATAACATAGATAAACTCAATCATAATATTATTTTTCACTTTTCTTCCAGAGAAGAAGTCGGTTTAGGTAGTTTTAGTGATATTGATACTAAAAATATAGACAATATTTTTGTTTTAGATACACCTATTGGAAGTGATAGTCCACTCATTTCACCTGATCTTATTGGAGATATTTCGCTCAGTAATGGAGTAGTTATAACCCGAAATATTGACGACAATATATCATTAGGAAATAAACTTATAGAAATAGCAGAAAAAAATAAAATTAAATATCAACGTGAATTTTCATATGGTAAAGGAGGTACAAATAATATGCACTATTCTAAATTTAATAGCGCCTTTTCACAAGCATTAGGTCCTCCAGTAAGAAATATGCATAGCCCTGCTGAAGTAGTAAATAAAAATGATATTAGAGCCACATTTAAACTTATGAAAATATTTTTATCTAAATAATTTAAATAGTTGAATCGTGTATTTTTACCTCTTTAATACTATTTTTATAATAATAATAGTATATTGAATATATAAATACACCCACAAATATTATGGATAATCCTAGTGAAATCCATATAAACATATAACTTACATGGAATAATCTATTACATAAATCTGTATTATCATTACCATTAAAACTTATTTTACTTGCTATACCTACAGCAAGACTTAATGGAAATATATTACCTGAATGTTGTGTAAATTCCCATCTCCATTCACTTAGTGTAACCTTGTTTCTATATAGACGAAATTGGGATAAACCATTAATATCATTTATAGTAAAATCATCTTCTAAAAATGATTGACCACTTACATATCCTACTATATTATCTTCGGGATCATTTATTACATAACTTACTAAAATACGATTCATATTAATTATTGTTTCCCATGGACTTCCTGTTTCAACTTCATAAAGAATATCACCATTGTAATTTCGTAAATAACTACGTTCCCTTCCAGTTAATACTTTATTATCATAATAAGATACTAACTCTCCTTCTGCGTAAAATAGACTGTCATGTGCCCAGGTATTACATACTTGTTTAAATTCACTATTATCATTAGAATATGTCCATTTCCACTGACTTTCTAACTCTTTTGTATAAGTTACCAAAGTTCTGTTATTCCAATTTTTAAATTGCGAAGTTGGTATACTATCGGAATTTGTTTGTTCTACTAATGATTGATTTATACCAAAAAGTATAAAGGTTAAAATAACGCTTAAACTTAATAGTAAAATAACATATTTATTTTTATGCGCAAATCCCATTCAAGCATATTTTGAATATGACAAATTTTTTTTCATCAAATTTTTATTAAATAATTTATTAAAATTTTAATAAACGATCCATATTTAACTTATTCTTTGGAGTCCCTTTAATATATGTTTATACAATAATTTGTTTTATTTTTTCTACACCATTTACTTTATTAAAATTATCTGAAAACTGATTAGGCTTTGTAACACAACACCTGAAATATCTATTACAACACCCCTCCCCATATAATATCTCATCATCTAATCTATTACATGGTTTAGTACAAATAAATAATATAAGACCTACACCTCCTATACTACTTAAAATAATAAATCCCCATGTGGCAGGGTCAAACATTTATTTATCTATTGTTTTTTATTTATTATCTGGTTTTTTAAAAATTAGTACTATTATAAATCCTAGTTTTATGTTTATATATTATAAATGGAACATTTTGATATTATTATTGTAGGAGGCGGTATTGCGGGTCTTTATTTAGCATATCTTTTTGATGACCAATTTAAAATAAAAATAATTGAACAATCTGCTAACTTTGGTGGTAGAATAAGTACAATAAAGGGTAAACATAATACTATAGAATATATATATGAAGCGGGAGCAGGACGAATATCTGAAACTCATTCGAGTACTTTATCATTAATAGAAAATTTAGGTATAGATGATAAACTTTTTGCTATTACGTCAAAAAAAAGAAGTATATTAGGACAAAATACATATTCCGACATAATTAAAAACAAAAATGCTAATAAAGAATTTTACAAAATTAATAAAGATGAAAAACTAGATACTATATACTTAATTAACAAAGTTATAGATTCTAGTCAAAAATACAGTAGGGATGAGTTGATAAATATGTCTTTTTACACACTAATTCAATTAGAATTAAGTAGTGACGCCTCACTATTTGTATATGATTCTTTCGGATACATTTCAGAATTAATTGATATGAATGCGTTTGATGCAGTAAGAATGTTTGGTAAAGGAGGAGACTTTTTCCATAAAAACCAATATTATATTCTTAACGGAGGATTTCAACAAGTTACTGACTTATTATTACATAAACTCAAACAAAAAAATAATATTTTTCTACAAAACAAAACATCAGTTGTAGAGTTTTTACATAGAGAAAAAATGTTTACAGTCACAACAGAGTCTATTTTTACTCAAACTAATTATACATGTGATAGACTAGTATTTGCTACTACAAGAAATTCTCTTAGAAATATATCTGGATTTAATTATTGTCCTAAATTTATGAGAAACCTGTATAGCGTAACCCCACATCCTCTATGTCGTGTTTATGCGATATTTCCGAAAAATAAGAATGGTAATATATGGTTTGAAGGTATAGGAAAAATAACCACGGATAATGTAATCCAATACATAATACCTATTGATGTAAAAAGAGGTCTGATTATGATTTCGTATTCAGATAATCTTTATGCTAAGTTTTGGAATAAAGTAAATATGAAGAATCGTTTAAAAAAAACTATTATGGATAACTTGAATAGACTTTTTCCAGATATTGATATACCTGAACCTACATATTTAAGAAGCCATTTTTGGAAAGAAGGGTGTCATTTTTATAAACCTGGTTCTGATTCCATTAAAATTAGTAGAGAAATGATCAAACCCTTTAAAAGTAAAGAACTATATATATGCGGTGAAACTTATTCATTAAATCAGGCATGGGTTGAAGGAGCATTAGTAACTGCTGGTAAAGTTTATGATAAAATATCAAAAGAACAGGTAGGGGGTAAAAATATTGAACTAAACAGCCTACCCAAAATATCATTAAAAGAAATTTCTAAACATAATACTAAAAATGACGCATGGATATCAATCGAGGGTATGGTTTTAGATGTGACAGATTTTATTGATAAACACCCTGGAGGAAGTATAATATTAGAAGGATTAGGAAAAGAATTCACAGAGAAATGGTATAAGTATGGACATAATCAGAATATTATTAAAAATGTATTTCCAAAATACATTATAGGTGTATTAGATAATTAAAATAATATAAATCTTTTATCAAAAATTATTTTCTATGAATATTTTATATGAATAAACATACTCTTATATATCTTTTTCATGCCTTATTTATAGCTCCAGCACTTTTCTATATGGCGTATGCCAGACTTAATAATATTACTCTACCAGCTACAGTATGGAGATTAGTTATGACAGTAGCGGTTGTTGTAGGAGTCTATCACGGCTATGAGGCTATCAGATTCTATAATCTATCAAGAGACTAAATATTAAAAAATAGTTTAATATTTAACATCCTAAATTATCTTCAATACTTGCTACCTTTGATTTAGGTCTATATTCACTTATAGCATTCGCTATTTTTTTTTGTTTGAGCCATAAATATGCGGCGTCTCCACCCCAAAGTAACCAAGATACCGCACCTCTGTGTTTATTGTGTTCTTTATCATAGGGACTATTACTATCAAGCCATCTACAATAACCTGGATATGATGTTCCTCCATTCTTAGCATCTGGACCATGTCTGGCAAACCATACTTTCATTTCATATAAAGATTGAATATCAATATTTGTTTGTTCACTTAATTGAATACCTCTATTCCATCCTGTTTCGGTAGCACCTTCAAAACCATTTTGTTTTAACTGAATTCCTTCTTTAGCGGCTTTTTTAACTTCCTTGGGTATTTTAAATTCAGTCTGATAAGAACCTCCTTCTTGTTCTAACCTTAAATTTTTAATTTTATTATATATATGTTCTGGAAGCTTTACTCTTGTAGGTTTACCATCAACACCCTGTTTCTTTGATCTTTTCTTTTGACACATATGTGAAACAAACTCTTCAAATTCACTTTCATTTAAATGTTCTTTTAATTCTTCTACTGTAACAACACCTGTTCCATCTAATTTATAATATGCTCTACAATAAGGATAATCTTCCGGATTTTCTATTCCTTTTCCAGAACCACAAACAGCAAATCCTCCTGGACCTTTAGGATCTTTTTCACAAAGATTAACCCATTGTTCTCTATACCATCTATTAAGAGGATTTGATTTTTTTTCACTTTTTTGTTTTAGACCTTCTATTCTTTTCATATAAATATCATCTGATTCTATAACACCTTTAGCATCTTTTCTATTTCCCATACAAACACCTACAGCATAACCATTGGCATATGCTGAAGGATATACTTCAAATCTTGTCTTAGCTGTACAGTATCCCCTTGGGCATAATTTTAATTTTCCTTTATCCCTTCTTTGTGCGGCGGTTACTAAACATTCACTATATTCTTTTTCATTGTGTTTTTTTTCAAATCCATCTTCGCTTTTTTGTTTTTTTTCTACAGTATCTACTTTATCACATGATATTTTACCATCCTTAATACAATGATATCCTTTTCCTCTTGTTTTTTTACATAATTTTTCTTTTTTAACACAACTTCCTTTAGCACCTTCATAAGGACCTACATATACATATCCATCCCAACACGAACCTTGTTCACATAATTCTTGATCTATTTCTATATTTTCACCCCCTTTCATGTATGATATATAAAAACAAAAAAAAAAGATAAAAATTTGATTAAAAAAATTTAAGTTTTTATTTTTTAACTTCAAATGTCTAATTCGGAACAACCACGTTTCTCACGTATTAATTTTAATCTGTCACATCTCAGCGAAATTTATCAAAACATCATAATGTCTAAGACTGGTTGGGTACATCGTGCATCATATGAAATTGAGACTCAATCTAATTCTTTGATGAATAACGAATTATATATGTATTTTAGAGAATATAATGGTCAAACCCTATTATACAATAGAGCTCCTTTGCTTAACCCCGAACACTATTTTATGGCTTGGGTACACCTTCATGCTTTTACTCTTGATACTCAGTATAAAATACTTAGTATAATGAAATTATCAAAGGCTGATTTTGAACTTAATTATGGTGATTATAACAAAATTTATATTTACGTTCCCTACAAAGACTGGTATATTAAGAATCTCTCCAATATCGAAAGTGAGGGTGTAGAAAATTCAACACAAGAACCTAAAAATCTACATGAAGAATCTAGGTATATTGATGTGGAACAAAATATAACTGAAACAACAGATAAGATAGAAGAACCACATTGGCCTCAAAATAATGTTCTAGATTCTACTTTGGCAACTCGCATAGCACAACAGGAGGCAGGTGTATTTATAGGTGAAAATAATGATGAGCAACCGGCTTATAATGGTTCTGAAACAGAAACGGAAGATGAATATGATCCTGAGGAGGAATTTACCATGGTTAATTCTCAATCTAAGATGCTAAATGATTTTGCCTTTGACCTCAATCCTAAAACACAAAATAGTATTCTACTATACCGATTCCAAAATATGGAAAAAAAAGACCCAAGTCCTTGGTATCTTATTCCCAATAGCAGACCCCTCTATTACTCTAAGACCTATAATGGTTACATAGTAAGTCTTAAATATAAAACCTATCTTGAAAGTCTGGGTGCTCATAATGAAATATGTGTTGAAATGGAAGAAGTAGATTAAATTAATACAATAATATTAAAATTCTAATATAAAAATTTTGTTTTTTTATAATATAAATGGACATGGACTTAGTGAAGACTGGGATACTTTTAGTAGTAATAGACTCGATCTATATAGGTATTGTTGGACAAAAATTTGGTAAAATGATTGAAAAAATTCAGGGAGGAAAACCGATGGTATTTAATATGTTAGGTGCTATAATAGCATATGTATTTCTAATAATAGGTTTATATGTATTTATTATTAAAGAAAAACAACCTATATGGAAAGCATTCGTTTTAGGTCTTGTAATATATGGTGTATATGAAGGAACTAACTATGCTATAATTCAAGAATGGAAACCTTGGGCTGTTGTTTTAGATACACTCTGGGGCGGGATTCTTTTCGCTATTACAACAAAAATTATAAATATGTAAAAAAATGACGTTGAAAAGTTTTTTTTTCATTATCATTTTACTCGCCGTGAATTTAAATTTTTCAAAAATTGCTCCTGGAGTCAGTAAGGCCAGATTCGGTTGACCCCCCCCTCAAAAATCAAAAAAGTTTTTTAATCTCAAAATACTTTTGGCGAAAAAAAAAAAATCCCCCCCCCTCACTTTTAAGAATTTCTTAAGAATTTTTCCTCATAAAACTCTTATTTTTACTCTTAATATAACCTCCTTAATCTTCCATAATTTCTTAATCTAAAATTTAAGAAAATTTAAGAATTTCTTAAAAAACTCTTAAGAATTATTTCAGTTTTTATATAAAGAAAAAATATATTATATATTTAATACATAATATGGTTTATGAATGTCCCAGATGTAAATATTTTAGTACTCAAAAAGGGGATATGAGAAAGCATTTTAAGAGAAAAAAATTATGCTCTGCTATTGCTTCGGACAAAAGTATAGAAGAATGTATCCTGGAGGTTTTAGGTGGGGATTTTCAAAAAGTAAATGAAAGTAAATGTTTTTCGGGAAAAATGGTAAATGAAAGTAAATGTTTTTCGGGAAAAAGTAAATGTTTTTCAGAAAAAAGTAAATGTTTTTCAGAAAAAAGTAAATGTTTTGAATGTCGTTATTGTGGAAAATCATTTAATCAAAAACAAGGAAGATACCAGCATGAAAATAAGTTTTGTAAATTAAGAGAAACATTTACTAAAGAAGAAGTAGAGGAGGTAGTTGCTGAAAAAATAGCTGATAAGGACAAAGTTATTGATGATAAAGACAAAATTATTGATGAACTTAAAAAACAAATAGAGGTTCTATTAACAAAGGTAGGTGATACTCATATTCAAAATAATACCTATAATATTGTATTGAATGCGTTTGGAAAAGAAAATACAAGCTATATAGAAGGTGGATTTGTAAAAAATCTAATAAAACAGGGTCCGTATTCTAGTATTCCAAAATTAATCAAGGCAATTCATTTTGATCCAGAACATAAAGAAAACCATAATATTAAGATTCCTAATAAAAAACAATCATTAGCCAAAATATATAATGGAGATAGATGGGAATATAAAAATAAAAAGGAAACTATCGATGATTTAACAGATAAGGCTTATAATTTATTGGAAGATCACTATGAAGGAGGAAATAAGCATATGAATAAATTTATAGGGGATTTTGATAGTGATAGTAAAACTGTAAAAAAAATACA
>Ga0066378_10000859_pt1 | contig 12018 bp, 10 predicted proteins | sample Knorr_S23_td_DCM_FD_70947 | JGI IMG/M metagenome (GOLD analysis project Ga0066378, IMG submission 70947) | Marine microbial communities from Southern Atlantic Ocean transect - Knorr_S23_td_DCM_ad_71m_LV_A | ecosystem: Environmental > Aquatic > Marine > Oceanic | place: Southern Atlantic ocean...
CTCTATTACCGAATTCAGGTCGTCCCTATCGAGCTGCCTCCTTTGAGGGAGCGCGAAGGCGACATCCCTCCGCTCTTCGCTCACCTCCTTGAGCGGCATGGTGGGGGCCGCAGCTATGAGATCAGCGGAGCGACGATGAGGGCGCTGGAGCGCTACCCGTGGCCAGGCAATGTTCGCGAACTGGAGAACGCGGTGCAGCGCGCCGTCGCCCTTGCAGGCGATCGAAGCGCCCTCGTGCTCGAAGATCTCTTGCCTCAAGACCCACGCTGGCGATCTGCGATTGAAGTTCATGAAGAGCTCCGACCATTAAGGGAGGTCGTCAAGGCTGCAGAGCGCGCTCACCTCGAGCGCGCGCTTGAGGCGACTGGCGGGCATCGGTCTCAGACTGCAGAGCTCTTAGGGATCTCGAGGAAGGTGCTCTGGGAGAAGCTGAAGGAGCACGGCTTGGGGAAGGAGGTGTAATCTAGATGTCTTCCGAAGCAGTGCGCCTTGGTCCTGGATGTGAGGTCATCGCTGACCTGCACTTGGACCCTGCTGACCCAGTCGCCTGCGGCTCTTTTGCGGCTTGGTTGGGCGAGCGCCGCGACCTGAAGCGGCTGGTGATCTTGGGGGACCTCTTTGACGCCTGGGTCGGCCCAGCTCATGCCCAATTAGAAGGTGCGAGGCTCGTCTTGGACGGCCTCCGTGGGGTCACTGATCGCGGCGCTGCCGTGGATCTCTTGTGGGGAAATCGGGACTTCCTCTTGGATGACAAGATCGCGGCCTTGGCCGGGGCGAAGCTTCACGGGGACGCCTTGGTCGCTGCGGGGGAGCAGGGTGAGCGCGTGCTCTTCATTCACGGGGATGAGCTCTGCACCCTCGACACTGCGTATCAGCGGCTGAGGCGAGTCCTACGCTCAAGATGGGTCACCGGGGCGCTGTTGAATTTGCCGCTCTGGGTGACGCTTCGGATCGCCAAAAAGCTGAGGGATAAGTCTCGGCGCTCTGTCGGAGCTAAGGCTCCTGAGGAGATGGCCATGCAGGAGGACGTCGTCACACGCCTAGCTGGGGAGTATGGCGCGGATGTCTTGGTTTGCGGCCACGCCCACCGATGGAGAGATGGGCTGACGCAGGCTGGCGTGCGCTGGATCGTCCTTGACGCCTTTGGTGGGGAGCGTGACTTTTTGAGCCATCGAGGCCACGAGGGGCTCGTTGGAGGGTCTTCGGGTTTCGATCGGAGGTCGGGAGGATGATCGTCGCTATTGATGGCCCGGCAGGGGCTGGCAAGAGCACCGTCGCTCGGAGATGCGCAGAGGCGCTAGGGCTTGCTCTCCTAGATACAGGCGCAATGTACAGGGCGGTTACATGGGTGGCGCTCGCCAGGGGCGTGGACCTGCACGATGAGGTGGGCTGCGCTGGGGTGGCTGCTGAGCTAGAGCTCGACTTCGATGCGGCTGGAGTGTTGATCGGTGGCGTCCCGAGGGAGGCTGAGATCCGTAGCCAAGAGGTGGATCGAGCGGTCTCGATCGTCGCGGCCCATTCGGCCGTGCGGCGGGCGATCGTCCCGAGCCAGCGTAAGATCGCCAGGGCTGGTGCTGTCGCTGAGGGGCGAGACACGACCACGGTGGTCTTTCCGCAGGCTGATCACCGATTCTTCCTCTCAGCTAGCGCCGAGGAGCGCGCCAGGAGGCGGGCCGCTCAGCGGGGAGGGGGCGCTGACTATGAAGAGATCTTGGCTGATATTCAGCGTCGAGATCGCCTCGACTCGACAAGGGCTGACTCCCCTCTGACCCTGGGTGAGGGCGTCATCGAGCTCGACACGGATGGTTTGAGCGCAGACGAGGTCGTTGAGGCTTTGCTCCGGTTGATCCGAAGCGCTCCTTGAGCCCCCTTTTTGAGCCCGCAGCGTGGACCCCTCAGAGGGGCTTGGATAGAATCTTCGCCCCGCTGCGTACGTTCGCGCGGGTCGGTGGCTCATCTCGATCTCCCGTTGGAGGTCTCTTCCCTGCTGAGCTTCACCGAGACCCCTCACGACTGGCCCCTAACCCCCGAGCGGCTCCTCGCGCCACTCATACGTTCTCTATGGCACTCTCATCTGCGCGCTTGAAGCGCTACGACCTCTCTGAAGAAGAGCTCGAACAGCGTCTTGATAATCTTCTCTCCGACATATCGGAGACCGACCTCGACACCCAGCTGACAGAGTCAGTGAGGGACATCCGACCTGGGACCATCGTCATCGCGGTTGTTGATTCAGTGGACGAGCGGAGCAAGACCGTCGTCATGGACATCGGCGGGAAGGCTGAGGGGAGCGTCTCGATCTCCGAGTTCGGCGAGACCCTGCCTGAGAAGGGGCAAGAGTTCGAGGTCTACTACGAGGGCGACGACAACCACGACAACACGGCGGTCCTCTCCAAGCGCCGTGCTGATCGCCAGCGCGCCTGGGAGCGAGTCAGTGTCAAGTACAACGAGGGCGACGAGGTTCACGGCGTCGTTCAGCGCAAGATCAAGGGCGGCCTCATCGTCGACGTCGAAGGCGTCAGCTGCTTCTTGCCCGCTAGCCAAGTCAACCTCCGCCGCACAGCGGACTCCGTCGACCTCATCGATGAGGGGATTCGTGCTCGCATCATCAAGATCGACACGGAGCGCTCAAACATCGTCATCAGTCGCCGGAAGCTGCTCGAAGAAGAGCGCCAGCGTCTCAAGGAGGGCCTCCTCAGTGAGATCTCCGAAGAGCAGATCCGTATGGGCGTCGTCAAGAACATCGCTGACTTCGGCGTCTTCGTTGACCTCGGCGGGATCGACGGTCTCTTGCACATCACGGACATGTCCTGGGGTCGCATCAATCACCCCTCGGAGATGGTCTCTCTGGATCAGGAGATCGAGGTCAAGGTCCTGCGGATCGACCGCGATCGCGAGCGAATCGCTCTCGGCCTGAAGCAGAAGACGACCTCTCCCTGGGAGGGCATCGAGGAGCGCTACCCTGTCGGCTCCAAGCACAAGGCGAGGGTCGTCAACATCATGTCCTATGGCGCCTTCGTGAAGCTTGAGGAGGGGATCGAGGGCCTCGTTCACATCTCCGAGATGTCATGGACGCGGCGCATCAACCACCCCTCCGAGCTCGTCAACGCTGACCAAGAGGTCGACATCGTTGTCCTCGATATCAGCCATGAGAAGCAGGAGATCTCGCTCGGTATGAAGCAGGCCGAGTCGAACCCGTGGGATCTCGTTGATGAGCACTACCCGGTCGGCACCATCATTGAAGGCTCTGTACGAAACCTCACCTCTTACGGTGCCTTCGTTGAGATCGAGGAGGGCATCGACGGCCTCCTGCACGTCAGCGACATGAGCTGGACGAAGAAGGTCACGCACCCCTCCGAGGTGGTCAAGAAGGGTGACGCTGTCCGAGCCGTCGTCCTCTCGGTCGACAAGGAGAAGAAGCGTATCGCCCTTGGCGTCAAGCAGCTCACCCCGGACGCATGGCTTGAGGAGATCCCGAACAAGTTCCACCTCGGCGACCTCTTGAGTGGTTATGTCACCAAGACCACCAGCTTCGGCGCCTTCGTCAAGATGGACGAAGACCTCGAGGGCTTGCTGCACATCTCAGAGCTCGCTGATCACAAGATCGAGAGCCCTGAAGAGGTGCTCACTGCCGGAATGAAGGTCGAGGTCCGCGTGATCCGAGTCGACATAGAGGAGCGCAAAATCGGCCTCTCCTTCGTCCACGCTGAGTTCGATGAGAACGCGAAGTTCCTCGGTGAGGACGGCAAGCCGCTCTCCTCGCAGGCAGACGACACCGACGAGGGCTCCGGGGAAGAGCCCGCAGGCGAGTCAGAGGCCTCTATTGAAGAGGCCCCCGCAGAAGAGGCTCCTGCAGAGGAGGCTCCCGCAGAGGAAGCGCCTGAAGAGGAGGCCGCTGCAGAAGAGGCCCCTGCGACTGAGGCTTCCGCTGACGAGGATGCTGCCGATGCAGGCGACGACTCTGAAGGAGAGGACCCCGAGACTGCAGGCTGAGGCAAGTGCGTCTCGCAGGGGTCATAGCGCTTGCGCTCTGTGCGTGCAGCGCGCCTCCGGCCTCGCCTGAAGTTGGTATCTCCCGACTGGATGAGAGCCTTCAGCCCGTATTTAGCGAGCTGAAGGCTGCTCTCGATGAGGGGTCTGATGATGTGGCCCGCGCGATCCTCTCTCGGCTCAAACCTCGCTGTCAGGACGAGCTCTCACTCAGGATCGCGGAAGGCTATGAGCGTGTCTTGGGTGGTCGAGCCGCTCGAGATGATCTCTCTGCTGAGGTCTTGGTCTCTGAGGTCCCTGGCGGCTTTGAGCCGCGTCTGAGCCTGCTCAACAAAGGGTCAAAGCTTATGGTGCTGACTCCCGGCTATGTAAGGGTCGAGTGGACGGCCTGGAGCGTCGACTCGGCTGGCCGTCAATCTGCGCAGGTGGGTGGAGACGTCGTCTCTTTCGAGGAGGGGTGGAGCCTCACTCCAGGTGTGCCGCACGAGGTCTCACTCGGCTTTGATTCTCCCAGGGTTGGTGATAGCGCCCTCGCGGTGCGCATTGAATGGAGGGCTTCCTTAGGGGCAGGGAGCGCGTCCCTGGATGGTGAGAAGCTTCCACTCCAAGGATTAGACGTCCGAGACGGCGTCATCGTTCGGCTCTCCAAAGAGCTTCCCACAGGGCTTGTAGACCCTCTGGAACTCCTACGTTACGCGGGCGGCGATGAGGTGTCTCTCCCAGCACTTTTAGAGCGGGCCGTTAGGATTCATCCCAGCCGATATGAGGAGGCCTTAGACCTCCTCGCTGATCAGCGCAGCTCATTCGGCCCAAAAGCTCTCCTAGACCTCACTCCAGTCCTCGCATGGCTGACCGGCACCACTGGGATCTCCGCTGCAGGAGAGGATTGGGGGTCATGGCTAGCAGGCCGTGCCCGGGGGAAAACTCAGGGCGATGAGCTAGACCTCCCCGATGGCGCTGGTCGCTAATATGTCTCCCCCGACAGCTGAGTGATCCCCATGAGCAGAGACGCATCCCGAGACCTCGCCGCTTTTCAGCGCGGCTCCGTTGATCTTATTGAAGAGCGAGAGTTGCTCGCGCGGATTCAGGGAGGTGAGCCGCTCCGTGTGAAGTTTGGGATGGATCCCTCCTCTCCGGATCTCCACATTGGCCACGCGATCCCGCTCCTCAAGCTGCGTGATCTGCAAGAGCTCGGCCATCAAGTCGTGCTCATCGTCGGGGACTCCACGGCGATGGTTGGTGACCCGAGCGGTAAGAATCAGCTGCGCCCCCAGTTGTCTCGGGAGGCCGTGGAGCAGAACCTCCTGACATACACAGAGCAGGCCGAGAAGATCCTCGACCTCGAGCGGACTGAGGTGCGTAGGAACAGTGAGTGGTTTGATCAGATGGACTTTGATGGGGTCTTGCGCCTGTGTGCGCGGATGACCGTTGCGCGCATGATCGAGCGAGACACCTTTCAAAAGCGCATCAAGGAATCCGAGCCTGTGGGGATCCATGAGTTCCTCTATCCGCTTATGCAGGGCTGGGACTCAGTGCAGGTCCGCGCTGATGTTGAGCTCGGGGGTACAGATCAGCTCTTCAACCTCCTCGTCGGACGCCAACTCCAAGAGCAGGAGGGACAACGGCCACAGATCTGTGTGACTACGCCACTGATCAATGGAGGCGACGGTCGCAAGATGAGCAAGTCTTACGGCAACGCGATCCTCTTTGAAGACCCGCCGAATGAGGTCTTTGGCAAGACTATGGCGGTTGAGGACGAGGTGATGGAGCTTTGGTTCACGCAGCTGACGAGGGTCCCCATGGAGGAGGTTGCAGCGCTTCTCGCTGGGCACCCTCGGGACGCCAAGGTTCGGCTGGCTAAGGAGCTGGTCAACCTGCTGCATGGCCCGGATGAGGCAGAGCGCGCGGCTGAAGCCTTCGATCGGCAGTTCCGTGCTAAGGAGCTGCCCGATGACATCCCCGTCGTCTCTTGGCCGGCAGATGGCCCGCTCCCGCTCGCCCACCTCCTACGGGAGCTCAAGCTCTCCTCGTCTGGAGGTGAGGCGCGCCGGCTCGTTACGCAAGGAGGGGTACGCCTGAACGGCGAGGTCGCCAAGGAGCCTATGGCTGTGGTCGAGCCGCCGTCCGAAGAGCTCCTCGTTCAGGTCGGCAAGCGGCGCTTCGCGCGCGTGAAGCCTGCGGGCTGATCAGCGGCCTAGCAGGGCTGACTCGAGGACCTCACCTGAGTCCAGGGTCACGACGAGTCGGGCGTCTACTGGGCCTTGGTGCTCGATCTCTGTTGGTTTGACGCGGATCTTCCACTTCGCAGCCCTACCGGCGCCGTCGGGTGCTACTGGGGTCACCTCTGTTGTGTAGAGGCGATCTGGGCAGTCCCTGAGCGCCGCGCTGTTCACGATGAATCGAGCGCCAGGGATCAAGGCCTCAGCGGTGAACTCCGCGCCTCTCTGGTTCTCACGCATGAGGAACAGCCTCCGAGGCCTGAGCACGATGTCTGGGACGATGTTGGCCCGAACGGGGACCTCCACCTTTCGCTCCGGAGGGTCAAAGGCAGGCGCATCGACGATGAGCTGCAGGGCGCCGGACCATGGTCCGATGGGGAGGCCGGGCTCCACTGCAACCTCAACGACCCAGACGCGTTGGCCGAAGCGTTCCTCCTCTGTGGTGGTCACCTCGAGCTGAGGGGAGAGCGAGCGGGCCGTCCTGAGGTTGACGTCAGCGTCCTGCACGGCGACGATCACGAGCGTCTCGCCGCGTCCGATCTCGTTCCTAGGGATCTCACCTAGCTCGATCTCCCAAGGCGTTGCTTGGATGAGCTGCTGGACCTTTACATGCATCTCGAGCGTGTGAAAGGGGGTTACGGAGGAGCTTGTCCTGAGCCGAACGGTGGAGAGACGATCGACGTTCTTGCGCCTGATGCGGGAGGTGTCGATTTGAATCTCGATCTCGAGGATGTCGCCGGGAGGGATCACGCAGACCGCCCCGTCGTTACGCAGCCTCCCTTGCTTGATCGCTCCGCTCTTGGAGATCACCCTCGCTGTGGGGACAGCGCATGAGCAGGAGGCGAGGATGTCATTGAGCGTGACAGGGTTGCTCTCGGTGTTCCTGAATCGGTAGATGTGAGAGGGACTGCTCCCATCGAGGATCGTGCCGAAGTCAAAGAAGTACGGCCTCTCGGGGTCTCCGCCTTCGATCACCAGGCCTCTAGGCGGAGTGACGGGAGCTTCGCTGCAGGCCGGAGCTAGGGCGAAGAGGGGGAGGAGGATGGCGATGGTCTTCAACATGTAGGTGTTCAATCTATCCCGATCCCGCCTGAGCGTCTCCGGTTTGCCGAAAGGTTCTAGAGCCCGGCGGCTAGGAGAGCGTCAGCGAACAAGCTGGCGACCAAGTCTGCGCCGTCATCGGTCAGGTGGACCTCGACCACGTCAGGGCTGTTGATGAAGAGAGAAGGCTCTCCGGCAGCCTCGCGGCGTGACTGTTCGGCTGCGACCCCGGCCTGAACATCGACGAGGAAGCCGCCGGTGTCAGCCGCAACCTTTCGGACGATATTGGTCATCTGCTCGAAGGCGAGTACTTGGTCTTCTTCGCTCGCGGAACGCTGCTTGAGTACGGCTTGTGTGCCGAAGGCCACGCTGGCTTCATCACTCTCAGCGAGCGCGGTGAGGGCTCGTAGGTTGCGATGGAAGTTTCGGTAGCCGAGCTCCGTGTCGTTCTTGATTTGATAGGCGGGCGGCCTCTCCTCGGCGCTGCTTCCGGCGAGATTCTCTTGGAAGTCGACGATGACGAAGTTTCCGATGTCGCCGATCCGCTCAAAGTGGTCTGTGAGGTATCTGCGCCAGATCAAGTATGTGTAGCTGGCCTCGAGGGGTGATCGAGGGAGCTCTCTCCATACTGAGCGCCAATGCGTGTTGTCTCGTTGCACCCCTAAGTAGAGGGCGCAGCGCATGTCGTTGACCGTGTGGTAAACCACCACGAGATCGGGGTCTAGGTCGCTCACTCTGAACGTGTAGTTGCCAAGGCTCTCAAAGGTTGAGTAACCGCGGCAGCCAGCGTTTATGACCTCAATGTCCCGGCCTGGACGCCTAGCCCTGAGCTTCGTTTGTAGGCGCGCTGGCCAAGTGGACTGATCGGAAGACGGCCCGTGTCCGTAGGTCGAGGAGCCGCCTAGGCACACGATCCTGAAGGTTCCCTCTGGCTTTGGCTGCCTGATCTCGGGCCCCCTGAATCCGAGCGCGTTATGTGAGACTTGGCGCTTAGCGCCGTCGCGGCTCTTGTAGTGCGGCCGGTTCGCGTAGGCGAGGTATGGGTGAGGCTCAATGTTTGCCTTGCTGAGCTCGTGCCCAATGGGGTCAAGGTCTCTCATCGTGAGGCCTGGTAGCTCCAGCGCACGCGGTGCGAGCTCCAAGGCCAGCAGGCAAGAGGCGATCGAGAGGGCAGCGGCAGTCAGCGGCTTCCGGCGGCTCATTACGACATTGTGTCGAACCGGAGGTTGAGATCCAATCGGGTCTTGGCTTGTGTAGCATCTGGAGATGTCGATCTCAGAAGGCACGACCCTGCTGCATAACCCCCGCTGTTCTAAGTCCCGACTCGCTCTGCAGATGCTCGAGGAGAGCGGCGTCGAGTTTCAGGTTCGAGAGTACTTAGGTGAGCCCCTCAGCCGGGCTGAGCTGGAGGAGCTTCAGGCGCTCCTAGGAGACCCCCCTTCGTCATGGATCCGCACTGGCGAACGGGAGTGGGGGGAGTCAGGGCTCAGCTTGGGAGCGAGCGGCGAAGACTTGCTCGACGCGATGGCCCGCTGGCCGAAGCTCATGCAGCGCCCCATCCTCATCTGTGGCGGTGAGGCTAGGGTCGGTCGGCCTCCTGAGCTGCTACGTGAGCTCTTTGAGGTTTAGGGGCCAGGCTGGAGAGCATCGCCTCGATGGCTGCAGCCGGGCGCGGCGGCGAGAGGTGGTGACCTTGCGCCATGTCGCAGCCCAGCGCCCTGAGGGTGCGCAGCTGTTCGCCGCGCTCTACGCCCTCTGCGATCACCTCTAGGTCTAGGACGCGCGCGAGCGTGATGATCGGCTTGAGCAGCTGCGCCGTGTGCGAGTCTCTCCCTAAGCCTTTGATCATCGAGCGGTCGAGCTTTACGGCCTTGAAGGGGAGGCCCTTGAGGCGCTGGATGTTCGACTGGCCTGTCCCGAAGTCGTCCAAATGCCACCGCAGCCCTGCGCGCTCCATCTCGCGGATCCGCGCTTGCACCTCAGGGGACTTAGCGGTCCTGGCTCGTTCGGAGAGTTCTAGGCAGAGCGCGGAGGTCGGGAGCCCGTAGTGCTCAAGCTCAGCCAAGACCTGCTCCGGTAGCCCGATGTCCACTAGGTCGGCGTCGGCGATGTTGACGGAGACGGTGAGGCCAGCAGCCTCCGGGCGCTCTCGGCGAACACGGGAGAGCCACCGCATAGCTTGGCATCGAATCGCAGCGTCAAGCCTGCTCAGGATGCCGGCACGCTTAGCGAGAGGCAGGAAGACTGCCGGGGGGATGATGCCACGCTCTGGGTGCTCCCATCGCGCCAAGGCCTCAACGCCTACCATCGCGCCATCAGTGGTCCTGTGGATGGGCTGAAACCAAGGCTTGATCTGGCCTGCGTCCAAGGCGGCGTAGAGTTGCTCTTGGAGCCTCGGGTCCGTCGCGTGGAGCGGCATGGCCTGAGTCTGGTAGAGAGTGGGGCGGCGACCCCCGATGGCCTCCGCTCGCTTGAGCGCAGCAGCGCCTCGCCGCAGGAGGTCCTGAGCGTCAGTCGCGCCTCGCGCCTTGGCGATCCCGAATCGCGGTCTCAAGGTGAGCTCCTGCTCTTGAAACGACGCTGGCTGTCGCAGGGTCTTCAGGAGCTCTTCGGTGACCCGCTCGACGTCCTCGGCCTCGTTGACGAGCACGGCGAAGCGATCGCCGAAGAGGTGCGCTGCGGCGTGCCCCGCGGGGATGACGCTAGTGATCCTAGCTCCTAGCTCCCTCAGCGCGGCCCTGGTCGCCTCAGTCCCGTGATCACTGACGAGGTCGTCTTGCCCTCCAAAGCCGATGAGAACGAGGCGATCTCTCGCCTCGTCGGTGGGCCGGCGGGTCACCTGGTTTAGCCTAGTTTCGAACTCTGCTGAGCTCAGGAGTCTGGGGGCGCTGTGGGTCTCTTCTCTGTGCATAGCTCTTCGGTTCCTCCGTCTGACAGGCGATGGAGCGGGAGCTAGGGCCGCCACCGGGCGTCCTCACTGGAGAAATATTTTCAATACCCGAGCAAGGGTGAGCTCGGATGTTCGAAGCGCTAGTCGCCGGTGTAGCCCAGGCCCTCGAGGGCGCTCGTGTCAGGGCCCTCGCTACCAGCGCTAGCGGACTGGAGCTTGAAGGCGTCGTCGCGGACGAGGAACGCTCTGAGGCGCTCTACGACCTCTGGCTCTGAGCTGTAGAGGTTGATCTGCTCATCCGGATCTTGGGTGAGGTCAAACAGCTCCGAGCGCTCTGGGGTGTTCCGGTGATGGATGAGCTTGTATCGCCCGTCAAAGACTGCGTGCAGGTCATCGCGGCAAATCTCTGGGAGCCTTGAGAGCGGTGAGTGGGTGTCTTGAAGGTTGAGGGCATCGGCGTATGCGATGCGCGGCGTCGTCTCTGTCCCAGCGATCATTGGGAGGACGCTTGTTCCGTCCATGGGGCCAGGAGGGGGCACGTCGGCAAGCTCCAGCACGGTGGGCGCTATGTCTGTGACGCGCGCGAGCGCGTTGACCACTTCTCCAGCGGGGATGCCTGGTCCCGCTATGAGCAGGGGGACCTGGATGGACCACTGATAGACCAAGCGGTGGCGGCTCCAGCCATGGAGGCGCTGCCCGTCGGAGAGCCCCTGGCCGTGATCTGCCGTGAGGACGACGATGGTGTTGTCGATGGCCCCTGAGGACTCGAGGTGTTCGAAGAGCGCCCCGAGCTGGAAGTCCATCCAAGCTACCTCCATGTCGTAGAAGGCCTCTTTTGCAGCCAGGTTACGCTGGTGCGGGATCTCGTCATAGCTGACCTCAAACTTCGCAGCCCACTCCGGCGGGGGGACGAGAGAGAGGTCGTGTGCGTCAAAGAAGTGAAGCCAGGCAAACCAAGGGTCGTCGCTCTCGCGGGCATCTAGCCATTGGATGGCCTCTTGGGTCGTAGAGTCGGCGCGCCTCTGATACCGAGAGCGCGGCTCGTTGAGGAGCACGCTCTCTCTGAGTGAGCGCACAGGCTTACTCAGGTCGAGCATGTCTTGGGTGTCTTCGATCCCCGTTTTGTATATCTCGAAGCCTTGGCTGAGGCCATAGAAGGGGCTGAGCGGATAGGCGCTCACGAACCCAGCGGTGTCATAGCCAGCGGATGAGAGCGCCTCGGGCAAGGTGGGGACCTCGTCCACTAGGGTGTGGCCGATCTCTCCATGGAAGACGCGCAGCCCGTGGTTGTATGGATTGAGGCCAGTGAGGATGGAGGCGTGGGCCATCGGGGTGATGCCTGCTGTAGACAGCGCCATCTCAAAGCGCGTCCCCCGCTCGGACAGAGCGTCAATGTTTGGCGTCTTGGCGGCATCCCATCCATAGCAGCCCAGCCTGTCCGGACGAGTCGTGTCGAGGGTGATCAGGAGGATGTTGGGGCGTGAGTCTCGCTCACCGCTGCAGGCGGCGAGGAGCGAGGCTACTGCCCATGTGATGATGGTCTTTGCGCTCTTCATCGTGGCTCTCTGCTTGCCCAGTACGCAGCGATGTCGGCGCGCGTTAGGGTCTCTCGGGATGTGGTCCGGCGCTCAGCCCAGACCTTCGCCCGTTCTCGGAGTTCAAGGGGCTCTAAGGTAGCGATTCGCGTGAGCTGTTCACGGAGCTTGACGTGGGGGATCCAGGCCTGATGGGCGACAAGCTCTCTGAGCCGGAGGTCCTCATGTCGAGCGAGCTCTTCCATCAGAGCGGAGGTCAGGGCGTGAGGATGCGCTGCAGAAAGGAGCGGCAAGGCCTCGCAATCTCCGCTCCGAAGTCGTTGCAGGAGGGCCTCCTCAGAGGGCT
>Ga0066378_10000861_pt1 | contig 11989 bp, 10 predicted proteins | sample Knorr_S23_td_DCM_FD_70947 | JGI IMG/M metagenome (GOLD analysis project Ga0066378, IMG submission 70947) | Marine microbial communities from Southern Atlantic Ocean transect - Knorr_S23_td_DCM_ad_71m_LV_A | ecosystem: Environmental > Aquatic > Marine > Oceanic | place: Southern Atlantic ocean...
ACATCTTCCACTGAAAGGGTCACGTCAACCATATGACTCTCACGATATGATTCATTATGAATCATTCCCTAATAATGATTATTAATTAATATAATGATTATAATGATTAAATAACGAATGACATAAAAGTTACTTGTGAAGAAAAAAATTCCATAAAAAAATAAGTTTAGAATAATGAGTCAAAATCGATTTACTATTCTACATCGAAGAAACAAACTTCTTGAGGCGGGTCACCACTACTTATCTGACCTTTGAATTCTCTAGGATTTCCTTCAACAGAAACCAGAATATTGAACTCTGTTACATCTGTAGAATCGTGTTTTTCGAAATGTTCTACAAATACACGGTATCTCCCCTTAGGTGCATCTTTTTCCCAGAATACATTTTCAACAGGTTCTTCTGAGTTTCCAGTTTCATTCATGTCGATATCTAAACGACCTCCACAATTGGAAATTTTATTGTCGAATGAAATCCGTTCTCCACTCGGACATACTACTGATAAATCTAAATCATTCTTATTGAACCAAATTAGGCTAACTTGTACTTCTCCGCTAGCTGCTCCTTCACGCCCTAATCTTTCTGCGAACACGTCTTCTTGTTCTGCTTCAATTTCAGTTCCAATCACTTCAGCATCATCGAGATCAGGGGCTGATGGGAGATCGACAGGTTGTGGTTCATCGTCTACAACTTCTTCTTCCAGAATTTCCTCTTGCACAATCTCTTCTTCCACTTCTGGAGTAGGTGTCGGTGTTATTGCACTGGATCTTGAACTTATTTCTACACCACGGTCTAATTGTTTTCTTGGTCGTCTGAGACCTTTATCAATGACAGGGGCAGGGAGAGATGCCATAGATGGAAGCATCGCTCTTCTTGCATCTCCACGTAGAATTCGATAGATGCCTTGAAGGGAGCCCACTGTTAAAGTGGCAATCACTGCTCCGCTCACAGGGTCCATTAGTGGTGGCAGAGAAGTTTAGGTATGTCTTCATTTCGTTTGTTTTGCTGTATGATTTTCCAAAGATATTTGCGGTTCCTTCATATCCTTCCTGAGGTTGACATGGCATAGCGGAGGCCATGCAATGTCTAATCGACTGGGAAGGAAATCAAGGAAATTCCTCCGCCGAGTCCAAAAGTCTCGAACTCTGCAAGAACTCCAATTGATTGCTAATGATATTCAAAGCGAGGTCGATTCTCGCAGTATAAATTATGAAGAGGCAAATCAATTAGGTAATAGAATTCAAGATAGAGCAGATATCATAGATTCAGATGGTTTGATTTATGCAATTAGTGATAGAGATACATATCGCCGAACTTTAGAGATTTATCTCAAAGATGGTCTTCTTACTAGGACTGAACAGATGCTTCTTTGGGATGAACGAAGAAAACTTGGAATTACTGAAGATGAACATACTCATTTACTTGAGAAATTAGTTTCACTATACAGAAGTCAAGGCCGAACAATTAGGATTCAAAGATCAGGGGGTAGTTCATAGTGAAATTTTTCCATGCAATTACCTTGGTAACTCTTCTACTGATATCTTCTTTGGGTCATTTAGCAATTTCAGAAATTGAAAACTCTCCTTCACTAACGTCTGGACGTTCTTTAGATGTCTCGGTAGATAGTGTGGAAATAATTTCGGCTTCTGCGGTTATTGGAGGAGTACACACTTTGGCAAATGTGGCCCATGAAGTCCGAGTTACTATTGTCAATCTTGGAACTACTACTGCCACGGGTACGTTGGAACTGAATGTTGCAGTAAATTCAGGCGTCCCCTCTGTAGTCGATTCTGTATCATTTACCTTGTTAGGAAGTTCATCAGAAGTACATTTATTCGAATGGACACAAACTTCTGGAACGGCAGATATTTCCGTCACTGCTACTGCTGGTTCCGATTCAGATCCATCAAATGATAATCTAGCCTATCCACATACTCTAACAATTCAAGATACCTCTAGTCACGTTGAGGTATCTAATACACTTCCCAATGATGGAGACGTGATTGGCAGAGATATCTGGCATGGAGATTGGGTATTCTCCAATACTGGAAATGTTCCCTTTTCCGTTGAGGGCGAATTGGTTCTAACTCCTTCTGGAGGAGGTTCTGCTGTTCCATTGACATCTAGTATAACACATGCTCCACCTGGTTCTTTATTCCAAACTGCTGGAAATTCCGTGGTTAATCTCTCGTTTGATGGTTCTCCACTTTCTGGTACATATACCATGAGTGGATTGTTTAAGATGTCATTTTCTGATGGTTCTACATCGGATATCCCTATCTCCTCTCGAAATATTGTTTTATCCGATTCACACCACACAGTTACTCCACCTGCAAATATTTCTGTAAATCCAGGTAGTGGAACTGGACTATTGTTTATTGTTCAAAATCTAGGTTCTTCACCAGATACTTACACTGTTGAATATAGTAATGTTTCAAACTGGGTTGATGATTCTAGTTTGCCTTCCACTATTACCAATTTAGCCTCCAACACAGGTGCACCGATAAATGTCCCAGTAAATGTTCCAATTACAGCGGATCGCTCGGAAATTGAAACAGTTACAGTATACGTGAATAGTACAACTTCCCCTGCTACTGTTACTGCTAGGGCCTCAGTTCTTGCAGGGGACCTTTACCAGTCAGATTTACGAAGTAACGGTTCACTGTTGTATATCGACCCTGGTTCATACGTAATTGTCGATTATACGTTAGTAAATACTGGCACCTCACCGGCTCATTTCTATCTCACTGCAGGTCTTCAAGAAGATCCAGATGGATGGGATGTAGATATTGATACTACTACCACGGATCTGATGTCCCCAGGAAATTCTAGAGCCATTACAATTACAATTACAGCTCCCACATTGACGTCTCCCTTAGACCCTGAAGCGAAAATTTCTGCAGGCAACAGGTTACATCTCAGAGTCACTTCTACTCCAGTTGAAGGAGACTCGGCACTCACTGCATCGAACATAAGTGATATTGAGGTCCGCCCCTCAGTTAGCGTTTCTATGATTCCCGATGTTGAAGAACTCAGATTCACAACTGATGAATTAGAAGCTGGAAATATGTTCAAAATGTTTGATTTAGAAGTTTCATTGTTGAGTAATTTCCCATCTGGAACTATGGGTTCGGCTGTTGTCAATATTACCTCACAAGCAACACAGTTTACTTCTGTAGATGGAGCAACATATGGTGCGCAGGAATCTTCTCGTTGGAATTCATCAGTCGGGCCAAATTCCACTACTCTAGATCTAGGTCAATCACGTACTTTGGTTACCTCAGTACTAGGCCCTACAGAGACTTTGCCAGCGGCAGGCACCCTGAATTTCACCTTAACTGCCTCCACTTCGTTATCTGGAATGGTTGGAATTACTTCTCCAGACACATCTTCTTCATTCCGTGTAATCATTGAAACAGTAATTGATGGAGAATTAGAAGATAGTCCAATTACTGCTGGTGTCCCAGGCGTAGAGAACGATGCGTCAATGGTTTTGACAAATAATGGAAATGCTCTATCTGATTATACCCTATCGACTTCAGGTCTTCCTGGATGGGTTGTTAATCTAACGCCCAATGCTGTTACTGCATTGGCGCCAGAAGTTGGAACATGGCCAACAGGTATTGATTCTGTTTTTCAGAATGTTGTGGTAACTGCCACTCCTCCTACAGATGCTAGAGCAGACATAGTACACGAAATTGAGATTTTATTGTTCGATGGAGAGGGTTCGTTTGTAGATAATGGAACAGCTAGATTTGTTCTTGATGAGGTAATAGGTGCTCTAATAGAACCAGATTCATTGGAGATTGAAGTTCCTTCTGAAGGAACTCAAACTGCAAGTTTCATAGTTCGAAATATGGGTAATTCACTCCAATCATTTGATATTTCAACAGGTAATTTTGTTGGAGGAACTGACTTTACAATCGGAGCGCCGAGCACTGTAACTGTAGAACCCGGTGCTAATGCAACACTTTCTGTTGATGTTACCGCATTATCGACTGCAAGGGCAGATTCAACTTATTCATTTGAATTAATTTTAGAACACAATGGAACAGAACAGGATCGTTCAACCGTATTTGTTGGTATTGAGAAAATACATGATATCAGATTATCTCATGACGCATTATTTGAAGCAATACCTGGAGAAACATTAGAAATTTCAGTAACTATAGAAAATCGAGGAAATTTAAGAGAAGTCGGTACATTTAATCTAACAACTCCCGAAGGTTGGGTACAATCATCTGATTCAATTGATATTTCCCCTGGTGAAACTATTTCCGGACTAACGGTAAGAGTTACTGTTCCTGCCCTTGAATCCGAAGAAGTTCCAATGGCTGGGCAAGCTTACACTATTCCGATTTTGATATTCAATACAACAGACAATTTTACAATAGGGCAATCTAATGTTACAGTTTCGATTAAACCAGTGTTCCAATTGGTTATGTCATCGTCCCCTTCTAGGATAGCAACCATTCCTGGACAATCAAGAGACGTTTCATACCTAATGAAAAATGCAGGTAATGATGCAGTAATTCTTGATGTTTCTTGTTCTGTAGATGCCTCTAGTTCAGGCCGCTGGTCAGAACCAGTTTGCCCTGCTACTTTGGAGTTAAATGTGGGTCAGGAACGTTGGATTAATCTTTCAATGACACCTATCGATGATCGGCATTGGGATAAAGAATCAGGAACATTATCCTTCGAGTTTGTTCCAAGAGGGGAAGTTGGAGGTAATGCTAGCTGGTCAACACCTTTAGTGATAGAAAGGGTACAAACAGACGATCCAATTATTCTTCGAGGCTCTGATGGCCCTCAATATACTTTGAACATAGACTGGATGCATGTTCCAGAATTGAGCCAAACTGGAACCCTTTCCCCATCATCCTATTCTCTGAGATATGTTTCTGCAGAGAGAACAGTCAATGAATCCCTTTATCCAGATACGTTATGGAGTTTTGCGATTGCTGGAGGTCCTGATCCATTGGTGCCTAACGATCTCCATTCTCTAGGGTCTGCATCCCCTTATGCTCTAGATTCTTTCGATATTCTTGTAACAATGCCAGATTCCTCATCAATTGCACCTGGAGATGGTTGGGATTTGACCTTTAATCTTGAAAATCTCGATGAAGCCGGAACTAGACCAGGTACTACGTTTGTTGTTAAAATTCGATTGGATTCCTACAGCGATCCCAGAATTTCAGATATTAGTTTTAGTGATGGTTCTCTTGTAGAGGGCAGTTCCACAGAACTAGTAGTTAACATATCTAATACCGGTACAGCAATACTACCAATGCTAAGTGTAGTTACTGTTTCTTGCACTGGTTCTGTGAATATACTAGATAATTCTCCAAAGGTTATTCCTCCATTGGGAATTCAAGAGTCAACTGAAGTGAGTTGGACAGTATCTGCTGATGCACTTCCGTGGTATGTTACTGAAGGTGAGTTTGATTGTACTTTCAATTTGGTTTTATCAGATTCTGTATATGGTAATGTTCTGGAAAATGATGAAGAAATTCGCACCTTAACAGTTGATACTTGGAGTCCTGGATTCCTTGTATCATTGATATCTGGAATTTTAGTTCTAGTTCTTTCTCTATTCCTTTTCCGAAGAGGATTGGATGATGATGAACGCGCTCTTCATGGTTCAACGTACTTAGCAATGTTGGGATTAGCAGTGCTAGCCCGTTCTTCGATTATCCCTGAAATTGGTTTGATTTGTATTGCTTTGGCCACTCTTTGGATGTTTGTAGTTTCGTGGTTGGGTGCTGGAGAGATTCAAGCTATCCACGATGATAGGCGAAAGGCATTGATTGGAGAAAGGGCGGCTTTAGGAAATCATGCTGAAGAGATTGAGACTACAAGACGCGAAGTTGGCTGGATTCTTCTTGGAGCACCGATTTTCTTTGTACTAATGATGACGATTGATCCAAGCCTCAAGGTCAATACTGAAGTTACTAGTATTGGCTCAAGTTTAGGATATATCCTAGTGCTCGGTACTATTTGCCTAATTCTTCTTCGATATCTAGACCGATTGTATGGATTATTGCATAACGATTTGGCTGCTTTAGATATTCGAACTGCTAGAATTAGAGGAATTCTCCAGAGTAGAACTCAGAATCGAGTTAATCCGTTTGCTACTCCTCCTCCTGTGCCCGAAGCATTCAATCCAGATGTAGAATCTCAAGAAATTACGGGGGGGGAAGAAGAATGATGAACAATGATCCTCTTGACGATCTAATGGGTTCAGGTGCGGATGCATCTTCAAGATTTGTTGATCAACTTACTATACGCTCTGCAAGAGTTAGACATTTTTTGTGGAATCATCGGCCGTTCAAAGCCAGAGCTGATTTGAAAGAAGCAAATAGGGATGCAGAGTTCCTAGAAAAACAAGTCATTCGATTACACCGTTCATTACTAGCTTTAGAACAACACCTTGCAAGTCTTGATGACTTGAGTGAAGAAGAAATGAGAGCCAGAGGCATGGTAACAGACGGGCTAATCGATCTTGGAAAAGGAGAGTGGGAAACCGCTTTGGATGCGTTTAGAACTGCCATTCAATCATTGAGTGATTCAGGTGGTCGAGTAAATCCATTTGTGGCAGGTCGTTTCTTTTTCACCGTCGAAGCACGTTGGCCTCCTGAATTAGAACATGGACTCCTAATGATGACTATTGAGAATCTCGGTGAACATGATTTACCCGCGATGCGGATTGCGGCACCTGCTCCAACTGGGTGGATCGCTGAGCCCAAAGCGGCACAAATTCCTACAATTCCTCCTAGGGGTATAATTGAGATGGGTATTCATATCCATCCTTCAGGTACAATTTCAGAAAATTTGGTTTTGTCCAAACAAGTTTCAGTAGTTACAGGATATATGGTTGACATGGGTGACGTTTCTGTGATGTCCAGGGTTGAGAATCGAACTTTACGAACAATCGAAGGCTTTGTTGTTGAAGCTTGGCTTCCTCGAGGTTTCTCTGCAAAACGTGTGCCATTCGTACAAAACCTTGCTCCCGGTGAAGTAGTTCATGTCCCCACTGAAATCGATGCAAGATAGTGATTGAAAATTGCAGTCCGTTCATTGAATTTCCTCATTCTTAGGACTACTATGATATACTTCGATGGAGTCCACAGGAACGGTGAACACCATGAATAAGAGAAACACCCCCTACATGAACGACGATAGAGCATCGATTGGTATCGGTGCAATGATTGTATTTATTGCTCTAATTTTAGTAGCAGCAGTAGCATCTACAATCATTATCAAGACCGCTGAAGAACTACAGCAACGAGCTGAAGCAACTGGTGACGATACCCGTGACGAAATTTCCGGTAAGGTTGGTGTTGTTTCTGCTCACGTAGGCAGTAACAATGCAGGTAATACTGCCGTTGATCTTGTATTTGTCGTCGCACAAATGAGTGCTGGTTCTGATGACGTTTCTGGCGGAGATATCACCTATCTTGTAATCTGTGAATCTGCTGCAACTGCGGGTGACATAGCAAGTGATACTGACGTAATCACAAACCAGAATTCTGCATTAGTTGACGGAACCGCAATAGCTGCTGGTGATACAATCACTTCTGGAACTACCTTCACTTTTGAAATGACACTTGCAAACTGTGTTCCTGGTGTCGGGGATTCAATTGAAGTTCGTATCATAGTCGATGGTGGCGGAGAGACTTACGCTCAGATGGAAGTAACTTCGTTGGAAGGCGGCGCAATTCTAGTTTGATTATTGGATTCAACCGATCAGGCTTTGCCTGATTTATTGTATGCCTAATCTTAGGAGTGATGAAATTGGACAGTCAAGACGGTCGCGTAGCGGATAGGCTTGATGCAGCCTCTAGAGTCACAGTTGATCAGATCGATATTCCTCCTGAATATCGCCCTACCGATCTTGAAGCCTGGTTGTTCACCCCAGGTGCAAGTCGTGTAGGGTTTATGGGAGATATGGGTTCAAAGCCTCCTTCCGGAGGCCCCCCTAGTTCTGGCTCATCCTCTTCTGGACCTCCTCCTGATGAATTACTCAAGATGTTAGCAGATAGATTTGAGAGATTAGAGGCCAGTATTGGCCATATGGAAACAAACCTTGCCCTTGGTCAAGTTCCAATATCTGGAGGAGTTTCTACTTCTTCTGATGTAATGCATACTATGGGGCCTGATGGTGAAGTAACCACTGTTTCGTTAGACAAATCTGATTCAGAGGGAGTTGACGCAGTCCACGCAGGTCCAGGGTTACTTGATTTGTATGAAGCACAATCTTTGGCATTGAACCCCTTTCTTCGCTCCAAAGATGGAGGTATTTCTGGACCAGGTGTGGATCCAGCGAAAATTGCTGCTCTTATTCTCGACAATTTATCCGGAAGCGATGCCCAATCTTTCATTCAAGCGGCTGCTAAAAGCGGATTTCTCACAGCGGGTGAAGCCAAAACTCTCAGTGGAATTACATCATTAGCAGAACCAGGTCAAAGTAGTGGAAAAGCGACACTACCTAATCGCCCATTGTTGATTTTCGTTGCCATGGTGGATGCATGGCGCTCACAGTCTTCTGCTTCTTCCAGAAGTTCATCAATTCCTTCTGCACCCATGGTTGATTTGGAACCGGGGGAGTGAGATGTGGGTGGTTCTGCCAGTGTTGGCGCCTTAATTGTGGGCACAGTACTTCTTTCTATTTTTGCAAATGCAATGGTTATTACTCTTGAAAATAGACAACGATTCGAAGAAATTGATGACAATGAACCCATTAACGCTGAAGTTAAAGTTTTGAATGCCACCTTGGTATCTACAACACTTTTCATGAATATTACAAATGATGGTTCCGATCCTGTACTGTTTTCTGAAATATGGGTGACTTTAGATGGTGGGGACCCTGCTCCATTCTCAGATTATTATACCTCAAACAAATATTTGTTCCCTGGTGAAACTGTAATGGGTTCTGATTCGGTGACAGGGACCCCAGACAGAGTTTATCTTTCATCATATGGATTTGGTTCCGGAGCTGAGATTCAATAGGTGATATTATGGCAGACGGTGGTGCATCAGATATGATAATGTTAGTTGCCAGTCTCATTGTCGCAGGAATAGTTTCTGCAGTACTTATTCAAGCATGGGGCGGAGTTTCTTCTGCTCTTGATTCTGGAGCAGATCAAATTGAAATTAATGAAAAGACTGAGGCTACATTAGTTAGCGATCCGATGCATATAACTTGGAATTCTGCGACTAATCAGACAATGATAACAGTTCAAAATGTAGGAGATTTAACTTTGAATATTACAGGAACAAATATTCTTCTTAATGGTTCAATGATGAATGTTACTCAACGTGGAGTAAACCCATCAATTTGGTTACCTGGAACCATTGTTAATTTCACAGTTCAGGGTAATATTCAGTTATCAACAAATGATGAGGTATTCCTTACAGTGATAGTAATAACAGATAGTTTGAACCCTACTCAAGGAGTGTACACATTTACAGAGGTGGTACGGATTGTCTGAAGACTCATTTCCATTTGGTCTTGAACAAGACAGTTTGGCCAATAGTCTAGGTGCAGCAATTCCCAACCGTTCTCTAATGATCGTTGAAGGGGAAATTGGAGGGGGGAAGAGCTTAATCGCTCAACGTCTTGCTTTTGGTTTGGTTGAAAATGGTACAAAGGTTGCTTTGGTAACTACTGAATTAACGACTAGGGGTTGGCTTGAGCAAGTAGCAAGTATTGGTTATGGTATGTCAGAATATATCGATAAAGGCCAATTTTTACTCATGTCTAGATTTGGTGTTTTAACAGAAGAAGTAGAAGTTGAAATTACGATTGATGATTTAATCTCCAATGAGGGCCTCAGGGCAGCAGACTTTGTTATCATCGATCGTGCATCTCAGTTAATTCCTCCTGATACTAATCCTACAGCATTACTCTCTGCTATTCGTCAATTTACTGCCGAAGGTCGTACACTCATGTTATGTTTTGATTCAGAAGAAGTTGAACCAGCACTTCTCCGTGAGATCAAGGGTTCGGCTGAAGTGGTAATTGGCCTACTTTCAAGTACTCAGGGTGGCCAACTCAATCGTACACTTGCAGTGACTAGATTCCTTCGAGCTGCTGGTCCAGTACAAGCTAGAATTGGATGGAGAGTAGAGCCGAGTATGGGATTCATTGTCGATATTACGGCGGTCAGTTGAGGTGTGACCAATGGAAGAAGCGGAGGATTTTGAAATCGCTAAGGGAGACCTTGAAGGTCTCATGGCGAGATATGATCACGTTCGAAGATGGGTTGAAGATTTTGAGGCACAACATGGTACTCGTCCGTATTTCTATGGTCCATTAGATAGGGGTGCGAAAAGTATCGAACCTCGGAATTTGATATACAGCCTAAAACCGCCTTTGTTTGCCCACATATACAAGCCAGAAGATGATGATGAACAGGGTGCTGGTACAACATTATGGTTTGGAATCGAACCAGTCTTGAATGAAGAAGAAGAAGTAATTCGTCAAGAAATCGTAGACCGGTTATTGAGAGACGCTCCAAGTGCACCTTCATTTACATCTGATTCAGAATTTGAAGGAATTCTTGAAGGAATGATTGAGAGAATGACTACTACAAGTCCAGGTGTGATTCAAGCAGATACCGTTCTTGGCCCTGCTATGGGTTTTCTTGGATTAGGTGAATCTTCTATTTCGGTCAGTCCAGAGCAATTAGAACGGCTAAAATATATCATTATTCGAGATTTAGTTAAGTCAGGTCCGCTGGAAGCGTTACTATCTGATGAAATGCTTGAGGATATTCATTCTGTAGGTCTAAGATACATCAATATGGATCATAAAGTATTCGGGATGGTAACTTCTAATATTCGGTTCAGAGATAGAGAAGTACTTGCTAGATATCTTCGTTCCATGTCTGAAAGAATAGGAAGACCTGTTTCAGATAGTAAACCAATTATCGACGGTGCGTTATTAGACGGCTCCAGAATAAATATCATTTTCAGTGACGATGTTTCGATGCTTGGTCCATCTTTCACCATTCGAAAATTCGCCGAAGAAACAATTTCTGTCATTCAATTAATCAAATGGGGGACTATGTCTGCTCAACAAGCAGCATACATCTGGTTGGGTCTTGAGAATGGTATGTCTCTCCTCGTTTCAGGGGAAACTGCTTCAGGAAAAACCACTACATTAAATGCAATTTTACCATTTATCGATCATAATGTTAAGATATATTCTGCTGAAGATACTCCTGAAGTAAAGGTTCGACACAGACTTTGGCAGAGACTAGTTACTCGTGATTCTAAGAATGAAGACTCTAGAGTAGAAATGTTCGATCTTTTGAAAGCAGCACTAAGATCTAGACCTAGATACATCATAATCGGGGAAATTCGTGGTGTTGAAGGAGCCACTGCTTTCCAAGCAATGCAGACTGGACATCCGGTTATTGCAACTTTCCACGCATCTTCAATAGTCAAAATGATTCAGAGATTCACAGGAGATCCGATCAATGTTCCTGCTCGATTTTTTGATAATCTTAATTTCGCCATTTTCCAAGAGGTTGTTGAAGCTCCAGGTGGAGGAATTGCCAGACGGATTACCGGAATAGATGAGGTGATAGGTTACAATAAATTTGCAGATGGAATTCTTACTCGAGGAATGTTTGAGTGGGATCCTGTAATTGACAAGCATTACTTCAGAGGAATGTTTCAATCCCATTTAATGGAAAATAAGATGGCTCCTATGATGGGATTTGCAAATAAACGTGAAATTTACAATGAAATGGAACGAAGAACAGAAGCGATTCAACGAATGGCCGATCGTGATCTGACTCATTATGATGACGTCTTCGACATTTTAGATATTTATTATCAACAAGGATGGGAACAGTTTTCCTCCGCAATAGACACCTGGGTAGGGGTGAACCATTAGTAGGTTTTAGAGGGCGTACATATGGAACGTCTCCCCTTATGGCAAATTGCAATTCGTCGTCTTGGAATGCCTATCCAAGAATATGCA
>Ga0066378_10000864_pt1 | contig 11983 bp, 12 predicted proteins | sample Knorr_S23_td_DCM_FD_70947 | JGI IMG/M metagenome (GOLD analysis project Ga0066378, IMG submission 70947) | Marine microbial communities from Southern Atlantic Ocean transect - Knorr_S23_td_DCM_ad_71m_LV_A | ecosystem: Environmental > Aquatic > Marine > Oceanic | place: Southern Atlantic ocean...
AATGGGCATGGTCGCATCGTTGATAATCCATGCGGAATCTGTGGAGGAATAGGCGCAACGGTGGGTCACCGAACGGTGCAGGTGCGTATTCCTTCTGGGGTGAACGATGGCCAGACCATTCGTTTGAAGGGAAGAGGAGGCCCGGGTCGAAATGGAGGCCCGGCAGGTGATCTTCTCGTTGAGGTCGCAGTTCAGCCACACGAACGATTCACCCGTCAGGGTGTCAATCTCGAGGTCACGCTCCCGGTGACCTTCTCTGAACTCGCACTTGGATCTGAGGTCGATGTATCAACCCTTGAAGGTGAGTCTGTTCGTCTGAGATTGCAACCAGGCACACAGAGCGGATCACGGCATCGAGTGAGCGGTCGCGGTATTGAGGTGACGAAACGAGGAACGGTGACGCGTGGCGATCTCATTGTTCGCGTCGTGGTTAATGTTCCCACCGCTCTCACCGACGAGCAGCGCAAAGCGGTCGAACACCTCTCAACAGTGCTTGCCGAAAACCCGAGAGCCCAGACGATCTACGATGAGAGTGCATCATGAATATGAGAACTTCACAGCAAGCGGTCTACGTCATTTCGGTGGCGGCTGAACTTGCCGGCATGCATCCGCAGACTCTGCGCATTTATGAGCGACGCGGTCTTGTCCAACCGGCACGTACCGATGGTGGGAATCGGCGGTACAGCGACGATGACATTGAGTTATTGCGTCGCATTTCAGAATTCGTCGATGCGGGAATGAATCTTGAAGGCATCCGTCGGGTGATGGAGCTCGAGGCTGAAGTCGAGCGACTTCGGAACGAACTCGAACATGCACGGCAGCAAGTTGTTGAGGCGGTCGACGAAGTCGAACGTCGACACCGTCGAGACCTGGTGCCACTACGACAGAGTGTCGCCATTTTTGGTGAACGGCTTAGATTTCCCGAGGTTTGATCCGAACCGGATGATCATCGCTGGTTCGACACTGCCCCGTAGTGGTGTCAAATCTCCATCCGTGGAGGGTGCAGACCAAGTCATCGCCGTCAATTTCTCCAAAGACTGAGAAATCTGCATTTCGGTGAGGACACCGGCGTTGGACAATGAAATTTCCGACCTCGACATCGGTTTCAGGAATTTCCGCAGAGGCAGAAGCGGCAACCTTCGCACGTGCTTCAGCCTCGGTTCGAGTAATTCGCTCTATAGAAAGCGACTTCAAAAAGTTGTAGACGTTCTCGTTGTACTGTCCCCGGCGCCAGGCGGTGAATCGACATGACAGCAGAAGCGAATTTGACCAGTCGACTGCGCCAGAGTCAACGGTGAGTTCGAGAAGATCTCGTGGAAATGTGAATCGGAATCCGGGAGGCGATTCGGTGGAGTCGACAGTGCTGCCATCTACGACTTTTCGCTGCGCAATATCGACCAAAATCTCAAGCACTGACCCGTCATCATTTTTGGCTTCGATGAGTATTGAGTCCCCAATGAGGTTGCAGACGGTTGGCGCTTTCTGCATTAGTGGTTCCCACCATGCAGCGAGCCGAGCGACGAGATCAGTGGGTTTGCGCTTCCATGAGGCGTGTGTGTCGTCTATCCATTGCTGCCAGTCTGAGCGGTATTGCTGAAGGTATGACAACTTGTCGGTGAAGATCTTGTTGACCTCCTCACCCGACATGGGGTGATCGACTGCGATCTCGGTTGGTGTTACCGATACCACTGTGCCGGGGATTGCAAGGACACCGTTCTTGCCGGCCGCCGCTAACTGGTCAAGGAACCATCGCTGATCGGGGAAGATGCTCGCTTCTTCACCAGAGATCATGTTGAGCCCAAACAGGTCATTATCGAGAAATACTGGCGGACCTGCACTAGGGATGACCGCTCGGGCATCGAGTGCATCGACATATTTCATTGCTCGGTTGCCCTGGCTTTCCATTTTTGCTCTGCAGAGATCAGCCATTTCCTCCTCGGCGAGTTCATACACCATCGGGTACCAAATAGCTCCCGAGTATTGCAGCCAGTGCAGGTCGACGGGGCCGTGCGAACGAAGTGCCGCAAGATCGTGCGTTCGGCAGTCGTTCTGATTGACGATCCGATGAACGCCGTCGCTGACCATGATTGCGGAGTCACCACCTGGGCCGTCGGTAATTGAGGTCTCTACATGAATCGCAACGGACAGCCCGTCACGTAGCGCCTGTTCCTCACCATCAACAGTGTGGATGAACTTCGAAAAGCCGAGTTGTTCGAGTTCGCGCCGTTGTTCAGATGTTGGATAGTCCGGAAGGAGAATTGGGATGTCTCGCCTCAAATGTGACGCAAGCCAGTGCGCGTCGTGGTGGTCACCGTGTAGGTGCGACACATAGAGATAATCGGCATGTTCGATACGATGAAGTAGTTCGGCATCGAGTTGGTCGTTTCGGGGGAAGACGAACCACGAACCGAGAAATGCTGGCTCGAACCACGGGTCGCAGAGAATCGACCCGGCCTCACACTCGATGAGGATTCCGGCATGACCGAGAGATGTCGCGCGCACGGGTTAGACAACGGGAGGGTCGGTCGATTGCTGTCCCGCCCGCGACACGTGCTCGGTCCATTTGTCTCCGTTCCAATAGCGGAGCTCAAATCGGCCCGAGGGGTCGGCGTACCAGCCTGCGGGCGCTGCCGCCGAGGACGCAGCCGAGGAGGGTTCGTTGCTCACCGTTGTCTCGGATGCAGTTGATTGCACTCCCCAGCCAACCCCGCCTTCTTGGGCTGGTTGCCCAGCAGCGGGAGCTGCCGCATGTTCTTGTGGTGCACCAGAAGCTTGACGTGAAAGATAGGCGACGATGTCGGATCCAGCGTTGACGATGGAGACCACCGTCCAACCTTCACCCGACAGTCGTTGAAGTTCATCTGAGAGATTCGACGCCTCATATGACGACGCACTGACCGATGTGAACTCGAGCATGTTTCGAACCTTACCCGCTAGAAACTGCACGTGCCTGTTGAAACCGGCAAACTATAGGGGTGGGAGTTGTAGCGCTAACCAAGTATGAGATCACTGACATGGTGGAAAACTTGTCGGCAACCCTTGCCGTCATAGTTGGAGTTGCGACGCTCGTCATTGCCGTGAGTTGGATCGCAGGTCAAGAACGTGTTCTTGGAGCAGTTAGAGAGTTTCGGTCAACTATCACACTGTGTGTTGCGGGCGGCGCAATGCTCGGCTCGCTGTACTTTTCTGAAGTAGCCAACTACATCCCGTGTCGGTTTTGCTGGTTTCAGCGCATTGCGATGTACCCGATTGCATTGATTGGTCTTGTGGCATTCATTCGACGCGATGCTGGGGCACGTTTCTATGTTCTGCCTATGGCTGCGATTGGAGCGTGCATTTCGGGATGGCACTACCTCATCGAATGGCGGCCAGCCCTCGATACCGGGTCGTGCTCAGCAACCGGGCCATCGTGTACTGACATCTGGTTCCGCTCATTCGGGTTTCTTAGCCTTGCTGGCATGGCATTGATCGGCTTCCTCGCTCTCATCGTCGTGAATGCGATTCCGGATCCGGTTGACGAGTGAGGACAGTTATTGCCGCGTTCTGCGCGGTTGTGTGCGCAGCGGCATGTTCATCAGATGCCGTGGTGCGCTTTAAATCAAGTCCGTCATCAACGACGTCGCTCGTAATTGAACAGCGCGCCGAAGAAGACGAGAGCGAGCCGTCAACGACTGCGCCGAGAGGCGAAGACGGTGCACAACAGGACCCAATCGAATTTTCTGAAGAATTTGAAGATCAGGTTCGACAGGTCATCATCGAAGGAGAGTTTCTTCCCGATCTCGTTGACCCCCACACTGATGAATCTGTGGGAATACCAATTCCGTCGTTGATCGGCGAAAATTTTGACGGAGACGTCGTTGCGGTTCGTCCCACCGATGGGGTGGCAACACTCGTTGTGTTTTTGGCTCATTGGTGCCCCCATTGCAATAACGAGATTCCAGAAATCAACCGGATTCGAGATGCTGACGCGTGGCCATCTGGACTCCGTGTTGTCGGGGTGAGCACTGCGGTGGCTCCTCAACGGCCGAACTTTCCTCCACAACGTTGGCTCAAGGAGAAAGATTGGACCTACGACGTCATTGCGGATGCATACGATGCCAATCGTTCAACGTTCATTGCGGCCGAGGCTTTTGGGGTGACCGGATTTCCGTTCATGGTGCTCATCGACGAAAGCGGCCTCATTCGAGGGCGCTGGGGTGGCGAACTTGGGGCGCTTGCACTTGCCGAGCTTGTTACGTCGTTGATCGATCCGCCAGCAGATGTATGAGCGCTGGTTGAACTGACCACTCCGCCGCCAGTTGTAATGCACGAGTCCGCGCAGACTCATCAAGTTCACCTGTCTGCGAGGCACGAATCATGATGTTTTTCGCAGTGTGTTGATTGTCTACGAACTCGATGACATCGGTGCGCCAACCAAGAGCAGCGAGGACGTCGGCTCGAAATGTGTCGGTCAAGAGGTCACCAAGACGTTCCCGAACGATGCCGTGGCGAATGAGTGACTCGAACCCAGGAGGAGTGTGCGAGCGATTGATTTGGCGCTGAAGATCATGTTGACAACACGGAGCGACAAGCAGATGTGAGCTCTCCCATGCAATCGCTTGAGCGATTGCATCATCGGTGGCGGTATCACACGCATGTAGCGCAATCATGAGATCTGGTTCGGCATCAGGCTTGGGTTGCCACTGCGAAATTGCTCCCGTCACGAATTCGATCGTTGACCATCCGAGTTGCTCGACCGTGTTGTTGAGCCGAGCCATGAGCTCACTCTTGAGGTCAATACCAATGGTATGAACGTTCACACCTGAAGCCATCAGATGGTGGTGAGCTGCCAATGTGAGCACACCAGATCCACAGCCAAGGTCAACGATTCGGAGTGGAGTGGCACGATCATGATCGGCGACAAGGTGGTCGAGAATGCCGACGAACTGTTGAACCTGCCGGAACTTGTCCCGAGCATTTGGTCGCACCGTGCCGTTCTCGGTTGAGATCCCAACGTGACGAAGAAACGGTGCCGATTCAGCGATGAGATGCTGTCTTTTGCGGTCATGCTGGGTGGTCGACAGTTCTCGAGAGGGTGCGTGCCTCAACTGTTGCACCTTGCCGCGACGCGAGATGGTGACTTGAAGATCGCCGGTAGTCATTCGAATGAATGCGGTTTTCATTCCCGAAGCAAAAAGATGAATAATGCGTTCGGTCGCTGCCTCAATGTCGAGGTTTATGACATGTGTGTTGGTGCCGTCAAACTCTTCAAATTGGACAACATCGAGGTCGCCGATCGACACGGGTCGCATACGAACTCGTTCAAGAGAGGAGGTCGCTGCAGGGCGATGTCCTCGGATGGTGGCATCGATGAGCCCGTCTTGAAAGACGGTTGTCGCAAGGGCGCGAACCTCTTCTGCGTCGATAGGAAGATCAGTGGTCACGGAGCGAGATCCTTTGTCGCTGATGAGACGAGAGCATTCCACACGTCGTCATCTTCGTACCCCAATGCCCACAACGCCACTCCTCGTATTCCAGCACGCCGAGCCATTTCGACTCGGCGTGCGACACCATCAGCATCAATCCAATGCAGCTGTCGTGTTTGTACACAGCTTAAGACGCCGTCATCAATTTCGAGTTCGTAAGTAGCAGACCATTCACCGGTCAAGGCATCGGCGACAGGTTCAATATTGCGACGAGCAATGAGATCGTCGAGGGTACCCGGGTTGATGCTGGTGCGACCTGGGGCATCTGCTGGACAGTCACCAACGACGATGGTCGGCCAGTTATAGCCATACGACGGAATTCCAAGAACGACACGATCGTGAAACTCGGGTGGCACCGCAAGCAACACGCCATTGATGACCTGTTGAACCCAGTCGATTGGAGCGATTGGGCCGGGTTCTGCCACCGAGTAGTCGTAGGCCATGATGCGAAGCCCATCGACGTGTTCGGCGATCGCACCGTGGTCGTATACCCAATAGCCTGGGTCTCCGGTGACGCTCTCGTCGTACACGGCCGGAATGCTGACCGACAGTGTGCGGCCGTCGTTATGAAGCACCTCAGAAAGTTCTGTGATGAAGGCGACCCAGTTCGGTCGCGTCACGGACCATGTTGATGGGCTATCGGCAAATGCGAACTGCTCGTAGTCGATGTCGATCCCATCGACCTCAAGGTCGTCTGCAAACCGTCGAATCACATCGACATGTGCTGCTCGAACGATCGGGTCGGAGAGCACGGTTGCCATCTGGCCTGCGTCCATCCGGTCGAGTAAAGACGGCACGATTGCGACATCGGAATTGCGAAGACGATCGATGTAGGTCTGTGCGAGTTCGTTTGGAGCGAAGGTATCTGGCTCGATCGAATCGAACCCGTTCACAGAAAACCAAAATGGCGATACCTCTCTGAGGTTGCGCAGGCGTGAATCACCTGAATCGGGTCGCTGCAAGATTCGATCAAGAACCCAGTACGGCGTCCATCCATCGATCGTTACTGCGGCAGGAGGTTTCGGTGCTGTCGAGTCGGCAGGGCTGGTGTCATCTGAAGCGCCAGACCAGATGGCAATCCCGATGACCCCAATACACACCGCAAGAAGGGACGCAAGTAAGGCTTGCGAGCGACTTGCGGACCGCAACGGGGTGGTGTCTACGTCGTCCATAACGTGGCGGCGTCAATCTCGGCGAGCGACGAAATGATTCGAACTCCGTCGATCTGCTCAAGCGGTTTCATATTCGGTACGCCGATGACTCGGCATCCAGCTGCCTGAGCTGACGCCACCCCTGTCGGCGAGTCTTCGATCGCAACACACGTCGAGGACTCAACATTGAGCAGGGAAGCTGCTCGCAGATATGGCTCAGGGTGAGGTTTGCCGTGCGTCACTTCGTCACCGAACACCGTGACCTCAAACGATGGGCGAGGAAGCTGTTCGAGGACAGCTTCGGCAAACCGTCGCCATGACATGGTGACAAGTGCACAGGGAATGCCGAGGGAGAGAAGTTCGTCGAGAAGTTCTCGAGCTCCCGGTCGCCATGGCAGACGCTGTCGACATGAGGTGATGACCGCATCGAGCAGGTATTCAACAACGTCTCTCGGTGGAAGGCCGACGCCCCCGTGCTCGATGATGTAGGCGGCCGTATCAAGAAGGTCAAAGCCCACCACTGCATGGGCATGCTCTTCTGACCAAGTGTTCCCGAATGATTCGACGAGCTCATGCTCAGCAGCAAACCAATACGGCTCGGTATCGACGAGTGTCCCATCCATATCCCACAGCACTGCCGCGGGAACGTCTGACATCGTCTTCGTTACTCTTGGACGAGTTCGATTAGGGTCCCGAAACTGCCTTTCGGATGCATAAAGGCAACGGTGGTGCCACGACTACCAGGTCGGGGCGCCGAGTCGATTGGAGTTGCCCCAGCGGCAACCATTGCCTCAAGAGCAGCAGCGCAATCGCTCACCCGATAGCCGATGTGGTGAAGACCCTCGCCACGCTTTTCGATCGCCCTCGCAACGGGTGAATCGTCTCGAGTTGGAGTCAGTAACTGTACGTAGCTTTCAGCAACCTTTAGCAATGCTTCCTCGACACCGTCAGATTCAACGATCTCACGATGGTCGACGGTGGCACCAAATGCCCGCTCGTAGTAGTCGATTGCCGCCTCAAGATCTCGGACGGCTATGGCAACGTGGTCAATTTCTGTAAGCAACATATAAACAGTTTGCCTGAGAAGTCAGCCGGCGTGACGCCTGAAGGTCGTGATCTTGTGTTCTCCGATGCGGTCACGCTTTTCAGGATCGTCGATTCCGAGACCCTCTGAAGGGGCGAGGCAGAGCACCCCGGCCTTCCCTTCGATCTCATTTCGATGGACAGCGCGAGCTGCTTCTCCGGTGTCATCCAGGGTGTACACCTTGCTCAATAGAGGTTGGATGCGGCCTTGGTCGATGAGGCGGTTCGCAGCCCACGATTCGGCGTAATTGGCGAAGTGAGACGACATGAGCTGCTTCAACTTCATCCAGAAGTGGCGGTTATCAAACTCAACCATGTAACCCGATGTTGCTGCACATGTGACCACCGTTCCTCCACGTCGAACGGCGAAGATTGAGGCCCCCATCGTTGAGCGCCCAGGGTGTTCGAAGACGATGTCGGGATCTTCGCCGATGAGTTTGCGGATCTTTCCACCGAACCGGCGCCATTCCGACTCATCTTGAGTGTGTTCGTCTTTCCAGAACGAGTACCCCTCAGCGCGTCGGTCGATGACTGCTTCACAGCCAAGGTCGTTGAGCAGTGCAGCACGCTCAGGTGATGAGACAACGCCGATGGGTGTTCCGCCGCCATTTAGAACGTATTGCACGCCGTAACCGCCGATACCACCGGTCGCGCCCCAGATCAGCACCGAATCGCCTTGCTTCATTCGAGCGCCATTGTCGCTGACCAGCATGCGGTAACTCGTTGAATTGCAGAGCCCGTTGACTGCAGCCTCTTCCCATGTGAGGTGGGTGGGCTTTGGCATCAACTGATTGGCTTTGACCACCGAGATATCTGCGAGGCCACCAAAGTTGGTCTCGAATCCCCAGATGCGCTGGTTGGTTGCGAGCATCGAGTCATCGTGCGCCGTGGGGTCTTGGTCGTCGACGTGGTTGCAGTGGACAGTCACTCGGTCTCCGGGCTTCCAGTTACGAACCGCAGACCCAATGCGAAGTACGACAGCGGAGGCGTCAGAGCCAATGATGTGCTCGTCGCGCTTATGTCGGGATGCCCACTCAGATTCGCGAGCGAGACGATCGAGAAAGCCGAATGTGGGAAGTGGCTCAAAAATAGATGTCCACACCGTGTTGAAGTTGATCGATGAGGCCATGACTGCGATGTACACCTCGTCAGGCGCAAGTTCAGGCATGGCAACTTCGCCGATGTGAAGAGATTCTTGGGGGTTTTTGTCCTCTGATGCAAGGCCCTCAAACATCCCGGCCTCATCGCGTTTCACGAACGCTGCTCGATATGACTCCGGAAGGGGGAGTGCCGCAATGTCGTCGCCGGACGCGCCTTCGAGTATGGCCTGCTGGATAGCTAGGGATTCAGAATTGGGGGTTGACATATCGGAAACCTACCTGCGGGTAACTCCAACCTCCAAAGTGGACGAGGCGCGCAGTACGGTCTGCGGTATGACCTCTTCTTACATCGTTGCAGGAGCACGCACACCAATCGGGAAAATGAGTGGTGCGTTCTCGACAATGTCGGCTGCCCAACTCGGCTCGGTTGCGATCGCCGGTGCGTTGGAACGAGCGGGTGTCGACCCGGCTGAAGTTGACCACGTTGTGATGGGTCAGGTGTTGATGGCAGGTCAAGGCCAGGTGCCGGCGCGCCAAGCGGCGGCAGGAGCAGGAGTCCCCATGGGTGTGCCATCGGTCAACGTGAACAAGGTGTGCCTCTCTGGCCTTAACGCGATCTATCTGGCCCATCAGATGATCATGACCGGCGACGCCGACATTGTGGTTGCGGGCGGAATGGAATCGATGACGAATGCTCCACACCTCCTCCCGGGAGCTCGAGGAGGGTATCGCTACGGCAACACCGAACTTGAGGATGCAATCATTAAAGACGGTCTGTGGTGTGCATTTGATGCATGTTTGATGGGTACCGGAACCGAGCAATATGCAGATGGTTCAATTGCTCGAGCCGAACAAGATCGAATTGCTGCTGCGTCACATGAACGAGCAGCGGACGCAACGAAGAACGGTCGGCTCGCCGATGAAATTATTCCGGTCGAGGTTCCTCAGCGTCGAGGGGACGCAATCACCATTTCAGAAGATGAGGGTATTCGGGCCGATACCACCGAGCAAAGTTTGGCCGGGCTCCGTGGAGCGTTCGGAGGAGAAGGCACGGTCACCGCCGGTAATGCCTCTCAGATTTCGGATGGCGCGTCAGCAGTGGTGATGATGTCATCGCGCGCGGCAGCAGATCGGGGGGTGGAGCCACTTGCAGAGTATGTCTCGTATGGAATGGTGGCAGGCCCCGATAACCCCTCGCTCCTCCTTCAGCCAGCGAATGCGATTAGAGCAGCTCTTGCGAAGACCGATCTTTCTCTCGATGACATTTCGTTGTTTGAGTTAAACGAAGCGTTCGCTGCCGTCGGCATTGCGTCGATGAACGATCTCGGAGTGAGCGATGAGATCGTGAACGTCAATGGCGGGGCAATTGCTGTGGGTCACCCGATTGGAATGAGTGGTAACCGACTTGCCTTGACCCTCGCCCACGAACTTCGCCGGCGAGGTGGAGGGTATGGAGCGGCCGCACTCTGTGGTGGCGGCGGTCAGGGCGACGCGCTCATCATCAAAGTCTGACGAAACGTAACGCCCTCACTTCTGAAAGCCCATCGGTTCTTTTGCCGCGCTAGTTCGACTCGGTGATGCGGGTACGGCCTTCGAATGCGCGCCCCAATGTGAGCTCATCGGCGTATTCAAGATCTCCGCCGACGGGGAGACCACTTGCAAGTCGAGACACGGTGATGCCGAGCGGTGACAGCATGCGGGCGAGGTACATGGCGGTGACCTCTCCCTCGGTATTCGGGTTTGTACAGATAACGACCTCTGTGACCTGCTCGGGGCCAAGCCGTGCGAGAAGTTCCCGTATCTTGAGCTGATCTGGCCCAATGCCTTCAAGGGGATTCATCGCGCCAAGGAGCACGTGGTATCGACCTTTGAATTCGCCTGTTCGCTCAATCGCAATGATGTCGCGGGATTCTTCGACCACGCATAGGGTCCTGCCATCGCGTCGCTCATCGGCACAAATGGGGCATAGCGACGACTCGGCGACATTGAAGCAGCGCTCGCAGAACTGCACTCGCGCCTTTGCCTCGCGGATGGCGTCAGCCAGTCGATACGCGTCAACCTCAGGAATTTTGAGCAGGTGAAATGCGATGCGCTGCGCAGACTTTGGCCCGATGCCCGGCAGGCGACCCAGTTCATCGATAAGGGTTTGCACTGGAGGTGTATGAACTGCGGCCATCGTCAGTCGTCAGTCGTTGTGATGAGTCGGGTCCCGGGAAAGATGTCAGCGATCTCTTCCTCGGGGCTCCGCTGCGGAGTGGTTGGTGCATCGACGATGTCGTTCGGGTCGATCGGCTCTTCGACAATCTCGGTTGTATCCGGTGATTGGGTAACCGCAGTTGAACCTTCAACGTTCAGCGTGAGTTCGACGACGACGCCGAGCGACTGCGCAAGTTGCTGCTGGACGGCATCTCTATGCGCCTCACACTTTTGAGCGTGCACCTGACTCGGAAGCAAAAGTTCTACCGACAATCCATTTGCAGAACTCGAGACCGCGCCAACAGATGCCGGAGCGAAGAGTGCCCGAGTCATACCGGTGAAAGATGACCGCACACTGTCAGACCACATGGTGGCCACCGAGTGCGCATCATGTTCGGACGAGGTATCGGCAGGAGGCGATTGCTCACGTAATTCGGGTGCTGCCGGCGTTGCAGTTGTTGCAGGCTGCTGCTCGTCTTGCTCCGGTGCGGCCGATGGTGCCGTTTGGGGTGCCGAAGCAGGCGAGTCAGCGGTGACATTTTCGGCTGCAGGTCGAGGAATTAAGCCGCTCGGGTCAGGTCGCCGAGCACGACCACCGATAATGGCTTTGCCGGTTGAACTACTGCGCGGAGGCTCCTTTGGTTGTGGTGAACCGCCTTCTACGACCGTGCGCTCAAGACGTTCAAGTCTGGCGAGCAACGCCGACTGATCATCTGCATCGCCATCGCGTGTCAATTGCACAAGTGCGATCTCAAACATGATTCGCGGGTCCGGAGCAAAACGCATTTCGACCAGTGCTGAGCCGAGGCGCTCCATCGCCCGAACGATTGACGCAGTGCCAAGCTCTTGAGCAGTCTCTGCGAGGTCATCGAGACGATCGTGACGCATTGAGACCATTTCAGGAGACATCACCGACAGGAACAGATCTCTTAGGTGGTGCAAGAGTTCCTCGCACAGCGTGCGAGGATCGTGCCCATTTGAAATGGCG
>Ga0066378_10000869_pt1 | contig 11935 bp, 13 predicted proteins | sample Knorr_S23_td_DCM_FD_70947 | JGI IMG/M metagenome (GOLD analysis project Ga0066378, IMG submission 70947) | Marine microbial communities from Southern Atlantic Ocean transect - Knorr_S23_td_DCM_ad_71m_LV_A | ecosystem: Environmental > Aquatic > Marine > Oceanic | place: Southern Atlantic ocean...
ACCTCGGCTGGCTCGAGAGCCGGGGCCGAATGCGGCATGGCCAAATTGATCGTACGTCGACCGTTTGTCGGAATCGCTCAGAACCTCGTACGCCTCACTGATTTCCTTAAACTTTTCCTCGGCCGCCTTGTCGTCGGGGTTTTTGTCGGGATGATATTTTATGGCCAATTTGCGGTAGGCCTTTTTAATTTCATCCGCCGAGGCGCCTTTCTTGACGCCGAGTAATTCGTAGTAATCCGCCTTGGCCATTATTCGTTTTTGCCCCCCTCTGGCTCGATGTTTTCGCCGGGTGCGGTTGCTACCACGACGGATGCCGGCCGCACGAGGCGATCCTTGAGTTTGTAACCCTTGCGGATTTGCTCAAGAACAGTCCCTTCCTCGGCTTCCACTGATTCCTTTCGTGACATGGCTTCGTGCAGGGCGGGGTCAAACTCCTGTCCCTTGGCATCGATCTCAGAGAGGCCCACTTCCTCGAGGGTGCGCTTGAGTTGAGTGTGTACCATTTCTATGCCGGTCTTGAGCGAGTCAATCGAGTTTTCGTCGGCGGAACTGACAGCCATCAGGGCCATGTCGAAGCTGTCCATCGTGGGTAGTAGTTGCTCGATCAACGACTCGTTGGCGTAACGGATGGCGTCCTGTTTCTCCTTGGCCAAGCGCTTGCGTAAATTATCAGTCTCGGCAACCTGCCGCAAAAGGCGTTCGTAATACTCGGTGGCTTTGGCTGCGTCTGCCCGGAGTTGCTTCAGCTCTTCCGGTGTGGGGGGCGGGAGTTCCTCTTTCGGTTCCTCTTCAGTTGGTTCCTCGGATTCCGCTTCCTCCGCTTGGCCAAGCGTCTCGTCTGCCTGGCGTTCCCCGGTTTCTTCTGTCACCGGGGTTTCCAATTCCTTGTCTTTGAGTTCTTCGTTACTGACTTCCTTGCTCATGAATGCAGCCGATAGCGGCCGCAGACGTTGTACACGACCTACAAAAACAGGGCAACAATGTAGAGTTCGCCGCTTGGCCAAGCGGGGTGACGGATTGCATCGGGTTACGATTGGCGGTATGATTTGCAGCCGCTTTTATCGGATGTCGGAAAAGTTAAAAAGAGAGGTTCACCCGCAGGCACGGGAATATTTCGACAAGGGCATTGCCGCCCTTCGAAAGGATAATCTTGATTACGCCACGAAACTGTTTGAGCAGGCGCTCAAACGGGAGCCCGGGTTTTTCGAGTGCCGAGAGGCGCTGCGGTTGAATCAGTTTAAGAAGGCGGAAAAGAAAGGCAGTTTTTTCAAGATCTTCGGCAAAACGACATCCTCATCATTGCTGCCAAAAGGCCAACTGGCGATAAGGAAAAACCCGATCGAGGCCATTGAGGTTGCCGAGCAGATTCTTAACGAGGATCCCTACAGTGTCATGGGCAATAAGTTGCTCGGGGAGGCTGCGACCCTTGCGGAGTTTCACAAGACAGCCTTGTTTGCGTGGGAGTTGGTGATGAAGCAGCAACCGGGGGACAAGGGGAACACGATCAAATACTGCGACGCGCTGGTGAACATGGGGCAACTAACCAGGGCGGATGAGATCATTACCGAGTTGGCCAAGGCGCACCCTCAGGATCTTGAGGTGTTGCAGCTCTCGAAAAACATGACTGCCCGAGTGACCATGGCCGAAGGTGGGTATGACAAGGTCACCGCCGGCGAGGCGAATTATCGGGCTGTGCTCAAGGATGAAGCCGAAGCGGTTTTGCTTGAGCAGGAGAATCGGCGATCGGAGCAGGAGTCCACCGCTGAGAGTCTGATTAGAGAGTACGAGGAACGGCTCAAGGATGAGCCGGAAAACCTGAAACTCATTCGCTCACTGGCGGAGTTGTACAACCGCAAAAAGGATTTCGACAGGTCGATCGAGTACTACGAGTTATTCAACAATACCAATTTGCGCTCCGACTCCGCAGTGGATAAGGCGATCGTCAGCACAAAATTGCGCCGGTACGATCATCAAATTGAATCCGCCTCTGGCGAGGAGGCGGAAAAGCTGACTGCGGAAAGAAAGGCGTTCAAGATCGAGCAGGTCCAAAAGTTGTCCGACACCTATCCGTCTGACCTGACGTTGAAATTTGAGTTGGGCGTGCTGCAGTTTGAGTCCGGTGACGTGCAATCGGCGATCCGTTCTTTTCAGCGTGCACAGGGCAACCCCCACAAGCAGGTCGCGGCGTTGACTTATCTCGGCCAATGTTTTTCCGCTCGCGGAATGAACGACATGGCGGCGCGCACCCTCCAAAATGCACTCGATAAAAAAGAGGTGATGGACGACGAGAAAATGGATCTCCTTTATCAATTGGGCTGCGTGCTTGATACGATGGATAAAAAGGAAGAGTCCATCGAGCAGTTTAAGCAAATCTATGAGCGTGACATCGGCTACAAAGATGTGGCGGACCGGGTCGACGCCTACTACATGAGCCTCGGGTAGGCTTCAGAAACAGAGATGAATTCAATGACCGGTTATGGGCGGGGCGATAGCTCAGCCAAGGGGGTGCAGTTGACGGTGGAGATCAGTTCAGTCAACCGCAGGCAGGTTGAGGTCGCCGTGAGTCTGCCGAGCGAGTTAGACTCGCTTGAGGCGGACTTGAGGAAAATTATTCTTACCGCCATCGCCCGGGGGCGCGTCTCCGGTAAGGTGACGCTACAGCGCCCCAGCGGCAAGGCAAGTCGGTCGATTCAAGTCAACGAAGCCCAAGCGGAAGCCTATAAAAAGGCGCTGGCCAAGTTGGCGAAAGGGATGGGTGTGCAAAATGATTTGTCGCTGGAGACCATCCTGCGAATGCCCGGTGTGTTGGAAACCGGTGAAGATTCGGTTGATCCGCAAGCGATGCTGCCAGTGCTTAAACGTGCGCTTGGCCAAGCGCTGGATCAATTGCAGGTGATGCGGGCAAAAGAGGGTGGTAATTTGGGGAAAGACTTGGCCAAGCGCGTGGCCAGTCTTCGGCGAATAACCAAGCGTGTGACCAAGCGCGCACCGAAAGTGCTCGAGCATCATCGCGCCCGGTTAATGGAGCGCCTTGCCAAGGCCGAAGTCGAGGTACCCAATGCTGATGATGAACGATTTCTGCGCGAGGTGGTTTACTTCACTGATCGGTCCGATATTTCAGAGGAACTAACCCGGTTGGAGAGTCATTTTGAACAAGTGGATGGATGTCTGGAGTCACAGGAACCGGTTGGTCGTAAGCTCGATTTTCTTGCACAGGAGATGTTTCGTGAGGTGAATACCATCGGATCAAAAGCCAATGACAGCGAGATTTCACAGGAAGTTGTCTTGCTGAAAACGGAGTTGGAAAAAATACGCGAGCAGGTGCAAAATGTTGAATGAGTGGGGAGGCTTCCAGTAGGTCGTTGTTGATCGTGATTTCGGCACCGTCCGGTTGTGGCAAGACGACGTTGTGTGACAATGTCCGATCTGCGTTGCCAAGTGTTAAGCGGGCGATCACTTGCACCACGCGCGCCCCGCGTGAGGGTGAAGAGGATGGTGAGGACTACTACTTTCTAGGTGAGGACGAGTTCCTGGCAAGGGTCGAAGGGGGAGAGTTTTTGGAAAACGCGGTCGTGCACGGCAACCATTACGGCGTGTTGAAATCCGAGCTTCGAGCCAGGCTCGCCGAGGGGAACGATGTGTTGCTGAACATCGACGTGCAGGGTGCCGCTACGATCCGGGAGCGAGCCGAGAGTGACCCGGTTTTGAGTGAAGCATTGGTTACGATCTTTCTTAATCCCCCGGACCTGAGCGAACTGGAAAATCGACTGAGGGGGCGCGGTACGGATTCGGAGGAAATCATCACCCAGCGCTTGGTAATCGCGAAGGATGAAATTGCCCAGAGCAACCTGTTCGACTATACCCTGACCAGCGGCTCGCGAGAGGCTGACCTCGAGCAGATGCTCAGGATAATCGAGACCGCACGTAACAAGATTTCGGAGGACATTTCCGACAGTGAGTGAACCCAAACATATTGTGCTCGGGGTGAGCGGGTCGATCGCAGCGCACAAGGCAATCGACCTGGCGAGTTTGCTCACCAAGGCTGGGCACAGCGTAGACGTGGTGCTGACCCGCGATGCGCAGGAATTCGTCAAACCGCTGCCATTTCGGACACTGACCCGCAGGCCGGTGATCACGAGCCTGTATGATGAAGACGAAACTGGGGTGACGCATATCCGCTCTGCTGACACCGCCAATTTGATGGTGGTTGCCCCGGCTACGGCGAACACGATTGCCAAACTCGCGCACGGGATTGCGGATGATGCGCTGGGGTGTGTGGCGTTGGCATTGAACCCGAATGCGCCGATGCTAATTGCCCCGGCGATGAACGGGAAGATGTGGCATCATCCGGCGACCCAAGCCAATGTTGAATTGTTAAAGGGGCGGGGTGTAGAATTTATCGGGCCTGACGAGGGGATGTTATCATGCGGGTATGAAGGGATGGGGCGGCTTTGGCCGGTCGAGGGGATTGCTGACCGAACGTTGAAACTCCTGAGTGGAGTGGATTAACCACTGATGATCATGGCCTCAGAAAGAGGCAATCCAGATTCTGCCGGCTGGTGGCGAATGTCCCAGCTGTTCAGTTCTATCGCCCCCGACGAAGGAGAGCAGCGCATTCGTATCCAGTTCATGGAGAGGCACACGATGCTGCCGGTCAAGGCGGTCTATTTCCTTGTGCTGATCTATTACCTCTATTTTTCAGATTGGTCTGAGCCGGACACGGTTCGGTGGACACTTTTTCGGACCATTCAGTGGTTCTTTTTTTTGTGCCTAATCGTAAATGCTGTGATCACGGTGATGCTCCTCCGAATGGAGGAGTTCAGTACGGCGACACTGCGTGAGGTGGTTTTTTCCATTTGCCTCTTTGATGCGGTTTTGCTGGCGATCATGACCGAGTTAACCGGCGGTTTTGAGAGTTTCCTATTTTGGCTTTTTCTTGGCTTACAGGTGCGCAACGCAATCAGCATGCCGATCGCAACAACGCAAATTATGGCCAATCTTTGCGTCAGTGTGATTTATCTTTGTGCCGGGGCATTCGACATTGTCGTGGCAAGATCGGTGGAGGATTTGGAGGGCATAACGGTGGAGCCTGTGATGCTGCGGGCGTTGCTTTTGGTGCTAATGACTGTGTGTTGTTACGGGTTGCAAGTGCTGGTCGACAAGCAACGGCGAATGGATGCCGAGGAGGGGGAATTCGATCGACGGCAGAGCCAGTTACAGGCGTCCGGACGATTGGCGGCAGAGATTGCGCATCAAGTGAAAAACCCGCTTGGCATCATCAATAACGCCGTTTTCGCGCTTGGCCAAGCGGCGGGAAATAATGAGACATTGAAGAATCAGGTAAAACTGGTTCGGGAGGAGGTGAATCGTGCCGATCAGGTGATCACCAAGCTGATGGGGTATGCCCAGTTGGTCGAGGGACGCTTGGCCAAGCTCGATATCAACGATGTTCTTGAGGCAGCGATTCTGCATGTGTTCCCTAAGGGGCATAAATTTGGCATTCGTGTCCGCCGAAATTACGGAATTGCTTTGCCGCCTCTGCTCGCGCAACCGGGGCACATCAGCGAGGTGTTTGTGAATATTTTGCAGAACGCCCGTGAGGCGCTGGGCAAGGATGGGGAGATATCTGTGAAGACCAGTTACGGTGGGGATTATACGTTTAAGGTCACCATTGAGGACAAAGGCCCGGGTATTGCCCCCGAACAGATCAAAATGGTTTTTGAGCCATACCACACTACCAAGGAAAAGGGTACAGGCCTTGGCTTGGCGATTGTGAAACATAACACCGAACTTTACGGCGGTTCCGTGACGATTGAATCTGAACTTGGAAAATACACACGATTCAATCTAGTGTTTCCGGGGAGGAGTGCTATCCGCTTCCAAGCGTGAAATCCAAGCTGCCAAAATTGCTGATTGTGGACGACGAGCGTAACATGCGCGAGTCGCTCAAGATTGTGTTGGAGTCGCACGGCTACAAGACGGATGCGGTGGAGTCAGCTGAGGATGGACTCGTTGCAGTGGCGCAGAACAGCTATTTCATGGTTATCACCGATGCCCGATTGGACGGCATGAGCGGGTATGAGTTCCTTAGGGAATCCCATGAGCGTTGGCCGGATCTGCCGATGTTAATGATCACGGCCTACGCCACGCCGAAACTGGCGGTAGAGGCCATTCAGGCCGGCGCTGTGGATTATCTTTCGAAGCCGTTCGAGCCGGAGGAGTTGCTTCACTCCGTTAATCGGTGCGCGGAACGGCACGAGTTAATTCGCCAAAACACCAGCCTTAAGGCGAGGCTGAATGTTGGTTATCAACTCGATGACATCATCGGGAACTGCGACACCATGAAGGACCTGCGCCAAATGATCTGCACGGTAGGGCCAACAGAAGCGACCGTGTTGATTCTGGGTGAAAGCGGAACTGGCAAGGAGTTAATCGCGGGCGCAATCCATCAAGCCAGTCAGCGCCGCGAAGAACACTATGTGCGGCTAAACTGTGCGGCGATTCCGGAGTCGTTGCTTGAAAGTGAGTTGTTCGGTCATGAAAAGGGCGCTTTCACTGGAGCGATCAAACAGAAGATTGGACAGGTCGAGGAGGCGAATGGTGGAACACTTTTCCTGGATGAGATCGGAGAGATGTCACGGTCTCTACAAGCCAAGCTTTTACGCTTTTTGGAGGACGGAACGTTCGTTCGGGTCGGGGGCACGGAGGAGCACAAGGTGGATGTGCGTATTGTCGCCGCAACGAATCGGGATATCATCGAGGCGATCGAGGAAGGCGAATTTCGAGAAGACCTATATCACCGGTTGAATGTCGTGCAGTTGCGTGTATCTCCGCTGCGCGACCGTGATGGAGACGTGGTTCTTTTGGCGGAACATTTTCTGTCAAGGTTCGGCCGGAAAATGAACAAACTCTTCGACCCGCTTACGACGGACGTGAAACATATCCTGACGTCCCACCATTGGCCGGGGAATGTTCGTGAGTTAAGAAACACCATCGAACGGGCCGTGATTCTCGCTGATGCCGGTGAAATTCACCCTAATAATCTACCCGACTTTCAACTGGAAACACGATTGCGCAAGGACGATACCTCGGAGATAAGCTACGATGGGCTCGGATTGGAGGAGGCTTTGGCATCGCTTGAGAGGACCATGATTCAGAATGAATTGGCCCGGAATGACAATAATTTGAGCCGCGCTGCGCAAAAATTGCAAATCAGCCGGCATGCGTTGCGCTACAGAATCACCCGGCTAAAAATCCCACCAAAGACTGACGGCGAGTAAAAGTAAATGGATGCTACAAAAAATATTTTGGCATTGTTAAATCCCGGCACGCCGAGTGGCGGAAGCGTTTTTTTTGATTCACTGGCTGGCCCGGTTTTAATCGTGGGCGTTGCTCTCGTTTTGGGACTGATCATTTTGATCATTGTGCTTGCGATGCACCGCGATGGTGGGGGATCCCAAAAATCTTCTCCCTCGCATCGATTGACGAAGTCAGCGCCGCGCGCCCCGGGAGAGGAGGGGCGAACAAAGAAGCGTAAACGGCACAAGCGCCGCCGCCGGGATCATCGAAAGCGTAACCCGACACTTTCCGAAACCGGAGGATTGCCGCCCCGGAATCCCAAGGACAATGCGGACAATTCTTCCGCCCCGGGTGAGTCGTGAGCGAGCCTGTCCAAAGCCAGCAGGTCACGGCAAAAAGCGGCTCCAATCTGGCGGCCGCTTTTGTCCTGTTGCCAAAAGCCAAGCGTGAAGCGATGACGGCATTGTACGCCTTTTGCCGAAAGGTGGACGATGTGGCGGATGACGATGACATTCCCTTGGCCAAGCGCAGGGAGGGGCTGCAGGTTTGGCGCGACGATGTCCGCACGATTTGCGATGGGGGTGAGCCAACTCATCAAATTTGTCGTGAATTGGCCCCATTTGTCCAACGCCACCAATTGCCGTTCAACTTGTTTGATGAGTTGATCGCCGGGATGGAGTCCGACCTCGACAAGGTTCGTTACGCTGATCTCGGGGAACTCAAACTTTACTGTTACCGTGCTGCCTCAGTGGTGGGGTTGTTAACCGTACGTGTACTTGGTTGTGAGCTTGGCCAAGCGGATGCCTATGCGGAAAACATTGGCCAAGCGCTGCAACTGACGAATATTTTACGCGATGTGGCAGAGGATGCGGAACGGGGCAGGATCTATTTGCCTCAGTCGCTTTTGGAAAAACACGGCGTCGGTGAGCAGGCCGTCATCGACGGTGAGTCCAGCGTGGGGTTTGAAAACGTGGCCCGTGAGTTGGCTGACCGCGCTTGGGCTTACTACAAATTGTCGGCGGAAACGCTTCCAGTCGAGCATCGCCAGGACTTGCTGATTCTCGAGGCGATGGGAGGAATCTACTGGCGATTACTTCAAAAAATGAGGCAGATAGATTTCAATGTTCTTTCCGATGAGCGAAAAAAAATTCGACTCGGAAAATGGGCCAAGCTGGCGATCGGGATGCAGACAAAATTCGCGGTTCGTTTTCGGGACTACCGCCCGGTCTATGCGCGGGAGGGGTTGGCGCTCTAGCTTCAGCCGGATCGTTCCATCGCGGATTCAAGTTTGTTTCGGAAAACGTATCGGTTGCTGGGTGTAATCAAAAGCGGGCGGGCCTTGCTCTTGCGATAGATCACCAACATGCGATGGTTGGCCCGGAGGGTGTTTCTCCAAATTTCGGGTTTGCCTTTCAGGCGTTTTGAAATGCGGCTGATGTCGGATATGGGAACTCTGCGAACGGTAATTCCCATCCACTCGACGACAATGTCTCTCGAGCCAACTCGGAAGTCAAAACGCGGTATCGCCCAAAAAATAAGGAGTGAAAATATAAACCAGCCGAGTGGTAACGCCCAAAGAATGGTCTGCCACGGGAGGGACATTTTTACGCCAATAAAACTGCGGTCGAGCTGACTTTAGCGAGGGTCGGGGATAAACAAAATCTGGCCGATTTGGATGGAGCGGGGATTGAGTTTGGGATTGGCGTCGAGAACGGATTTTAACGTGATCCGTTTTTTGGCTCCCTGACTTTTTAACACGTCATTGTAAGCGGCAATGATCGCCGAGATCGTTTCGCCGCTTTGCACAGAATGCTCGAACCCTTTTTGCGAACGCGGTGTCGGGGCTGGGGGCTTTGTGTTGGGGCGGCTCTTGGGGATATTACGGACGAGGCTTTTCATCTCCTTGAGAATCAGCTCCTTGTCCGCGGAGCGTTTACGATCCACCTCGCGAATGGTCTTGGCCAGATTTTCGATATCACTTCGCGTAGCAGCGCTGGGATCTTTTTGGGCGGATTCCGCCCTGACTTTCCGCAACTCAGTACGTAGCGAGTCGACCTCCTTTTTGAGTGCGCTGTAGGATAGCATCAAGTCCTCCAGTTGGCTCTGCAGTCGATTGACGTTCTCCTTCAGGGCACGAGTCTCGAGGGAGTTGGCTTGGGCGCTAAGGGAGGGCGTGCCGATGCTGCCGGCCAAGCCAAGCGTCAGTGTTAGGCAAACCAAGAACTTCATGTGGCGAAGCTAAATCGGGCGCTTGGCCAAGACAAGCCCAACCCATGTGGTAGCCATTTTTGTGTTGTCGCCACTTGGCCAAGCGGTATCAATCCGCGCCGTGCGAACGATTTTCAAATGGTTGACCAATTTGTTTCCGCTTTGGTCGGTATTGGTGGCCGTCGTGGCCCTCGCTTGGCCAAGCGCATTCGATTGGTTCTCGGGAACGATGATTCGGGTTGGACTTGGTATCATCATGCTGGGGATGGGCCTGACATTGACGCTTGATGATTTTAAGCGGGTTTTCCTGATTCCGCTGGCATTGCTCGGTGGGGTGGGTCTTCAGTTTATCGTCATGCCATTTCTTGGTTGGGGGATTGGTCACTGGATGAATCTGCCTCGGGACATGGCGGTTGGCTTGGTTTTGGTCTCCTGTTGCCCGGGGGGAACGGCCTCGAATGTGGTCGCGTTTCTTGCCCGGGCGAATGTCGCGTTGTCGGTCAGTATGACAGCGATTTCAACCACGTTGGCGGTGGTGTTAACTCCATTGTTAACCAAGTTTTATGTCGGGGAACGAGTACCGGTTGATGCGTGGGGGTTGTTGCAGAGTATTTTGATTATCGTCATTTTACCGGTCACCGTCGGGATTGTGCTCAACCATTTCTATGGTAAAGAGGCCAAAAAATTGAATGCGGTGTCACCATTTGTTTCGGTGGTATTTATCATTCTGATCGTCGGGTACATTCTCTCGCAAAATCGAGAATCGATCATGGAAAACTGGCGTGTGTTGGTTGCCTCGGTCCTGTTGTTGCACGTGGGAGGGTTCGGGCTGGGTTACGGCTTGGCCCGGTTGTTTCGTTTTGACGAGCAGTCCAGTCGGACGGTTTCCATTGAGGTGGGTATGCAGAACAGCGGCTTGGGCACGGCTTTGGCGACAAAGCATTTTACGACACTGCCGCTGGCGCCGGTGCCGTGCGCTGTGAGTGCCGTCACTCATTGCATATTGGGCAGTATTGCAGCAGGTTTTTGGCGTATTAAATCCAATGCCGATTCAAAGCAATAGAATTGCCAATGAGCCGTTTCCGGTGTTTATTTGGCGCGTTTCAAGGAGACATGGCTGACCGAAAGAACATACTCGACCTGTATTTTTTGGACGCCCGGGCGAGACTGATCGACATCGCGGCGTTCATGGATCGTGTCAACCGGGCTGGGGGCGAAACCGATTTTCGCTACGACCAGTTTCAGGATGCCCTCAAGGCACTCGAGAGCGATCAACCAAACCGAGCGGAGAACGTCCTTTTGGCGTTCAGCGACCCGACAGATGAGCCTATTCCGGTGGCGACCACCAAGGCGGCTTGCGGCGCTTGGCCGGGCGAAGTGAACAACGACTGATTGCCACGATGCGATATATCGAACCTCACGGCCACATGGTTAGCCGGACGACGGATGATTATCAGGCGATGGTCATGGCTGGATGCCAAGCGGTATGCGAACCGGCATTCTGGGCCGGCTTCGATCGCAGTTCTGCGCAGGGTTTTTACGATTATTTTTGTCAGTTGACCCAACACGAGCCCCGTCGGGCTTCGATGTTCGGCCTGCCGCATTACACGTGGCTTTGCATTAACCCGAAGGAATCGGAGGACGTCGGCCTTGCGGAGGAGGTGCTCGCCATCATTCCCGAGTTCATGAAAAGCCCGAACGTCTTGGGTATCGGTGAAATCGGGCTCAACAAAAACAGCCGGAACGAGGTGGCTGTGCTGGAAAAACACATAGACCTCGCAGCGAGCAATGATCAGTTGATTTTAGTGCACACCCCTCATCTTGAGGACAAACGAAAGGGGACACGACTGATCCTCGACATCCTCAAGGCGGACAGCAGGATAAAACCGGAGCGATGCATTATCGATCACGTTGAGGAGCACACGGTGCGCATGGTATTGGAAGAGGGATTCTGGGCTGGCATGACGCTTTATCCTGAAACCAAGTGCACCTCCAACCGGGCGATCGATATTTTGGAGGTTTACGGCACAGAGCGAATCTGGATGAACAGCGCCTGTGACTGGGGAATCAGCGTGCCGTTGGCCGTGCCCAACGCGATGCAGGAGATGAAGCGGCGAGGCAAGGATGCCTCGTACGTGGATCAGGTCGCATATCAGAATCCGATTGCCTTCATGAGCCAAAGCCCCCGTTTTTCCGTGCCGGAAGGCGTTTAAATTTCAGCCAAGCGCCATGAGACTGAGCCACGGTATTCATCTCGCATACTGCACCAATATTCACCGCGGCGGTGATTGGGCGGAGACGTTTCAATCGCTGAAAGAGCACACGCTTCGAGTTCGCGACCGGGTAAGCCCGGATAACCCGTATGCGATCGGGTTGCGCTTGGGTGACACCGCTTCGCGGCAGCTTGGCCAAGCGGATGAACTGGAGC
>Ga0066378_10000871_pt1 | contig 11911 bp, 8 predicted proteins | sample Knorr_S23_td_DCM_FD_70947 | JGI IMG/M metagenome (GOLD analysis project Ga0066378, IMG submission 70947) | Marine microbial communities from Southern Atlantic Ocean transect - Knorr_S23_td_DCM_ad_71m_LV_A | ecosystem: Environmental > Aquatic > Marine > Oceanic | place: Southern Atlantic ocean...
TGAACTAAAGGTATTCTGGTAGAACCTCCAACTAAAATAACCTCATCAATGTCTGATGGTTTCATATCTGCATCTTTTAAAGCATTTTTACATGGATCGATTGTTTTTTCAACCAAATGTGAAATTAAATTTTCAAACTTAGCTCTTGTCAATGTAATATTTAGGTGCTTTGGACCAGCAGAATCAGCAGTTATAAAAGGCAAATTTATTTCTGTTTGCATTGCTGTTGATAATTCACATTTTGCCTTTTCAGCTCCTTCTTTTAATCTTTGTAATGCCATTGCATCTTTCTTTAAGTCAATTGAATCTGATTTTTGAAACTCTTCAGCTAACCAATTAACTAACAAATCATCAAAATCATCTCCACCTAACTGAGTATCTCCATTAGTAGACTTCACTTCAAAAACACCATCTCCAATTTCTAAAATAGAGATATCAAAAGTTCCTCCACCTAAATCATAAATTGCAATTTTTTGATCTTTATTTTTCTTATCCAAGCCATAAGCTAGAGCTGCAGCAGTAGGCTCATTAATTATACGCTTTACATTTAGTCCTGCAATAGTTCCTGCATCTTTTGTAGCTTGTCTTTGTGAATCATTAAAATAAGCAGGTACTGTAATAACTGCATCAGTAACATTAGTACCAAGGTATTCTTCAGCATTAACTTTAATATTCTGTAAAACCATCGCGCTAATTTGTGCAGGAGCATATTCCTTACCATTAGCAAGGATAACAACTTCTTTATTTTTCCCTTCTTTAATATCAAAAGGTAAATTAGTAGAGTCTTTTTTGACTTCTTGGTATGTTCTACCTATAAATCTTTTTGCGGAAAAAATTGTATTTTTTGGATTAGTTACACCCTGTCTCTTAGCCGTTTGACCTACTAAGGTTTCTCCAGATTTTGTAAAACCAACAACTGAAGGAGTAGTTCTATTGCCTTCTTTATTAGTAATTACATTTGGTGAACCACCCTCTATTACAGCAAAACACGAATTTGTTGTACCTAAATCTATTCCAATAATTTTTCCCATTTTAAATTTCCTTTACTAATTAAAATTACACTTGTTTAGATTCAATTATTATGCCGGAATCAACAAGTAAGACATTTTGTCAGTAAAAAATATTTTAACTAATTTTAGTTTTTTTTATTTGCTTTTTTTTATTGGGTATTTGCTTGAAAAGTAAATCACCTTCATTTCCTGTAATACTAATACTTCCTCCACTATCAACAAACTCTCCGCTTAAAAATCTTAGTGAAATCTCACTTTCAACTTTATTTTGTATAACCCTTCTAATAGGCCTAGCTCCCCAATCTAAATATGATCCATCTTGTAAAAGTATTTTCTTGGCTGTTGGACTTAACCTCAGAGAAATATTTTTTGCTTTAAGATTATTCTTTAAATCCATCATTTCAAAATCAATTATTCTAAATAAATTATCTAAAGATAATTGATTAAAAACTATAAGATCATCTAATCTATTTAAAAATTCAGGCTTAAAATATTTCTTAACTTCCTTCATCACAATTGAATGATTGTCTTCTTTATTATCTTTTTTATCTATAAATCCTATATTAGAAGAGTTTATTCTAGAAGTACCAATATTTGAGGTCATAATAATTAAAGTATTTTTGAAGTCTATATTATGACCTAAACTATCTGTTAACTGACCTTCATCAAGTATTTGTAAAAGTAAATTAAATACGTCTGGATGCCCTTTTTCAATTTCATCAAATAAAATTATAGAATAAGGATTTCTTCTAACTTTTTCGGTTAAAACCCCTCCCTCTTCATATCCTACATATCCTGGAGGAGCACCAATAAGCCTGGAAACATTATATCTTTCCATATATTCAGACATATCAATTTTTATTAATGAGGCTTCATTTTCAAAAAGATATTTCGCTAATTGTTTTGCAAGTTCAGTTTTACCTACACCTGATGGTCCAAGAAATATAAAAGACCCAATCGGTCTATTGGGATTTTTAAAACCAGCTCTAGCTCTTTGAATTGATGATACAAGAATGTCTATCGCATGATCTTGACCAACAATTCTATTTTTTAAATCATCTCCCATGTGAAGAATTTTCTCTGATTCTTTTAATGTAATTTTGTATAATGGTATACCAGTCATCAGAGCAACAGTATCAGCTACGTCTTTATCATTGACAACTAAGTAATTTTCATTTATGCTAGTGAATTTCTGTTGTTCAAGCTCAAGTTTTTTTGCAATCTTTTTTTCCTTATCGCGAAGCTTAGCTGCTAATTCAAAAGTTTGATTTGTTATTGCTTCTTCTTTTTCTTTGGTAATTTTATCTATTCTTCTTTCTAAATTTAAAATTACCTTTGGAACAACTAAATCATTTAGCCTTTTCCTTGAACATACTTCATCCATAACATCTATTGCTTTGTCCGGTAAAAATCTATCATTTATGTATCTTTTACTTAACTCTACACAAGCTTTTATTGTTTCAGCTGTTATTTTAACATTATGATGTAATTCGTACTTTTCTTTTATTCCATCTAAAATATTAATTGTATCTTCAATCGAAGGTTCTTTAACAATTATTTTTTGAAATCTTCTTTCAAGAGCCCCATCTTTTTCTATATACTTTTTATACTCATTTAATGTAGTTGCACCAATTACTTGAATGTCACCTCTAGCTAGAGCGGGTTTAAATATATTAGCTGCATCTAAAGATCCCGTAGCTCCACCTGCACCAACAATTGTATGTAACTCGTCAATGAACAAAATAACCTTATCAGCTTTTTCAAGTTCAATCATAATTTTTTTCATTCTTTCTTCAAATTGTCCTCGATATTTGGTACCTGCTATTAAACCTGTCAAATCTAATGCTAAAACTTTGTAGTCCCACAAAATTCTAGGAACTTTTTTTTGCGATATCCTTAAAGCTAATCCTTCAACAATTGCAGTTTTACCAACTCCAGGCTCTCCAATGAGAACCGGATTATTTTTCTTTCTTCTAGATAAAATTTGAGTAACTCTTTCAATTTCATGCGTTCTACCTATTACTGGGTCAAGCAAATTAGTTTCAGCCATTTTGCTAATATTTCTTGAAAATGATTTAAATGATTCTAAATTCTTATTAGATTGACTAGAAATAGTTTTATTGTTAAAAGAAGAAGTTTTTTTCTTAGAATTATCAAAAATGAACGAAGAAATAATCTTGGAATCTATGGACAAACTATCTAATATATTTTTAGCCAATCCTCCATTTTCTTCTGAAATTGCCAAAAGTAGGTAATTTTGACTAGCAATATGATATCCATCTTTCGTAGCAAGTGAATATGATTTTTTTAAAATTCTTTCTAATCTTCTAGTTAATGGCAAATGTCCCAAGGAAACTGAGCTACCACTAGATTTAATTTCTTTTTCAATATTTAATTTCATTTCTTCAAAATTACAACCTAAAGTATTCAATAATTTGTGCGCATTTCCCTTAGTATCTTTTATTATAGCAAGCAATAAATGCTCTGAACCTACATATGCTGTTGATAATCTCACAGATTCTTCTTGTGATAATTTTAGTAATCTTTTAATTCCCTTAGTATAATTTTCATTCATTTATTTTTTAAATCTCCATTAAATAATTTATATTCTAAAGTTGAAACTTTTTTAAATCTTTTATCATGAGTAGCAATTAAAAAAGCCATTCTATAGTCTTTATTAAGTTTAACTATTAATTTCATTAATTGTTCACAATTTTTTTCATCTAAATTTGCAGTGGGCTCATCAGCAATTATTAGTTTTGGGTTTTTACAAATACATCTCAAAAGAGAAATCCTTTGATATTCACCACTAGATAATTGATTAGGATATCTTAATTTATATTTTTTCATATCTAAATAATTAAGAACTTCATTAACACGTAATTCTGCTTCTCCATACTTAAAACCATTAATAATTAAGGGCAAAATCATATTATCAGAAACGTTAAATTCCGGTAATAAATTATCTTTCTGTAATAAGATACTAATCATTTTTTTTCTAATACTAATTTTATTTGAATTATCTACCATTTCTCCATTGAAATTAACTGTACCTTTATCAGGATTAATAATACCGGAAACAATATTGAGTAACGTAGTTTTTCCAACTCCTGAATTTCCATAAACCGTAACTATATCGTTATCTCGTATTTTTAAATTTATTCCATTTAATACAGCTTTTTCTTCAAAATTATTCTTATATGATTTTTCTATATTTTCTAGCCTTAGTAACATTTTAAATTAATTTATATTTTAGCTTTACACGTTTAAAAGATATATATGTTGCAAATAAAGTTACAGAAATTATCATTAAAGCTGTGAGTATAAAGTGCTTATAAGAAACTATCATAGGGATTTTATCAAATGGAGATTCAACGAATAAGTAATTAATAAGACCATGCGTTTCATTTAACTGATTAATTAATATTAAAGAAGTAAAACTTAATATTGTAATGACAAATGATAGAATACAATTAAATAAACATTTAGCATAAAAAACTTTTTTTAATTCTAACCCTAATTTATTGAGTAAATTTATCTGCTTAATTTTTTCTATAAAAATGATAATTGTATTATTTAGTATCATTAATGAAGAAATTAGAATTGTTAAAAAACCAAGAAATATATATAATTTTTTTTCAAATTTAATGGCGTTAACTAAACTTTCATATTTTTTAGCATTAACTTTTAAAATTCCTAAACTTTTATCAATAACTAAATTTGAATCAGAATAAACTATATAATTATCTTGAACTAGAAAATCGTTATTTTCTTTAATGATAACATTATCATAATCATAATTGAGAAACTTAAAATCATATATGTTACTTACAATAAAATTTTTAGATTTATAGTTTCCACTAGCTATATTAATATTTAGTATATCAGATAATTTAACTTCATCTCCTATTGAAATATTATAATAACTTGATAAAGATTCTCCAATGATAATGCTCGATTGATTATAAACAGCATTTTGAAACAACAAGCTTTCTCTAATTTTAGCTTCAGTAAATTTTTCTAAATGTTCATATGTTAAAACATTTATAAAAAATTCATAATTTTTTGTTTCTAATAATATTATTGATTTCTTACCGTAATTATTAAATTTTTCATAATCAAAATTATTTACAGATTTGCTTATTTCAAATGAGTACTTATAATTAAAGTCTGATATTTTTTCAAAGATTTCTTTTTCTATTCCTTCCATCACAGACAGTGTTAAAAAAATTATTAATGCTCCAAAGTAAATGCCAAAAAGCTGAGGGAAAAAAGATTTTCTAAATTTTCCATTATCAGTTCTAAAAAAAAACTTTAATATTAAAAAAAATTTAAAAATCATAATTTATTTTTTTATAAAATATAAAGTATAGAGATTGTAGTAGAATAATTAATGGAGCAATTATAAAATTAGTATAATCAAAATTTATTGGAATAATCGATGTAAAATATATATCAACTGGAATTTGAATAAAATTCATTTTGCTTTCAAAAATCAATATAGAAATAGAAAACAAAAGACCCAATACCACACCTATTAAATTTAATGTTAATAGTTTTAGTGAGTAAATCAATGAAATTTTACTATTACTTAATCCATGGCTATTCATAATTAAATGATTTTTTTTTCGACTCAACATTTCTATTTTAAAACAAAATGAATTATTTACAAGAGATACTAAAACTAATGACATTAATAATATGAAAATTGGCAAGTCAAATGAATCAAGCCATTTCAAAAAATCAAAGTATCTTTCCTTATATGTTACTATTTTATCTTTAAAAGTCTGATTTATATTCTTATAATCATTTTCACTAATAATAAATTCCAAATCATTAACATCATAAAAACTAATATCATTAATTTTTGATAAAACAAAATGTTTATCAAAAAAACTAACTCCAGTATCAAATACTCCATTTATCCATACTATATTGTATGGATTATTTTCTTTATTAATCAATAAAGCTGATGAAGTTGATTTTAAACCATTTGGGAATAGTTGATCATTTAATTCTTTTCCAATAAATACACCATTATTACTAACTGAATCATTGTAGATAGTTAAATTATTGATTTTATCTAATATCTTTTCAGTTGCATAAAAATTTATTAGCTCTGAATCATATTTACTTTTTATAATAAATTGAGATGAATAAAAGGATTCAAATTCCTGATAATCAGAGTTTTGTATTTCTTCTAACTCTTGACTTGAGAGACTATTTAAACTTAATCTTGCAAAGCCATCAAATTTTATAATCTTTGAGGTTATATTATTTTTAAAGCCACTAGTAATCGATAAGGTGATAGATGTAACAAAAACGCAGAGAAAAGTCGAAGTTAATACAGAAAAGTTAAGTAATGATTCAAGAGAAAATAAATCTTTTTTAATCAATCGATATATAATGAAACAATACGTCTTCAAAATAAACTAAGACCTCATTGCTGGAAATAAAATCACATCTTTAATACTTGTATTACCAGTTAAAAGCATAACTAATCTATCAATACCTACTCCCACACCTCCAGTCGGAGGCATGCCTATTTCCATAGCCTCAACAAAAGAATAATCAATTATTTGAGCTTCTTTATCTCCTTTAGCTCTTAACTCTAATTGAGCTTCCAATCTTTTCAACTGATCAACTGGATCATTCAATTCCGTAAATGAATTAGCAATTTCCATTCCTCCAATAAATAATTCGAATCTTTCAACTAAATTATTATTTTCCCTATGAGTTTTTGCTAAAGGTGAAATTTCTTTCGGAAAATTAATAATAAATGTCGGATTAATTAAATTTGGTTCTACGTAATGACTAAAAACTTTATCAATTAGATTACCATAATTTGCATTTTTATCAATTTTTACATTGGAATCTTTAAGAAATTTATATAAATCACTACAACTCATTTTAGATACATCTGTTTTTGAAAACTTATATATAGATTCAAAAAAATCTAAAACATCAAATTTATTTTCCAACGAGATTTCAATTTGATTAAAGTTTATTGTATATGATTTTTTTATAGAATAAAAAACTTTCTTTACCATTTCCTCTGTTAGAGTAAGCATATCATAAACATCTGCATATGCGCAATAAAATTCCAACATTGTAAATTCAGGATTATGATTTTTATCCATACCTTCATTTCTAAAGTTTTTTGATATCTCAAAAACTTTATTTATACCTCCAATAATTAATTTCTTTAAATATAATTCTAGAGATATTCTTAAATATAATTTTTCATCGAGCGTGTTATGAAAAGTTGTGAAAGGTCTGGCATTAGCTCCCCCGTAAATAGGCTGAAGTACTGGCGTTTCTACTTCTAAATATTCTTTTTCATCTAAGAACTTTCTTATTTTATTAATCAAAATTGATCTAGATTTAAAATCGTTAACAATATTTGAGTTGACAATAAAATCTAAATGACGATTTCTGTATCTTAAATCTTTATCCTCAAAAGTAAAATATGATTCACCTTCTTTTTCTTTAATATTTGGGAGTGGTCTTATACTTTTTGCAAGCATTGTAATCTTTATACACTGCAAAGTTAATTCTCCTGTCTTAGTAAAAAACAATGAGCCTTTTAATCCTACTATATCACCAATATCCATATTCCTAACTATAATGTCATACAAACCATCTTCTAACATTTTAGTATTTAAATAAATTTGTATTTTATATCCTTCATCTTTTATATGACAAAATGATGCCTTACCCATTTTTCTCATTGCAACAACTCTACCTGCAGTTTGATATTCATCATTGAATGGTTCTTTCACTTTAAGTAAATCAGAAATCTTATCAGATTTTTTAAAATTATGAGGATAAGGTTCAATACCCGATTCTCTAATTTTTTTTATTTTTTCTAATCTATGATTAATTATCTGCTTTAAATTTTGTCCTATTACATTTTCATTATTTGACATCGTTTTTCTCCATATTAAACAATAAATATTCTTTTATAAATTCATCAATGTTTCCATCTAATATTTTTTGAATGTTAGTAACTTCGTGGTTAGTCCTATGATCTTTTATTAAATTATATGGATGAAAAACATAAGATCTAATTTGACTACCCCAAGCTATATCTTTTTTGTCTGAATTTAATTCATTTTTTTTATTCATCATCTCATCTAATTTAAGTTGATAAAGGCGAGATTTCAGAATCTTTATTGCAGTATTTTTATTTTTCAACTGACTTCTTTGATTTTGACATTGAACTGTTATTCCAGTTTTTAAATGAGTAATTCTCACTGCAGAGTCAGTTTTATTAACATGCTGCCCCCCAGCACCACTTGCCCTGTAAGTATCAATTTTTATCTCACTATCGTTTAAATTAATTTCAATATCATCATCTATTAAAGGATCAATATAAACAGCAGCAAAAGATGTATGCCTTTTACCGTTACTATCGAATGGTGAAATTCTTACAAGTCTGTGAATACCTCTTTCTGACTGTAGCTTTCCAAAAACATAATCACCTTTAATTTCAATACTAACATCTTTAATTCCTGTTTCATCTCCCTCAGTATAACTAAGAAGATTATAATTTAATTTATGAAGCTCAGCCCATTTTATATACATTCTGTATAGCATAAAAGCCCAATCTTGTGAGTCTTTACCACCTGCACCAGGATGAATTGTTAGGATAGCACTTTTATCATCATCTTTTTTATTTAATAAAGTTTGAATTTCTAAATTATCAACTAATTCAATAAATTTTTTTAACTCAACTATAGAATCTGGAGAAACATTATTAGATTCGATATTGTCACTTAAAAACAAATCAAGTAAATCATATTGATTGGAAAGAGCATTGTAAAAATGAAGTGTATCTTTATTTTTTTTTATTTTTTTTAGAACTATATTTGCCTTCTTATTATCATTCCAAAAATCATCAGCAAACGTTTTATTTTCTAATTCTAAAACTTTTTTATTTAATAATTCAACGTCAAAGATAACCTCGAATTTTCTGATATTTAGAGTTTATCTGCTTACAGGTATCTTTATATAATTGCAAATCCATAATTAAAATTTAAGAAATATTATTCAAAGAGTTATAAGTTTCTTCAACATCATGAGTTCTGATAATATTAGCACCGTTTCTAATAGATAATAATTGGGCCTCTAAACTAGCAGATTTTACATCTCTAGGACCATTCGAACCTTTTTGTAAAAATGATTTTCTAGATAAACCTATTAAAATGGGATACCCAAAAGACTTAAACTTTTTAATATTATCAATAATTGTGTAATTATCTTCAATAGATTTTCCAAAACCGATTCCTGGATCTAAAATAATATTTTTATCATCTAAATTAAATTCATTTTTCATTACATCGATTTTTTTTTCAAAAAAATATTTAATATCATCTATAATATTATGATATTTAGGCTTAATCTGCATTGTTTGAGGTGTACCTTGCATGTGCATAACAATAATTGGAACATTAAAAATTGAGGCTATTTCAAAATTAGAATTATTATGACCTCCACCAGAGATATCATTTATAATATCAAAACCATTATTAAGAGCAAATTTTATAACTTCTGGCTTGTAGGAATCTATTGAAAGTAGCTTTTCAGTTTTTAAGTTTAATTCCGTAAAAAGAGACAGTCTAGATATTTCTTCATCTACTGTTATAGGTTTTGAAAACGGACGACTAGATTCAGCGCCAATATCTATAATATCTGAATTTTTATATGAAAGAAATTTTTCTTTTATATAATTAGAATCAATATTAGGATTGCCATCGTAAAAAGAGTCAGGGGTAATATTTAATATACCCATAACTAATACTTTTTCATTTTTAGTAAAATACAATTATTTTTCAGTATTTCTTTTTCTTCTAGATGACTTTTCTAATTCAGGTTCTTGAATATTATTTTTGACAGATTTTTTTTCTTTTTCTCCATTGATAATATTTCTCATTTCATCACCTGAAATCGTTTCTCTTTCTAAAAGCTCTTTTGTTATATCGTCAAGCTGATGCTTATACTTAGCTAAAATTCTATCCGCATTTTTCTCAGCATTTTTAACGAAAGAGCTAATTTCTTTATCAATAATTATAGATTTTTCTTCACTATAATTTTTTTGTTGAGAATAATCTCTTCCTAAAAAGACTTCTTCATCTTTTTTACCGAACTTTAAAGGACCAATTTTATCACTCATTCCCCAATCACATACCATTTTTCTAGCAATATTAGTTGCAACCTCTATATCATTACCTGCACCTGTTGATGTATCGTTATAAATAAGCTTTTCAGCACACCTACCTGCCATTAAAATATCTAATTTACCTAACATGTATGATTTAGGATAATTGAATCTTTCTACCTCAGGAATTTGAGCTGTTATACCAAGAGCCTGCCCCCTAGGAATAATTGTTATTTTATGAACAGGATCTGCTCCTTTTGTATGATGCGCAACTAAAGCATGTCCTGCTTCATGATATGCAATAATCTCTTTATCTTTAGGTGTTAAAACCATACTTTTTCTTTCATTACCCATCATAACTTTATCTTTAGCATTTTCGAAATCTACCATTGAGATTGTTTTCTTATTATTTCTAGCAGCTAATAAAGCGGCTTCATTAACAAGATTTTCTAAATCAGCACCAGCTAAACCTGGAGTAGATTTCGCTATAATGTTTAATTTTACATCTTTTGATAAACGTACATTTCTTGTATGTATTTTTAATATCGCTTCACGACCATTCAAGTCAGGTACATCTACAACTATCTGCCTATCAAATCTTCCTGGTCTTAGTAGAGCTTTATCTAATACATCAGCTCTATTAGTTGCTGCAAGTAATATCACATTTGATTTTGTATCAAAACCATCCATTTCAACTAGAATTTGATTTAATGTTTGTTCTCTTTCATCGTGACCGCCTCCTAACCCAGCACCTCTATGTCTTCCAACTGCATCTATTTCATCAATAAAAATTATACTTGGTGCATTTTTCTTTGCCTGATCAAACAGATCTCGAACTCTACTGGCTCCAACACCAACAAACATTTCAACAAATTCAGCTCCACTAATAGTAAAAAATGGGACCTTAGCTTCTCCTGAAACTGCTTTAGCAAGTAAAGTTTTGCCTGTTCCTGGAGGACCCAAAAGCAGAGCACCTCTAGGTATTTTTGCTCCAATATTCAAATATTTTTTGGGATTTTTTAAAAATCCTACAATTTCTTGTAACTCAACTTTTGCTTCTTCACAACCTGCTACATCTGAAAAAAGAACTTTAGGCTTATCTGCTGATATTATCTTAGCTTTACTTTTAGCAAAAGAAAATATTCCTCCTTGTCCACCACCTTGCATTCTTCTCATAATTAAGAACCAAAAAATTATAATTAAAAGCCAGGGTGAAAATTGAAAAAAGTAATCCATGACACCTGGAGTCATTTGTTGAATTTTAATTACTACATCATCACTCAATGTTTCATTCCATTCATCTATCTTATCAATTGTAATATTAGGCAGTATAACTTTGAAACTATTGATAGGATTTTCATCATCAATAAAACAACCTAATTCACATGTAGCAACTAATTCATTACCCGTTATAGTTGCACTGCTTATATTTTTATTCAAAGATTGATCACCAATAAGTGCTAGAAAAGTAGAATATGGTATTTCTCTAGTTTTTTTACTTACATCAACATAATTAAGGACGGTTAAAGAAACTATAATTATTAAAGTCCAAAGTATGAAATTACTTATTATATTTTTTGTTATTTTATTTTTATTATCTTTTTTTGACATTATTTACCTTTATATATATATCTTTTAAATATCTGAACGATTCATCTAAATCTAAACCAAAACCAATTACAAATTTATCACTAATTTTAAATCCATACCAATCGCATAATTCTATATTATTACTCTTTAC
>Ga0066378_10000872_pt1 | contig 11904 bp, 10 predicted proteins | sample Knorr_S23_td_DCM_FD_70947 | JGI IMG/M metagenome (GOLD analysis project Ga0066378, IMG submission 70947) | Marine microbial communities from Southern Atlantic Ocean transect - Knorr_S23_td_DCM_ad_71m_LV_A | ecosystem: Environmental > Aquatic > Marine > Oceanic | place: Southern Atlantic ocean...
ATAATAAAATAATACAGAATTATTTTTGCTTGGATACTATCTTAACTATGCTGAGACCTATAGAAACAGCGGGACCTATGAAAAATGCAAAGACTATGGTTCCAATGCCAACCGTACCACCGAGCAACCAGCCCAAAATAACAACAAAAACTTCTATAGATGCCCTGACTAATGCAATAGGCTTCCCTGTGATTCTCTGAAGACCTGTCATCAATCCATCCCTCGGTCCGGGCCCTAGATTGCCTGTTAGATATACACCGCTTCCAATGCCGCATATGAATATCCCGATCAATAATTGAAACAGCTGAAGCCACAAGAGATTTTCTCCGGGCTTTGGGAGCCAGGGTAGAGCTATGTCAATCATAGAGGCTACCACAATCGTGTTTATAATTGTCCCAAATCCTGGCATTTGACGAAGCGGTATCCAAAGCAATAAGACTGAAACGCTTACAATGAATGTCGCAAATCCAATGCTTACGTCAAATATTAAACCAAGGCCCTCTGCTAGGATTGTCCATGGATCTAACCCTGCCCCCGCGGCTATGATTACTGCTACACCAAATCCAAATATGATATTCCCGACAAATACCATAAATAGAGTTTCAATACGTGGCTTAATATTTAGAGGATATTCCGAGCTCCATCTTGTTGTTGGTACCTCTCTGATAGTAAAAAATTTCATGAGTGACATGTGAGTTACCTGATTTGCTCTAATTTTTATTTAAATTTAACTGCTATTTTGTGTTACAGCAGAGATTTGAGTCTAAGCGCCAATAGAGGATCCCTGCTCTTTACCTGTTTTAGCAGGTTCTCTATTTGTTGGATAGTTAAATTTTGTGGCGCCGCAGGCGTATTTTTTCTCGTAGCGTTTCTTATTGTTGCCCCAAGTTCTTCCAATTTTTTATTTGGCTTGAGATTAAAATCGTTTTCTTTCAAAAAAAACCAACTTGGGTATTTATTCATTACAGAGTCACCCACAATCTTACCTGTAATATTTAATTCAACGCCAAGTTTTGATACCATATCATTAACAGCCCATTTAACCAGCGGCCAGTTCTCACTGTAATCGTCACCCGCAAATAAGCCGCCTATTTTAAGTTTTTTATACCACTCACAAAATGTTTTTCCACCCTCTTCACCTGTGTGTGCATATCCATCAAAATATATGAAATGAAAGAAATTATCGTCAAATAAATTGATAGCCTCATCAAATGACATTCGCAGCAGGACATAATTTTTTTCAAGCCCAATCAGCTTCAGAGCAGATATGTATTCTTGAACATCATGGTGGTCTTCGTATAGGTCTACACCATAAAATTTTTTGAATTTACCAGATTTAAGCATCTTATCTGAATAATGACCGCCAGCAACGCCCAACTCAATACCAATAAGATTATCTTTTTTAAGAAAATTAATGAGATCATGTCGAAAAAAATTATCATGCTCAATTATTTTAACTTTTGGTGTATTCTTGAGCGCTATTTTTTTTATATCTTCAGATTTCATGGCTTTATCTCAATTCCGACATTATACATATTTTATTGTAATCTCAAAATTATATGCAATGATTAATGTCTATTTAATCAACATGTCTGTAATTACCCCGGCTTATTTAGGTCGGTGATGAAAATGCCCTGAGACTGGTAGCTCTGCAGGTAATCTAATGTGATCCCGACTTATTTCTGAGATATTATTAATTCCCATGACTGCCATAGTTCGCCGAATCTCCTCTTCTAAAATCTCTAAAGCTCGGGTAGCACCAGCTTCGCCCGCAGCTGCCAAACCATATAAAGTTGAACGACCAACTGCAATAACATCAGCGCCCAGCGCAAGTCCCTTTATTACATCACTACCGCGCCTAACTCCAGTATCAGCGATAATAATTGCCTTGCCGCCGATTGCATTCGAAATAGCCGGGAGTGCATCCCAAGCTGTGATTGCTGAGTCGTTCACATTACCAGCATGATTTGAAACAAAAATTCCATCTACCCCACATGTGACCGCATTAGCTGCATCCTCGGGGTGAAGAACGCATTTGATTAGGAGCTTTTTAGGCCAAAAATCCCTTAACCTTTTAAGAAATTCCCAGTCTAAAGCCTCATTCCGATTTAGAAATCCACCTGTCGAGGCAGATACGTAGCTTTTTGCATTAGCCATTTGCTCATCAGGTATATGGATATTTGAAAATGCAGGTAACCGACCCTCTGCGATATAATATCTGGCTAGTGTACCAAAAAGCCATCTTGGATGACGTATGACATCTAAAGCAGTACGAACATTAATAGTCGGTGGGAATTTTAGACCATTTCGCATGTCAATCTCACGATTATTATAAACCGGCGAGTCCACTGTTAAGACAAGAGCCTCATATCCCGCATCCAGCGCACGCTTCGCTGTCACTAAAGATGCTTCAATATCTTGCCATACATACAGCTGATACCACTGAGTACCTCCGCCATTTCGATAAATATCTTCAAGAGGCGTGTTGGAAGTGCTCGCGACCGTAAAAGGAATATTTACTTTTGCTGCCGCTCGTGCCAATTCAGTTTCCCCACGATACCAGACAAAGCCCGCAGGACCTGTCGGACCTATAATTAGTGGTAGTGCGTGCTCTTTTCCAAATAACTTAATACATGGATGTCTTTTGGAGACGTCCCTTAACATACGGGGCATAAGTTTAATATTATCGAGCGCTGTTCTGTTTGCGCGTAGATTAACCTGATCCTCACTGCCTTTGTCACAAAAATCAAAAAGCGCTTTGGTCAGTCGCTTACGTGCCAATTCGCGAAGATCGGCAATATTTAATGCGCTCTTTTTAAGATTTGCCAGTTTCTGTGCCACTAACTTATTCCCACTCGATAGTTCCCGGTGGTTTTGAGGTGATATCATATACCACGCGATTGATACCCTTTACAGAATTTATGATCTTATTCGATAAAAGGGAGAGGAAATCACTATCAAAATGATATATATCTGCTGTCATGCCATCAACTGACGTAACCGCTCTCAAGGCACATACATATTCATATGTTCTTGCATCGCCCATGACACCAACTGATCTTGTTGGAAGTAGCACCGCAAATGCTTGCCAAATCTCATCATAAAGCCCAGCTTTTTTTATTTCATCGATGTAAATTTCATCGGCATTCCTCAGGATTTCAAGCTTTTCTTCAGTTATTTCACCAGGGCATCTGATGGCAAGGCCAGGTCCTGGAAAAGGATGTCGTGCTATAAATGTATCTGGAAGACCGAGCTCTCTACCTAATATCCTTACTTCATCTTTAAATAATTGACGGAGTGGTTCTATTAATTTTAGATTCATTTTCTCTGGTAAGCCCCCAACATTGTGATGACTTTTTATCGTTACTGAGGGGCCGCCTGTAAAACTCACGCTCTCAATTACATCAGGATATAATGTTCCCTGCGCAAGAAATTCAACATTACCAATTTTTGAAGCCTCCTCATCAAAAACATCAATAAATACATTACCTATAGTCTTTCGTTTTTGCTCTGGATCGGCAACGCCCTCTAATTTTTTAAGGAATATTTCTTTGGCATCAACATGTATGAGTGGAATATTATAATTCTCTTTAAACATGGTTACTACTTGCTCTGACTCATTCTTTCTCATCAAACCATTATCTATATATATACAGGTAAGCTGATCGCCCAGAATTTTGTGTAAAAGCACTGCCACAACTGAAGAATCTACCCCTCCAGAGAGGCCGCATATCACCTTGCTGCTTTTAACTTTAGCCAATATATTTGATTTTTGAGTTTCAAAGAAGCTCGCCATTGTCCAATCAAAGCTGACGCCGCATATATCTAAAAAGTTTTTGATTAAATTTTTTCCATCTGGTGTGTGATACACCTCAGGATGAAACTGTAGACCATAGTACTTGCTAGCTTCATCAGCGATAGCTGCATAAGGAGCACTATCCGTTCTTGCGATTACGCTAAATTTTTTTGGCAAAACAGACACCGAGTCACCGTGACTCATCCATACTTTATACTCATCCCCACTATTCCAAACTTTATCAAATAATGGAGAATCTGAAACAACTTTTACTATTGAGTTGCCGTATTCTCTCTTACCTGAATTTATAACCTTTCCACCCAACTGATTTACAATTGTTTGCTGACCATAACAAATACCGAGAATAGGCTTTTTCAGATCAAACAACCATTCGGGCGCAGATGGAGCATCATCTTGTATTACACTGTGGGGGCCTCCAGAAAATATTACACCAGATAGATCATCACCGACCTGCTCCTTGTTTATATTGTTATATGGAAGAATTTCAGAATACACTCCAAATTCTCTCACCCGTCTTGCAATAAGCTGCGTGAACTGGCTTCCAAAATCGACTATGATAATTTTTTCTCTTTCTTTACTCATGATCTTGTAGTTATATCATTCCAATCTTTCGAGGATTGCAACAAAAAAACCATCCGTGTTATTGGTCATTGGGGACAATAAGAGTGTCTCCGTATCCTTATTCTTTGCATTAATGGGCATATTTTTTATGCCAAAAGGCCATTGTTTTTGATAGTTTACTAGCCGAAAACCTTTTTCATTTTGAAGGAAATTTCTAATTTGTTGATCATTCTCACTGTCAAAAAGTGAACAAGTAACATAAATCAGTTTACCGCCAATTTTCACAGCATGTTTTGCTTCACTGAGAATTAATTTTTGATCTTGCAAATTATTATCCAGTTTCTCCTGATTAAATTTCCACTTCAGATCCGGTTTACGTCGCCATGTACCCGAACCAGAACATGGTGCATCCAAAAATACAATGTCAAAAAACTGTGCTAACTTATTTTTTGAGTCTTGGTAATTTATAATTTGATAATTCTTTACGCCTAATCTCTTCATCCTTGATGGAACATTTATGAGCCGTGATTGATCAATATCATTCAAATAAAGTTGTCCAGAATTTTTCATCAGCATGCTCAAAATTGCAGCTTTACCACCATGACCAGCGCAATAGTCCAATACCTGCATTCCAGGCCCAGCACCAGATAATATCGCTGATATTTGTGACCCTTCGTTTTGTATTTCAATATGCCCCTTTGCATATGATAGTGTTTTTTCAAGGTTCGGAAATTTATATTCTAAACCTCCTGATTTGACCCTCATGCCGAATGGGCTACAGACTGTCCGTATTGGATGAAACTTTTTGAGAGCAAGTTCAACTTTATCCAAATTTGATTTTAATGCGTTAACCCTTATATCAAGATCAGGCATACCAGACATAAACGATAATTGTGCATCTAAGGTATCACCAAATGTTCTTTGATATTCATCTATAGTGGATTCGGGCACATCATTTTTTACAAAAATATTAGCATTTGATAATCTATTCTTGGCAGAACTTAACAACTCAAATTCATTTTCAGATAATGACTTAGGAGCATATTTTTCATTATTAAATAATTTACTTAAAGTACTGATTTTAAATTGAAATTCACGAATCAAGCTTCCAATAATTATTGCCCGTGAATCCTCACTATCCATGACATAGCTTGATGATATTTTTTGTCTCAATGCTGCGTTCAATATATTAATTATGGTGGCGCGATCCCTGACACCGGCATAACGGTTATTTGATGCCCAGTCCTTCATGGCAATGGGTAACGGTTTGTGTCTCAAAAGTATTTGATCAAGGATTTCTATCGATGATTGTATTTGCGAGGCAAGCTTCAACGGACTGATGGATAGTTTGGTGACTCACGTGTTATGACGACATCATGCACATGACTTTCTTTAAGCCCTGCGCTCGATATTCTTTGGAAAACTGCATTTTTTCTAAACTCTGACAAATTTTTTGCGCCAGTATAGCCCATTGACGCCCTCAATCCACCTATGAGCTGGTGTATCACACCAGATAACGGGCCTTTGTAGGGTACCTGCCCCTCTATACCTTCGGGAACTAACTTGTATGTATCCCGTACTTCCTCTTGAAAGTATCTATCTGCTGAGCCTCTTGCCATCGCGCCGAGTGATCCCATACCACGATAATACTTGTAGCTCCTGCCTTGATATAGAAAGATCTCACCAGGGCTTTCATCAGTGCCCGCAAATAAAGATCCGATCATAGCTGCATTTGCTCCTCCTGCAAGTGCTTTTGCAAGATCGCCTGAATATTTTATCCCCCCGTCTGCAATTAGAGGAATATTGGCTTTGGTCAAATAATCTGCTGTTTCTAATATAGCTGAAAACTGCGGAACACCAATTCCAGCAACAACTCGAGTTGTACAAATTGAGCCAGGGCCAATGCCAACCTTGACAGCATCTGCGCCTGCATCGACTAATGCCTGTGCAGCTTCTTTAGTCGCTATATTGCCTGCCATAACTTGAACATTATATTTCTTTTTGATTTCTTCCACTGCCTTAATTACTCTGGAAGAATGTCCATGCGCCGTATCAACAACAACAATATCTGCGCCAGCATCAACAAGCAGCTCAGTTCGTTCCATTCCCTTTTTTCCAACTGTTGTGGCGCCACCAACAATCAATCTACCAAGTGTGTCTTTGCTCGCATCAGGATAGAGTTTCGCTTTTTCGATGTCTTTTACAGTTATCAAACCAATACATTTATAATCTTTATCAACAACAATAAGCTTTTCAATTCTATACTTATGTAATAAGCCCTTTGCCTCTTCAGTTGTCGCGTTCTCATTGACGGTTATAATTTTATCCTTTGTCATTAAATCTGCGACTGCAACATCAAAGTCGGTTACAAACCTCACGTCACGGTTAGTAATAATACCAACAAGTTTGTTATTTTTTGCAACAACTGGAATACCAGATATTGAGTGATTGTGCATCAAGTTGATAGCTTCTTTCAGTTTTGCGTCTTGATTTATGGTAACGGGATTTACAACCATCCCAGACTCAAATTTCTTGACCTGAGCAATTTGATTTGCCTGCTCTTTCGGCTCTAAATTTCTATGAATAACACCCATGCCCCCTACTTGAGCCATGGCGATAGCCAGATTAGCTTCTGTGACCGTATCCATTGCACTTGAGATTATTGGGATATTTAATTTTATTGCTGATGTTATGTTTGTAGTTAGCTCAGTTTGGTTTGGAAGCACACTTGATGCGCAGGGCTTTATTAAAACATCATCAAAAGTTAGGGCTTCCACTATCATTAATTAACTACTATAACCAAAATTTATCATTATCATCCATTTTGTATGATTAAAAGCTAAAAATCAAATACTTCTCATTTTCTATAATTTATTCCGATGACATACAACTCAGAAGAATTAGATCTACTTGATTGAGGTTTGATATGCTTCACGAGTTGGAAATCTCTCTTCATTCTGTTTAATATTTGGTTTTCAGTGCCTCCACGAAATACTTTTCCAATAAAAGTGCCACCCTCTGAAAGTAAATTATCAACAATATCTAATGCGCTTTCAAGTAAGGCAACGATCCTGAGGTGATCCGTTGCCTTATGCCCTGTTGTTGATGGGGCCATATCAGATAGTATGACATCAGCACTGGGTTTTATCATCTCTTCCTTGATGAGATTAATTGCATTCTCTTCAAAAATATCCAATTTCATTGCCTTTACACCAGAAAGTGCATCAATTGGAAGAATGTCAATCGCTAGAACCTGTCCAGAGTTAGATTGACTATTTACAATATTTGCCACGACCTGACTCCATCCCCCGGGCGCTGCGCCAAGGTCTAAAATACATTGACCAGGTTTAAAAATTTTAAATTTATCATCAATTTCAAGTATCTTAAATGCCGCCCTTGATCGATATCCAAGCCTATTGGCCTCCCTGACATAAGGATCATTTAACTGCCGCTCTAACCATCGTGTCGATGATAATTTACGGCCTTTTGCGGACTTAACTCTGACCTTTAAATTTGCATCTCTTGTCATTGAATTTCTGTCTTATTTATTTAAGGGAAGTCGTGAATTTATTTCAATCCCAAAACCTGAAAGACCAACAAAATGTGACGTTGTTGAGGATAAAAGCTCAATTGAGGAAATATTGAGATCTCTCAAAATTTGCGCACCTAGGCCAATATCACGCCATTGCTCTTCTCTTTTATTTTCACTCAACGACTTATTACTCGCGGCTTGCACACCTATTGCGCCTTCCCGAAGATATAGTATAACGCCTTTATCTTTTTTCTTCAGATGGCTCATAGATGCACTAATAAGATTATTTTCCTGAAATACGTCCTTAATAATATTCTCCCGGTGTATTCTGGTAGGTATATTTTCACCAGATGTAATATCACCATAAACTAATGCAATATGTTCGACATCATCAAATATTGTGTTGTAAGTAATAACCTTAGCTTTACCAATACTCGTACTGATATCTTTTTCTGTAACTTTCTTTACAAGCTGCTCACGTTTCTCTCTGTACTGAATTATATCAGCAACAGATATTATTCTAAGGTTATTTTCCTTGGCAAATTTAAATACTTCGTCACCTCTTTTCACGCTACCATCATCATTCATGAGCTCAGATAATAAGCCGACAGGCTCAAGCCCAGCTAGGCTTGCCAAATCGCTGGCAGCTTCTGTGTGACCAGATCTCATCAGCACACCACCTTCTTTTGCAATTAACGGAAAAACATGCCCGGGCCTTACAAAATCGCTGGGCTTTGTGTTATTGTCAGCCATTGCGCGAATTGTATTCGCCCTCTCTAAAGCTGATATCCCTGTTGTCAAACCTTCTTTGAGGTCAATAGATATTGTAAACGCCGTACCCAGTGGCGCATCGTTATCTGAAACCATCGGATCAAGGTGTAATCTTCTCGCGTATTCTTGAGGGACAGATACGCACAAAATACCACTCGTATGCCGGATTATGAAACCTGTTTTCTCAGGTGTAGCTCTAGAGGCGGCAATTATTAAATCGCCCTCATTTTCTCTGTCGTCGTCATCAACGACTACGATCATCTCTCCGTTTGCAATTGCTTCAATTGCTTTTTCTATCTTATCGAATTTCATAGTACTCAACTACCTTTGGCTTTGGTTTATAAAGCTTTTTGCAAAGTTTTCATATAGGTTTCTTAATTTTAAAGTTAATGCTCCCGGCTCCCCATTACCAATTATTTTTTTATCAATTGAAATTACAGGCATAACAAATACGGACGCACTCGTATAGAAGGCTTCTGACGCCTCATAAGCCTCTTCAATTGTGAAAGGTCTCTCTTCAAAAACCAAATCCTCCTGTTCAATTAATTTTAAAACCGCTTGTCTGGTTATTCCAGATAGAATAGTTTCATTATTTTTTCTACTAATCAATTTGTCATCTTTTATTATGAATGCATTACTAGATCCGCCTTCAGTCACAAAACCATCCTCATGCATCCATACTTCATCACAACCAGCCTGATGGGCAATCTCCTTTGCCAAAACTTGGGCAAGAAGAGCAATGGATTTAATATCTCTTCTTTTCCATCTTAAGTCAGGATAAGTGAGTACTTTTGCCTTTAACTTATCTGTTTCCAAATTCATGATTTTCTTATGCTGAGTAAACATTACTAAGCTTGGTTGCTGATCTTTTGGAAACTCAAAATCACGAGACTCAGATACCCCTCTTGTAACATGCAAATAAAGCGTGCCTTCTTTAATTTTATTAAGGTGAATTAATTCTCTTTGAAGCCCCGCTAGTTCACTAAAATTCATCGGTAGCTCAAGTTTGATTTCCTGCAGTGATCTTTTTAGTCTTTCGAGATGAGCATCATTATCAATTAATATGCCCTCAAATACTCCAGCGACTTCATATACACCATCGCCGAACAACAGGCCTCTATCTTTAATTGATACTGTTGCATCGTTCATTTCAACAAAAGAACCGTTTACATACGCTATATCTGCCATACTAATTTCAATCAAAATTGTTCATAAATATTATAAAAAAGTTATAATATAAGTTATATTAAAATATATTGTATATATTTAACACTATGATAAGTAAAATTAAACTCTAATTCAAAAAGGTATCACAAATTGGCAAATAAATACTCGCTGACGGTCAATGGACAAAAACACGAAATTGAGTCTGATCCTGACACTCCCCTGTTATACATACTCAGAAATGACTTAAAATTAAAAGGAACAAAATTTGGTTGCGGCGGTGGTGTTTGCGGTGCATGTACTGTGATAATGGACGGTCTTGCAATTTTCTCATGTGATACTCCAATCTGGTCAATTGATGATAAGAAAATCGAGACTATTGAAGGGATATCACAAGATGGTATTCACCCATTGCAAGAGCTGCTTATAGATGAGCAAGCAGGCCAGTGCGGTTACTGCCTAAGCGGAATTATTATGAAAGTGAAGGCGATAACTGACGATGATCCTACTAAAAGCGTCGATGATATTGCAAATGAACTTGATAGAAATCTGTGTCGATGCGGATCCCAGCTCAGAATTTTGAATGCTGTTAAAAAATATCTAGATGGGAAGTCGTCAAGATGAATATGTTTCCCGGATCATTTGACTCAGCGCCTAATATTGCTAATTGGTTTACGATAAATAAGGACGGTACCGTAAGAATGGTATCGGGGAAAGTTGAAATTGGGCAGGGTATCAATACTGCGTTTGTTCAAATTGCAGCAGAGGAATTAGACATAGATCCGGATAGAATAGAGATTTCAGCGGGCAATACCAAAGACGGGCTGGATGGGGGCTGTACTGCAGGTTCACAATCTATGCAAACAGAAGGTATTTCTGTCAGAAAAGCTGCATCTGCAGCGAGAATGCTAATGCTTAGCAAGGCGTCGGAGTTATTGCAATCTGATGTGCGGCAATTGAATGTTATTGATGGTGAAATTTACCTAAACGACAACTCTACAAACTTATCCTACTGGTCGATTGCTAAAGATATTGATTTTAACCAACCAGTTGAAATCTACATGCAACCAAAGTTACCTAGCCAGAGAAAGCTTGCTGGGAAAAGCATTAAGAGAATCGATTTAAAAAATAAAATTTTAGGTACTCATGAGTTTGTTCATGATATTGAACTTGATGGTATGCTACATGCCCGCGTAGTCAGACCACCCTCTGTGTCATCTCGGATCATTAAAATCGATGTTGATAAAATAAATACATTAAAAAATCTCAAAAAACTGGTTGTAAACGGTTCATTTATAGCCGTAATAGCAGAAAGAGAAGAAGATGCAGTAAAACTTGTACAGCAAGTGAATAAATACTGCAAATGGTCAACGCCAGATAAAATTATTGAAGACCCACTTCAATTCATTCGGGATACAAAAAGCCCAATAATAAATAGTCTTGATAAAGGAAAAATTGATGTATTGAGATCGGATGGTATTTCAACTGAAGTCTCTAGGAAATTTCTATGCCATGCTTCAATTGGTCCTTGCTGTGCTGTCGCGCAATGGAAAGGTAATACTCTTGAAGTGTATACGCACAGTCAGGCCGTTTTTGCAATGAAGAGAACTTTGGCATCAATTTTCAATATTGATGAGAGTGATGTTGATGTAATGCACAAACACGGCTCAGGATGCTATGGTCATAATGGAGCAGACGATGTTGTTTTAGATGCTGTTCTTGTAGCAAAGGAGCTTAACGGTACTCCAGTTAGACTAGTTTGGAGTCGAGAAGATGAACTATCATGGTCTCCTCTTGCACCTGGTATGGTAACTAAAATCGATGCGAATCTGGCAGATAATTTAATGATCGAGTCATTTGATATATCAATTAAAAGTCCACCGCATGTAAAGAGACCATCAGGTGAAAATGGAGAGTACCTTCTTGCAGCTGAGCATATGTCAAACCCATTAAATCCTCCAAACCCGGTTGATACCCCACTTGATAAAGGTGGTGCAGCTGACAGAAACTCAATGCCACTTTATGACATCCCAAACATCAGAATACAAAAGCAAATTGT
>Ga0066378_10000874_pt1 | contig 11897 bp, 13 predicted proteins | sample Knorr_S23_td_DCM_FD_70947 | JGI IMG/M metagenome (GOLD analysis project Ga0066378, IMG submission 70947) | Marine microbial communities from Southern Atlantic Ocean transect - Knorr_S23_td_DCM_ad_71m_LV_A | ecosystem: Environmental > Aquatic > Marine > Oceanic | place: Southern Atlantic ocean...
ATTAATTAGTTTATTTTGACGAGAAGCCGCAAAATATAAAATTTTGAGTGGTTTCAAAAGGAGTTGTATGATTTATATATTCATAATCATTAATTGATAGATCTCCATCACAAAATAATTTTTCAAGAGAGTCTTTATCATACTGTGAAATATTTAAACCACTACATTTTAATGGCCCTGATTTAGAGAAAGTACCAACAACAAAATTTTTGGAAAATTCATTAACTATTTTGACATATCTTTTGATTTCTGTCTTTTCAGTTAAAAAATGAAATACAGCTCGATCATGCCAAAAAGAGTATTGAATTTTTGGATTAAAATCATTTATATCACTAACAATCCAATTTACATTATCAGAATCTTTTCCTAATCTATCTTTAACCTTGTTGATAGCATTTTTAGAAATATCAAGTACAGATATATTTTTGTATCCGTTGTTAATCAGGTAGTCAACAAATTTACTCTCACCCCCACCAATATCAATGATGGGTGATGATTTATCAATATTAAATTTCTTAAGAAACTTGATTGATGTAACTGGAACTTCTTGTGTCCAAGACACTTCACTAGGACTCTTTTCTTTGTAGATTTTATCCCAATGAGATTTTGTTGACATATTTAAATTTACAAAAACTAGTTATAAAATATATGTAATTTGCGATACTTAAAGATATTTAAGTGAGCCAAAAAAAACTTCTTAGACAAATGGGACTTATGCTTGTTACAGCCACAGGTATATGTTCAATGATGGGTGCCTCGATAAATGTTATACCATTTATGATCCAAAAGAACGTTCCGGGAATTGGTCCATATGTAGTCCCAGCATTTTTATTTGCCGCAATACCTGCAATCTTTGCTGCATACTCATATGCAATTTTATCCTCTTCAATGCCCAGAGCAGGCGGAAGCTATCTATATGCAAGTAGAGGACTTAGCCCATATCTTGGATTTATAGCAAGTTTTTCCCAATGGTTTGGATTGTCAATAGTTATAGGAGTCATTGCATATATTATTGTACCATTCATAAGAGACGTCTTTTATAATTTAGGCTTAATAAGTATTTCAGATTTTCTGGAAGTAGGATATGTAAGATTATCAATATCATTGATTTTAATATGGGTATTTGTATATGTAAATATTATTGGCGGAAAGCTTTATAGAAATACGTTAATTCCAATGTTATTCATAATGTTTGCTCTCGGTAGTATAGTCATTGTTTCGGGAGTATTATTTAATCAAGATGATTTTATTGAAGCAGTATTTGAAATTGAAAAAAGGGAAATAACTTCAATTCAATTTAAAAAGTTTGATTGGAGGGTTTTTCTAACTGCATCTACTTTACTTTTCTCAAGTTTTATTGGTTTCGATGCAATTGCTCAAACTGGAAATGAAGCAAAAAATCCAACTAAAAATATTCCTAGAGCAATATTACTGGCAATATTTATAGTTTCAATTTATTATATACTTTTTACCATATCTGTATATAATATTGTGCCATGGAACTTTGTAGCTGATGAATCATTAATTAAGGATATTACTGCACCAGGACTTTTAAGTTATGTTTTACCACCATTTTGGGGAATATTAATAATTCTCGGAGCAACAATTGCACTAATAAATGACTTGCCTGCAATGATTTTATCTGTATCAAGATTAATGTTCGCTTGGTCTAAAGACAAAATTTTTCCCAAGAAAGTTTCAAGTATTCATGAAAAGTATAATACTCCACATATATCAATATTTGTTGTTGGGGTCGTAGCAAGTGTTGGTTCAATAGGTTCTCACTTCGCAGGTGATTTTTTTCTTGGTATTGATATAATGGTAACCTCAATGATGATAAATTTTTTACTAATGTGTATTACTGTAATTACAATCGCTAAGGTTAACCCAACACTATATAAAGAAATCACAATATTTAAAAATAGAACACTTCAAAAAATTATTGGATACTTCGGCTCAGTGGTAATAGTTATTTTTTTAGTAATTCATACATATAAAGATTTGACATCAGAAGTGGATGCTTGGTATTTCCATTCAACATTCATATATCTAATTGTTATGACTTTAGCATCATTATATTTTCTTATACGATGGATACAGATTAAAAGAAACAATAAGCATATTTTTAAATCTTTACCATCTGAGTAATGCAAGAAAGAATTAAAATATCAGATAAGCTTTCAGTTCCAAGAGTTTTGATAGGTCTATGGCAGATAGCTGATATGGAAAAAGATGGTAAAACATTAGATCCCAATATTACTTCAAAGTATATGAATTTATATGCTGAAAATGGATTTACTTCTTTTGATATGGCAGATCACTATGGGTCTAGTGAAATAATTGCAGGAGTTTTTAAAAATAATTACCAAAATAATTCTGATATAAATCTTTTCACTAAATGGGTGCCTGCCCCTGGAAAAATAGATAGAAAATTAACAAAGGCTGCTGTATTAAAATCTTTAAGTAGGATGAATCAACCTCAAATTGACCTTATGCAATTTCATGCTTGGCAATATTCTGACCCAAGCTGGATTGACGCTCTATTTTATCTTGATGAATTAAGACGTGAAGGACTAATTAAAAATATTGGGGTAACAAATTTTGATTCAGCACATTTAAGAATTGCATTATCTAGTGGAATTAAATTAGTTTCAAATCAAATATGTTATTCATTACTTGATAGAAGAGCAAGTGGAGAAATGTCAAAAATTTGTCAAGAATTTGGCATTAAATTATTTGCATTTGGAACTCTTGCTGGAGGATTTCTCTCAAAAAAATGGTTAGGTAAGAAAGAACCTAAAATTAGTGATGATCTAAACTGGTCTCAAATGAAATATAAAAGATTTATTGATGTCACAGGAGGATGGAAAAAATTTCAGAATCTCCTTGAAACTTTAGATGAATTATCAATAAAACAAAATACTTCAATTTCAAATATTTCAAGTAGATATATTCTTGAAGATCCAAATGTTGCTTCAGTTATAATTGGAGCAAGATTAGGAGAAAGCGATCATATAAACGAGAACAAAAAAATATACGATGTTAATTTTAATGAAGAGGATAAGAAACTATTATCTAAATCATTAAATTTATTAGATGTAGTTCCAGGAGATTGTGGTGATGAGTATAGAAAGCCTCCATTTCTTACTGCATCTGGTGACTTAAGTCATCATTTAAGTTCAATGCCAAAAGTTTATGCAATTTCTAAAGTGACAAAAAAAAGAGAAAATATATCAAGTAATACTAGTTGGGAAGAAATGGCTAGTTATTCAAGGGCAGTTAAATATGGTAACAGAATAATTGTCTCAGGAACAACAGCTACTCATAACGAAAAGGTTATTGGTAAAAATGACCCTATTGCTCAAACAAACTTCATTATTGATAAGATAGAAGCAGCAGTTTCCTCGTTAGGTGGAAGTCTAAGTGATATTGTTAGAACAAGAATTTTTGTAAAGAACATGGATGATTGGAAAGATATTGCAGAAACTCATGGTAAAAGATTTAAAGAAATTAATCCTGCTAATACATTAGTTCAAGCTAATCTTGTGGGGGAAGATTATCTTGTGGAAATTGAAGCAGAAGCTATAATTGAGTAATATGTTTTCAATTAAAATAGATAATGATATAGTTAAAGAAATTAAAGAGGTTGAGATTTCAAATATTATTCCTCATGAGAAAGTTCTGATAGATAAAAAGGAAGTTTTAAAAGATAATTTAAAGTATAAAGATGATCAACTTATAATCTCAACAATATTAATCTGCAGTCAGTCAAATATGATTATTGATGGTCATCATAGATATACTGCATTAAAAGAGCTAGGATATAAAAAAGCTCCAGTCACATTAGTTAATTATTTTTCTGATAAGATAATTACTGATGAGAAAGATAGCTTTTCAAAAAATGAAATTATATCAAACTCCAAAAAAGGAAATCTATATGAACCAAAGTCTACAAGACATTTAATTTTTTGCAACAATACAAAAAGTTGGCATCCTATTACTTTAATATCCTCTTGGTATCCCTTAAAAAATAAATAAGTTAGTTACCAATTCTTGAAAATAGCCAAGCTTCTTGAGAATTTGGCTTCATTACAACAAGTGTCTCTTTTCCAAGAAAATATTCTAAAGCATATTCTTCATTTGTATCAGTTCTGTAGACTAAAATTTTATCATTAATAAATTCTAAATTACCCTCAGCAAGCACTGAGAACTTATCACTTCTTGTAAAAGAATTATCTAGTTGAATTAATAATATTTCACTTTCATTATTTAGCCAATATCCGTAAATATTAGAAGGATTTTCAATAGCTGAATATGATAAAGAACTTATAAAAAGAGTTAAAGAAATAATGAAATTTTTCATGGTTTTTTTATGGGTTTAAATTTTGTGCAAAATTAAGAATTTTCCCAAAAATTTTCATCGATATTTAGAACTAATTATCTATGTTTTAAGAAAAATAACAATTTTTAAATTTTAGCTTAACCATTATTTAATTTTAGAAAATTTTAACCCTGCATTCAACTCAAGCCTTTGCAGAATTTCACCACCCATTGCAGTTGAGGGTGTTAATAATCCATAAGAATTGTTTAAGGAATCTTTGGCAAGACAAACAGCGCTTTCAGCAAGCATTTTAGAAGTTGAACCGTATCCAGGATCTCTGTCTCCAGTAACTTTATAAATTGAAGTAATAGACTCATTAAATACATAGAATCTTATATTAAAGTAGCCAGATTCTCTTTCTTTTTTGTTTGGACCTTGGCCAGGATTAGGTGAAAGAATATTAAAAATTCTCTTCATAATTGATCCAGGCTTTGCAGCTAGAAAAATTAACGGTATGGATAATAAGACTCCTCTTACTCTACCCATAAATCCATCTCCAGTCAACACAGCTTCATCATATCTAAAATTTTTTCCGTAAGAATAATTTGATAGAGCATTAGATCTCCTCACAATTTTTGTATTAATTCCAGCCATCAAAAATGGAGCAATCCATTTTTTTATTTTTTTATCAAAAATTACAGAGTTCAAATCTCTTTTATCAGGCCCTTTTTTTTCTCCTTCTGGATTTAAACCATATGGGTTAATTAAATCCTTCCTAATCTCTTTATTTTTTGAAGCTTCGCTAATTATATTATTTATACTTGCATATGTACCACCACTATAACCTCCTTTTGCTCCAGCAACTCTCATACTAATTTGTAGGTCTTTCTTTAAAATATCTTTATAAATAAAGTATACACCCATATCTGAGGGTATTGAATCAAACCCGCAACTATTTACAATTTTTACTTGATTTGACTCTGCCTTCTTATGATATAAATCTATCATTTTTCTAATCCATTGAGACTCTCCAGCTAGATCACAATAATCAGTACCTGATTCTATACAAGACTTTACAATTAAAGATCCATATTTTGAATATGGCCCAACAGTCGAACAAATAACCTTTGTTCTCGTTGTAACTTTATTTAGTGATACCTCATCAAAACTATCTGCAATAAAAATTGGTATACTAGTATCTAGATAACTATCTCTCACAGATGTTAATTTGGCTTTATCTCTTCCGGCTATTGCCCATTTTAAATCTTTAGAATTATATTTTTGAAATAAATATTCAGCCACAAGCCGACCTGTAAATCCGGAAGCTCCCCATATTATAATATCAAACTCTCTTTTGTCTTGTGACATATTTTTATCTATTGGGGGTTAAATGAAACTTGGTTAAAATTAAAAGAATATTTACCTTCTGTAAACAAAATTTTAATAAATATAAAAAATGACTGCTTCATCTCAGAGAATATTATCATATATATACTTTATAATTGCAATTATTGCTTTAATATCCATAACAAAAAGAGTTATTGGACCTTTAGATTATGACATTGTAATTATTAATGGAGAAGTATTTGATGGTTCAGGAAGTGAATCAAAAATTCAAGATATTGGAATTATAGGAGATGAGATAATTAGGATTGGAAATATTGAATCAAATAATGCCTTAAAAATAATTGACGCTTCAGGTCTGGTAGTCTCACCTGGTTTTATTGATACACACGCTCACCTTGATCCAATGGATAATTTTATAAATCTCTCAGATGGCGAAAGTCACGTAAGGCAAGGTGTAACTACAAGTTTTGGAGGACCAGATGGAAGAGGAGTGCCATTGAAATATGGTTTTAAAGAATTCCTAGACTCTATTGAAAAAGTTGGAGTTGGCATGAATGTTGGATTTTTGACTGGTCATAATAAAATTAGAAGAGTAGTAATGAACTTGGAAAATAGGGATCCAACTGAAGGTGAATTGAATGAAATGAGGATGCTTGCAAGTAAGGCTATGGAGGAAGGTGCATTTGGTATTTCCACTGGGTTAAAGTATCTGCCTGGAAATTTTTCTAAAGTTGAAGAAGTGATTGAAATTTCTAAAGAAATATCAAAAATGGGAGGTATATATACTACTCATCTTAGAGATGAAGGATTAAAAATAATTGATGCTGTTAATGAAGCAATTCAAATTTCAAAAGAGGCTGATATAAATGTAGTCCTTACACATCATAAGGTTATTGGAAAGCCAATGTGGGGCAAAAGTGAAATGACTCTTTCCTTAGTTGATTCAGCAAGACAAAAAGGAATTAAAATTATGACAGATCAGTATCCATATAGTGCAAGTCACACAGGTATAAATGTATTAATTCCTACATGGGCCAGAGCTGGTGGTAGTGATGAATTTAAAAATAGAGTATCTGATGAAGAAACAAGAATAAAAATTGAGGAAGAAATAGTCTTTAATATTTTAAATGATAGAGGAGGAAATGATTTAAATAGAGTTCAATTCTCAAGAGTAAGTTGGAATCCAGATCTTGAAGGAAGGACTCTTAAAGATTGGGCATTAATGAAAGGTTTAGAACCTACTGTTGAAAATGGAGCTAAACTTGTAATTGAAGCTGAATTGAATGGAGGGGCAGGATGTATTTTTCATGCTATGGATGAATCAGATATTATAAATATAATGAAGTATCCTCATACTATGATTGCTTCAGATGGAAGACTATCTGAGCCGGGAGTTGGACATCCACATCCTAGAGCTTATGGAACTTTTCCCAGAGTTTTAGGAAAGTATGTAAGAGAAGATAAAGTTCTAGAATTAAGTGAAGCTATTTATAAAATGACACATCTTCCTGCAATTGCTTTTGGAATTAACGATAGGGGATTGATAAAAAAAGGTATGAAAGCAGATATAACAATTTTCGATAAAAACACAGTAAAAGATAATGCTACTTTTACATCACCTCATCAATATCCAGATGGAATTAAGTATGTAATAGTAAATGGAAAGTTAGCTGTAGATGATTTTAATTTTATGGGACTTAAGGCAGGTGAAGTTTTAAGAAAAAATTTAAATCCTTAATTAGGAACCCACTCATAAAAATTAGACAAATCATTTATTTTAAAACCTGTTTTTGGATATAAATTATTACCTATTTTATTTGACTTTTCGGTTTCAAGCATCATCCCACATGCATTTGACTCTTTAACAAGTTCTTTTGCTTGATCAATTAATAGTTTTGAATATCCTCTACCTCTATATTCACTATCAACAAATAAATCATTTAAAAGCCAGTATTTGCTAACTCTTGTTGACGAAAATAAGGGATATAATTGTACAAAACCTGTTAGTATGTTATTGACTTCACATATAAATACTTTAGAATCTTTATTACTTAGTCGACTTTCAAGAAATTTTTTAGAAATATCAATATTTGATTCTTTTCCATAGAACATTCTATATGAATCAAAAAGTTTTGATAGTTGATCTAAATCTGATTTTTTTGCTTCTCTAATATTCATTCGTCTTTTATTTTGTTTTAATAAATTTATAAATTCTTATGAGTAAGTTAAAGTCATATATAATTGTAAGCTACATTTTGGGGTTAGTTTTCTTTTTAATCCACAACTTTGACTTTGAGTCATTTATTCTAATTGATCCTTTAATGCTTGTTTTAATTCTTAATGTACCTTCATTTATAGTTGGATCTTTATTTTATTTAATTAGAAAAAAATTATTTTGGATTTTCTACACTCTAATTTTTATAATTATAACTAGCTTATTCTTTGCTTGGTCTATAATTGAAATATACACCGGAGGAGATTGGGGTAAAATATTATAGATTAATCTAATTCTTTAACTCTAATATTTTTAAACTCAATAGGATGGCCTTCAGATTGAAGAGATATATATCCCTCTTTTAAAGGATCTCCAACTTTATCAGTAAAGTTCTCAGACAAGTATGTTCCACCGTAACGAATATTAGAGTATGACATTACTGTATCTTTATCAATTATGTGGTGAACAATTGAATCAGAATAAACAAGGAACTCAACACTCACCCATTCTTCACTGTGAATTGTTTTTGAAGTAGAGTTAACACAGTGCTGCATAGCTTGAGTTCCGTCTATGTCAACTTCAGTTCCAGGAGAACACATATTAAGTGTTGGTCTATCATTTACACCAGAGCCTCCAAGAAATTGTCCTTCTATACTTACTGGAAATCCTTGATCTATTAACATTTGATTTGGATGTTCTGAATGAAGCATCACGCCACTGTTCTTATAATTCCAGGCATCATTTTCATTTGTAAATAAATTAACATGTTTGCCATAAAATCTATAATCAAGTTTTAGATGATAATTTTTAAACTTCTTTTTAGTGTAAAAAATATGTCCAAAATTTCTATCAAATGAATCATAATCATCATATGTTACTTTGATAGTTCCATCACCAATTCTGAAAGTATTTTTATAATTATCATTTAATTCATAACCAGCTATTTTCATCTCCCAACCATCTAAACTTTTACCATCAAATAAACTAATCCATTCACTGGTGTCATCATTAGATTCACAGGATATAAGTATCAGAAAAACTAGAAGTGTTTTAAATATCTTTAATTGTAACATTAATCTAATTTAATTAATCTTTTAAAGATGATAAAATATTTGGAATTAATGATTAAGATTTAAGCGTTCGCTAATTGAACCATGAAATAGACCTTTGCAAACATAACTATAAGAAATATCACGAATAGAACTTCTGGATAGTATTCTTTGGGGATTTTTTTATACTTAAACACAATGCAAATGTAGATTTTAGTTTAATATTAAAATCCAAAATTTTTGTTAATTATATCACTTAAAGTATATATGTAAGTCTATATGAATAAGTTTGTTGTATGAACAGATACGGTCAAATTAGAGATTTACTTTTAGGTGACTTAACAGCATCTATTTTCGTCTTTGGAGTTATAGTAACTATACTTGTATTAATATCACTAATTTTGTCTAACAAAGAAAAAATAAACTACGAAAAAGATTATTATGACCGTCACGGATCTTTACCAAAATAAAGACATATGAAAAATCTAATCATTGTTTTATCTATACTATTTTCTTCAACTATTTATTCTCAATTTCATATTGGCACTAGTGCTGCTTATGATGTTGAAAATGAATATTCAAAACTAGGAGTTGGTATTAACTATATGTTAACGCCTAAAGTAACATTAGGAGGAGGCCTTATGATTACGCCATTTGATGTGGATGATGATTATGAAATAATGTTAAATGTCAAATATAACATAGGAAGATTTGATATTGCAGCTGGATATATGTTCCACGAAATGCAAGACGATCACATGGGAATGCATATGGGCTCAATGCACAGCTCAAGTGAAAATCATAACGAGCCATATGTTGGAGTAGCCTATAAGCTGTTTAAAAATAAAAAACTTAAAATATTCTATAATCAGTCTGAGTCAATGAAAACAATAGGTATAATGACTCCAATATTTAACATTGGTAAAAAACATATGAATCATAACATGGACCACAAGGATCATGTTAGTTTTTCTGAGAAAACCATTTGTGATGACCAAAGTAATTGTTAGGAATAGGTCTTTTATTTTCTAGATACCAATTTAGTCCTTTTACAACAGATTTAAGATATTTTCTTAATCCAGGTCTAATGAAAATTATATATGCAAATAGGTATATAATAATATTTTTATCACCATATATATGAGGATAAACAGTAATTCTTAAGCTTGAGGTTTTGTCCCCCTTTAATTCCCATATAACTTTAGATTTTTTTCCATTTTTTGTCCCAATATTTAATTTAAAACCAAAACCTTCATTCCATTCAAAAAAATCTCGATAAAGTATGACCCCATTTAAATATTCTAAAGAATCTTCCTTGCTTTTATCATTCCATAATTGAGCATTGTTTTTTTTACAAAATGGATGGAAAAGATTCAAATGTTCTTTTTCTGAGAGTATAGACCAAACTGTATCTCTGTCAAAATTTAAGTTTAATTTGTAGCTAATTGGTAAAATCATTTTAAATTATTTATTGGAATTAGCCAGAGATTATCTCCTTCATCTATTATACCATTTAATTCATCCTTGACTACTCGATCAATTATTTTTAATCCTTCATTTGCCATATTTTCAAAAGTATCAATTCCCTCATTTGGAAAATTTTGTCTAGTTCTATGAATATTAAATTTATTTGAAAATTCTCTTTTAAAAGCTTTTTCTACTCCTGATTTTCCAATCATAAATCCAATTAGTCCACCCCAAGTAGAGGTTGGGTTATCAGAATCCCAACCAGAAAGAGTACCAATTTTAATTGTCTCTTTAAGATCTCCCTCACCAAAAAATAAACTTACAAGACTAGAAGCAAAGTTTATACCTGCTGCAAAACATCCATTACAATAAAGTTCCCTAGAAGTAATATCATAATCATCTTCTTGTTTAACCTGATACCTATTGTATATTGAATCTCTTGCACTTTCCCATTTAATATTCGAGTAATATAGACCTTTTACATAATCATACATTTTCGCCGGATAATTCTCATTATCAAGGGCTTTTCTGGACTCTTCAGCTAACCAAAAAATCTTATCCTTCATATCATTCATTTGAATTGGCATAGATGCCAAAGAGTGCATGCGAATATAAAACTCTGAAATTTCTTTTGCTTCATCTCTTGCTGTGGTAGTAATTGGGAGTTCAGCCATTTTTATACTTATTTCCGGTCTAGCAGGCGAGAAAAGTCCGAAAATTTCGGTGGTTAGTTGAGCATCAATCATTTCAAAATTTTCATTTAAAGAAGGATCACTCGTCTCAGGAGGAAGAATACCCTCGATCATCAAATCAAATGCTCTTTGATTTGAAACCCAAAGAAAATTTTCTTCTTCCTTCTTAATATGCTTTAACCAACCAGCTCTAATTTGACTTGGAGTAAGAATTGAAGTTTCATAAAAATTTAGAAGATATTGATACATATATTCAATATCGGTATCATCATCAGATCCCCATACTTCATCTATATCTTTAAGTACATAATCAATTTTTATATCAGATTTATCAATTGACTCATCTTCCCAAATGCTCCTTTGGTCGGTTTTCCCCCAATCATTTCTTGTGTAAAAATCTCCTGTTTTTACGTCCCCAATATTACCAACTTTATCCATCTCAGTTATAAGACCAGTCCAATTTGCAATTAATTGTCCAAGCCAGAATCCATATAATTGATTAGCATATTTTTCTTTGGAAATCTCAATAACCTTATAATTGTGTTTTGAATTTATTTCACAAGAAAACATAGAGATAATAAAAAGGCAAATAAAAGTATTTCTTAGTTTCATAGAGTGATTAATCCAATTAGAATATAGGTGTAACATTAAATTGAATTATAAGAGTAATCATTACATAGAATATTCTTTTCATTTAATATATTTGAGCTTCCAATTAACAAAATTATGAGAAAATTACTACCACTTTTAATTTTAACGATATTTATATCATGTCAAACTTCAAACACAAACAATTTATGGCCTAA
>Ga0066378_10000878_pt1 | contig 11874 bp, 8 predicted proteins | sample Knorr_S23_td_DCM_FD_70947 | JGI IMG/M metagenome (GOLD analysis project Ga0066378, IMG submission 70947) | Marine microbial communities from Southern Atlantic Ocean transect - Knorr_S23_td_DCM_ad_71m_LV_A | ecosystem: Environmental > Aquatic > Marine > Oceanic | place: Southern Atlantic ocean...
TCTTGTAGATAGTTTGCAAATGTCTTTTGGGACGTGTCCAGAAGCCCAAACTTGACGTAATTTCGAAAATTGTACTTGCCCGTCATAATCTGTACTCTCGAAGGTGTACAGATTGGAGTCGAATAGGCATGCTTGAAATACAGCCCCGATTTCGCAAGGCTGTCCAAATTAGGTGTGTCATAGGTCGACGATCCGTAAACACTCACACCTTCATAACCCATGTCATCGCACATAATTAAGACGACGTTTGGGCGTGTCTCTGCCAAAACTGATATTTGACCAAACGGTCCCGTAATACTGGCAAACAGGATAACGATTAGGGATACTGGCTTTATACGCATGAAGAATGACCTCTCATTAACATCTTTGACACATTTGTCAGTTCCTATGATACCAGTAAACGCGCTATACAAAACGACCCTATGGCTTCTACTCGTCCTGCCGTTGCATTGCAACCAAATCCTTGCGGCTGCGCCTAGCCAAGAATTTCAACGGCTTGACAAAGATCGAAATGGTGTCCTTGCCGGTAATGAACTAATCGGTATTCCCGCGGAACTGTTCAAGCAACTAGATTCCAATGGCGATGGTAAAATTTCGGCTGCAGAGGACGAACGCCACTTTGGTAGGCCTAACGGAAATTTTACAGTCACCGAACTACAATACGCTAACAACAAAAACCCGCGGCAGTCGCTCGACCTATATCACCCCAATGAACCATCAAAGGCTAAGCTTCCTTTAATACTCTATATTCACGGGGGGGCTTGGCGTTCTGGAAGTAAAGCAGCTGGCCGTCAGCCACTCGAAGACTATGTTAAATCCGGCAATTTTATTTGCGCTAGCATTGGCTATCGATTGTCGCAGGAAGCGAACTGGCCAGCCCAACTGCATGATTGTAAAGCGGCAATCCGTTTCCTATACGCGCACGCAGACAAATATCATATCGACCCGACACGAACAGTAGTACTCGGAGCGTCGGCTGGTGGGCACCTAGCAACAATGGTAAGCGTTACAGGAAACAACCCGAAAATGGAGGGAAACCTGGGTAAGCACCTTGATCAACGTACACGCGTGGCTGGTGGTATTAGTTATTACGGCCCAACCGATTTTCAAAAAATGGATGATTTCCCCAGCAACATCGAACACGATGCCGAAAATAGCCCCGAGTCACAATTAATTGGTGCTCCTATACAGCAAGTACCGGCACGAACTCAGGCAGCAAATCCATTAACATATATCGACGAAAACGATCCCCCACTGATCTGTATTCATGGCAGCCGGGACCGCCTCGTCCCCTTCAACCAATCCACCCTTCTCTATAACGCCCTAGAGAGCGCAAAGGTGCCCACCGCATTGATCACGATCCTCGACGGGGGGCATGGAAACTTTCGGAACCCTAAAATCCAGAAAATTGAGAAAGCATTCGTCGAACATTGTACAAGTGGGACCCGCCCAATTCCTAAAAACACCACGCTGCCAAACATTCCCAAAAGTATGCCTAAATAATACAGTGCCGCAATTCGCGGCATTTTGGTGTTCAAAAACGATACACAACTCTTGAACAGCGGCTAGCAAATCGCTTTACGTTCGAATAATCGTTTTTGGCACGCAAAGTGCTTAGTAATTACGTATTACAAATAGAGGTTGGTAATAGCCAACTGAACGGTTCGAATTACGAAAGGAGAGTTGGTTATGGTACGCCTAGATCCTACTCCAGCACAAATCAAGGAACGCTGTCAAAAAATTCGTAACGAATGGACCGCCGACGAGTTTCGTCGTAGGTCTCATCCGAAGTCTCTGGCAGTTTGGATGCCAAAACTTCGGCGGTGGGCCTTTTTAACCCACGATGAGGTGGGAGTACTTCACAATAATGGAGAGTCATTTAATTAACCAATGGGAGTCCTAGTCCGCTCCCACGAAAACATCACTCAGAAAAACGCTCTTGGTCCCAGGATGGAACACTCACCTGAGATTAAGAGCGTTTTAAGTTTCACAGGTAACGGATCAATTTCCGCGTATCGTGATCAGGTTAGTTTTTGTTAGAATGAATCTCTAGACGCTTAAAATGCACCAGGCATGCCAAGATGAACCCCGGTAACTTGACCTACCAATGTTATCAATCAGCCAACAACTTAAAGGATCAGCCCACGGTTCACGTAGCCGCCGGGAGTTTCTGCGTATCGGTGGAGCCGGATTAGGTGCTCTTACTCTTCCATCCATTCTGGCGGCACAACAAAATACTTCCTTCATTAAAGACAAGGCTGTCGTGCTACTATTTCTCCAGGGTGGCCCTTCGCACATAGAGTTTTTCGACCCAAAGATGGATGCTCCGCCTGAAATCCGAAGTATCACTGGGGAGATTCCAACCACGACGCCGGGCGTCACGTTTGGGTCCACCTTCCCTCGCCTCGCGTCCATGATGCACCGTTTCTCTATCCTTCGTTCTTATCAAAGTAAGAATTCCGGTCACACTTATCAGGATGTAATTAGTGCACGGAATCCTTTCAAAGCCACGATGAGCGCAATTTATTCACGAATCGCAGGAACGAATCACGCAGAGACAGGAATCCCCAGCAACATCCTTCTCAAGCCAGAAGCAATAAAGCCTGACTTGAAACTTGGTAGTAATTTCGAAACCAGTGCCCTTCCCGGGTTAACTTCGCCCGGAACACTAGGAAAAAACTTTGGAGCGTTCGATCCCGCCGGCGGAAGTGAACTAAAGGACAATCTCCAGCTTAAGATCGATTCAGGGCGTTTTACAGATCGACGTATGCTCCTGTCACGACTGGACAGAATTAAACGGTTTGCTGATACCAGTGGCATGCTCGAAGGTGCCACTAAATTCCAACAGCAAGCATTTGACGTCATTGCTCAGGGAGTCGCCGATGCTTTTGACTTGGAGCAGGAGTCCAAATCTACGCTAGAAGCTTACGACACAACATCGTACTTCGATATGCGAGCTATGAATCGCTATGGCGATCTACGACGCACATCCAATTTACTCGGACAACAAATGCTACTGGCACGCCGTTTAGTGGAAAGAGGTTGCGGATTCGTAACTGTATCCGACTGCGGTTGGGACCACCACGCCAACGGAAACAGCCCCAAAAACATGACCGCGTTTCCAGCCATGTCCAGACAGGTTGATCACGCCATTGCAACCTTTATCGATGACCTTTATGAACGTGGACTTCAGGATAAAGTGTTGTTGATCGTAACCGGTGAGATGGGACGTACGCCCAGAATCAATAAGAACGGTGGTCGCGATCACTGGGGAAATCTCACGAGCCTGCTCATTTCAGGAGGCGGTACAATACCCGGACAGGTCATCGGGCAAAGCGACCGGCAGGCCGGCGAACCGATAAGCACACCGTATCATCCGGCACACCTTCTGGGGTTGGTTCTTCATACCTTCTTTGACTTGGGCGAATTACGCCTCCAGTCCCAATTCCCAGCCGAGCTCATTCGAATTGTAGAGGAGTCACCAACCATCCCTCCTCTTCTTGGTTAAAGGCTAAATCCGATTCGTCGCTTATAGCAATACATGGCAAGAGACACGAAACAACAAAAGATCAGGTTGTAGAAGACGATTGGCTCCCACTTCAACCAATGCTCACCGAACATAGGTTTCAAAATCGGTTCTAAATGTTTCGCTGCCTCTGTCCGCATAGCCGCTCCTAACACTCTCTCCAGCACATAAACCAAGGCGCTACAGAGTCCCAAGGCCACACATGGTGTAAAAAATAGTCTCAACTTTACGGGGTGCATCAAAACAGTGGCAATTGCCAATAATCCGAAAGCAAACCCTGCTGCCATAAGAGTATGCGTTGGCGATGCTAACCCAGGAACGGCTGGAATGCCCGCGTAGGCTAACGCCAAGCTAACACAGATGCAAAACAGTATTAGACCCACAAACCCAAGCAGCTTTTGCGTCAAACGACTCCCCTTCAAGACCTGCAGACCAATCATTCCCGCAAACAGCAGGCCCAAATAGGCAACAATGTTTATCGGATTGTAATTCTGAAAGTCACTGGACAAACCACTGTTCCGTATAGACATCGGCATCGCTTTTTTCAGAAATTCTGAAACTTTAGAAGTCACCCCCGAATTATTATCCCATACAGTTTGGGGGATCGTTTCCGACTCAACAGACTGCGTCTGATCGGCAATACTCGTTTCACTTGACACATCTCCGCCGATTACAAACTGAACCAATACCCAGTGGCTCACGACACATATCACACTAATACCTGCAAGTACACGTATCCGTTGAATCGGCATCAATAAGCATATTGAACCAACCAGATGCAATAGGCCTAGCATGATCAACAACGCATTTAGGGGGATGACAGATTGGGAAATGCCGATCGACTCGACGATCACCCCGAGCGCCACGAGGACGCCGGAAACACCGAGCGCTGAAACGATTGCAGTGATATTGCGCCCACCGGACTTCGATTGGAATCTTCCCAGCAGTACCGCGCCGCTTAGGAATACAATCATCTCGATAAAAAAATCCCAACATGACGGCCACTTCGAAATAGACAGCCCGTCAGTAAATTCCAGCGTGAAACCGTACCAAGCACTCGGCGTGGTTTGATGGTGCCACGGCACAAGTCCAGGCTTCACAAGATGGTAATTCTGGGACAGCGGTCTCATACCAAATGCATGTGAACAGTAGACCGCAACCACCAATCCTAAGATCATATAAACAGGATAGCTATCCTTACCGACCATCGCTCTATGATCCCTCTGTTGAATTCCTAAACGCAGGCATGAGTTCATCGAATACTGGAACTTGTGCCATCAATCGTTCGACGTCGTCTAACTCCAGACACGCATCGGCGGTCACATTCAAATACCCGTCCTCCGTAATAACGACCGTGTCTTCTACACGTATATAAAGATTTTCTTCAGGAACCCACATTTGGGGATCTAATGCAAAGGCTAGGCCAGGCTCGATCGGTCTACCGAAATAACTGCCATTATCATGAACGGCCATCCCAACAGTGTGCGAACAATGTCCGGTAAACTCCGCCACACGGATTCCCGCCTGCCGATAAACATCTCGCGACCAAGACCAACCATCGATCAAGGGTAATGCCTTCTCCCTTGCTTGCTCATGAATTTCTTCGGGTGTTAATCCAGGTGCGATGGTGTCGAGTAAAAGCTTGTGATATTCGACAATAAATCCATAAAGCTCTCGTTGAACAGCACTATAAGAACCATTGACGGGCCACATTCTTCCGATATCACTCGTATAGTAATGCAAATCCGGCGCATAATCCATGATCACCAGTTCACCATCGCTCAGGACCGTGTTGTTCCTAAAATAGTGGGCATTCCAAATATTCTCGCCGGTAGCAATGATAGGTCGATATCCACCTCGTGTTGCTCCGCCGGTTAAAAACACAGCATCGGCGATGGCGCCCAATTGAAATTCGAACATTCCAGGTTTAGTCGATTTCATAGCCAGATTAACTGCCCGCGCCGTCAATTCCCCAGCCATTCGCATCCAACGCACTTCGGTTGAATCCTTAATCAACCTCATCGAATTTAATTGAGCTGTTAAGCAATGCTTACCAGTTTCCCTCAAACCGAGCTCACAAGCCACCATCTCCTGACGTGTGACGGCAACGTCAAATGGGTCAGTAGTTTTACTATGGGAGGCATGCCGAATCGTATCCTGACAAGCTTGACTTGATTCTTGATTCTCGTTTGGCAACCATACTGCATTCGCGTGAGCACAGGCTGCCTTCAATGAGTGACGTGGTTTTACATGCTCGATACCAGTCAGCTGGTGGATGGCCGATGCGTCTTCTAGGCTCAACATCGGCCCTTCACTCCGTTCCATGCGGGAATCTAATGGGCCTAAAAACAGCGTACACTCCGCAGTATCCCCCGAAATCAGTAAATAACTATGTGGAACCTCCGTCCCTGTTAAATAATAGAAGTCGTTGTACTGTCTAAATACATCAAAGGCACCTGTAGCGGGAGCGCCGACAAACAGAGCCACATCTCCCTCCGGGATGCTCTCTGCAATCTTCTTCCTGCGTTGAATCAAATCGTCACGACGGTAGGTATTTCGATAAAAGGGAGTGCGTTCGCTCATTCTATTTTTTTACGTGTATCCATATCCGAGTTTGCAATTGACTCTAAAATAATACCACTCATTCACTGAACTAACTCGTAAAACAAAGAATTGAAAAATCTTATTGTTATGTGGTACATCAAAGATCACCTGGGAAATGAAGCTGGTCCGTTCACGTTTGACGAGCTGAATTCACAATTATCACAACCAGCTCTGCGCGAGAACGCCACACTAATCAAGTCTGGGGAACGGGGTGCGTGGAAACCTGCGTTGATCGCGTTACCTGATCTATTCAATGATCCATTGGATGATTCCGTCACTCCGCCTGCTGACGCTACCGACGCCCCAAACCCTTATACACTCCTACCGCCGGAAATAGGGGAGCGATATGGCACTGAATTGCAAGAAACCACGGACTTCAAGACAACTACAACGCTGTCGTTGGTTGCGAAGGACCTGAATCGGATGCGTACCATCATGGGAATTGGAATATTTTATATTGCCCTCTTGCTATATGGCGTACTTTCTCGAGCGAGCGTCCAGCATTTAGCTAATGACAAACCGTCATCCGAACTCGGGACTTCCATCATCGTCTGTGGGATTTTTTTAATGTTTCCTTTGAGTGTCTTACTTAAACTCGCAAGAATCAGAACCGAAGCTTCGATCGACTCAATACACTTCACCCTCAAACTGCATCGCAAGTTATGGAGTTCGATTTTTGTTGCCTCGACCGTATCATTCATCCTGATGCTGCTTGTACTTCTGCTTAGCTAAACTGCCCTCCCGCAAAAATGGGAAATCTTCTGCTATAATCTACGTTTCGAACAAATAACAAGCCAAACTATATACTCCGCAATCAAAAAATGCCTTCCTCAATTTTCACTACATCTTTAGCCCTCTTGGCCACCTTTCATGCTCTTTTACTAGGGAGTGATTTTCCAAAGACCCAAGACGGTATCGTCTCTAGTAATTCCCCCGTCACTCACGACCTTCGTCTCACAGCTGGGGAGTCATTCGAAGCGACTATTCGCATAAACCAACCTTCTAGTCTATTCCCAAATGCGCGACTTCGCACAGGTTTGAAGTTAATCGAGGCTGACGACCCTAACTCAATTCCGCGTATTGCAGAGGGAGGCAATCTACGGGATGTCAATGCGTTTGGAATCTATACCGAGCCGACGGCCAATTGGTCCAAAGTGTTACACTCTCACGACGCTGACGTCCACGTAAATTATCGAGCACCCGTTGCTGGGATCTACCGATTGACCATTGCCGCGGAACAAACTCCACTCACCATGATTCAATCACCGCGATGGCGTGAACCGGGCAATATCCGCAAGACCGATCAACCGCCGCTCGCAGTTAAGTGGCCGAGTGATGCGAAGGTGGAAGTGTCTTATCAACTATTAGCTCTACCAGCGCGGCACACACTTGGCAGCACGACCGGAATCGAATTGGAACCAAATGACACTCCCGAAATGGCACAACCGATAGTACTTTCGGATAGCAACCAGGACACATCTTTCACCATCTTGGGAAGTGCCGATGACATCGAATACTTCGACAATGGTGATTATGGAAAGAGCGGAGATGACTGGTTCCGCCTGGACTTCACTGGAGATGCAAAGAAATTGCTCACAATCTGTCTCTCGATACCTGACCAACAGGTCGCCGCTCGTATCCGGGCGTATCGAGTGAATCCTGAGGATTCCGCCAAGGGCCTCGCTGATTATGAACCTGGCCGTCTTATTCCTATTGAAGAATATACGATTGGAAAGAATGAGAATGAACGTAACCACCAGCAAGAGGAGCAGCACCGAATTGCAATCAATCGATTACTCAATCCAGGCGAGACATACTTCCTGCGTGTTGAAGCTAATACACCGGCCTATGACCTTGAGGTTCGCTGTGTACAACCCGCCCCTTACAAGGATGCTCGTCGCGCAATTCGGCATGGACTATACGATCACATCGGTCAGGTTGATGCATGGCTGACCAATCGCCCACGCGGCGCGAGCGTCGACCGACGAATTCGCGACACAGGGAATCTACTCGGAACGAATTGCATGAGTTGTCACACTCAATCTGGTGTCTGGGGCCCTGCCGTACCGTTTGAAAACGGATATCGGCCGCAAAACGTGCAGCTATGGCGACATTTGATAAATACATGTTACCAGTCGCTCCGGCCAACCAACGTATTAAAGGACGCTGCGAATAATACAAGTTTGCCGCCCCTGGACCTCGGAGACGGCCCGGCCGGTACTCGAGTAGCAGGCCATGCTATTGTCGCACTCGAACGGGTTACCCAACCACGTAAATTACAAAGTAAGCAGCAGTTTCGGACCGCAAACTTTATCCTACAGTCGGCTGACCCAGGTGGTATCAATGCCGCGGGCCCCGGAGCCAATGTCGGCCAGGGTGTCGTCTACAATTATACCGGTGAAATTTTAGCCAACGCGTGGGCGAAACAAAAGGAAGTAAGATTCTTTCGCGCCTTGGAAGAAAAGGCGAATAAGTTGCTCGGTATCAATGTCAAATATGCCGACGACCTCGGCCACCGCATCGAATTCTACAAACGATATTTCCCGAGTGATTACGTTCAACAGGCAACTAACATAGCAAAAGGCGTAACCGACGTACAAATGCGTGACGCATTGATTTCCAAGGCGCAGGAACTACAGTCCAAGATCGATGCCGTCGTAGAAGCCGACCTAAATCGCCTCTTTGAAACTCAACTATCCGATGGCGGCTGGGGCTTTAATCCCGGTGCACTAAAGGACGGCAAATGGGTAACGTCTGACGGTACCACCTCCGACCCTAGCCCTACCTCTACGTCACTTCTCGCATTTCATGCCTACGGGCTTCCCGTAGACCACCCTGTCGTAAAGGCCACCATCGACAACCTGCTACGTAATCAAAAGCCCACCGGAATGTGGAAGATCGCTTCAAAAACTGGATTCGTTTCCACCAGTTATGCATTGAATGCATTGTCGCGATATTTTCCGGAAGAGGAATATGTCATTGATGTCGCAGACTACCAAGTTGCCAAAGACGCCAGCCTCGAGGAAATCGTCGCAACACTAAGAAGAATTTATATTGACGCAAATCCAGACTTGGCTAAAATCGCTGCGCCATACACGGAACATCCACTTGCCGCAGTCCGTTACTATGCGACACTAACACTCGGAGCCGTACATCAGGAAGAATACACCGAACGCCTAAACAAACGCTTGTCAGACCGTTCTAAGCAGGTACGTGAAGCTGCTCATTGGGCAGTTCGCCAAACGTTAATCGATGACAAGGGCTGGAATGAGGTACTCGAAACCGCAAGAAACGGTGACGACTTTGCCAGAGAAGCTGCATTACGATCTTTGATTATGCTCGTTGACAGTGAAATGCCGGAATCAAGTCTGGATCACACCGCCCTTACCAATCTGTTAGATAATGCTCTGAACCACGATCCTCATCCGGCCGTTCGCTCGTGGGCTACACGAAGTGCCTGGCAATGGTGGGTCTGGAACCCCGTGGTACGGGAGGCCCTAAACAAATCATGGATCGCTCTTTTAACCCGACCGGAAAATGAAGCCCTCACTGAATTGGCGATTCGATATCAAAGCCACGCTCTTTTTGTTGTCAACGGTCATATCGCCAACGGTTCGAAAGAACACCATTACAAAGAACTAGCTTCTCTGTTTGTTGAACTACGAACGTTACGCAACGAATCCAAAGAATCTAAGCCACAGGTATTTAACCGCCTTACCACACGGCTGGTAGCCATAGCCTCAACCTATCATAAGCAGAGAGGGGGCGATGGCGGTCCTGGTCAATTGGGCTATTGGACGACTTTTGCCGATGACCTTTTCGGTAACGCAGTGATCGATCACCTTGACCAACTCAAAGTGAGTACCCCCAATGAATACGGGCCCGCATTCCTATCTGCGATCGAGGGATCCGCCAACATTCCGAACGAAGACTTGCAGGAGATACTTGTTGATCTCACGATTAACGGCCCCGAACACATCCGACCTCTCGCATCTGAATCGATCAGCGATCCCCGATTGGTCTCCCTGATTGCTGTTCCCGAACAACTCGAACCCATGCTCGCACAATTGTGGCGTGGGGCCTTGGATCCACCCAGACGAAAAGAATTATCGGAGCCTATCCTTAAAATGTTCGCCAAGGTTCGGTGGATCATCCCGCAAAGTGAAGAACAAAAGGATGAAATTCTTCATTTCCTAATTCCCGATCTAACAGGATACCTTACTGACACGGAATTAGAGGCAATCACAGATGGCGCTGCCAAAGCGGAAGCTCGGAAACTCCGCGATGCCACTTGGTATATTGCCGATCGTCTCGGCCAGGCCGTTGCCGAAAATCCCGATCTCCATTTTGAGAACCTAGTTAACGCGTTTCCGGTTGAAATATCCAACGACGCTCATGCACAATACTGGATGCAAAGCGTTCCTTGGATTTTGGAATATAAAACCAAACTACCTGAAGTGGTGAAAGATCCCAAAGCGTTACCGCCGATTGACCCTTACGAAGAACTAAGGACGCGTGCCCTCAGTCTGTTCCTTGACCAGTTATCAGAGAAGGCTGACCGACGTAGCCGGCAGTTGGCAGTGGATCTTGCCAATCAGACATCAATGAAAAGGAATCCGGAAATTCTAGTCGCACTGGAAGCATTGCGGGCATTTGAAACGGATAAGAAGGTGCTCGAGAATGCCAACAAGGTGCTTTCACAGAGCCAAGGGGCCTTCCAAAAATCCCTATTGGCTGCTGTCAGCAAGGAACCCGACCATGGATTTGGTTCTAAGGACGGTAAACTTGTTATTCCTGCCGAGTTCTTTAGCGATGTTGTTTACTTCCGAGATTACGTCATGCCTGAAATGACCAAAGTCCTCCGAGGCGACGAGCGGTCATGCATGATTTGTCACGGAGAACCAGGACGAGTTCCATCGCTGGAACTCTATCCTCCCGACCAGGTCGGCTATCTTTCCGTCGATCAATTGCTCATCAATTACCGAATTCTTCAGCACCGGGTGAATACCGAAGACATTATGAATTCCAAGTTGATCCGCAAACCGCTCAATGTTCAGTCAGGTAAAGAGGACGGGCATCAGGGGGGACGCCGATACCAACCCAATGATCCTGGTTATCTAATACTAAAGAAATGGGTGGAAAACCAAGTAAACATTCAGGGTGCTTATGGGTTACCGGAACGCAATAAGAAATAACCCATCAACGGTCACTTATATATATTTTGGGGTATTTTGCACATAGGCTAAACTTCTGTATATCAAACTCTGGTTGGCTTATCGTGTCGTTGTCTATTCCACTACTTTACCCCCATGAGCACGGCTGAATCATTATCAAACTCATCTGTTACCCAATGGCTTCGGGCATTACGAAGCGGTGAGGACGCTGCGGCAACACAAATCTGGGAGCGATATTTTTCCCGTCTCACCGTTATAGCGCGAAAGTATTTATTGACCAGTCCGCGCCGAATGGCTGACGAGGAGGATGTAGTCATTAATGCATTCCAAAGCTTTTTTCATGGTGTGAAAGAAGATCGCTTCCATCATCTCGCAGATAGACGGGATTTGTGGCAAATTTTGGTGATGCTAACCTGCCGTAAAGCTATCAAGCAGTCTCTCCACGAACGTAGGCAAAAACGTGGGAGTGGCAATATTCGTACGGAATCCGCAATTCCCGGACCAAACAAAGAGACGCCAGAATTAAATATCAATTCTGTCGCCGGAGCCGCGCCAACCCCAGAGTTTGTT
>Ga0066378_10000879_pt1 | contig 11873 bp, 7 predicted proteins | sample Knorr_S23_td_DCM_FD_70947 | JGI IMG/M metagenome (GOLD analysis project Ga0066378, IMG submission 70947) | Marine microbial communities from Southern Atlantic Ocean transect - Knorr_S23_td_DCM_ad_71m_LV_A | ecosystem: Environmental > Aquatic > Marine > Oceanic | place: Southern Atlantic ocean...
AAGATTCTCGATGGTCTGATTCCAAAGTCTTGGATCGTGGATCCTGCTCCCTTGCCTCCCGGGGCGGTTTTAGAGGGTCCAAAGGCTCAAGGGCGTTCACTTCATCACTGGATGGATCTCGCTGAGGCCAGCCAGAAGGAGCGTAACCTAGTTCTCAAAATCTCCGGATTCCACGAAACCGCCTGGGGATCGCGTAGCGTGGTAATTGGCAGCGATGTTTCCAAGGAAGACTGGTATCGAAGCTTGGAAGAGGCTTGTGGCTTGGCGGAATCCCACCTGCACATTATCCAGGAATTTCGCAAATCCATGCGATTGTCCCATCCACTCTATAGAGAAAATGGCGAAGGATATGAGGCGTCGGGGAGACTGCGATTGAATCCCTATTATTTTGTCAATGGGGATTCGGCAGACCTCGCTGGAGCCCTGGCGACTTTCTGCCCGCCGGACAAGAAGATCATCCACGGAATGGAGGACGCTGCTATGCTGCCTTGCTGCATCGTGGACTGAGGGAGCGTCGATATACTAGGGCGCCGATCGAGGTTGTTCCCAACTTATTCTTCGATTTATTCACAAAGGCGTCTTTGAGGTTGTCAGGGGTCAACGCGGTCGTTCATTTTCGGCGGCTTACATGTATCTTAGCTCACTCAAAGCAAACGGATTTAAAAGCTTCGCCGATAAGACCCATCTCCGGTTCGAGCCGGGTGTGACAGCAGTCGTAGGACCGAATGGATGCGGGAAAAGTAATATCGCGGACGCGATTCGCTGGGTTTTGGGAGAACAGAGTGCCAAGGCATTGCGGGGCGGCAAAATGCAGGATGTCATTTTCGAAGGAACCGATAAGCGGAAGCCCCTCAACATCTGTGAAGTCTCGATTATCCTGACCGATTGCGAGAAAGAGCTGGGTCAGGAATTCAACGAAGTCGAATTGACTCGCCGCGTGCATCGGGACGGGGGGAGCAACTATTACATCAATGGAAAAAATTGCCGCTTGAGGGATATACAGCGGCTGTTTATGGACACGGGCGTTGGTAGGACGTCTTACTCGGTCATGGCTCAAGGGCAAATCGACCAGATCCTTTCGTCGAAACCTGAAGAGCGGCGAGCGGTATTCGAGGAAGCGGCGGGAATCTCGAAGTACAAGGCCCAGCGTAAAGAAGCTCTCAACAAATTAGCGAGAGTGGAAACGAACTTGGATCGCGTTACCGATGTGATCGCCGAAATCAATCGCCAGATTGGCAGCTTACGGCGTCAGGCTACCAAAGCGATTCGCTATCGTAAACTGAGTCACAAGCTTCGTCATTTGGATGTGGGTTATAATGCCTATCAATATGGAGCCTTGAAGTCGGATCTGTACAATATCGATAAGGATGCCGGCGGCTTGCAGTCCGAAGTGGACGACTACCAAAAGGATTTGGAGCAGAAAGAGTCGCGTCTAACTGTATACAAAGAAGAACGACAAGCGTTTATACAGAAGATCCAGGATTCCCAGCAAGGGGTTTTCGATCTTCGCAGCGCGAAAGAGCAAGCGGCGAACCAAACTCATATGTCCGAGATTCGGATAACTTCCATGAAGGAGCGTATCGATCAGGCTCAGGAAGAGATCCGCTCGTTTGAAACCCAGATACAGGAGCTGGGCAGCCGCCTTGAGTCCCATTCTGCCGATAAAGAGCTTCACCTCGATGTCGTTGGTAGCTCTGACGAAGTCTTTCAGGAAAGGAACCGAGATCTCGCCGATATCGAAGCGAGGCTCGAATCGTCGGAGCGGGAAATTCAAACGTTGCGTAGCCGATTGGAAGAGGGAGAGTCGGCTTTGCAAGATTGTCGCGAACAGTTGTCCTTGCTCGAAGTGGAGAATGGGACGGAATTCAATCGGCTGGAACAGTTGACGGTGGAGTTCAAGGAGCAAGAAGAAGGAGTGGCCAAGGCTGAATCGGAACTCGAGAGATTCATTAAGGAGGTGGAAGCAGCGGAGTCCCGAAAGAAAAACTTGGATACGGAGCTTTCTAAGAGTCAGGACCAGGTTGCCGAGAGACGAGATGCCTTCCGAGCGATTCAGGGTGAAATTCAAGAACTCGACCGAGTAGTGGCCCAGAAATCGGCCCGCGTAAAGCTGCTGCAGCAACTGCAAGAGAAACTGGAGGGGTATGGCGATGGATCCAAGGCTCTGATGAAAGGGCATATGCAGGGCTCTCTGGCGGGGCGGTCGTTTTCGCCAATCGCGTCCAATTTGTCCATTAAAGATGGATACGGATTGGCGATTGAATCCTTGCTTGGATCGGCGATTGAAGCGGTGGCCGTGAGTGATGCGGATACGGTTGTCGAGATATTCAAACAGCTGGAGAAAAGAGAGATTGGCAGAGCTTGCCTGAAATTGTCTAGCGCAAGCCGAACGGCGTCAAAACCCGCGAAAGTTCCTGATTGGCTGGAGCCGGTAACTCGATTTGTCTCTCTTAGTGAAGATGCGGGCCCTGTTGAATCTGTACTGGATGCCTGCTATATTGTAGATGATCTTGAGAAATTCCTTAACTGGTGGAAGTCTAATTCGGAATTCCCGTTTTTGCAGGTCGCTTCGAAAAAAGGGGAATCCATCGATAGCCGAGGTCTAGTGACAGGCGGCTTTCGCAAAGCGAATAGTTCAAGCATCCTCCAGAGGGAAATCGAACTCAAGAAAATAGCCAAAGAACTCGAGAAGGACCAGATCGGTTTAAAAAAAGCCCGCGATGAGGCCGAAGCACTGAACGCGTCTCTCGAAGAAGCGGAAAAGTCGGTAGAAGCGTGTCGTCGTGAAATTGGCGAAACGAATCAAGAGCTTTCACGTCTCCAAGCTGAGGCTGGAAATGCTGAGCGATCTCTCAATGGCCAGAAGTCCAAGATCGAGCGTACCCAGCGAGAGAGAGAATTGTTGGAGGAGTCGCTGGCTCGCTCCACTGAAAAATTGGAAGCGGTTAAGACGCGCTTGCAACAGGATCTTTCTAGCATTGCAGAAGTACGGGAGAAGCTAGGGGCGATCGAAACCAACGTCGTTAAGACGCGTAATGAACGGGATGACAAACGAGAGGCCTTGTCCCAGGCGAAATTCGATCTCCAGGAAAAAAAGAGGAAGCTGGATATGCTTGAGCAAGGCGTGGTCGAAACCGAGCAGCGACGAAGCGAACTTATTCGATTGGTGGATACCAAGAGCGCCGACATTGAGCAGTGGATTATCCAAATCGATGAGCAGAAGGAGGCGATCAAAGAAAGCTCGAAGCGCAGTGAGGCTCTTTTTGGTGAAATCGCGGAGTCGAAAGCGGTGGTAGAAAAGAACCGCGAGTCGCTCGCTTCAATCGAGGATAAGGTAAACATTCTCGAGAAAGAACAAACCTTCGCCCGAGACAAACTAGATACTCTCAAGTCGAGCCTGAATGATTGTCAGGTACGCTTGGCTGAAAAGCGTTCTAAATTAGGATTCATTCAAGAGGAAATGGAACGCGAGTACGGCGTTGATTTGCGATTGATCGATTGGAAGTGGGAAATTTGGAAAGCGAGGCAACCGGTACCTAACTTGCCAAAGCTGGATTTGGACAGATCTACTGATAACGAAGATTCGGATACCAATGAAGGTACATCGGAAGAGCCCTCTTCCGCGTTGATCGAAGCAGAGAATGGCGTTGAAGTAGATTCAGGGGCGGAGATCTCTTTGGAGGATTCCCAGCCGGTGAACGCATTCCCGGACAGTCCAAGCGAAGAAGAGCTTGAAGCTTTGGACGATACGAATTGGAGCAAGATCAAGTCTGAAGTGCAGTCGGTCCGCAAACGCGTTCAAGGTATGGGAGCTGTCAATACGGATGCCATCGAGGAATATGGGGAACTCAGAGAACGCCATCATTTCTTGAAAACGCAGTACGACGATCTGATTGAATCTCGAGATAAGCTCGTAGAGGCGATCGAGGAAATCAACACCAAGTCACGCGAGCAATTCTCGCAGACTTTCGATCAGATCCAGGCTAATTTTAAGCACACCTTCACTTCATTGTTTGGCGGAGGGAAAGCGGATTTGCGATTGATGGAATCGGAGGATGTTCTGGAGAGCGGGATCGATATCGTGGCCCAGCCTCCGGGAACGAGATTGAAGAATATCTCACTACTTTCAGGCGGTCAACGGACCATGACGGCAGTGGGGCTTTTGTTCGCGATTTACATGGTTAAACCGAGTCCGTTCTGTTTGCTCGATGAGCTGGATGCTCCATTGGACGAATCGAACATTGGACGATTCACGGGACTGCTCAAACAGTTCAGGGCTCAATCGCAGTTTATAATCATAACGCACAATAAGCGAACCATCCAAGCTGCCGAAGCGATTTATGGCGTTACCATGGAGGAAAAGGGCGTGTCCAAAGTGGTATCCATGAAGTTCAATTCCGAACACGAAGACTCGGATCTGGTTTCGCTGCAGTTAGAAAAAGAACCGGCTTTGGTTTAGACCGTGATCTTGAGGCCGAAGTGTTGGATCGATTGGTTTAGGTGTTCGTAACCATTCGCTTGGCGAGCAGTTGAGATCCGCTCAAGTTAAGGTGTGTTGTCTTGGATCCGACAATTGTTCAACCGCTAAAGTGGCTCTCGAGAAACGAGCGTGATAGGTCGCGAAGGCGAGAAAGAGGCGGAACGCTGTCTAAAGGCCAAAGGCTATCGAATTATCAGTCGCAATTGGCGAGCAGGAAAGGATGAGATCGATCTCGTTTGCCATGATGGTCTTGCCCTCATCTTCGTTTAGACGCGAACACGCAATTCGGGGGCTCTTGTCAGCGGCTACGAATCGATCGGTCTGAGGAAAAGAGACGCCATGCTTCGCGTCTGCCGGGCCTATCCTGCCAAGCTAAAGCCTCGCCCGAAGTCCTTTCGATTAGACGTTGTTGAAGTCGAACATGAATCAGGGCAGATCATCGCGACCCGGCACTTTGAAAATGTCCCTCTTTTCGGTAAGGAAACGTTTCGGGGAACCTGATAGCAATCCGCTTTACAAGCTTTGCGCTGGAGACCACCTTGAACGCCAATGGAATACACACTAGGTTATTCCAGAGGATATGTCTCAAGATACTCGCCATCCATTTCTGAAGGGCCTCAGCAAGCATCGAGGCGCCCAGCCGACAGTGATTACGATTTTCGGCGCGTCTGGAGATCTTTGCGCCCGCAAGCTCGTGCCCGCCATCTACAACTTAGCTGTAGATAATCTGTTGCCTGCCGATTTTTCGTTGATCGGATACGGGCGAAAGCCAATCCCGGACGAGGATTTTCGAACATTAGCTCGAGAGTCGATCGAAGAATTTTCTCGGCGCCCGCTCAACGCGGAGATCTGGGACCGCATTGAGGAAAATACTTACTATTGCAGTGGCGGCTACGACGAATTGGAGGCCTATAAGAAGCTGAAGAAGAAGATCGACGAAATCGAAAAAGGGCTAGGCCGGGAAACCCAAAGCGTTTTCTACGTTTCCACACCTCCATCGGTTTTCGAACCGATCATCGAGAATTTGGGCGCCAGTGGCCTGGCCACTCGGTATCAGCGGTCCGACAACCATACCAAGGTGGTCGTTGAAAAGCCCTTTGGCAAAGACCTGGAATCAGCTCGCCATCTGAATCGGGTTATCCAAGGCGTCTTTCAAGAGCGACAGGTGTATCGAATTGATCACTACCTAGGCAAGGAGACTGTGCAGGACTTGCTAGTGCAGCGATTCGCCAATTCCATTTTCGAGCCACTATGGAATCGGCAGTATGTTGACAATGTCCAGATCACCGTTGCCGAATCGCTCGGTGTGGGAACGCGTGGAGGCTACTACGAGCAGAGTGGAGCGACTCGAGACATGATTCAAAATCATACTATGCAACTCCTTGCTCTGACGGCTATGGAGCCGCCCGTTTCCCTGGACCCCGAAGCTATACGAGATGAGAAAGTGAAATTGCTCAAAGCGATCAAGCCCTTGGATTTGGAATACGAGCGTAGCGATGTTGTTCGGGCTCAATATAAGGAGGGCTTGGTGGATGGGGAAAAGGTTGAAGGTTATCGTCAAACGGAGGGAGTGTCACTGGAATCAGAAACAGAGACATATGCCTCGTTGAGGCTCAATATAAGCAATTGGCGCTGGGAAGGCGTGCCCTTCTATCTGAGATCGGGTAAGCGCATGGCTCGTCGTGTCACGGAAATTGCGATACAATTCAAGCGACCGCCATCCACTTTGTTTAGCGAAAACGAGATGTTCAATTTAGCATCGAACTCGCTTGTATTCCAAATTCAGCCTGACGAAGGATCGACTGTATTGCTTAACGCCAAAATACCTGGACTGCAAACCCGGACTCAGCCGGTCAAAATGCATTTCAAGTACAGCGCCACATTCGGTTCCAATACGCCCGAGGCCTACGAGAGATTGGTTCTTGATGCTATGCTTGGCGACGGAACGCTTTTCATTCGTGGAGACGAAGCGGAAGCGTCCTGGAACTTGATAACGCCGCTCCACGATTTCTGGTCGAGCGAGGGGCAGAGAGGGATGGAATCCTATGTATCTGGTTCTTGGGGGCCCTTGGCCTCGGATCGCCTCCTTTGGGATAATGGGCATCAGTGGCGCCGGCCTTAAGGGCAGATTGAGTGATTGATGGCAGGCTTATTAGCGACAGAGCATAATGAGATCTACGGATCGCTCCCTGGAATCGAAGTTCCGGTGGGTGACGCATTGGTATCGCTATCCAATATGTGGAATGCCCCGCCTTCCTCGGAGCAATCTCGATCTCCGTCGGAGTTCCGTGCTTCAAGGATGAACTTCATATTGCACTTCGGCTTTGAAGCCTCGGTTGAGGATGCTCAAAAGCTCTTCCAATCCGTGATCGGCTTTTCGAAAAGGTACCCTTGTCGCATTCTGGCCCTTTGTCCGTCCAAAGACGAGGACGCCACGGGGCAAGGGATCGTCTGCAAGATCTTTTCCGAATGCTACATTGGTGATGGCCATGGCGATATGAGCTGCTGTGAAGCTCTTATTTTTGGATACACGCTTAAAGAGAAACAATATCTGGAAGACCAGATTTCCATTTTTCTTGAAAGCGACCTACCCACTTACTACTGGCCCTACCGCTTCGACTCGCCAAAGAACCTTTCCGATTACCAGTCATTCTTCGGGAATGTCGATCGAGTAGTGATCGATACAGCTGCCGAGCTTTACTCTGTGGAAGAATTGGAGGTGCGGAAACCGGAGATTATTCATGATCTGGCATTCGCCCGAACGCTTTCCCTGCGCCAGTCCATTGGGCAATTCTTCAGCGCTTTTCCGGTGGAACGTATTCTCGAAGGACTAACCGCCATCGAAGTCGATAAACCTGATAGCCTGAACGCCGAGTTGCGTGGCCTGATGCGGTGGATACAAAGCGTTCTAGAGGATTGCCAAAATTGCGTAGAAAACTCGAAACGGGATCGGTTTGACATCGTTTTTGGGAAGAGTGAAGAAGCGGAGATCCGTTTCGTCTACGAGAACGAAAACGCTGCCCGATGCCAGTTGAACTTAGAGGCGGGAGTGGCCCACTTCGACGCGTCGATTGGCGGTAACCGACACTCCATGAGCGCGGTGATCCATTTGCTGGATTCAGACGACGCTTTGGCTGAAGCCCTGTTCTTCGGGTAGCTCAAGTTTCGTCGATTGATTATTCTGCCCGCAAAGAATTCGGACTCTTCAGATTGGAGTGACCGAGTTTACAGGAATCGGGCGAGGGTAATAGTTGGGATTCGCTTGCTTCTTTTTGGCCAATCGATTCAAGCCCCTAACGACTCGTTGAATTCCCGGAAGAACATAAAAACGATGAGTGCGCTCCCGATTACTTCCGAGGCTACTAGCCTTAAGCTGAGCCCTAGACCGACTTGAGAAGATTGAAAGATGATCAAGGTCGCTAGAATCAGGCTCAGCCCGGATACGAAGAGGAAGCTGAGGCTGTATCCGCTCCCTGCTTGGACGCTCATGGAATAGAGCTCTCGAAAGTACTGCATCGAGAGAAGGATGAACACCATCATGGCAAAAAAGGTTCCAATCTCGAACTGGGGCAGGGAGAGCATTGTGTTGTAGAGGCCATGCACGACGATGAGGATTCCGAAAATGTAGAGAAAATCGTTGTAGTTCCCCCGGCGAATAGCTCGGCAGAGGTAGAGGCCTCCCATGCCGGTTAGGGCGATGTGGAAGAAGTTGGCGGTGAGGAAGCGCCCGGGTGCGGCGGTGGCAAGGGATTGGGAGAAATAGCTGATGTTCTCCTCCGCGGCGAAGCCGAGCCCGACAAAACTGGCGATGATGAGCGATTCCCGCTCGTCCCCTCGTTTGGCCAGCCGAACAGCGAAGGGCAGAAAGAGAAGCAACTTGCAAAACTCTTCGCGCAGCCCCACTCCGCCTATGAAAAACGCGATAGTTCGAACGATGTCTCCATCAGGCTGATACCCAACATAGACATCTTCTATCAGAACAAGGAGAAGCGTGGGCAAAGTGCTTAAGGCCCCAGCGACGAAGGCTAGCCCGCAAAGCCCGCCTATACGACTAGCCCAGGAATCGAACTGGCCCAGGCGAAAAAGAATGGCGGCCCAGACGAGGGCGGTGATGGCGGCGATGATCGCCATGCGAAGGTCGAAATTAGAAATCCGTTCAACAGGCAGTAGCTTGGCGACCTCGATCCAGCTCCGCTGGTGCCTGGCGATGTCCAGGCGTATGCGGGTGGTCAGGAACTCGTTGTATTCGGGTCGATCGACAAGTGTCTGCAGTTCTTCGAAATCATCATCCAGCAGCAGCATGCTAACAGCTCGTTCTCGAGAAGGTCGGGCTTCGTCGAAGGCGTCGCCTTCTATCCTGAAGTAAGGGTAGGCTCGGAAGTAGTAGCGATTGCCAGCCTCGATTTCTCCGAGCAGACGGTTGGCGTAGCGAGGGGGTGGCTCTTCTGAAGCTAGAGATTCCAGCTTTTTGCGACGCGGATTCTCCGCACCGTCGAGGGATGCCAGGTAGTCGCCCAGCATTTGAGCGGTTTCTGCCGGAAAACGTTTCTCCAGGTAGTTCTCGATCTTGGCGAGATTCCCGCTGGCGTGGGTTTTCCAGTAGGGGCTCAAGGAGAGAAATGCTTCGATGGTGAAGCTGTCGTCTTCAAGCTGGGAAATCAGCGATTCCGGAAGCTCCCCCGATTGCTCGCTTGAGCTGACGGAGTAGGGGTTCTCGGGATTCATGAACTCGATGGCTAGACGTTGAGTCAGGCTGTTCGTTTTCGATCCGGTAAGGCGATCCACGATGAACCCCGCCCCCAGTCCACAACAAATAATGGCGATGGCCGTCTTCCAGATGAAGGACCGGCTGTAGGATTGCCGCCTCAATTCATTTTGCCAAGAGCTCATGGGTCACCCGCTGCCATGCAGCGATCGGTCGAATGAGAACAAGGCAATGGTGGCGTTACAAGATTTAGAGAGTCTCGAGAACCAAACCTTCTCTAAATATTTAGTGTTCATGAACACTAAATATTGACAGGTCTTAGTCCAAAGCGCTTTTCTGGAGAGGATGGCGCTTACTCCGGCAGTTAAGCTAGAGCCAGTTAGCCTGAGGGAAATCGTGGGTGAAGGCGTCCGTTGGGCGTCCGGAACCGATAGGGACACTTTAGGGACTGGCATCGACTGTTTCGACCGGGCTTTGGAGGGAGGGTTGCCGACTGGCGTTCTATGCGAACTCGTCGCTCCGTCTCCGAGCTCGGGCAGTCAAACTATGCTCTTACGTCTGCTGGAGATGGCTCGCCGGAGACGCTGCTTTGCAGCTTTGGTGGACGGGAGTGATTCCTTTGATCCGCAAACTTCGCCGCCGGAATTACTGGAGCATCTCCTGTGGGTTCGATGCCGCTCTTTGAACCAAGCTTTGCAGGCGGCGGACACTCTGCTTCGGGACGAGAATCTGGGCATGATTCTGATTGATCTCAGAGAATGTGGCGAGTGGTCCCTGAGGCGAGCCCGATCGTCTGTCTGGTATCGTTTGCAGCGATTGGGTGGCAAACGGTCTGCTTGGGTGGTGATCTGCACGCCTAGGTCAATCGTTCCGAGCTCGCAGATTCGATTAGCGCTTACGGGCCGTCTCTCACTGGAGCAAAGCGATGACCCCTCGCGGGAAATCGCCGAGAGCCTTACCTTCGATGCCCTCCGGCTTCGGAAGCAGGAAATGGGCGATTTTCCGCAGATGATCCAGGCTGGGTGAAGACTCCGTTGGGGAGGCAGATTATGTATGCGGTTGTTGATATTCCTCGTTTCGCTTTGCAGGCGGTGTCGCGAATGGAGGAAGGGCTGGTTGGCAAGCCGATCGTATTGGTAGACGCTTCCTTGGCCAAGCCATCCGTGATCGATTGTTCGGTTGCGGCTGAGCGTTTAGGAGTGTTTTCCGGATTGAGCCTTCCCCAAGCGGTTGCCCGTTGTCCGGAGATTATTGTGCGGTACCGATCGGAAAAAGCGGAGGCGTCGGCAGGGAGGGCATTGTTTGACTGCGCTTATTCCCTGTCGCCCCAAGTGGAAGAGACCTATTTGGGCGTCTGCTCTATCGGTTTGGATGGGGTTAATCGAAGTGGCTTGGACGAGCGATGCGAGGAAATCGTATTCGCGTTGCAAGGACTTGGGCTCAAAGGGCGAATGGGGATCTCTACAACACCGGATCTCGCTCTTCTGGTGGCCAGGGAATCGAAACGAGTAATGGTGGTGGGTGGAGACTTGTCTCAGGGTAGGGGGGGCTGTCCTCAACGCTCCAGTAAAATGGAATTCGGTACTGCCGCCTGCGGACAGTCCCATGGCGGTTCCCGGTCGCTAAAGGCTTTCCTCGATTCCTTGTCTCTTGTGGCCGCCGAACCTTCGGAGAATCTACATTCGATTCTGGCTCAGTGGGGAATTCATTCCGCCGGCGCGTTTGTTGGCTTGCCTAGAGAGGAGGTCGGCAAACGGCTGGGGAAAGAGGGACTGGACTTCTGGGATCGCCTATCGGGCAGGGACGAACGCCCGTTGCGCGTGTCGGCTTTGCCGGAATACTACAGGGAGTCACTGGACTTTGAATACGAAATTAATGTCTTAGAGCCGCTGTTTTTCATTATCCGCCGCTTTCTGGATTCGCTTTGCCTGCGGCTGAGACGAGCGGCTCTGGTCGCGGAATCGCTCGACTTGGAGCTGCGTTTGGCGGATATCCAGTTGGACGATGGGGAACGGGTTGAATCCGCTAGGCTATCCTTGAAGATTCCGGATCCGAATTGCGATGCGGATGCTCTGTTTTCGCTGCTTTCTATCCGTCTAGAGAATTTAGATACTGATTCTGCAATTGTCGGCATCGGTCTAGAAATCTATCCAGTGGAGCGGAGCGAGAATCAGTTGGGGCTTTTCGAGACCAGTTTGAAGGATCCTCACCGCTTTTCCCAGACACTTGCCCAACTGGCGGGAATTGTGGGTCCGGACAATGTTGGACGACCTGTCGTGGAAGCTGATGGCCGTCCTGATGGAGTTAAGCTGGAGCGTCTTCCGTCAACGGTTCCTCCGGCGAATTCAGTTGGAGGGACGGATTCGCGTGGCATGGCTTTGCGCCGATTTCGCCCACCCTTAGATGCGGATGTCAGGACTCGCGATAGACGACCAGTCTGGTTTCGCTGTTCGCGGGCTGGAGGGGCGATTGGAGCCTTTAAAGGTCCGTGGGCTCATTCGGGCCATTGGTGGGAAGCGGGAGGCTGGAATCGCTTGGAATGGGATGTTGAGCTGAGGACTGGTGGCGTATTCCGACTGGTGAAGGAACGCTCCCAATGGATGGTCGAGGGAATGTATGATTGATTTTATTAGAGACTGCCCGACAAGTCCATTCCTGCGTCGCTTCGTCGGATTGGATTTCAAAATC
>Ga0066378_10000880_pt1 | contig 11872 bp, 9 predicted proteins | sample Knorr_S23_td_DCM_FD_70947 | JGI IMG/M metagenome (GOLD analysis project Ga0066378, IMG submission 70947) | Marine microbial communities from Southern Atlantic Ocean transect - Knorr_S23_td_DCM_ad_71m_LV_A | ecosystem: Environmental > Aquatic > Marine > Oceanic | place: Southern Atlantic ocean...
TGAACTATCATTTCTTAATAAGTAATGAAAACATGTGCCCCATTCAAATTTATGGCCATATGCACAATCTCCCCCTGGAATTTGAGGATGCTGCCTTGTTAAGGGGTGATACCCGATGTTTGTAACAAATACATCTAAATCTAAATCATTATCAATATCTCCAATGGTAAAGCCCATCCATGCTCCAACTTTATCAATTCCTAAGCCTCTAGAAATTAAATCAAATTTAATTACCTCAGATGTTGAATTATTTTCATAAACTTTTAATCGGTCTCCATCATCTGAGATCCATAAATCAACATCGCTATCTTGATCATGATCCCAAAACATTGATGCTAAAGTTTGCCCTGAAGGATCACCCACTTTATTATTTTTTCTGTCTACTAAATTTGGATCGTACCCTTGATTCCATCTGTTAGATTCTTCATCAAACCACTCAATAGGCTCTCCTGTGGGCATAATCATAAGTATTTCATTGCCCCTTACTCCTGAAATTTCGCCAATTTCACTAAATTTGAAATCACCTTGATTAATAAATAAAAGATTATAATGACCATGGTGCCTAGGATTATTAAAAACTATAAAATCTTGGTCGGCTCTATTTCCTACATATATATCTAATAATCCGTCATTATTAACATCTCCACAAGCCACACTCATTCCAGACCTAATATTTACATTTTCTCCAAAAGCTTCTTCAGTTATATCTGTAAAAGTGCCATCTTTATTATTTTTAAATAATCTATCTTTAACTGCCTCATATAGTCTTGAATCTTTTTCTACTGAACGGTAATCTAGGCCGTCTCCAATGGTGCCATAAGATGCAACATATAAATCTTGATAGCCGTCATTATTAAAATCACATGCAGCTGGAGCAGTACTATTACTATCTAAAAGCGAAAGATTAGTTTTTAATGAAATATCTTGGAATTCATTATTACCCAAATTTTCAAAAAACTTATTACCTCCTCCCCTTGTTTCTTCTAGTAGACTTGAAGAGCCAGATGAAGTGAAATATAGATCTAAGTCCCCATCTCTATCGAAATCAAAAACTGCCACACCTGGGTATCGGTTTTCAATAAAATAATCGCCTCCAAATGCTCCCTCGGAAATATTTTTAAATGGCTTAATATTATTAACCCTCTTATTATCATCAACTTCAACTTGAATGTTTTCAGAGCATGCAATTGTAAAAATAATTAATATAAATAATATTCTAATCTTCGTTTTCATCGAACTGTTTTGGAAATGGTATCTTTTTTATTTCTATAGTTGAAGTTGATGTCTTATATTCATTATCAGATGATTCTGATTTAACTGGCCACCAATCAACGTAACTGTAATCTTTATCATCTAATATTTCATTAATTTCTGAATCATCTTCTTTTGTTTCAATTAAAACTTTGTTATCAATATTATTGTCTTTGCTTACTTCATCAGGTTCAGAATTGCATGAAATTAAACAGAAAATAATTAAAAATGATATACGTATTTTATAATTTTTATACATTTTGGTTATTTATTAAAAAAAGATCTTGTAACAGGTGTATCAATTTTAGTTGGATAATCCCATTCCCAGCCTTCAAATTGATAATCATGTACTTCTGGGTTAACTGGATCAGTAGTTAATTGTGTGCCACCAGATGTAAGTGAGTGCATAGAAATTTTTCTAGACAAATTGATTCTATTTACTAAAATTTTATCTAGATAGTCTAAAATATCCATGTTGTCTTCATCTTCTATAATATTTTTTTCTTCTGAAGGATCATTCTTTAAATCAAATAACAAATCCTCGCCTGTTGCATACCTAACCAGTTTGTATCTTCCATCAAAAACCATTACTCCATTGGCAAGAAAACCAAAAATTTCTTTTCTTCTTTTTTTATTATCACCAGGGGTGTTTGGAAGAGGAATAGAATCCATGTAGAAAGGAACATCATTGCCACTTAATGATAATAATGTAGATGTAATATCTCTCAAACAAACAAGATTTTCTTCAACTACATTTTTAGGAATATTTTTACCGCTAATTATTAATGGAACCCTCATAGCACTTTCATAAAAATTAGCCTTCCCCATCATTCCGTGGTCTCCTAAGAAATCACCGTGATCAGAAGAAAATATAATTATTGAATTATCATACAAATTATTATCTTTTAATGATTTAATTATTTGTCCAACCTCATAATCAATTTGTTGTATTAGCGCAGAATAGTGAGATCTCATTTTTTTAATTTTCTCGTCATTGATTCCTTCGTAGTCTAAATCAGCCCATGGGTATTTCCATCCTTCCAACACAATTTTTTTATGTTTTTTTGCATCTTCTTTATTTCCTTTTATTGGAGATGGCATTTTATCTTCATCTGGAAAAGGGACTTGAAAATCTTCAGAAGGGTCATAAGGATCATGAGGTCCAGGAAAGCCCACCATCATAGCAAATGGTTTCTCATGGCCATATTCATTAATAAATTTGCATGCCTCATTCCCGACGAAGTGGTCCCAAGAATCTTCCCATTTAAGATTAGATTTTACTGCTCCAAAATTTTCATGATATCCCTCGTGCTCATTGCCGTGATATTTTTTTTGCCCCTTTTCCTTCAAATAATAATAATAATCATCTCTGACCTTTAGCCATCTTTTATCTTCTGTTGTTGACCTATACATGAATCCGTTTTTTTTAGTCCAAGGATAAAAATGCATTTTTCCAATTGCTGAAGTGTAATAACCCGATTCTCTTAATATTTCAGGCCAGGTTTTTATTCCAGCTTCTTTGTGGTCAGGCCTTATAGCTGGTGAATTACTCAAGATTCCATTTGATATAGCATCCATACCTGTCATTAAACTTGATCTAGCTGGAACACAAACTGGAGAAGAAGAATAAGAATTTTTATATCTTATTCCATTTTCTGCAATTGAATCGATATTAGGCGTTTTTATAAATTTAGCTCCATAACAACCTAAAAAATCTGATCTCATTTGGTCAGGAAATAGAAAAATTAAATTCGGTTTATTTTTATCTGTCAAACTTAATTTCTCCCTTTTGGATCCTATCAGACCTTTCAGCCAATGGTCGAATTTGAGCAGGGTAATCCCAATCCCAAGCTTCTTTGCCAAAGTTATCTTTTTCATTAAGACTATTTACTGTATCAACTTGCCTATCAAAATAAGAAAACCTAATTGAATTCATAATCTCAACATTTAATCTTGTCTCCAAATCTCTTCTTAATTCATATAAACTCTTTTCCTTATATAAATTTTTTGATTCATCTGGATCCTCTTTGATGTTAAACAAAGTTCTTACTCCATTAGAATATTTACTTAATTTATAAATACCGTCATAAATCATCCATCCGTCAGGCATATAACCGAAAAGTTCGTCCCTCTTCCTTGTATCTATACCGGGTAAGCCAGGAAGAGGAATTGAATCAAAATAATCAGGAATTTTTGAACTAGTAATTTCTAAAATTGTAGATGTAATGTCAAAAAGATAAACAAGGTCATCTACTCTATTAGGTTTACCAATAGTGTCGGGTGTTTGAACAATAAGTGGTATGTGACTTGAAGCTTCAATAAATGTGCCTTTTCCAAATAAGCCGTGATCTCCTAAATAATCTCCATGATCTGTTGCAAATATAATAACTGTGTTGTCAATCAAACCATTATCTTTTAAAGAACTAACAATTCTTCCAACTTCGTAATCTATCTGTTGTACAAGACCAGCATAATGAGCTCTCATCTTCTTTTTCTTTGCCAAACTTTCTTTATTATTAAACTTATGCATTGTTTTTACATTAGCCCATTCCATTTTTAGCCCATCCTTTTGTTGTTCCGCAAAATCTTTATCATGCTCATATAAAGGTATCGGTTCTGGCATATCATTTTCATCTGGAATTGGCACATGAAAATCTTCGGATGGATCATAAGGATCATGAGGCCCTGGAAAGCCTACCATCATTGCAAATGGTTCTTCATTAGAATGGTTATTAATAAACTTAACTGCTTCATCACCAACAAAGTGATCCCAAGAATGTTCATAAGGAACTATTGATTTAACTGCAGTAAAATTTTCTTGATACCCTTCGTGTTCATCCCCATGAAATTTTCTTAATCCAGCACTCCTTAGTTTTTTAAAATAATCATCTCTAACGTGAAGGTGTCTTTTATCTTCTGCAATTCTTCTGTAGTCGAAACCATGCCTTGCATCCCATGGGTAAAAATGCATTTTTCCAATTGCTGCTGAATAATAATCATTTTCTTTGATAATATCTGCCCAAGTTTTTAATCCGGTTTTTTTATAATCTGACCTAAGCGCGTCAAAATTACCAGTTACTCCATGCTTATAAGAATTGATTCCAGTTAATAATGATGTTCTGGCAGGAACACATACTGGAGAAGCTGAGTATGCTCTTTCATAAGTTACGCCATTTTTTGATAATGAGTCTATATTTGGAGTCTTAATAAAGTCAGCCCCGTAGCATCCAAGAAAATCAAATCTTAATTGATCTGGAAAAAGTATTACTATATTTTTTTTGGACTTATCCTTTTTCAAGCTTGAGGACCCTCTAATCTTGGATTTGCAATTTTATCTAAACCTGCTGCAATTAAATATAGACCGCAGAATATAATTACTATAATTATTATTGGTGGTAACCACCACCACCACATTCCAGCAATTAGTGCAGAAAAAGTAATTGCCCAATAAAGTGTCATTCCCATCGTAGGTTCTGACATTGGGCCCAATCCTATTGCCTCCAAACCAACAGAAGCTAAAATAGATCCAGTAACCGCTCCAGTAAAACTTGCAGCAAGGAAAGGTAACATATTTGGGAGTATCTCTTGGAAAATTATTTCGAATGTATTCATCCCAGACAATCTGCAAACCTCAATAAATGGCCTTTCTTTCAATGTTAAAACTTGCGCTCTAATAACCCTTGTAGGACCCATCCATGATAATGATGAAATAACCAAAGCCATTTGATTAAGGGTTATGTTCTCTTCAATGGATATTGCTAAAACAACCATCACAGCTATGCTTGGTATTGTCATTAAAGAATCCGTAACAATTCGTATAATTGTGTCAAACCTGCCTCCTATATAACCTGTTAAAAAACCAAGCACAACCCCAATACCCAAGCCAATAGAACCTGCTAAAAACCCCACATATAAAGTCATAGGTATACCTTTGACTATAGCGGCAAATAAATTTCTACCATGAAGATCAGACCCAAATGGCAAATCTAAAGAAGGCGCTGACCTCGACTGCACTGAAAGAGGTTCAGCTGTTGAAGTATCAATAATTATCATACCGATTGCAGAAAAAAGTAAAGGGGTTACTAGGACCATTATGCCTGCAAATAAAATCGGATATTTATATATATATTTTTTAATCTTCATAACTAATTCTCGGATCAATTTTTGGATAAATAAAGTCTAGTACTAGTGTAGCCATTGCAATCCCAAGAATAAGTACAAATACAATTCCATAAATTACTGGGTAATCAAAAGCGGTAACTGAATCTCTTAATAGTGCACCGAGGCCAGGATAGCCAAAAATTATCTCTACCAACAGTGCTCCACTTGCAACATGACCTAGATGCAAGGCTAATATAGTAAATTGAGGTAGTAATGTATTCCTTAATCCATACCAAATAAAAACCCTATTAGCAGGCAGGCCTTTAGCCTCAGCCAACTTTATATAATCTTCTCCGTAAAGACTGAGAATCATTCCTCTTGTAACTAAAGACCTAATTCCTAGCTCAGCAATAACAATAGATATTCCTGGGAGTATTGCATGATACATAATATTAATCATTCTTGAAAAACCAAAATTGAACACCTCGCCTATTGTATAGCCTCCTCCCGTAGGAAAAATTTTAAAAATATAAGCAAAAATATATATTAAGAGTAAGCCAAGCATATAATATGGTATAGCGGAAAATATAAATAAAGGAGGGACTGTAAATCTCATAGATCTTGGAGCATATGGCCACCCTAAAAGTGCTCCTAAAACTCCACCAATTAAAAATGAAAATAATGTTGAAACTATCAATAATCCAAATGTCCATGGAAGCGCGTCCATTATCATTCCCAACACAGATGATGGATAATAAGTAAATGATACTCCTAAGTCAAAAGTAAAGGTATCAACTAAATGCCTAAGATACTGCTTCCATAATGGCTGATCGAGTCCAAATTGTTTAAAATATTCCGCCGCTACAGCCTGCATTGATTCGTCATAAACTCCACCCTGGTTTGCAATTTCCATCATCCTTATACTCACAGGATCTACATCTGAAACAACTTTTGGAATAAAAAAGTTAACCGATGATGCAATAGCTATAATAAAAATAAATATTATTAGTCTTTTTAAAATAAAATTCAATGACATAATTTAATTTATTTCCTCCATCCTACACTTGGTTTATCAAGATTCAGCTTTTCACTTTCATTGTATTTTTTCCATTTCATTTTTGGGTCTGGGAAAGGAATTGATCCAACTAAGTGCTTAGTGTATACATGAGCAGGTTTTCTAACTACACTGTCAATTGGGCCAGCCTCAACCATATTTCCTTTATAAAGAATCATTATATCGTCACAAAGCTGATGTGCTGTAGTTAGGTCATGAGTAATATATAAAACAGAAATTTTTTGGTTATTTTTAAAATTATAAATACTTTCTAAAATTGTTGCTCTTAATGAGGCATCAACCATAGAAACGGGTTCATCAGCAATAATAACTTTTGGCTCTAATGACAAGGCTCTTGCAACCATTATTCTTTGTCTTTGACCACCACTTAATTCATGAGGAAACCTCCCTAACGTCTCATCTGGCCTTAATCCAACACTGTTTAGAGCAAATTCGATTCTATCTTGAGTTTCAGTCTTATTGCTAGTAACTTTAAATTTCTTAAGAGGCATATTTAAAACTCTATCTATTTTATAAAAAGGATTAAATACACCAAAAGGGTCTTGAAATATAGTTTGAACTCTTCTTCTAAAATCTAATTTTTGGTTTTGATTAAGATTAAAAATATCGTTTCCTTCAAATTTAATTTCTCCTGAAGTTGGTTTAATAAGCCCCAAAAGCATTCTTGCTAATGTAGTCTTACCGCTACCACTTTCACCTGCTATTGCACGTATAATTGGCTTATCTTCATCAATATTTAAGCTGATATTGTTAACAGCTAAAGTTGATGATTTCTTTACAAAAAGCCCTGATGTAAATATTTTTATTAAATTTTTTCCTTCAAGAATTTGTTTAGACATTAATCATCCTCTAATTGTAATCAGCACAAACATCACATTCTCTAATGTAATGCGACTTTGAAACCTTAACCCAAGGTATCTCATTCTTATTTTCTCTTCCAATCCTTAAACAAAAACTGCAGCCTTCTTTTAAATTTAGCAGTTGGGCTGGAAGGCCAGGTATACCATTAAATACTCCATGAGAGTCTAATTTTGGCAAGCTATTAATTAACATTTTAGTGTATGGATGAAGTGGTTTATTAAAAATTGTTTCAACTGGAGCTAATTCAACTATTTTACCTGCATACATAACTGCAATTCTATCAACAAATTGAGCCATGAGCCCCATATCGTGACCAACTAAAATTAATCCAGCACCAATTCTTTCTTGAGCACTTTCTAAAGTATCCATAACTTGTCTTTGAACAACAACATCTAGAGCACTGGTTGGCTCATCTGCAATAATTACAATTGGGTTTAAGGATATACCCATTGCGATAGTTACCCTTTGCTTCATGCCTCCACTTAATTCATGTGGAAATCTTTTTCCGAGACCAGGATCAAGTCCGACAGACTTTAATAACTTCCCAACAATTTCTTGTTTTTCGGTTTTTGATATAGAAGATTTATATTCATCATGAGCTTTTATAGTGTCAATTAATTGCTCTTCAATTCTCATAACAGGATTAAGTGAATTCATAGAGCCTTGAGGAATTAGAGATATTTTAGAAAACCTCCTAGCCCTCATTTCATTTTCATCAAGATCTAATATGTTTTCATCACCAACCACTATATCGCCCGATTCAATTTTTCCGGGCTTTTTTATAAGTCTCATTAGCGCATAGGCCATAGTACTTTTGCCTGAGCCAGATTCACCAACAATCCCAAGTCTTTCTTTTGGACTCAAATCAAATGATATTCCATCAACAGCTTTTACAGGGCCCAATGGAGTATGAAAATAGACTTTTAAGTTATTCACATTTAATACTTTTGCCATCAAAGTACCTTAAATTTATTTTTATGAGTGGTCACGAGGAGAAAATTGAGTCGCAACCGTGACCACTCATTTAATTTATTTTGCTTTATCTAGCATCAAGAATACTAGCAAGCTGTGCCTTGGCCATGCAGCCAATGCTAATGGCCTATCAACGTTAGGCCAGTTCGTCCAGTAAGTCGTATTTACCGGAACTCGGTGAACCCATTGCTGTATAGGAATGTCTGGCATTTCGTCATACCATATTTTCCATGCAGCATGATTAAGTTCTTTCATTTTTGCAACATCATCTGGATGAACCGAAGCCATCTCATCAACTATTGCATCAAATTCTGCATTTTCCCATCTATATGGTCTTACAGCTCTTTCACCTTCAGGTGCACTATATCTACTGTGGTATAGATTAAGTGTGTCCCAAGGATCAACAGTTGAACCTGCGTGACCAAAAAGTGCAGCAGTAACTTCACCCATTGCCAACGCATTTCCAAGACCTTCTTGGTTTTTGTATTCAACTTTGAAACCAGCTTTATCAAGCTGAGTTGCCATAAGTGGTCCAATATCTTCCATTAGGTTTGTACCAGAAATAACAAATCCGAATTCTTCTCCGTCTTTCTCCCAGTACTTATTACCCATAGTGTATCCAGCCTTAACCATGTGTGCAGCAGATTTATCTAAATCAAAATCTGTTGGACTTTTCTCAGCAAGAATGTCCTGAATATTGTCGTAATAAGGCATTAGACCTGCATAGTAAGGGAATACTACATCAGATGTTTGACCTGATCCGCCCTGACCAACTTCGATAAGTTGATCCTGATTAATTGCATACGCAATTCCCCATTTTAGATCTGGGTTATTAAATTCAGGTTTTTGGTTATTAAAGTGCAAACTTGTAGGCCACCAGTCAAGATAACCGTAAGGAGGCTCTTTTCCTGTGTATGAATCAATTTGCGAATTATTTTCAATTAAAGATTGAAAAGCTAAAGGCCTTAGGTCAACAGCACTATCAATCTCATTGTTAGCAAGCATAGATACAATCTTGCTTGAGTCTTGCTTCGCAATCCATACTAACCTACACATTGCTGGATCTTCATGAAAGCCAATTTCTGAAGCCCACCAGTCATCTCTTCTGTCCCAGATTGTATTCTGAGGAGTAGATTCAACTAGCTTATAAGGGCCAGTTCCAATTGGCCATCCTTTATCAGGATCGTAATTGCTAAATGTAGCTGGGTCCTCAACAGTACTCCAAACGTGCTCAGGTACTATATAAGGAGCTTTACCAACGTGGGCCCATAAGAAACTCATGTGAAACCTAGGGTTAGGTTCATTTAAATGAATTTTTACAGTCATGTCGTCAATTTTTTCTGCCTTCTCAACCCATAAATTTACGTCAGGGCCTTTACCCCAACCTGTCATTTTTGGGTTATCTCTTAACATGTTGTAAGTGAAAACAACATCATCGGCATTAAATGCTTCACCGTCACTCCATTTAACTCCATCTCTCAAGTTAATTGTGTACTCAGTAAAATCAGCATTATTATCCCATGAAGTTGCAGTCCATGGAATCTCTTCACCCGTCATAACGTTGTAGAAAAATAATTGCGGCAAAGTTATGTGCAGCCCATTTCTCATTTCATGACCTGGTGTAAAAGGGTTCATTACCTCTGGAGCTTTAATTGCTGTACTACCACCAAACGAATAGATTAAAGTATCTTCTCTACTCGGCTCTTCAGGGCAATCTTCTGCTTCATCCATTGCAACAGCTTTAGATTCGTCTTCATGGTCATGGTCTTCGTCATCATGGTCATGGTCATCTTCTTTCTTTGTTGCAGCTGGAACAGGATCTTTTTTAGAATCTTCGTCAGCACTTCCAGGTATCTTTACCTGTTCTTTTTCAGATGAAGTTTCCGTCGTAGAAGTTGATGATTCATCTGAATCTCCTCCACAAGCGACAAACATCATAGAAAAAGTTAACAAAGCGCAAACAAATATAAATCTTGTTTGTTTCATCGGTTAACCTCCTGAAACTTTCAGTTTGATAATGCAATTATAAATTGCAAAAAAAGTATATTCAAAAAAAATTCAAACTAAATATAAGTATTATTAATGGTTAAAATTATTTTAATTTGCTATTAACAAGTTTTTAAACTTAAAAAGTAAACAAAGATAATAATATTTATTTTTAAACACGCATTTTTTATACTTATACATTAAAATAAAATGTTACATGCCTAAAATAAATAATAAAACAACAATAAAATCAACAGAAAACGAATTTTTATCAAAACATAATATTCCATTTTTGATTTCTGAAAATGATGCAATTAGATCTTTCTATACAAGGCTTTTAAATAAAAATGAACGAATTAATAATTCTCATATTTATGTGAAATGGGCTAATTACATTTTTAATAATTATAGAGATAGTTCATGCCCAATAAAAGAGTGTATTAAATGCCCATCAAGATGGTTGCACATGAATTACGCAGCAAAAAAATTTGACTTTAAAAGCAAAGAAGAATTTTTTAAAAATAGGTACGATAAGAGATGGAACATCATTAGGCATATATCAAATGACAATTTAGAAAAATTGCTCAAAGCCTTTATTATCGATTTATATAATCAACCAAAATCAACAGGCAATAAAAGAGCAAAAAGTTCAATAACAACTTATATTTCTCAAATAAAAAAATGGGAGAAAGATTTAAATAAAATCATTGGGTCTTCATTTGAATTAACTCTTGATGTGAAAAAAAGTTTATCAAAAAATTTTGATGATATTTTAATTCTTGAAAACACGATGCTAAATGAAATAATGGATTGTGTTTTAAATGAATCTATATGGAGAAACAAAATTATACACTCAAGAATCAGGGCAATGTTCTTTTTAATGATTCAAACAGGATTGAGACAATCAGAGGTAATCAACCTAAATATTTCAGATTATAATGATGGGGTTTTACACGTCAGAGGGAAGAAAAATTCTAGAAGAATTGCACTAAATGAAAATAGTAAGAAATATTTGAATGAATATTTAAATATTAGATTTGATTCTGACCAAGCATTATTTGTCAGCCAAGATTTTAATAGAATTACAAAGTCATCAGTTGAAAACGGATGGAAGAGGATTTCAGAAAGGGTAGGAATACACTTTTCTTCTATTGATTTAAGGAAAACCTCAGCGGTTCTATTTGCAAAATCAGGTGCAACTTCATCAGAATTAAAAAAAGTTTATGGATTTAGGACTAAACAAATTGCTCAAAAATATTTTAATGAGGGCAATGAAAGAAGGCTTTTAGAAAAGCAAATGAATTTTAAACCCATTTAAATTGATTTTATAATTTAATCCAAATAGATTCTCAGATATACTTAACTATATATAGATTTAAATATACCTACCTTAAAAATGTTTGATTTAGTAATTATCAATGGAAATGTAAATTTTGGCGATATGTCAAAATCAAGTAAATGCAATATAGGTATAACTGATGAGAAAATTTCTTATATTGGTGGTGAGAAAATTTCTGGCAAAGAATTTATTGATGCAACAGGTTATGAAGTTACGCCAGGCTTTATAGACCTTCACACACATAGCGATTTATCTTTCATTGTAGACCCAGATGCAGATAGCAAATT
>Ga0066378_10000892_pt1 | contig 11784 bp, 8 predicted proteins | sample Knorr_S23_td_DCM_FD_70947 | JGI IMG/M metagenome (GOLD analysis project Ga0066378, IMG submission 70947) | Marine microbial communities from Southern Atlantic Ocean transect - Knorr_S23_td_DCM_ad_71m_LV_A | ecosystem: Environmental > Aquatic > Marine > Oceanic | place: Southern Atlantic ocean...
AATTATTTTTTTCATTAATTTCCTTTAGTTTTTTTTATTTTTTTTATTTTCTTTTTCGAATTATTTTTTAAATATTTTTTCTTTATTTCTTCTCTTTTATTTTTATAATCTGATTTCAATAAATCAATATTTTTTTTATATTCTTTTTTTAAAATTTCTCTATCACTTTTAAAATCAATTCTCAATTGTTCGAGAAGTTTTCTTAGCTCGGGGTTTTGAATTTTTTTATCTTCACTTTCCCAATATTCAATCTTATCTTCTTCAATTTTATCAATAGGTTTTTTTTCACTCAGACATAAACTAAACATTAAAATAATAAATATCATTTTCATGATTTATTTTTCCTTATTTTGGATTATTTCTTTATTTTTCTCAATTCGTATAGCAGCCAGATTATACTAATAATGGAGGCACATATGCAAGAAATGAGTATTGATAACCAAGCATATTCGATAGGTTTATTCTTAATTACAATAAAATACCAGCCTAATGAACAGCTAACGATAATAACTCTTAGGCAAGTTATAATAAACATTGGATAAGATTTTCCAAGTCCTTGAATTGTTCTACTGCAAATCATTGATAAAGTGACAAATGGTACTGCAAAAGAAAAAATATTAAAATAACTTACACCTAGATTTATAACTTCAGAGTCTTTTATAAAAATCGGTAAAATGATATTTGAACAATTGAAAAAGAATATTCCAAATGATATAGAAATGATTAGAGCATATTTAATACAATGTTTTAAAACCGTTTTAACTAAGTTATATTTTTTTGCACCGTAAAACATTCCTGTAATGGTAATCATACTTGTGGATAGTGATAATAAAGGTATAAAAAATAAATGTTCTATTCTGTGTACTGTTGCATATGCTGCTAGAGCTCCCTGAGGATTGGTAGTTTTACTCAAAATAATATTATATGTGAAAATACCCATTGACATTATCAACATAGATAACGCAGATGGTATACCTATTTTAAAAATAGGCGATAGGTATTTATTTTTTAGTTTAAAATTTTTAAAATTTAAAGATAAATATGCTCTATCTTTGAAAATTAGTATATATACAAATGAAATAAATACAATAAATTGGCTAATAACAGTTGCAGCTGCTGCACCTTTAACACCAAAATAAGGTATAAGTATTGGATCTAAAATAATATTTAGAATAGTACCAAAACCTAATATTTTCATCGGTAATATTGTGTCCCCTTCTCCAGATAAAATAGATCTAAAGAAAATCCCTAGAATCATAAATGGTGTCCCAATGATTAGTGTAAAAAAGTAATCAGATGCATAAATGAAAGATTCTTCTTTCGCACCTTGAGATGACAAAATATTTTCTCCATAAAAGAATCCAACTATTATAAATATTGCAGAAAGGAATATACCTAAAATGATTGTGTGTTGTGCAAAAGAATCAGCTTTTTGTTTATTATTTTCACCGATACTTTGAGCAATAACTGTAGTAGATCCAGAACCTAAGCCAAATGTTATACCCATGATTATAAACAAAGCAGGAAATACAACACCGAGACCTGCAAGAGCTTCCCATCCAACCCATCTACCAATAAAGGCAGTATCAATTAATGTGTAAATGGCTTGGACGCTCATTCCAAGCATCATTGGTATTGATAATTTCCAAAGTGAAATTTCTGGATTTTTTATAAAGTCTTCTAGTCTGTTCTCTTTCAACTATTTTGGAATCAATTTGAGGCTTCTTTGGATAAATTTTGAATCTTCAAATTCATTATTTAATTTTATTTCGTTTAAAGTGAGTAATGTAGATGATTTTTTTTGTATATTTTTTACCAATAATTTAGTCATTACATAGTATGATTCTATTTTTTCAAAGTTAAAAACTTTATTTTTTAATAGATTATTATTTTTATCAAATGAATCTTCTTCAAAAACAATAAAAATTCCATCTTCAACTTCTTTGATTTTCGTGATATGTTTTGAATATTCACTTTCAATTTCTTTTGGGATACTTTCAAGAAAGTAAAATCCATCTTCATCGGTTTTAATTATATTATAATTATAATCTTCGATCGTTCTGTTCGTTAAATCTTCAAAACTAAGATCCGAACCCATAAAGGAATCACTTTTTTGGCTAGACTTAATTCTTCTGAATCTAGAAAAACCTGGAAGCCACATAGTCATAAAATCATCTTCATTATCTTTTTCAATTTTTAAAAAAGATATTCCTTTGTCTTTACGAGGTTTTAGGAACCATATCATTTGTTTTTTGCTATCATCCTTTGACATTGAGATTAATTCAAGAGTTTTCTGTTTGTTATCTTTATTTGTTAGAATCATAGTATTTACGGATTTTATATCATTTGGCTTTGGTCTTTCATCTAACAACTTAGCAAGTTCAAGTCCATTTATTGCAAATAAATTTTTTAAAAATATAACTATTATTAATATTTTCATTTTATCCTCATTATTTCATTTTATTTTTGTAAATTTCTAAAGCTGATGCTAATAATGTCAATGCTCCTATTGATGTTGATAGCATAGCGAAAACCATTAACCCTCCAACATGCGCAAGTGGTATTATTGTAGATAGAAGTAATGAGCCAAAAGCCATATTTGATGTTGCATCTAAAATTATAGGGAAACCTACATTATCAATAGTTTCAGTAGATATATTATTTTTTTTATCATCCTTGATACGTTTAAACTCTGTGATATAATGAATAGTAAAATCGACTCCAACACCAAGTATGATTGAACTTAATATTGCTGTTAAATGAGTTAGTTCTATTCCAAACCAACCCATTAAACCAAAATTTAAAATAATTGCACTGAATAAGGGAATAATCGACATGAGCCCATATCTCCAAGATCTAAAAAATAACGATGAAATTGTTAGAATTACTAGTAATGATAAAATTATACCTTGAATTGATGATTTAATAACGAGCCACATGAAATCAACTATAAAAATCATCATTCCTGTAATTTCAAATTTTAAATCATTATTATTTGATGATATGTTTTGTTTAATATAATTATTCATGTCCTGAATTAATCCAGGAACTTCAATAGTTGAGAAAGTTTTCATTAAACCAGTTAGAATACCTTGATCTCCATCATAATTAACTAAAGAACTCAAATCTGACTCTTCATTCATTTCATATAAGAATAACAAATTATTTATTTGTTGAGCTGAGTCTGGTATAGTATAGTAATTATGATTATCATCCATAATAGTTTTATGAAGTTGTTTCACAACATCATTCACTGAGATGGTAGATGTTACATTTTTCATATTATCTAAATAGTTTTGAACTTTTTGAATATCTTTCAAGTTTTCCGGATTTTTCAAGCCATCATATCCTGATTCGCTTGTTACCCTGAGAATAACATTTACATTGCCCATTAAATGTTCATCAAGAAATTCAGCAGAATCTCTAATAATATTACCTTCCCGAAACATTTTATTGTATTGAACTTCAACTTTAATCAGAAAAATTCCCCCTATTGCAAATAAGGTAATTAAAATACCTGAAAAAAGTACTCTTTTTGGACTTTTAGTAACTAAGGTACCAAATACTTTCATCGTTTTTTCTACAAAACTTGGTTTAGAAATTGCCTTTGAATTAGGATCCCAACTTAAAAGCATAATTAAAGCGGGGAGCATTGTATTAGATAATAACCATGCCCACATTATTCCAAATGCAATTGTTATTCCATATCCAGTTAATGATACTATTGGAGAAAATAATAACATAAGAAATGCTGCAGATGTAGTTATAGATGTAAGGAAAATTGGCAAAAATAAACTATTCATTGCATTAAGAATAGCCTGTTTTTTATCTTTGCATTTCCTGAATTCTTTAAAAAATCTACTTAAAACATGAACTCCATCAGAATTAGCAATTGTTAGCATTACTATTGGCATAGATGTATTCATCATGGTAAAATAAAATTCTTTATAATTGGTTAAATGATAAACCCAACCCATAAAACCAAACATAGCACCAAGTGATGTAAAAATAGTGAATAAAATTAATATGACTGCTTTAATATTTCTAAGATTAATAAAAAGTATAAAACCCATTAGAATCAGTCCAAAAAATAAGAGAATTTGAACTTCTTTTTGCACCATTTCTGGAACTGCCCCTGTAACATATGCTTGTCCTCCATAAAATAAACTATAATTTTTTTCATATATATCAGTTATTTTATGAATATCTTTTGATAAATCAACATAAACACCATCTATATTTTCTGGTATTACAATAATATTTGCAAATTCATTTGAACTACTTACGACTCTGGATTTTATAATTTTATTTTCATTTAAATAATTAATAGCAGAAAGTATTTTAGAATCATTAATTGGTGATGTAATTAAGCTATCTATAACAATAGAACTATCAGCTGGGTCAAGTGAAATTTTATCAAGTGTAGTTAATGAAATGACTTCATCAACGGTATTTAATTCACTTAATTTATTTGATAAATCTGAAATTACATTTAGATCTTTAGTATTAAATATATTTTTGCCCTCATTACCAATCGCCACGTACATATACTCTGTAATCCCATAGTCATCTTGTATTTCTTCAAAAACTTTTTTTGAACCAATGTCATCTGGCAATAAGTTTGTCATATCATCATCTTGAGTTACATAGATTGAACCATATGTAATGAAGAAAGTGACCAATAATGAAACAATTAAGACTGGTGAAGGACTGTTTACAGATTTGGTTATTAATAATTTATTTAAATAATTTATCATTTATATATGAAATAAGAGTAAAAATATGTGTTAAAATTAAGATTTAAGATTGCACTAAACAAAGAACATTAATGCTATACTTTGTAACAAACATTTTAGTAAATTAAAAAGTAGATAAAATAATTATATTGAAAGGATTTAATAAATGGATAATTCATTGAATAGTTACATGGAAAAAGTTATTTCAAGAAATCCTAGTCAGCCTGAATTTCATCAAGCTGTTGAAGAAGTATTAGAATCAATATGGCCTTTTTTAGATAAGAATCCACATTATATGCATGCTAATATTCTTGATAGATTAGTTGAACCAGAAAGAGTTTTAATGTTTAGAGTTCCATGGAAAGATGATAAAGGAAACATTCAAGTTAACAGAGGCTTTAGGGTTGAGTTTAATTCAGCAATAGGACCCTACAAGGGAGGATTGAGGTTTCATCCATCAGTTAATCTTGGAATTTTAAAATTTTTAGGTTTCGAGCAAGTTTTTAAAAATAGCCTAACAACTCTCCCTTTGGGAGGTGGAAAAGGAGGAGCTGATTTTGATCCTAAAGGTAAGTCAGATAGTGAAGTAATGAGTTTTTGCCAATCTTTTATGACTGAATTACAAAGACACATTGGACCATATACTGATGTGCCTGCTGGGGATATAGGAGTAGGGGGTAGAGAATTAGGATTTTTATTTGGACAGTATAAGAGAATTAGAAATGAGTTTACTGGTGTTTTAACTGGTAAAGGTATTAATTGGGGAGGTAGCTTAATTCGTCCCGAGGCTACTGGGTATGGAGCAGTTTACTTTGCTGAAGAAATGTTTAAAGTCAAAGGAGGCTCTATAAAAGATAAGATTGTTGCAATTTCAGGTTCAGGTAACGTAGCTCAATATGCACTAGAGAAAATAAATCAGCTAGGTGGGAAAGTTGTAACCTTATCAGATTCTTCAGGTACTATTTATGATAAAGATGGTATTGATAACGAAAAGCTAGAGTATGTGATTGATTTGAAGAATAATAGAAGAGGAAGAATAAAGGAATACGCCCATCAATATAATGTTGAATATTTTGAAGGTTCTAGACCTTGGAATATTAAATGTGATGTTGCAATTCCTTGTGCTACACAAAATGAATTGGAACTTCAAGATGCAAAAAACTTGGTTGAAAATGGATGTGTTTGTGTAGTTGAAGGTGCAAATATGCCCACTACTCCAGATGCAGTTGAAGTTTTATTAGAAAATAAAGTTTTGTTTGCTCCAGGTAAGGCTGCTAATGCAGGAGGTGTTGCAGTATCAGGATTGGAAATGAGTCAGAATAGTATTTTTGCATCATGGTCCAGAGAAGAGGTTGATAATAAATTAAAAAATATTATGAAAAGTATTCATCAGCAGTGTGTTACGCATGGTAAAGAAAATGACTACATTAATTATATTAGAGGAGCTAATGTTGCTGGATTTATAAAAGTAGCAGATTCAATGCTTGATCAAGGAGTTGTATAGTTTTTGAAATATTTATTTCAATCATTTATATTAATTTTAATTTCATCAATTTTTCCTAAAGGAGTATATAGTCACATCTTTGATGATAGTATTCTAAGGTCAAGACCTTCCATGGATACATTTATGGTATCACAAAGTGGAAAATTTCATATACATTATGATTTATCCGGACTAGATTCACCAATTTTAGATGATATTAACTTAAATGGTTTTCCAGATTATATTGAAGAGGTAGGCATTGCAGCTGATTATGTTGACAGTATTCTTGTAGATGTAATGAATTTTTTACCAGTTAATCAAGATGATGATGGTGTTTATGATATTTATGTTGAAGATTTAGGATTAGGTTACTACGGAGTAAATAATTTAGACTCTAATTCTTTAGGTGAGCATACAGGAAGCTCCTATATCAAAATTGATAACAAATATGAAGAAGGTGATTATTATACAAGTGGTTTAGATGCAATGAAAGTAACTGTAGCTCATGAGTATTTTCATGCAATTCAGAGGTCATATCAACTTCAATTTACTACTGAATCGTTATTTTTCTTTGAAATGTCATCAACCTGGATTGAAGACATAATTTATCCTAATGTAAACGATTATATTGATTCAGGATGGTTGTCTACTTTTTACAATAATCCAGATAAAGATATAAGGGAAACCGATGGATATAGTATTGCGTTATACGCACATTTTTTATCTTCTATTATTGAACAAGATAATAATTATGAAAATTCAATTATAAAAAAGATTTGGGAAGATTTTAGTATTACAAACAATGCATTTTCATCCTTGAATAATATTTTATCCAGCCCAGATTATTCAACGACATTTATTGAAACATGGTTAATATTTTTAACCAGGAATTTGTTTAATGGTAAGTATGATGACATGGAAAATGACTTTTATTATTACGAAGATCAAATATATGCTATGCCCATCACTACAACTAATTCTCAGAATTTAGATGGTCCAATTTCAGATATTATTTTTTTAAATAATGAATCTATTTCATTAAGTACATTTGAACCATTTCCAAATTTTTTTATTAATATATCAGATTTAAATGAGAATTTTGTTCAAAGTATTATATTAGAAAATAATCAAGGATATCCATCACTATATAGTTATTCTATTGAGAATTCGGACTATTTTCATGTAGGCGATGATATAAGTAAAATTCATTTAAATATTGGAAGTGAAACAGAAAATCAATTCGAATTATTTTTAGATGTTCTCAAATACGATTATGGTGATATAAATCAAAATAATTTTATTAATGTTGTCGATATTATTTACATTATAAATTATATTTTTAATGATTTAGTTTTAAATGATTTTCAAATTATTTTGTCTGATTTAAATATTGATGATAATATAGATATTTTAGACGTGATTGAAATTGTAAATATAATTACAGAATAAATATTAATTTTTTAAGGATTTTTTATATTCCAGATGCTTCATCTTCATTCATTGTTTCACTTATTTTCTTATGCATAAATATCAATCCATTACCTTTTGTTCCGTCTACTTGAATTATTAAAGGTTCATTTAAACTTACAATATTTACATATTTTGATTTTTTAATATGATTTTGTTTTTTAAGCCACTTCCAATCTATATTTTTTTTATATTCTCGATATCCTAGAGTAAAATAACTAATCATTAAGCTTGTTAAATTTTGAAAAAAGTGACTTCCAAAAGAAGGGTCTGGGTTTAATTTATCAATTCCAATTTCAATAATTGATTTTGCATTAGTTATTTGTTCCCAATTTACAGGAATACCAAGCCAAGGGTCAGAACTACCCCATCTACCAGGTCCTATTAAAAGATAAGGATTTTCTGAACCCAAAATATTATTATATTCACCTATAATTTTAGCAATTTCTTGTGTTTTATCATTTTTAAAATTATCTAAATTAATATACATAATATTCTTTATATCTGAATAAGTACCATTACCAAGAACTTGACTACTTGAACAAAAGATTCTAGATTTATTTTTATCAATGGCTTTTAAATTATTTTCAAAATTACTTATTGGCATTGGTTTAATTTGCAACAAACAAAATTCATCTTCTTTATTTTCATTTATATTTACAGCAAATTCAATTTCAAATGGACAACCAATTAAATTTTCACCTTCTTTAATAAACGTATTAAGTAGTTCATTAAGCGGAAATGAATTATATTTAATTATTGATGAAAAAGTTAGAACTCTAACACCTTCATAATTGAGAGATTCTCTAATAATATTATCTTGGTTACTTATTACGCTAGCTGAAACTTTGAGCTCTCCATGAGATTCAGCGAGACTGAGATTATATTTATGTAAGTTTTTTGATTCTCCTTTTTTTATTACATCAATATTTTTATTTAAATTTAAAGCAAAGAACTTATTTTGGGAATTATTTATTGTAGATTTTGTTGAGTAATACTGAGGTAATATATCCGGGTATTTAGGAGAATATCTTAATGACTTTTCTCCATCTGCAATTGTTTTTCCTAATCCTAAAGCTAGAAATGCAATTCCTTCTTCTCTCTTCATATGTGATACAGGATAATAATTATAACTTTGGCATACACCACTGAATGTTGGATAGAAAATTTCATCATGTTTTTTGCCAATTAATTCCATAATTATTACTGCCATTTTTTCTTCTTCATACCTTTTGGAAACTGAATCCATTAAAGATTTAGGTTCTTTATAGAAAGTTGACGCATAAACTCTTTTAATTGCATCACATAATTGATTGAATCTTTTATCTAAACTTTTATCTGAATTTGGAATCATCAAAGTACTATACATACCTGCTAAAGGTTTATATTGTGAATCTTCCAATAATCCTGATGATCTGATGGCTAAAGGATATTTAACTTTTTTCAAAAGAAGTTTTAATTTTTTTGAAAGTTCATTCGGTAATTCAGATTTTATAAATTCTCTTTCAATTATTTTATTATCAATATCAGATAGTGCTCTATCCCATAAATTATTTTTATCCATGAATTCATCAAATCCTGATGTACTTATAACAACTATATTTGGAATTCGAACATTAATATTCGGAAATTGATTTTTAAAATCATAATTTCTTAAAATAGAATTCGCAAAAGCTAAGCCTCTTGCTTTGCCTCCTAATGAACCTGAACCAATCCTGACAAATGAGTGAGTATGTTCAAAATTATCCAAAGAATGATCAACAATTATAGGATCTTTTTTTTCATCTATTGATTCATTTAGTAATTTTAAATGGTAAATTCTTCTATCCTCTATATTTTTAAAATCATCTAAATCAATAGCTCTAAATTTTGATGCTACATTAAATTCACCTCTAGCTGCAAGCCAATTAGATAAGTGATTATTTGAAACATGGTAGGACAATGATTCTTTAGGAATATCTCTAATATTATCTTTGAGTTCCGTAATATTTTTAGCTGTTCCTATTACGCTACCATTTTTTGTTCTAAATTTAAATTCCCCAAAACCAAAATTATCAATGACAAGTTTTTTTAAATTTTGAAAAAAAGCAGTAGAGTTTTTATTTAAGTATTTTGCTGATAGTTCTTTCAAATCATTATCTGAAATATTTTCGTTTGTCTGAAAAATAAATGGAATTGACTTATCGAATTTTCTAACCTCTTTTATTAGATTTTTACCAGCAAATTTTTCTTTTTTATTATTTATTGGAAATCTCATATCAGAAATTACACCAAGCAAGTTAAGGTGATATTTTTTTATAAATTTAATTGCTTCTTCGTAGTTGGTACATAAAATTATTTTAGGTCTAGCTCTCATATGTAAAAGTTTTTGAGTATCATTTAAACTTTGATTTATTAATTCTTTAGTATGATATATAATTTCTCTGTAGAGAAATGGTAATAAGCTTGAATAGTGCTGCGGTGTATCTTCAACAACTAGAATAGAACGTACGTCAGCTTTTCTAGTATCTCTGCTGATATTCTTTTTGTCTTCAATTAACTTGATTAAGGCTGGAAATACATTTGAGTCACCAAACCAAATAAAAACTTGATCAAATATATTTAATTTTTCGTTTGGAATCCTTTTAATTTCAGATTCATCAAATGCTAGTAGAATTATTGGCTTTTTAGGGAATTGACTTCTAATTTTACTACCAAGAGATATTGAATTTATATCTGCAATTCTCATCATTATTATTACTAAATCAAACTTACGTTTTGATAACATCTCAAAAGCTTGTTTACCTGAGGAAACATTCCAAACTCTAGGAGCATAGCTCAAATTCATTCCAATATATTCTGTTAAAATTTGTTCAGTAAGTTTACCATCTTGTTCAAGAATATATGCATCGTAAGGGCTAGAAATTAATAGAATTTCATGAACCCTGTGAAGCATTAGATCTTGGTAATTTATATTTTTTTCATTTACCATAATAATCTTCTAAAAATATTAAACTATCAGTTAAACTATTTGAAATTAAATCTGCGCTTTTGTTTAATTTTTTACGATTAATATTTTCTATATGTTGAATAAATAGTGAAGCTTCGCCATATTTCTTTAATTCATAATCTGTATATCCATCCCCTATTATAATTTTTTCACCTTCAATTTGCTGAGCAACTTTTATTTTACCCAAATCTTTTGATAATGGATTATCTTTATTAATTGAATAAATTTCTTGTTTTTCATTATATAAAAAATCATTAGCAAAAATATTTTTTTTTGGGATATTGTATTTAAATAAAACTGGCTCTATTATATCACTAAAACCTCCAGAAATAACAAAGCAGTTTTCGTAATTTTTTTTAAAAAAACTCATATTTTCATAAAAACTTAAAGATATTTCTTTTTTTATTTTTTCTACAGATTGATTAATATGGTTTTTGTTTGCTTTAATTAATTTAATTCTTTTTGATAACGCATCACTAAATGATAGCTCTCCATTCATTGCTAAATCTGTCAATTCTTTTATTTTTGAGATAATTTTATTTTTATTTTGATTATGTTCTAAAGATATATCTGATATAATTTCTAAAGACTCAGATTTTATGAATGTGCTATCAAAATCTATAAGTAGTTTTAAGTTGTATTTTTTTAAATCTAAGTTTTCCATTTGTTATAATATAATAATTAAAACATTCCAATCTTTTGGTAAAAATTCTTGTTACATTTTGTTATTATCAATATTTTGTTATAAAAGTTTATTAAAATTAAATTGATTGCGAAAAATAGGAGCGTTCAATGCAATTTATATTTAAGATTTTTTTAATATGTTCTGTGGTTTTAGCAGAAGCAACAAATTTTCAGCTTAAAAATAGTAACTCTCAAAATGCAATTATTGAGTTTAATTTAGGTGATATTTCTTTTGAAAGAAAAGAAGGTTATCATGTCATTCTAGGTTCAGAGGGGAATACTAGAGATGTGGGACTTCCAGAACTTCCTACATATACGTTTAACTATTCTATAAACTATGATTACGACTATGAAGTATCTTTGAATGAAAATGATTATACCATACACGAAAATATTGATTTATATCCATCGCAACCTATTTATAA
>Ga0066378_10000894_pt1 | contig 11753 bp, 7 predicted proteins | sample Knorr_S23_td_DCM_FD_70947 | JGI IMG/M metagenome (GOLD analysis project Ga0066378, IMG submission 70947) | Marine microbial communities from Southern Atlantic Ocean transect - Knorr_S23_td_DCM_ad_71m_LV_A | ecosystem: Environmental > Aquatic > Marine > Oceanic | place: Southern Atlantic ocean...
TCATGTCTTTTTTGTGCACACTCTGTGCCGAGACACTCGGAAAACGCAGGTACTCGACCAGCTCGTCGATAAACCTCTGCTCGTTGGCCTTGAGGTAGTCGGTGATTTGTTTCATCAAATTATTTCTTTGGCTTGTCGCCTTTTTTTGGCGGATCCTGCGGAGACAAAATCGGGCCAAAGATGTTTAGCGGATTGACCGGCTTAGACTTGTCGTCGTCCTTCTTTTTGTCGTCCTTCTCGCCGCCGATGAGGGAGTTCAAATTGTTAAACAGATTGTTGCCACCATTGGTCAGTGCGTCCTTGGCGTCGGTCCCGATGAATTCTCCGTCCAAAAGATTTGCGGCATTCTCAAGCAGTCCACCGGCCTTGTTTTCGATTGTACCCGGCAGACCGGCGGCGGATTGACCCAGCAACCCGACAATCGCCAGCTTGTCTGTCTTCGTCTTGGGCTCACCGATCGTGCCGCCCACTTTCACAAAGTCGGGCAGCTTCACGAACTTCGCGCTCAACGGAGTGCCCTTGGGGATGAGCCCGGCCTTGTCCGCGAGATCGCGCCGGATGGAGAGCTGCACCGGCAGATCCAGCGCCGAGGCCTCTAGGGTTTCGTCCAGTGCAATCGCACCGGTGGCACCGGCCACGAACACGCTGCCTTTTACCTCGCAGGTCTCCAGCTGCACACGTTTGTTTTCGATCTTCAACTTCGCGTGCATGGAGTCGATAGGCGAGTTGAGCATATCCGGTAAGCGCAGCAGGATCGCCACAGGTGTCAGCAAAATCTTCGTCGTGTCACTAAACACCCGCAGGTCGCCCTCGGCGAATTTGAACTCGGTGGTGCCCTTCAGGTTCGCCCAGAATTCCCCCTGCGTTTTGCCACTGCTATCGAGCTTGGCGAGCACGGTCACCTTGCCGGCGACGCTCTCTTTTGACTCCGGATCAAACGCCGCCACGAGCGGCTGCGCGAGTTGATCTTTCAGTTGCACCTCAAACGCATACGCCGGATTGGGTTTCGATTTGTCGATGCGCAGGCTGCCGCTGACCGGCAGACCGTTCAGCTCGAACTGCACCTTGGGCAAGTCGATCACCTTGCCGCCGGCTTTGCCGCTGATGTCCGCCTTGGCGATGGTGATGTTATCCCAAAACGCCTTGACCAACTGCAACTGCAGGTCGAGCGCTAGACCGGCGAACGCATCCGGCAGTCCGGAGAGATCATTCACAAAATCGCCCTCCGTTGCGGTCGCCTCGTTTTCGGGTAGCAGACCGATGACGGAGTCCAAGTCCACCGCATCCGAGCTGATTTTCAGGCTGCCGGAGATGTCCTTGCCAGCCGGGACGGAGAGCTTGCCTGTGGCGGAGAGTTTGTTTGCGGCCCGGTCGGACTTGGGCAGCGAGATGTCAGTTTGATTCAGCTCGATGTCGTCGCCGCTGAGCTTCGTTTTGAGCGCGAGCCCGATCGTGGTCGGCTTGGCCAACAGCGGTTTGTCGCCCTCGGTCAACATCAACCGGCCAAGCGCACCGGTCGATTCGACCGCGACACTGCCATCCGCGCCGAGCAACACCGTTGCCTTGGTTTGCGTCTGGCTTTGCGTGACCTCGATCGGCGCCAGCCACGGCTGCGCCGCAGCGTTGAGCAAATCCGCGAGGACGCCACTGGCGGTCAACTCGAGCTTCCCTTCCGCTTGGCCAAGCGGCAGCTCTCCGGTGACATCCAGCTCGCCTTGCGGCTTGGCCTGTTGGGAAAACGTGAGCTTGGCCTGCTCGATCGACACTGTGTTTTCATCGAACTTGGCCTGCCCATCGACACCGATGTCCCAGTTCGAGAAAGTCCAGTCGTCATAGCTGCCGTCAAAGCCCGAGACGGTTGCCTTGGTGCCGATCGTGCTGATTTTCCCCGCTTGGCCAAGCGTGACCGAGTAGTCGACCTTACCGGCATTGGCCTTCAATCCGGGCACGGGAAACAGGCCGGCAACTTGGCCAAGCTGCAATCGGCCCTGCCCCTTGGCGGTGAAGTTTTCAAGCGTGCCGCTTGCGCTCCCGTCGAAATTTGCCCACGCCTCGCTGCCCTTGCCAATGGCGATGTGCAGGTTGTCGGCGGCAAGCTTTTGCCAATCATCCAGTTTTCCGTTCATCGCCATTTCAAGATTGGTCCCGGCCAATTTGGGATCGGCCCCGGTGACCGTGAGATTCTCAACGGTGGAATCGAGGCTCACGGCAAACGACCGTCCAGCGTTAGAGACGTTCAGGTTTAGCGTGCCGTCCGCGATGCCGGCACTGGCGAAGTGCCCAACAAACGAGGGCCACTCCGCGAGGTCGAGCCGATCGATTTGAATCGCCAACACCGAGTCGCTGCCGGCTGCCGCCAAGTCACCCAGTGCCAATGTCATCGGCTTGGCCAGAGTGGCGGTCAACGGTTTGGCCTCGCCTTTCGCTGTCGAAAGGCTGAGTTTGTTCAACTTGACGCTTTGCTTATTGAGATTCACGCCGGTGTCGAACTCCATTTCCAGTTGCAAGCCGTCCGTTTTCTCCGCAGTCGCCGGCTTGGCCGGATCCCAGTGTGTTCGGAGTGAAGTTTCGCTGCCGGTCAACTTGCCGTTGGCGGCGATGGCGTTGCCATTGTCCTGTAGCTGAACCCGAGCGTTGAGCTGGGATCGGGTGGCGACCTGCAGTTGGGCCGGTTCCAGCCCGGGGATGGGTAGTGCCCATTCACCATCCTGAAACGCCGCCGAGATGTTCAGATCACTGTCGAGTGTGGCGGGATCAAATTTGCCAGAGAGCGTGGCATCAGCGAGCACGGCGTCACCGCGCTGAATCTTGAGTGTGAGCTTTTGGACATCCGGAAGCCCGGCCTCGATGGCGGCGGTCAGTTGGCTGTCGTTTAACTGTTCAAGGGGGCCGGCTCCGTTGGCGAACGCGAGTTGCAGTTCGGCCACGGTTTGGCCGGGGGCGAGGTCGGCGCCCAACTGAATCGTGCCGGAAAAGTCGCCGCTTGCCTCCACCGCCTGACCGTCCGACGAGGAAGTTTGCAGTGCGGTGATGAGCTTGACCTGTGCTGGCTGCCCGTTGGCCAAGCGGTCTATCGAGAACTCGGTAAGCTGCACGGCCAGCGTCTCCGCCGCCCCATCAGCAGCGGTGGTCGTCATCGAGAAATTCGCCCCGCTGACGGTGACATCGGTAATGTTAATTTGTGTCGGCGCTGCGGCGGTATCGCCTGTTGGCGCATTGAGTTGCGCGATGACGGCGTCGTAGTTCGCCTTGCCGTCTGCACCCTTGGCCAAGCGGATCACCGGCTTGGCCAGGCTGACTTTTCCGAGCTGAATTGTACCGCCCAAAATCGCGAACAAATCATGGTCGACGTTCAGCTCGTCCGCCGTGAAAAGCGGCTCGGTTTGGCCGCTTGGCACGAAGCGCAGCTTGGCCAGGCGCACGCTGGAGAGCGGGCTCCAGCCTGCTTCACTGGCGGTCAGTTCGCCGCCCAGCGCCTCGCCGGCTTTTGGCAGGACGAAGGTGCGCAGGAAAAAGCTGCTGGAGACAAAGAGCCAGCCGGCCACAAGCAAAACGGCCAGACCGCCCAAGAAAAGCGGCCACTTGGGTTTCTTTTTTTGCGGGGTGGATGCGGGTGTGTCAGCCATGTATTCGAATTTGATCGAGATTAAAAATCCAAGCGGCGCTGCCGAGAAGCACGCCGCATGGCTTCAATCTAGGGCGAGCCAAGCGCTTGGCCAAGCGCGAATCGGGATCGGACTTTTTCCCTGACAGCACGCGTAACTTGGGGCAGTTTGCCGCGTACCAAAAGAGGCGGCTGCATTCCTGCGTCGCCTGTTTTTCCGAAAATGAAAAAAATACTTTTGAGCGGGTTGACCACCCTGGCTCTACTGCCCTCGCTCGCCGCCGCTCCCGCCCACGAAAATCTGTTGCCCGCAGAGACGATTGCCGTGGTGGCAGCTCCTGACTATCCCGCCGCAGAGAAAAATTTCGACGCGGGCGCCGTGGGCCAACTGTGGAACAGCCGGGAGATGAAGGCGTTTCGCGAGAAATTCGAGGATGGGTTTACAGAAAACGTGCTGGGCAGCATCGAGAAGCGGTACGGGATCGACGTCGAGGCGTTTGAGGAACTGGCTGCCGGGCCGGTGGCACTAGGCATCGTGGCACCATCCGCAGCGGGGCAGGACCCGGGGATGCTGTTCCTGATGGATGCCGGCAAAAAAACGTTCACCCTTGGCCGGGTCATCTCGCGTCTGGAACGTGACTGGAAGAAGACCGGCCGCCAGAGCAGCCGCACGACAATTGGGAAGATCAAGTTCACCACGCTGATCGGTGCCAGCGAACAACCGGTGCTGCACATCGGCCGCGACAAGGGATTGTTCCTCGCCGGATCAGACGTTGGATTGCTTGAGGGTGTGCTTGCGCGGAACAATGGCAAGGGGGACGGTGCGCTGGCAACAAACCCGGTTTTCGCGGCAGACAATACAGCGGTGCTGACGGGGACGGACGCCTACGTCTGGGCCAACTTCAGCGAGGTGCTCCCGCAGTTGATCAACAATGCGCCAAGCGGTGCCGAGGTGGGGATCGACGTCAGGGAGATCCTCAGTTCGCTTGGCTTGGACGGTTTCCAGTCTCTTGCCATGACGATCCGTGAACAGAATGACGGGGCGTACTTTGACGTGTTCCTCGGTCTTCCGGAGGCGAAGCGCACCGGGCTGCTAGGCCTGTTGGAGCTGAAGAAAAACGACAGCGCTCCCCCTGCGTTCGTGCCGGCAGGCGCTGAGTTGTTTCAACGGTGGCGACTCGACATGGCGGCCACGTGGGGCAACCTCGAAAAACTGCTGATCGACACCGCCCCGGATGTCGCCAACATGGTCGAGTTCACCGTCGGCCTGCTGGGCAAGGACAAGGATCAAAACTTCGATTTCAAAAAAAGTTTTTTTAACAACCTCGGCGACGACGTGATCGTGTACCAGATGCCGCCAGAGGCGAAGGCGTTGGAAACAGTCGGCACCGGCCCGGTGTTGGTTTTGGTCAGGACACCCGACCCGGACGAATTGATCAAGGCGATCGGTGCCATTCCCGGAATCCTTCCGCCACCGCTCAACGAGGCTCCCATGCTGCCGCGACGGTTGGGGGATCATACCGTGTACAGCTTTGGGTTGATGGAGATTCCCGACCCGACTACGGGCGAGATGGTCAAAATGGAAATCCTGTTCGGCGGCAAGGACGGCTATCTCGTTGCAGGGACGGACGCCAAGCTTTTGCAGGCGCATCTCGACGGCACAACCGCAGAGCGACTGAACGGGCGGGCCGGGTTGGCGGCAGCGGCGGCCAAGGTCGGCGGACTGCAGTCCGGGTTTTTCGGCTATCAAAACGATCGCTCCATCATCAAGCACGCAGCGGGGTCGCTGAAGGATAACGCCGAGATGCTCGAGGCGGCGTTGAGTGTCATCCCAACGGATGACGTGGGCGAGGTATCCCTGAGCGATTGGCTTGATTTCTCTCTACTGCCTACGGGTGAGGTGATGGGCAAGTATTTCGACTTCACCGTCAACGGCGCCGTCAACGGCGCCCGGGGGATCACTCTGAAATATTATTCACCCCGGCCGGCTGCGCTGAAGCGCTAGCCGCCGCTTCCAGTTTTTTCAGCGCGGCATCGAGTTTTTCGCGGCCCGATTTTAGCGGCCGGTCGCGCAGTTTTTGCAGCTTGCGCGCGTAGGGGTTTCCGGGGCGCGCCGCCTCGCTCATCAGAAAAATCGCCGCCTCACACGAACGCGGTGTCCCGCGCAAGATCGCCGCCGAAAGCGTGGGATACGGCTCCGACGGGTCTCCCCAGACGTCCTCCAGCGCCGCGAGGATTTCCTTCTCTCGATCATTCCCCAACTGGACGGTGGCTTTAAGTTCCGCCCACAGGAGATGCTCCACCGGCAGCAGGCGCGACAGTGCATCGAACCCGACTACACGAATCGGGTAGCTGTCGTCCACCGCGAGTTGCACGGCCGATGGCACTGCGCGGCGGCCCATGCTCGAGAGCGCGGCAGCCGCGGCATTGGCCTCGTTGCTGCCCGGTTTGGTTCGGATGATTTCGAGTAGCGCAGGGGCAGCGGGGGCCGCGTCGTGTTTCATGTAGCGGAGGAGATGATACATCCTTGCGAGGGAATCGCCCTCCGCTTGGCCAAGCCGATTGGTGATCTCGCTCAACGGCTGCGAGCCCATCGACTGGAGGGCCGCTAGTGCGTTGTTGTAAACCAAGTGCTCGGGATCGCCGAGTGCAGTAACCAGATCAGGGATCGCCGGGGTGGCCGCTTGGCCAAGCGCGGCGAGGCCGGCCACGCCGCCCGCTCGAATCTCCGACAGTTCATAGGTATTGGCCCAGCGCTGGATGTCCTCCCGCTCCAGCAGTGGCACGGAGTCGACCACGCTGATCAACGGGCGTTTCCAGACCGGGTCGGTGTAGCGCAGCGCACGCCGCAGCCACGGGACGGCGTTGGTGCCCAGCCCGGCGACGGCCGCTTGTGCGGGCTCACGCTTGGCCGGCTCGGCCGTCACCAACAGATCCTGCACCCAGTCCTCCAGCGGACGGCCGTCGACCATCGGCCCGCGATCGCGCTGTGCGAAGGCGAGAAACAGGCCAACGACCACCAACAGGCCAAGGCTGATTTTCAGAAGCCGCCGCTTCGTCATGCCCGACAGTCTGGAAGCCCGCGCGTTGGGCGTGAAGAAAAAACCGAGTCCCGCCAAGCGGCTTGCCAAGCGTTCGCCCGGCGGGGAGACTCCTCCAGTGGACACAGAGGACACGGAAACGACCAAGCGCCCCTCTCTTTTGCAGCGGATGTTGATCGGCGGAAACATCCGCTGGACGATGGTTCGTTTGCTGGTGCTGTTGGCGGTGACGACGGGGGTGCTGAACTACTTTTTTCCCGATGGCGAGGCGCGGTATCGCCGCATTCTCGTGGATGGCAAAAGCATGGATCCCACGTTCAACCACGGGCAAACGCTCTGGATGCACTCGCGGGAATACACGGATCAGCCACCGCAACGGGGCGACGTGGTGGTGCTGGGGCAGGAGGGGCAATCACCGTTTTATCTCAAGCGCATCATCGGCCTGCCGGGCGAACGGGTCGCGATCCGACGAGGCCAAATGACCATCGACGGAACCGTGTACGACGAGTACGGGGAGGGCCGTATCCGTGCGCGGTTGATCCCGCTGACGCTTGGGGAGGATGAGTACTTTGTACTGGGTGACAACCGACCAATCAGCAGCGGAGGCGTGGTCGAGGCCGACAAGATTCTTGGGAAAATTCTTTAGCCACCGGCCGGGCTAGTCGGCCTGTTCCTGAATCTGGCGGGTGATCTCCAGCGCCAGCTCGATCGCCTGCCGTGCCGATTCCCCGGTGACGACCGGTGCCTGTTTTTTCTCCACGCAGTGGACGAAGCTTTCGAGTTCCACCTTGAGCGGTTCCTCCCGCTCGATGGGCACCGGCTCGCGCACCACGCGTTTGCCGCCAAACTGGCTGACGATGGTGCTGTCCTTGGCTGTGAGTAGTTTCTTGAGAAAGGACGATTCCTGTTCGCCCTCACGGGCGAGGCGATAGTAGTAGCCCTTCTGTTCGCGGTAATCGAGTGACACGTAGCTGGGTTCGTCGCCACCGCTGAACACTCGAATCTTTCGCATCTGCTCCGGGCTGACGCGGCTGACAGTCAGGTTGGCTACGCAACCGTTGGCGAACCGCAGCCGCGCGTTGGCAATGTCCTCCGACTGGCTAAGCACCCGAACCCCGGCGGCGTCCACGTGCTCCACCGGGGAATCCACGAACGCGAGGACGATGTCGAGGTCGTGAATCATCAGGTCGAGCACCACCCCGATGTCCATGCTCCGAGCCGGGTAGGGCGAGAGCCGGTGCGACTCGATGAAGCGTGGCGACTGCGCGGCTTTTTGCAGGTAAGCATACACGGGGTTAAACCGCTCGATGTGACCGACCTGCAGCACGCAGTTGTGCCGCTTGGCCAAGCGCACCAGCTCGGCTGCTTCGTCGAGATTGTCGGTCATTGGCTTCTCGATCAACAGGTGTTTGCCCTGCTCGAGCAGCGGCTTGGCCAAGCGATGATGCGTGGTGGTCGGCGTGACCACACTCAAGGCATCCGCCGCTGCGGCGGCTTCAACCGAGCCAAGCGCCTGGGTGCCGTGTCTGGCCGCAACAGCCTTGGCCTGTTCGGCGTTGGTGTCGTAAACGCCGATCAATTCCACGGAGCCCTGTTGGTGCAGGTCACTGTAAATACGGGCGTGGTTTTGCCCCAGCGAACCCACGCCCAGCACAGCCACCTTGATCCTCGATGCCACGGCCCGATGGTAACGGCCCGCTGCGTTGGCGGCGAGGAAATCAGTTTTCACCGCCCGCACTCTGACACCATTGGCTTGCTTTTGGCCCGCGTTGGTACAAATCTCGCTTGGATTTATTTCAGAATGGCCGTCAAGGAGAAGCAAACAGAAATACGCGCCCTGCTGGTAGAGGACAACGACATCATCATCGAGTCGCTCTCCGAAGTCATGAAATCGATGGGGTTCATCGTCGTCAACAGCAAGACCGGCAGCGAGGCGATCAACCTGCTCAAGGGCGGTTCGATCGGCATCGTGATCGCCGACGACAAGTGCGGCGACAAGGAAGGACTCGAGGTTCTGGAGGAAGCCAAGCGCAATGCCCCCAACGCCACACGGTTGCTGCTCACCAGTCGCGTTAACGACGATGCCGTGCAGGCTTCGCTGCGCGAGCGCTTGGTCTACCGCTACATCACCAAACCGTGGTTGACCGAGGAACTGATCCTCACACTACGCACCGCGGAGGATTTCCACCGCGTATCCGATAAAATCGCTTCACTAACAATCGAGAAAAACGACTTGGCCCGAACCGTCAGCTTGCTCGAAAAAAGCGGTGGCGGTAGTGATCAAGCTCCCGCAACTCCTACCGCAACTCCTACCGCAACCACCGCCAGCAGCGTCACAGCTGTAGAGGGGGATGCTGATACTATTATCCAAGCCATACTCGAGTTGCTTTATGTGTTCCATCCTAATCTCAAGAGCAATGCAATACGTACCATGGCCTTGGTCAAGGTATTAGCCGAAACGATTGGGATGGAGAAAAAAGCAGCCGAGACACTTTATTACGCCGCAGCCCTACACGACATCGCTATCCCCGGAGTGGACCGACCAATCATCCGCCGCTGGCTGCGCGACCCAGAGAAGTTGAACAAGGACGAGATGAAACTCGTAGAGCAACACCCGTTGCAGGCAGCCGAGATTCTAAAGTCATTCCCAATTTTCAATGAGGCGATAACTCTCATCAAGGCGCACCACGAGGATTGGAATGGTAAGGGCTACCCCAACCAACTTAAGGGCGAAACGATCCCCTGGGAGGCGCGATTGCTTCGAGTGGCTTTGGATTTTTGTAGCAGACACGCCGATCCCATACAGGCCATGCTCGAGATCGAGGAATTGTCCGACGTGATTTACGACCCGGACGCCATCCGCGCCGTGGCCAAGGCCGTGCCGTTGACCGAGATGCCCACCGGCGAACGAGAGATTCTGCTCATCGAGTTGCAGGAGGGAATGACGCTCGCCCGAGACATCAACAACGCTAACGGCTTTCTTTTGTTTCCAAAGGGCAAAACCCTTAGTGCCTCAATGTGCGACAAGCTTTTTAACATCGACCGCATTTCCCCACTAGACCCATACGTACTTGTTTACTGCTAACATACTATGGCTCTTGAAGAAGCTGATCAGGCGCGAGTGGACGAATTGGCCAAGCGTGCCTCGTCAGCCTTTGCCGAGTCTGACCTTGGCCAAGTGCGGCAGCTTTATGGGCAAGTTCTAAAGATTGACTCCACCCACCCGGCCGCTAACTACTGGCTGGGCTACCTAGAGTGCCGCGAAGGCCGACCGGAAAACGGGGTAAACTATCTTCGAACAGCGACCGAATCGGCCTTGGCCTGTGCCGAGTGGCTCGCGCCGGACAGTCTGGTTGAACTGGGCATGGCGCTCAACTCGCTTGGCCAAGCGGCCGAGGCCGACGAGCAGTTTGCAACCGTGCTGCAGCGATTCTCGAACTACGCCGACGGCCAGTTGGCCTTGGCCGAAGATCTCGGCGACGACGAACATCTTGTGGAGTCCGCCATCGACGCCTGCCATCGTGGCCTGCTGGTTAACGGGCAACACCCCGGTCTGCTGAAAAAAACAGCCGAACTACTCGAACAAGAGGAGCGCTGGGACGAAGCGGCGGACTTCTGGGGGCACCTCGCGGCACAATCGGCGCCCCAAGCCAACCTGCACGTGAAGATGGGCATCGCCTGGCAACGCCACGGTGATGCCGGCACCGCCCGCGAGGAATTTGGCAAGGCACTTGTGATCGATCCGGAGCATGAGGCGGCCACCTTCGCGCTGGTGCAACTGCTCGACGAACAGGGCGAACCGGAGGAGATCATCCCGCGTCTGGAGCGCTTGGCCAAGGCCAAGCCGGACTCGGCACGGGTTGCCCTTGCGCTCGCCAATTATCTCCGCCAATACGAGCGCCTGACCGAGGCTGTCGACTGGTGGCGAGCCGGCCTTGCCAGAGAGCCAAACTGGGATGACTCATGGCGCGACCTGGGCCTCGGGCTCGAGCATCTTCATCGCATCGACGAGGCAGTCGAGGCCTATCGGCACGCAGTGGAGGCGGCCCCGGACAATTCTGAAAACCACCGATACCTCGGTTCCGCACTGCAGGACGTCGGCCAGCTCGACAGCGCGCTCGAGTCGTTCGATCGGGCGACCGAGCTGAACAACGACAACGCCGACGCCCACTGGGGCCGTTTTTGGGTACGTGCACTACGCGGAGATTTTCCCGCAGCGTGGGACGACTACGAGTGGCGTTGGAAACTCTCCAATCGAAACACCCCGCAACTCGATGACTCCACCCCGCTCTGGGGCGGTGGCGACCTGAGTGGCCAGACGATTTTCCTGCGGGCGGAACAGGGCTACGGCGACACCATCCAAGCCATCCGCTACGTGCCCAAGCTGGTGGAGATGGGGGCAACGGTCAAAGTCGGTTGTCCCCCGGCGCTCGCCCGGCTGTTGGCCGACGCGCCCGGAGTCAGCGAGGTGGCCACAGGCCACACCAGCACGGTTACATATCACTGCCATCAGGCAATGTTCAGCCTGCCCAGGCTGCTCGGTACCACGCTCGACTCAATCCCCGGCCCGGCACCGTACCTCAAAGCCCAAAGCCAAGCCGGGCTGGAGTTGCCGGAGACGAAAGGCGTCCTGCGGGTCGGCCTCGTCTGGCAGGGGTCTGGCAGCCAAAGCCTCGACCGGCGCTCGGTGCCGTTCGAGTTGCTAATACCGTTGCTGGAGCAGGAGCGAACGCTGTTTTTCTCATTGCAACTGGGCGACGCGGCGCACGACCCCGGCCGGGCCGGTGTGGAGGAGAAAATCGCGGATTTATCGCCATTAATGGACGATTTCGCCTCGACCGCCACGCTGATGGAACAGCTTGATCTGATCATCACGATCGACACCGCCGTGGCCCATCTGGCCGGTGCGCTTGGCAAGCCAACGTGGCTGCTGCTCTCGGCGACCCCTGATTGGCGCTGGATGCTGGAACGAACCGACAGCCCTTGGTATCCATCCATGCGACTCTTCCGGCAGGCCAAGCCAGGCGACTGGTCGGAGCCCTTGGCCAAGCTGCGCGAGGAATTGGCCCGGACGATCTAGCGCTTGGCCAAGCGCACTCTCGACAGCC
>Ga0066378_10000899_pt1 | contig 11712 bp, 7 predicted proteins | sample Knorr_S23_td_DCM_FD_70947 | JGI IMG/M metagenome (GOLD analysis project Ga0066378, IMG submission 70947) | Marine microbial communities from Southern Atlantic Ocean transect - Knorr_S23_td_DCM_ad_71m_LV_A | ecosystem: Environmental > Aquatic > Marine > Oceanic | place: Southern Atlantic ocean...
ACGCGGATTCGAGGCTTAATTTTTGCTTGCCAACTTCAATGAGTAATGATCGGATTGTATCATGCGTTTCCCGATCTATCTTTGATATTATTTGAAGATATTTTGATCGGTAAACTGCCTGCCTCCAAGATGTTGAACTTAAGACTCTTTCCAAGTTTGAAATCTGACCTTTTTTGTACATGGAGGATAATCTTTTAGCATAAAGAATTCTCAACTGTTCAAGCTCGTCTTCACTTTCTCCAATCTTCCTTTCCATTCTTGTAATATCTGTAACGAGTAGCTTTTCCTCTTTGCCTAATTCATTCAATAATTTTTGAAGTAAAGAAATTTCTTCTGATAGATTGCTCATTTTTCGAACAGAGGATTTTTCTTTCCTATTTTCAGATGCAATGCGTTTTTTTGTTGATTCTATTTCGTCTTTGAGAGACTGTATAGCGCTATTTTGTGCTTTTAATTCCCTCTCAAAGTCTCTTTGCGTTCTTTGAGAAAAGGCCAATACCAAGAAGAGTGTTAAAATGAAAATTTTTTTGAGCATCATAGTACAATAAAGTACCTATTTGATTTAGGTAAGGTCAATTTGATTGTTAAATTTACTTTGCTTGTAGTTTTTAGCATGCTATGTCTATAATCCAACTTCTAAATTAAGGAGTATAATTTGAAAAGCGCAAAATGGGAAAACATCTTCAAAGGGTGGGATAATAAAGAAAGCGAAACAGTCCATACTCTTAAGAAAGTTCCGGTGTTTAAAAACCTAAGTGAAAGAGATTTTTCAGAGCTTGAAAAAATGATGCATCAGAGAAGCTATGCTTCGGGAGATTTTATTTTCAAAAATAAGGCCCCTGGAGAAGGAATGTATATTATTATGCGGGGCTCCATCAAAATTACTATTGGAACCAACGAAGGCAGCGAAAATACGCTTGCAGAGCTTGGCAAAGGGGAGTTTTTTGGTGAATTAGCTTTATTTGATGATGAACCCAGATCAGCAAACGCAATAGCATTGGATGATTGTGTGCTCTTGGGTCTCTTTACTCCTGATTTGATGATACTTCAAGAGAGAAATCCAGTCCTTGGTCATAAGATCATGTTTAATCTGGGCGGGCTGTTAGGTGAAAGGTTAAGAAAGACAAATCACCTTCTTATTAAAGAACAATCTAAATGAACCACACACAATCTAATTACATACAGCAAATATATAGAATTATCCTATTTCTAATTGGATTGTGGTTTCTCAATTTGGTTTGGCCTTTTATATCAGATGTAATACTTATGCTAATTTTCGCTTTTCTGTTTACCACGCTTCTTCTATCAAGCGTTGATGCTTTTGAAAGGAAAATAGGAAACAGAAATTTGTCAGTTCTTGGCGTCGTAATTATCTTACTTGGTTCAATCACAACTTTTCTAGGTAGTTTTATTTCTCAAATATCACTACAGGCCCAAGAATTCTCACAAAGAGTCGATCAGGATACTATGACCAGCGAGTTCAAATCGCTTGGAGAAAAACTAACTTCCGCTCTTCCATCCTTCATGCAAAATGAACAATCCTCATCTGACTATTTAGCGACAAAACTAACAGAGCTTACGCAAGGCGTTCTTGGCTCTTTAGGGTCTTTAGTTGGTACGGTTGGAAACTTTATGTTCATTGCAGTAATGGTGTTTATTTTTACTATAATTCTTCTTTCGGAGTACCACTCATTTAAAAAAGCTTTGGTAAACTCTATACCAAATAAATATTTTGAAGTAGGACTCAAGCTCATATACAATGTTGAGAAATCGGTTTCAAGCTATCTCAGAGGTCAATTTCTGTCTGCGGCAAGTGTTGCGGTAATGTCTATAACTGGTCTTCTCATATTGAATTTTTTTGGTGCAAATATAACGTTAGTTATTTTTATTGGAATCATTGCTGGCTTAGCAAATCTGATTCCTTTAGTGGGTCCTTTTGTGGGGATGGTACCTGCTCTAATAATTGCTCTGATGAACAACATAGGAAACGATGCTGCTACAGCACACATGTTCTTTGGTGCTATTCCATCTCCATTTTTTGCTTTAGATATTATCTTTATGTTTTTAGTCGTTCAGCAAATTGAGGGAAATTTAATTACACCTGCCCTAGTTGGGAAAAGCGTTGGATTGCACCCTATGCTTGTAATGATAGTGCTTTTAATAGGTGGCACGCTACTTGGCCCCCTTGGAATGCTCTTTGCCGTTCCGGCTACAGGTGTAATCAAAGTAATACTAGTAGAAGTTGCATTTTTACGAAAAAACTCTCACTTACTTTAGTCATCCCCAATTTTATATAGACTATAATTAATAAACGTGAGCGAAATTTTATCTCTGTTTGAAAATTCATATATCCATAGCTGATTTTGTTTTTGAGATCCGCTTGAAATAACATCCTTTGGCGGGCCCATGATACTTTCAACTTGATACGTAGACATTCCTAACATTATAGGAGGATTTTCTGACTTCTTTAGTTTATCTATAGTAAGTTTTTTATCAATTCTTTGTCGAATCTCATATTCTTCTTTGGCCTTGAGCTTTTGTTTTAATTGATCGAGGATTTTAAGATTTGCTGGACTTAGACTTTGCGTAAGTTTTTGCGATTCTTCAAGAGCATATACAACAAATTGAAGCGAGTTAATATCTTTTAACGAATCTGCCATTGTTAAAAGATCAGATGCGATCCTATGTTTATGAGTTCCAATTTCAAAAGCGAGCGCAGGGTCAAGTTTTTCAGCAGATTGAAAATAATCTAGGGCACGATCATAAAGTCCAATTTTATAAAGTTGCTCTCCTTTACTCATAAAATTATATATTTTAAATCGATTTATGTGATGTTTGGTCTGCGGATACCATCCAGAAACCATGGTGACATGCGCAATTGCTGTGTCTGAATCTCCTGCATAGAGCCATTTTTCTGCGCGTTCAATTTCTCGATAACTAATTTCTCGTAACCTGTCATCAATCACATCAGCTAAAAGAGTGTCGGCGAGTGATTTTGCTCTAATGTACTTCTCAACCGCCCTTACAACTAGGCCTCTTTCGTCAAAACTCATTCCCTGGCGCATAAGTTGGTAGGGAATTTTTCTGTCGCTCTCAGCAACCAGTCTTAAGGCGCTTTCAAAATTAGCATGGTTAGGATTCTCATCTATAAATTCGTTCATATAGCGTTTAGCTGAAATATAATCCTTAGCGTAGTAGTATGACTTTCCAATATCGCCTTTAGTTTGTTGCCCACCAAAAAACACTGATGCCGTTGCATAAACACCAGCTGTTTGAATACTGAAACTTTTAATTGGGGTTATATCTTTTGGATCTTGAATTCTGTTTACAGTCGTGGAGGTAAGCTTCAAGTCCAATCCAACAGAAAATCTATTTTTTAGTTCACTATCAATGATGTATCGTGCTCCCATTGTAAAAGATTGGGATGGTCCATAACCTGTGGCGCTTGATTCATTTTCGTAGAGCTCTGAAATAGCCATTCCATAGGTATATCGATAGGTTGAATACCAGCTTTCAAACCACTGAAGAATGAGAGATTGACTCCAGCTAAGCTCAATCAACCTGGCATTGAATTTTGAATTTTTTTTCCAAGATTCTTTGGAAGAATTCCATTCATCGGGAACTTTTGAAGGCATTAAAAGAGAATTGTATCTCAGATTAATTCCAGAGTGCATATCCAACCAACTATTTCCAAACAAATAATACGCGAGATTTGTTTTTACTAAGTCTAGGTCAACTTGGTGTCCAATTCTCGAAGAGAAATTGCCACCATTAAAAGATGTCAATCCTTCGGTCTCATAGGTCATCCATTTATCATTCAATGCTCCTAGACCTAAAACACCTCCTCCACTATTATAGGCAAAACCATAACGTAGCTCTAGAGGAATAAAATTTACTGGACGGTGGAATTCTCTTCTTTTAAAAATTCGATCAAAAATATAGCCCTTTTCGTAATCGTTTGGATCAATGCGATCTAGTGAAAATATGCGGAAAATAATAGATCTTATCCTACTTGAATCCTGTTCTGTGTATTGAGCATTCGCACTAGAAAAACACATTAATAATAAAATATGTAAAATTATTTTTTTCGGCATTGATATATATGTAATAGGTGTATTTTTATGGACCGTGAAATATACGATTATTGTAAATGTTGTTTCACAAGAATAAATGTAATGAAACTTATGTTTAAAGCGTTACTAGAATACAATAATTGAGAATAAATTTAATTTGTAAGATTATACCTTTAATGTTTTTAAAAAATCAAAAATATTTTATGATATTTTTATTGTTCTTTTCGCTCAGTAATAAAATATCCGCACAATATTTTAATATTGCTCGAATCCATTACTCAGGTGGTGGAGATTGGTACGCCGATCCGAGCAGCCTGCCCAATCTCATCAACTTCATTTCTGAAAACACTGCAATAAAAATTGAGCCAAAAGAATTTAAAATAAAGCTCACAGATCAAAAACTTTACAATCACACTTACTTATATATTACTGGCCATGGAAACATTCGGTTTAATGATGAAGAAATTGGCGCTCTTCGGAGTCATCTTCTGCAAGGCGCGTTTCTTCATGCCGATGATAACTACGGTATGAACGATTCGTTTAGAAGAGAAATGAAAAGAGTATTTCCTGATAAAGAATGGGTAGAACTTCCATCGAACCATCCTATCTATAATTGCTATTATAAATTCCCAAATGGACTCCCAAAAGTTCACGAACACGATAACAAACCACCTCAGGGTTTGGGTTTATTCCATGAAGATAGATTAATCGCCTATTACTCATATGAGTCTGATCTTGGAGATGGCTGGGAAGACAGTGAAGTACACAACAATCCTGAAAATGTTAGAGCAGCAGCTTTAAGAATGGGGGCAAATATTGTGTGGTTTTCCTTGACACAATAAACACATGAATACAATAACTACATATCTTCAAACGCTACGTAAGAATGTTTTCTTCAATGATTCAAAATTGCTTTTTTGGAAGGCTTATCTAACTTTGATCGTTTTTGTATTTATAGCTATTATGTTTGAAAGCCTTCTTTACTTGTCTATCCTAAATCGCAAAATAATTGTCTACGGCTTTTCTTTATTGAGTGTTGTGATTGTAAGCTCATATATCATCTATGGATTTTTAGTATTTAGAGATAAGATAAAAAAATATCAACTTTCTACCTTGGCTTTGAAAGCTGGCAAAGCAACAATGAAAAAGGAAGATATGTTGCTAAACGCATATCAGCTAGAAAATCAAAAAGACTCTTCAGGCTCACCCGATCTTGAACAATCCTTTATTAGCATTGTTAATGCAAAACTGGAAAATCCTAAAAACTCCGCTTTAATACGTATAGACCTTATTGAAAAGTGGAAAACGATCTTGTTTTACAGTTTTGTTACAATATTTTTATCAATTATTCTAACATGGAAATACTCGGTTTCCTCAGTTTATCGTTTGGCCCACATCAATACTGAATTTTCTCCCCCAGTTCCTTTTGAAATAAATAACGAAACCCAATATATATCTATATTGGGAGGAGAAACTGCAACAGTCAAGTTTAGCGCAACTGGCAACACTCCTGATTCATTGCTCATTGAATTCAAGCCTATAGCCTTTCAAAAAGATAAGGACAGTGTATTAATAAGAGCTGCTTACAATGAGAATGGATTTTATGAAACAAAACTATTAGACGTTTTTCAAAACTATCGCTATCGTGCTTATCTAACGTCAACTAAATTTTGGGAACCTTGGAATGAGATAAGCTCAAAAGATTACTCAATTTCAGTTACCGACAGGCCATCAATAAGCGATTTATTTATCCAAATAAATTATCCAAACTACACGAAGGTTGCCCCAAAAACTCAAAAAGCCAATCAATCCGAGATCCTTGCTCTTCCGGGCTCCACGATTGACGTTAGTCTAAAATCGAATGTAAAGTTGGAAGAAGCAAAATTGATTTTAAATGGAATCAATAAAGATATGATTGTGCAAAATCGGAGCGCATCTTTAACCATTCCAATGTCTGACAGTAGTAAATTTTTTATTAGCCTTAAAGATGAGAGGGGTATTACAAATCGTAATCCGATTCCTTTTCATTTAAAATTTCTTGAAGATTTGTACCCCCGCATTAGCCTAATTAAACCAGCTCCTGTCATTGAGCTAGGTGAAGACCAAACAATTCCTATTTTGATGAACATAGATGATGACTATGGTTTCACAAAGCTTCAACTTTCCTATGAAATACATCGCCCAGAATACATAAATGCGGAACCAAAGATATCTATGCTTTCAATCAAAGAGCTTAATAATAGCGAAAAACAGCAACAAATAATAACGAATTGGAGTGTGCAGGGTTTGGGGTTAATGCCAGAAGATGAGCTTCACTTTCGCTTTGAGCTTTATGATAACGATGTTGTTATGGGGCCAAAAAAACAAGTTTCTGATATTTTCATTGCAAAAGTACCTTCTTTGAACGATTTATTTTCTTCCTATGAGGCAAAAGAGGAGGATATCATAAGCGAGGCTCAAAAAGAATTTGAATTGGTGCGAAAACTCAAAAGTCAAATTGAAAAAGCCAGACTTGAGCTTTTGAAAGCGGATGAACCGGATTGGGAACAGCAACAAGCTATCAAAAATTCTCTTGAAGAGGCTAAAGATCAAATAGAAAATTTTCAAAAACTAAGTGAGAAACTCGACCAATTAAATAATCAGGCCAATAAGCATGAACTTTTCTCAGACAATATGATAGCAAAATTCAGAGATTTACAGAAATTAATTGAAGAAATTTTTCCTCCCGAGTTAATGAAAAATTTAGATTGGATGCAAGAGGCTTTAGAAAACATGGATATTGATGAAATGATTAATGCGCTTGAAAATATGTCCAACAATATGGATCGTATGGAAAGAGAGTTAGATAGATTTTTAGATATTTTTGAAAGAGTAAAAGCTGAACAAAAGATAGACGAAGTAAGAAAGAGGCTAAAAGAGCTAGTAAAAAATCAAGATAACTTAGATAGGCAAATTCGCTCTACTGAAAAAGATACAGACTCCTCAATTTTCAAAAGACTTTCTCAAGAACAAAAATTAGTGCAAAAGGAGCTTGAAAATATTTTTAAAGAGATAGATTTATCTATCGACCCAATCAAAAAGTTTAGTAGAAAAACTGCCCAGGGCCTTGAAAACCTTAGCGAAAGCACTGAGGTAAAAATGTCAAAAAGTCATCTTCGCGAAACGTTAAAAAATCTTGATAAACAAAAGCACATTGAAGCTATGGATGCAAGTTTTGCTGGATTACAATCTATGCAGGCTCTTGAACAATCAATGGATGAGATCTCGAAGGATTTTCAGAAACAAACAACCAGAGAAATGGCAAAAAAATTCCGCGGAATTCTAAAAGATTTACTGTCTATCTCAAAGTCGCAGGAATCACTTATGAGGGAGGCACAAGACATACCATTAAACTCTCCAAGGCAAAATGGATTAGCAGTCAATCAACAGGTTCTTCAAGACCAACTTTTTCAAACAATGAACAAGGCGTTAGAGCTTTCCAAAGAAACATTTCTTGTTACTCCTGAAATGGGTCAAAGTCTTGGAAGAGCAAATGCACAAATGAGCGCCTCAAAAACAAAATTAGCGGAAAGAAACAGCAAGGGATCCGTAAACAATCAAGGTTCGGCCATGATGGCCTTAAATCAAAGTGCAAAATCAATCATTCAAACCATCAGCAAAATGCAGACCGATGGATCAGCTAGCGGCTATGAAGAGTTTTTAAGTCAGATGGAGAAAATGTCGAATCAACAAAGAAACGTCAATGAACAGGGAATGCAATTAGCGTTAGGGCAACTAGCTTCATCAGCTCAACAAAATCTTCTTAAAAAAATATTAGGCCAACAACGAGACATTCAGAACTCGTTAAATCAACTTATGAAAAGCCTTGAAGAAACTGGCAGTGAGGGGATCGGGGATTTAAACGGCGTTTCAAATGATATGAATGAGGTAATAAAAGAGTTAAGTCAAAATAATTATGACCGCTCTGTTATTAACAGACAACAACAAATTCTAAGCCGAATGCTAGACAGTCAAAAGTCAATGGCTCAACGAGGCCTGAATGAAAATCGAAAGTCAAAGACAGGAATCGAGTTAATGAGTATGGCTCCATCTAGCCTTCCTCAGGATTTAGGTCAAAGACAATTGTTTGTATCAAAAGCAATGGACGAGGCTCTCAGCGCGGGTTTTTCAAGAGAATATCAAACAATGATTCGTCGCTATTTTAATTCGCTTAACGATACAGGTTTGTTGTATCGTATCGACTCAACTGCGGTGCGTTAAATGTTAAAATTTGCTGCATTCATTTCAACGGTATCATTTTTTTTACCTGTCAATGCCCAGGATCAAATTTTCGAAGAAGCTGAACCTAGATTTATTCAAGCAATGAAATTGGAGCGCATGGGAAATGTCGATCAGGCAGCAGAAATATATCAAAAGATCTTAACTAAGACCCCCAATCATCAACCTTCCTACTTTCAATTAAAAAATATTTATAACAAAAATGGTGAATTTAGTTTGGGAATTCAACTTATTAAAAGTTGGCTTCAATTACACCCAAGTGATCATCAATCTGAATTGTCATTGGGGGAGTTTTATTTTAGAGATCAGCAACAGGAAAATGCTTTAAAGATTTGGAAAAATTTTGAAGCTGAGAGACTTTCAAACAAAACAATGTTTCGCTTACTGTTTCACACCTATGTTAAATTTGGGCAAACAGATTCCATGGAATTACTTTCTCTCAAAGGTCGAGAAAAGTTTAAAGAGCCATATTTCTTAGCAATTGATTTAGCAAATTATTACCAATCCAGACAGTCTTATGACCGCGCCCTGCGTGAGCTTATGATACTTGTTCAGCATCAAAAGCAATATATGCGGTATGCAACCGATAGAATATTAATTATGAGTGATGACACAACAGCTCACACTCTGATAGATTCTATTTTAAACATTAATAATATTAAAGAGCCTATGGTTGGCGAGATTCTGGCGGCTTTTTACTACAAAACAGGAAATTTTCAACAATCTTTCGATCAGCATAAAAGTGCTGATCTGAATCTCAACAAAGATAAATGGATCAAGTTTGCTGAAGATTTGAGAAAAGAAAAAGAGTATGCGCTATCTATCGAAGCGTACCATCTTATGCTTGAAAGGATCAACACTTCTGATCCGAAATTTATAGGAAAAATCCTTTTAGGATTAGGCAAGGCGTATGAGGATCAAATCATTCAAAAACGTTCAAAATTACAATTTGTGAAGTGGTACCCTGAAAATAGTTTTTTTAATAATCAGCTGATAGACCCATCTCTGTTAATAAGCAATGAATCTCTTGCAAATAGTTTAGAACACTATCAATCTGTTCTTGCATTGTTGCCAAATACGCAATCTTCCGCAGAGGTGCACTTTCGATTGGCACAAATTCAATCTAGAATTATGCGTGATTTTGATGCTGCAAGATCTTCTTTTATTACTGCGCTCAGGCTTAACCCGTCACCTCTTATACGAACAAAAATTCAAGAAGAATTAGGCAACCTTCTGATATTTTCGGGTAAATATGATGAGGCGATTTCGTACTTTAAGCCAGAGGGTGAAGAAAGAATAAGCTATAGGACTATTGCATATGTCAATAGCTTGCTTTACAGCGCAAAGATTGATTCAGCTGTTGCTTATCTAGATTTAAATATTTTAAAAACCGATCCTAACCTCGCATACTTTAACGATATTTTTGAAATGCATGATTTGGTTGTTGACTACTATGCTGATGGAACGCGAGAGGACAAATTAGCTTTTGAGCTTTTTTTTAAAGCCGAACGATTGATAAATGAATTCGATATTGATGGAGCTATCCAACTACTTGAAAAAATAGATTTAAACAATTCAGAAGCTCTAATTTCGCCTTTAGTTAGTCTTCGTTTGGCATTTATTTATATAGACTTGAAAGATTATGAAAAATCATTGAGCTATGCTTTAGATGTCAGCAGTAGTTCGCTTAAAGATAAGGGCTTAACGCTGGCTGCTGAAATTGAAGAAAATTTTCTCAATGATAAAGATAACGCACTTCAATATTATTTTAGACTTCTTTCGGAGTGTCCCGCCTCATTACTTTCAGAACCGGTAAGAATACATTTAAGAAAAATTTCTCAACCTAATGAAAGTTAACATTAAAGCACTATTTATTATTTTTTTGTTTGCTAAGCTTTGTTTTGCGCAAAAGATCTTAATACCCATGGACGGGACACAAAAAGATCACCTGAAAGCCTACGGCGTTGCTTTTTGGGTCATTCAAGAACAAATCAATGTAGAATGGATTTTAAATTACAAAGGCGGATCTTTTATGACAGATGATTTTGAAAAAATACAACAGGAATGTCGCGTTCGAGGTGTTTCTTACAATCTTATTTCTACGGAAAACACCCTTTCTATTTACAATGAAATTTCAACGAACAATATGGATATTGTCTTGCTAGAAAAAACTCCTAAAATTGCAATCTATACTCCTCCAAACAAACAGCCATGGGATGATGCGGTCACTTTGGCGCTAACCTATGCGGAGGTTCCCTATACTACCCTATGGGATGAAGAAGTTTTCAGAGGAGATCTTTCAAAATATGATTGGTTACACCTTCATCATGAAGATTTTACAGGTCAATACGGAAAATTTTACAGAAACTACCATACTGCATCATGGTATTTAGAACAAAAAAATCAATTTGAATCACTCGCTCTGAAATTAGGATTTTCTTCTGTGCCAGAGCAAAAAAAGGCTCTAGCACAAATCATTAAAGACTACGTTGCTTCAGGGGGATTTCTTTTTGCTATGTGCTCAGCTTCTGATTCATTTGATATTGCGCTTGCTACTTCTCGAGTTGACGCTGCTCATTCAGTCTATGATGGGACTCCAGTTGATCCAGATTTAGCAAATAAATTAAATTTCGGAGCTACGTTTGCTTTTAATAATTTCAAATTAATAACCGATCCAATGATTTATGAATATTCTGATATTGACTACCCCCCAAGTAACAATGTAATTGTTAGAGGGGCGGAAGCCGACTATTTTTCTCTCTTTGAATTTTCGGCTAAATACGATCCTGTCCCAACAATGCTCACGCAGAATCACGCTGGAATTATCAAGGGGTTCATGGGACAGACTACAGGGTTTCATCGTGAAAGAGTCAAGAAGCATATATTGATAATGGGTGAAGATAAAACTACACCTCAAGTAAAATATCTTCACGGAAATCACGGCCAAGGAACCTTTACTTTTTTAGGTGGTCATGATCCTGAAGATTATCAGCATTTTGTAGGTGACCCCCAAACTGATCTTTCATTGCATAGAAATTCTCCAGGATACAGACTCATTCTAAATAATATTCTTTTTCCTGCAGCTAAGAAGAAAGATCGAAAGACTTAGTTTAATTACTTTTTCTTTTTTCTTTGATGATATTGTTTTGCAGTCATTATAATTGCACCTTCAACATCATTGGGTTCCCAGTTTAAAACTTTCATAGCATTGGATGAGTCAGTTATTTGACTTTTGCCAAGCCTATCTTTGAACATTGCTATATCTTTAATAAAGATTGCAAGAAACCAAAGAAAAAAATTGGGAATAACTTTCGTTGGAACCCTTTGAAATCCTTCATCTTTTAGTATTTTTGCAATATCA
>Ga0066378_10000901_pt1 | contig 11679 bp, 12 predicted proteins | sample Knorr_S23_td_DCM_FD_70947 | JGI IMG/M metagenome (GOLD analysis project Ga0066378, IMG submission 70947) | Marine microbial communities from Southern Atlantic Ocean transect - Knorr_S23_td_DCM_ad_71m_LV_A | ecosystem: Environmental > Aquatic > Marine > Oceanic | place: Southern Atlantic ocean...
AAGTCCGTATAATCCAAATGACAATGGGTATTTACCAAACCGGGCATCAGAATCACTTCACCCAGATCTTCTGCCTCGGATTGGTTAGAACACTCACTCCACGGTCCGATTTCTGAAATACATCCCCCATCAAGGCGCACAAACCCGTCCTCAATGGACGGAGAAGAAACAGGATATATTTGGCACGCGCGCAAGAGCATGCGCGAAGCTACCGATTTCCCTCTGGCGCGGTCAACGCCGCGCACGGAAAAACTGGTTAGGCCGCGGCGGCTTGCAGCGCCTGTTTGGCGCTGGCAGCCACCTTGTGGTTGCGGGATTTAAACTTATTATGCCGCTTGCGCAATTGGGCTTGGATCTTTTTGGTCACCAGATCAATGGCCGCGTAGAGATCGCTCTCTGCATCCCGGGCAACTAGATTTTGCCCAGGCAACGCCAGTTTCATGGTACAGGTGTACTGTTTTTCAGGCACACCTTTGTGGTCACGCTCCAAATTGACAAATGCCTTCAGCGCGTGGGTTTCCTGGTGATCCAATTTTTCGATGCACAGGCGTACGTGTTCCTTGAGGCCATCGGTAAGAGTGACCTTGTGAGTGGACAGGACCAATTTCATACTAACACAAGTTAGCACAAAAGCCGGGGATCGCCAGCGGACGGGCAACAAAATTCATTCACTTATTCACAACCCACAAACTTGCGGTGGACCTCAAATACGCCGCGAAGACTGGCAGACATTTGATCCTGAATCGCCTGAACATCCCGATAAACTGCCACATTCTTACGCTGTGGTCGGGCAGTTTCCCGATCGTTGAGTTTCACAAAACGATCTGACAGATCGCTGATGGAGACTTTTTCACCGCGTTTCTGGGCAAAACACCACATCGCCTGCAACGCTGCGCCATACGCCGCGCCTTCGCCGACGGCTAAGGTCACGACCTCGGCATTGAAAATGTCCGCCATAATCTGGCGCCAGAGTTTGGAATTCGCCCCGCCGCCGGTCACCCGAATCTGTTTGGCCTTCACACCCAAGTCCGCCAATCGGCGCAAGCCGTAGTTCATCCCCATCGTCACGCCTTCCATGGCGGCTCGAGCAAAATGCCCCTGCCGATGCGTACGCGTATTGGCGCCAAGCCAAACACCCGTGCCCTCCGGCACGTTGGGGGTTCGTTCTCCTTCAAGATAAGGCAAGAGAATCAACCCGTCACTGCCGGCTCCAACCTTGGCGGCCGCCTTTTCATATTGCGCGTGCGATAACCCGTAATGTTCACGCACCATTTCCGTGGCCACGGTCACGTTCATGGTGCACAGGAGCGGTAGCCAGCGGTTGGTGGAATCACAGAAAGCCGCGATCTCCCCTTCGGGATCAATCACAGGTTTGCCCGCGCAGGCATAGATCGTGCCGCTCGTGCCAAAGCTAGCCGTCACAATGCCCGGACGCGTATTGCCCGTGCCAATGGCACCCATCATGTTATCACCGCCGCCGGCACTGACTACGGTATCGGTGGAAAGCCCCAATGATTTAGCGGTCGCCGCGGACAACGTTCCGGCGGGTTGATCGCTCGCGATCAATGGCGGCAACGCCTGCGCCAGTTTGGGGTCGATGGCCTTGATGGCGGCGCTCGACCATTTGCGATTGGCCACATCCAACAAGGCTGTGCCGCTGGCATCGCCGTACTCCATCACCGCATTGCCGGTGAACCAGTGGTTCAAATAATCATGCGGCAACAGTACTGTCGCAAGACGGCCGTAATTTTTGGGTTCATGCTTTTTGAGCCAGGCAATCTTTGGTGCCGTAAACCCTGGCAACATCGCGTTCCCCACGCGACTGATGGTTTTCTTGAGCCCACCGAGTTTCTTGGTGATAGCCTCGCATTCTGCGCCGGTAGTGGTGTCGCACCACAATTTGGCCGGCCGAATTACTTCGCCGTTTTTATCCAACGGCACAAACCCATGCTGCTGGCCGCTGACCCCAATGCCCTTCACTTCCGCAGCACTCGCCTTGGCTTCCTTAAGGGCGGCCTTGATGGCTGCTGCGGTGGCTTTCTTCCAGGTTTCCGGATGCTGCTCCTTGGCTCCGGCCGGCAGACCCTTGATCAAGCCGTAGCCGCGTTGGCCGCTGCCGAGCACATTGCCGTTTTTGGCATTCACCACCAAGGCCTTGGTGGACTGTGTGCCGCTGTCGATTCCGATATAAAGTTCGCGCATGTTAAACAAGTTGTTCGGCCACCTTCGCCAGCGGCCATGTTGATTCTTCCCGGGTGCTCAAATTCTTGATCACAGCTTCTTGCGGCCCGGTTAAACGGGCGGAATATAGCGCGCCCATTTCGAGAGCCCGCTTGAATTGTTTGTCGGGTTTCTGGGGCACGACGGAATATTCCGCATTCAGCCCGAAATCGCGAATCTGCTGCACCAATCCCAAGGACGCGGCGCGTAGGGATTCGTCTTCAATCAACACAAAGGCGTCGATGGATTGGTTGAATTCCGGTAGCAATTTTCGGTCCTTGAGTAATTCGGCCAGCACCACATCGCCCATGGCGAACCCGGCCGCCGGGAGATCGTTTTTACCGTCAGACACCAAACTGACCAGCTGATCGTAACGCCCGCCGCCGGCAATCGCCCGGAATTTCCCATGCCGATCAAAGGCCTCATACACGACGCCGGTGTAGTAGGCCAATCCGCGAATGACATTGTAATCGATCTTCACGTAATCCCCCAAACCACGGGCCGCGAGATTATCCAACACAGCCTGCAATTCCTCGGTGGGTTCGCCGGAATCAATGAAGTTCCGGACCTGCTCCAGTGTGAAACCCAGCGCCTGAAATTTTTTATCACTCTCCTCAGGCGGCGTGCGCTCGATTTTATCCACCGCCTGATAAAAATCATACGCCTTGGAGTCATCACTGCAGTGAGCCGAGAAGAAATCCTGCCACGCATTTCGGCTACTAAGGCGGATCACAAAATCGTCGGCCGTCAGTTCAAAACTGCGCAACACATCAATGAGCAGCGCGATCAGTTCCGCATCTGCCGCCGGATCATTTTCACCGAAGATATCGGCATTGAACTGAAAGTGCTCACGCAACCGGCCTTTTTGCTGACGCTCATAACGGAACAACTGCGGGATCGAATACCATTTAATGGGCTTCTTGTAGTGGCGCTCGCGGGCGGCGATCATGCGTGCCACCGTGGGGGTCATCTCCGGTCGCATGGATACAGCACGCTCCCCTTTGTCGGTGAAATTGTATAACTGCCCGACAATCTCCTCGCCACTTTTGGCCGTGTACAGGTCCAAGGGCTCCAGAGGCGGCCCGTCATAGGCCTGAAAGGCGTACCGGCGGGCGACCGTTTGCCACCGGTCAAAGATGTACTCGCGCACATCGGCACTCCAAGCCTCGCCCTTGGGCAAAGGCTCGGGAAAGAAATCACGAAATCCCGGCAGTCGTTCCACGCGCAAAGAGAAACAACCGTGGGGCCCCGGGGTCAAGCGCGGGTTGGCGCGTTATTCGGCCAATCCCAACTGGGATACCGCGTTCTTCAGTTCTTTACCGGGCCGAAACCGCACCGTTTTCTTGGGCGGAATCTGCACGGTCACCGTGGGGTTTTTGGGATTACGCCCCACGCGGGCCTTGCGGGTGACCACATCAAACACGCCGAAATTGCGCAGCTCCACCTTGCGCCCTTCGGCCAACGCGTCGCTAATGCAATCGAGTGTATGATGCACAATCACCTGCAGATCGTGCTGACTTACCGGCCGCTCCGTGCCCCCTTGCTGAGCCACATATTGAGCGATCCCCTTCTTGGTTAATGTGTGATGATCTTCGATAGGAAACATGCCAGACCTTTCGTTTACTATGAATGATTCTGGACTCCATAGAAGAACCGTCAAGGGGTTTTTTGAGACGTGAATTGTTCAATTTGAACAATACCCACATTTTACCTGGTCCTCGTTCATTACTACAATAAACCACCGCATAATGCGGTGGTTGATAGAATCGGGCCGTTTTATAAGAAAAATTAAAGACTCAAATGTTTCCACAAATCTTCCGGATTCAGGCGCAGATTGATGTAAAACTCACCAAACCCACCGTACCGGGCGCTCACTTCATCAAAGCGCATCTCGTAGACAATCTGTTTCACCGAGGCCACCTCTTTCGCCATCAGGGTTACGCCCCACTCCCAATCATCGAGGCCCGTGCTGCCGGTGATCAGCTGACTGATCCGGCCGGCAAACTTCCGTCCCGTGGTCGCGTGACTGCGCATCAACTGCTTGCGATCTTTGAAGTCCAGCCCATACCAGTTCGCATCCCCATCATTTTGCAGAAACTTGCGTTGAAACTTTTTTCGTAACTTAGTCCAGCAGGATTCTGCAGGCCAGCCATCGCGTTTTTTGAGCATCGGATAAAAACACATCACATCCCAATCGGGCATCTCCGGATACAGTCGGTAATGTTTGTAGTCCTTATTCCACTGCTGCAGCTCCTCCATCTTCTCCTCAAACGCCTTCGTGCCGGGCCTCAGTTTAAATTCCCATTTCGCCCGCGCCTCCAAGTCTGCATCCGTCGGCATATAATCCGTCAACTCCGTGACACTGAGATAACTATAAACAATCTCCAATGCCCCCGGCGGAAAACAGGCCTCCAAGTCACGATGCATTTGAGCGAGACCGGAGAAGTCCTCGTGAAACAACATGAACGCCAAGTCCGCCTTCCCTCCCACATTCGTATAGGACCGGATCAAGGGATGCGAAGCATTATTATTCGCTTCGCACAACGCCTCCAACTTTTCAAGGGCCTTCGCGCTTCCTGCCGGATCCAGCTCCGCCCACGCCATCCGGTCCACCCGGTAAAACAAGTGCATCACATGGATGCCCTCTTTCATCGTTACATTTGGCAAACTCATCGTACTAAAATGCAGGGCGGAGCCTGTTCAATCTACCGCCATTTGGCAAAGGAAATCAGAAACGCCCTCACCCACCCGTAATCTTTTGGTACAACTGGAACAACCCAACCCCCGACATCGCCAGTGCAGAGATCCAGAGAAAAACCGTCCAAACCGTTCCCGGCTGAAGGGGTTCATCCGTTTGTTTGTAACGGAAATAAAGCGCGGCAATGGACAAAAACGGCAGCATCAACGCCTGCGCCACGCCTCCTAACAGCACCAAAGACACAGGTGCCCCGACCAGAAAATAAACCACTGCACAAAACACCGGCACTGCAACGCAACACTTTGAAAGCAGCTGAGAACGCGTTTTATCATCTTTCGGTTTGGGGATCACCTTGTACAAAATCAATCCATCCGCCAGCAACCGCGCATTAGAGCCCGAGGCCGTGACCATGGTGGAGAATAGCACCACAAAGGCTCCCAACAGAAAGATCGTCATCCCTGCTTGCCCCAAAGGCGCATACATTCCAGACAACGCTTTGATCATATTTCCATCCTCCACCTCCTGACCTGTTCCGTGAAGTAAGGCCGCTCCAAGCAAGAAAAATGCAACCGTGGCCCCCGTGTACACCACCATCGACAGCCAGGCATCAATACGCATGATCTTCAACCATCCCTGCGCCCGTTTGTACCATACATTAGTTGGATTCGCCGTCCCCACATTGCGGGCGTAGCCCTTTTCCAAACACCAATAGGGATAATAAATCAGCTCAGAAGCCCCCACGCCAATAATCCCAAACGCAGCGAAGGCCGTGGAGAAATCATCAGGCAACTTGAATTTCAGTCCCTCCCTAATATCCGCCATCGAGATTTTATAAGCGGCCATTTCCGGAGAAATCTGCAAACTCCCCAGGGCAAACAAGGTCGCAATGGTAAAAAACACCACCATGATAGTGGAAAACACTTCCACCGGCTTGTATTTGCCCGAGGCCAAAATGGCCACCGTCGCTCCACTCACCGCTATCGCAATAATGCGGTCCGTGTGTTCTCCGGACAACCATCCCAGTTCCGCGACCACTTTTCCCACGCCGCCCACGATTCCGCCCAATTGAAACAGGATTCCGACAAACATGAACAACCAACACCAAACCAACCACGATACGATGAAGCGCGGCCCCGGCATTGTGTTCATCGCCTCCAGCGTGGTCATGCCCTTGGAGATTGCGAAGCGGCCCAGCTCCACCTGCACCAGTACCTTGATCATGCAACCGGCGATAATGAACCACAACAGACTAAAGCCGTATTCAGCCCCCACCTTGGGCGTGGCAATCAACTCGCCGGAGCCAACGATGCAGGCGGTGATTATGAGGCCGGGACCGAGGTGCTTGAGGATGCCACGCCAGTCCTTTGGCGCGTCTTGAGGACCATCCGAAGACATGGCGGGAGGCTAGGGATTCACCCGCACGATGACAAGCCCCACCTATTTCCAGCGGACCTCATCCCCCGGCCGAAGAGCAGTGGCAGTGCGGCCGAGTAAGGTTTTGCCAGCGCGTTTAATGGTCGCCTCCGCGGCGCTACGTATTCCAGCCATACGCCGAGCACTGTAAAGGGTAAGGCCGGGTTTCCATTTCACGGTCTTGCGCTGACCGCTTTTGGGATCAATCAAAACCACCGTGGGTTCTTCAGAAATCTTGGCTGGCGTAGGCGACGGCGTTGTGGGCACCGTGTCGTTTAGCGAACGCGGGCGATACTGCAGCTTGGCCTTGGGCATCAACTTTCGAAGATTGGCGATTCGCTCTTCATCGAGCGGATGAGTCCGCAAAAACCAAGGTACACTGCCACCTTGTTCTTTGTTATAATCAGCAAATCGCTGCCAAAAGGCCACGGCTTCCTCCGGATCATAGCCCGCCCGTGCCATGTAAACCAAACCAATGGTGTCCGCCTCGTTTTCCTGCAAACGACTGTGTGGCAGCTCGGTGCCCAGCGTGGTGCCCAAGCCATAGGCTGCATACAACAGGTTGCGTGTATTGGAATTCAGCTGGTTCATTTGAGAAATCACCGCAATACCCAAACCTTGGATAGCCAGCACGCGGCTGATTCGTTCAGAGCCATGATGTGCCACGGCGTGTGCCACCTCATGCGCCAGCACTGTTGCCATCCCGGCTTCATTCTGGGTAATCGGAAGTAAACCCGTGTACACCCCCACCTTGCCTCCCGGCAGGCAAAAGGCATTGGCCTCACTGTTTTCAAATAACACAAACTCCCACTGCGCCTTCGGTAAATCCGCCACCGCCGCAATTCGCTGACCCACCCGTTGCACCATGGCGGTGGCATTTTGATCCTGACTCAGGGTGTTGCTGGCCTTCATCCGGGTAAACGCATCGCGCCCCATCGCCCGTTCCATCGACGGAGAAATCAGGTTGAACTGAGACCGCCCAGTTTCCGGCACCGTCGAGCATCCGAAAGCACTCAACAGCAATACCACTGTCACCGCGCCACTGCCGATCCACCGACTCATCACGGCCAAACTGAACCAGAAGTCCTCGCATTTCTCAAGCTTGCTCTCCGACCGCACCTCTATCAAAATGAGATTCGCCATACAATCGGTTCGGTTTGGTGTGAATAAGTTGGAATTCAATACACCTATTGGTTCACCTAAGTTCAGGGGAAGTTGCATTGAGCAACTTTTCCGCAAGGAGGAGTGGATATGAGAGAAAACAATTGGGGGGTATTGTCATTTCTTACGACGGGTATTTTAGGCCTGTTTTTAAACCTAAACCTGAGCGCGCAGCCCGTGCCAATTCCAGTGCCTGCACCGGGAGCCAATCCGGCGGCACCCGCGCAAAAGCCAAAACTCTTACCCCCACCCAAACCCGGGGAAAAGCGCGGACCCGACACGCCGAACATCATTTTGATTGTCGCCGACGACCTCGGCTGGGGGGATCTCGGTTCGTACGGCCAGCAACTCATCAAGACCCCTTACTTGGACCAGCTCGCGGCCGAAGGCATGCGGTTCACGCAATTTTATGCGGGAGCCCCCTTAGGGAACGCTTCGCGCTGCGCATTGCTTACCGGCAAACACACCGGTCATTCCTACATCCGAGGCAACCGCCCCGCATCGCTGCGGACCGTTGATACCGTGATCCCCATGTATCTCCAAGGCAACGCCCAGTACGAAACCATTGCCCTCGGCAAATGGAATCTCGGCAGCAAAGGCACTCCGGGTGAGCCGTTCAAAAAAGGCTTCCGCCATTGGCTCGGGTTCGTGGATCAAACCCACGCCAACAACCATTACCCCACCTACGTTTGGCGCTACGAGCCGGGCATCCGAGGTGTCAATAGCTGGAACGGCGATGTGGCCATCCAGGCCAATGCACGCGGCCAGCGCAATGCGTACTCCACCGACCTGCTTACCAAGGCTGCCTTGAACGCCATCCGTATTTACAAGCCGGACTGGTACAAACATTACCGTCCGTTCTTCCTTTACCTCTCCTACACTGCCCCTCACGCGAACAATCAACTTGCCCAAAAGGCCGGCAACGGGATGGAAGTTCCCACAGACTTCCCATACAGCGGCGAAAAATGGCCGCGCCCTGAGCGCAACAAGGCCGCCATGATTACTCGGCTCGACACCGCTGTCGGGCAGATCATGGCCAAACTAAAGGAATACAAAATGGACGAGGACACGCTCATCCTGTTCACCAGCGATAATGGCCCTCATCAGGAAGGCGGCAACAACCCGGCCTTTTTCCGCAGTGCCGGCCCATTCAAGGGAATCAAGGGCCACCTATACGAGGGCGGTTTGCGCGTTCCCATGATTGCCCGATGGACCGGCAACATTAAGCCCAACACCGTCAGCGAAGAACCCTTTGCCCACTGGGATGTGCTGCCAACCCTGCTTTCAGCGGCCCGCGTTTCCAAGCCGCGCGAGATTGATGGCGTATCCTTTTTACCCACCCTACTCGGTCGCGAGCAATTTAAGAAACACGATTTCCTCTACTGGGAAATGCACGAGTACGGCTCGCAACAGGCCGCGCGCAAAGGCGACTGGAAAGTCATTCGGCCCGCGCCTGGCAAGGCCTTGGAATTGTACAATCTGAAACGTGATCCAACCGAGTCACAAAACGTGGCGAGCTTAAACCCAGAAGTGGTGACGGATTTCGAAAACTTTCTGCGCACAGCCCGCACCCGCAGCGTGCTCTGGCCCATTACGCAGCCCAAGGAAACTGCCAGTCGGCGCTAGGCTAATGCTTTGGCGAAGGGCCTTCGGCCACTACACGAAACCCCGCGTGACTCATGCCGGTGTCCGGCGTGGTTTTCATCCGACGGAATGGCCGGTATGCACCGCAGTATAGATCCGTGCATAGGAACGATCCGCCGCGCTGCACGCGCTTCCACTGGCCAGGCTCGTTCGGGTCATAACTTTCGGTAGGCCCCGTGGGATTGGACACGGGGCTGTTCCCGTAATAGTTCGGCATGTACCAATCCGAGCACCATTCCCAAACGTTGCCGCCCATGTCGTAGAGGCCATACCCGTTAGGCGGATACTTGCCCACAGGCGCTGTGGAGTAGTAACCATCCTTCTTGGTGTTTTCACGGGGAAAACGCCCCTGCCAAATATTGGCCATGATCTTGCCTTCCGGCTCATGCTCGTCGCCCCATATATATTCCTTGCCCTTCAATCCGCCGCGCGCGGCATATTCCCATTCCGCCTCGGTGGGCAATCGATGTTTCACTCCCGTAACCGCAGTTTTCCATTCACAATATTTCTGGGCATCCAGATACGCGATGTGAACGACCGGATGATCCATTATATCCTGATAACCGGTCTTTCCAGGGCCATCTGGCAAGCGCCAGCTTGCCTCCGGCACATATTCCCACCACCCCAAAAATGCGTTGTGTTTTTTCAACATCTCCACCGGGATATCCTCGTTCGGTGGATCGAACACAATTGAGCCGGCCTTAAGGAGTTCTGGAGGAATCTCCGGAAAATCCTCCGATTTGGGCTTCCGCTCCGCAATGGTCAGATAGCCGCTATCTTTGGTGAACACCTCAAACTCTGCGTTCGTCACTTCGTACTTCCCTATCCAAAAACCATCCACTTTTACCTGGTGCACCGGTTGCTCGTCCGGTTGGCCGGTAGCAAAGCCCATTTGAAAACTCCCGCCATCCAGCCACACCATTGCGTCCGTATCGAACTCAACAGAACCACTCGCATTCGGCAGCGGCACCTTGGGCCCGGAACTTTCAGCTGGTTTGTCCGGCTGACATCCCAGAGCCAGCCCTAACACCATGATGGTGATCGTTTGAAAATAGTTATTCATGAATTGCCTTCGTTTTCGTTGAGTTCTTTTCATTTCCGTAAGCATCCAATCCTTCACGCAACTCGCGTTCGGCTTTGGTTTGCTTCACGCCCCAAATCATCCAGGCCACTGTGAGCCCGATCCATAAGACCACAAATCCTCCCACCCAAATAGGCCACTGATACGCTTGGGTTTTCTGCTCTGAATCTTCCGAAAAGTCCACCATCGGGGCCCGAGAACATAACTGTGCCGGATAAAAACGCAATGCGAATCTGGTGGACGGCAGGTCTTGGGGCGTGTTTCATCCCGCCATGCCGCCTGCGCCGCTTCAGCCCGGTACGCTGTATCTCGTTGCCACGCCTATTGGCAATCTCGAGGATATCACCCTGCGTGCGCTGCGGACGCTCCGCGAATGCACGGTGGTGGCCGCGGAAGACACTCGGCGCGGCCGCCAGCTCCTCAAGGCGCATGAGATTGATCAGCCCCTGCTCAGCTGTCATAAATTCAACGAAGCCAAACGATCGGGCGAATTACTGGACCGTCTGGCCCAAGGCGAAACCATTGCCCTGATTAGCGACGCCGGCACCCCGGGCATCAGCGATCCGGGCGAACGCATCGTGCGCGCTGTGCTGGAGGCTGGCCATCGCGTGGAAAGCGTCCCGGGGCCATGCGCCCTTGCCGCCGCTCTGCCCGCCAGTGGTGTACCCACGGAGGAATTTCATTTTTCCGGATTTCTTCCGCATAAAAGCGGCGCCCGCGCGCGCAAGCTGGAGGTGTTGGACGCCGTGCCCGGCACACTGTGCCTCTACGAATCCCCGCATCGGATTGCCAAACTGATGGGGGAACTCCACGCCCAATGGCCCGAGGCACAAGTGGTGTTGGCCCGGGAATTGACGAAGAAATTTGAGGAATACCTGCGCGGCACACCGGGGGAATTGGCCGCACATTATGCCGAGCGCAAGCCGAAGGGGGAATTTGTCGTGCTGGTGCATCGGGCTTGAACCCGCCCTGCCGACATGCTTTCCTCCGCGCATGGCTCACACGCTGTACGTCGGCAACCTGCCTTTCAAGATTTCGGACGAAGAACTCGCCGTGCATTTCGCGTCGGCCGGCGAAGTAGTCGAGGTGACCCATGTACGGGAGCGAGGCAGCGATCGCTCCAACGGGTGTGGGTTCATCGAAATGGCTGATGCCACGGGAGCTGAACAGGCTGTGGTCACATTGGATGGCTCGGAACTGGCCGGCCGCACGCTCACCGTGGGTTTGGCCCGGCCCTAAAGAAATTTCCCAGGATTCATGATCCCTTTGGGATCTAGGGCATCTTTCACCGCCTGATGCAAACGGCGCACTTCCGGGCCGGCAGCCAGCGGCCACCAGCGTTTCTTGGCGATACCAATGCCATGTTCACCGGTGATTACACCATCGTGCTTGACGACCCATCGAAACAATTCGTCCAACGCCGCATCCCGCCGTTGCTCATGACCGACTTGCGTGTCGTCCA
>Ga0066378_10000912_pt1 | contig 11612 bp, 12 predicted proteins | sample Knorr_S23_td_DCM_FD_70947 | JGI IMG/M metagenome (GOLD analysis project Ga0066378, IMG submission 70947) | Marine microbial communities from Southern Atlantic Ocean transect - Knorr_S23_td_DCM_ad_71m_LV_A | ecosystem: Environmental > Aquatic > Marine > Oceanic | place: Southern Atlantic ocean...
AATTTGAAAATCTCGAGTACAGATTGACAGATGTGTCCAGAGTTGACAATAGAGGAAGGTTTTGGGCAATTAACTTTTTCTGGCCAGGAGAGGAAAAAAGACTAAAACCAGGGTACGATGAAATACTTGAAAAGACAAAGAAAGGAAAAACCCACAGTACGTATAAGCATGTTGAGAGATTGATTGAATTTCAAATAAAAAACAATTCTATTACGCGTACAACAGCTGATCCAATTCAGCTTGAATTAAATCAAGAGTCAAGAAACTGGGAGGGGTTGGTTCGACTTGATCGAACAGGTTTCCTTATGATTGTGGATGAGTACCCAAGGACAATTTTAGCTTTTGTAAAAAAATAAAATCTAAAGAATATCCATAATATTTCCTTTCCACCCGATGGCAAAAGACATCGAAGATGCATCTGTTTGATCCGGGGAAAGAAAATCTTCAACTTCAATATTAAAATTAAAATATAGTCCTCTTTTGTATGGAGCTATTATTTCAAATATATATTGATTTCGCGATAGGTTGCTTTCAACAACTTCGCTTATTTGTTGAAAATGCTCAAACTCTAATTTGCTTGAAAACCATTTGGCATCGTGATCCCAAAATGCTCCGCCTTTAATATATGAGGTTTTGCGGGTAGCATTTAAATAGTCCGACATATCAAAACCATGTCCTATTTCTATATTTATCAACCCACTCTGATATCTTTTAGCAAAATACCCAATGCCTTGATTGTAGTGATATTGAACATTCATATCAACACGAGTATTTTTTCGAACAGAAGTTATTGTATATCTATAGAATTTTGACTTGTTGCCATATTTTTCACTTGATTTATACCTGAGATAAACAAACGACTGATTTTTGATTCCATAAGCAAATAATCTGAGATCTTTATAGGTAATATCGGTTTGCCTGTTTAACCTAAAAAAACCAAAACCACCATTTGTAGAATCAACTGAAACAGTCCCAATGCGTCCATACTGCACCCACTTGGTAGAATCAGATTTTGCATAGCACGCAGTTATAAAGATAGTTAATACTAAGAAATTTTTCAAAATTCGTTCAAAATGCTTTTAGCTTTCAATGTAGCACCACCCAAAATATTGTTAATTTTATCAAAGGTAGCTCTATCTATTTTTCCAGTCCATTCATCCATATAGATTTTTTTTACTTCAATCGTAAGAGCGCAAATTTTACCTCCCCAATTTTTATTTATCCATTGCGAAAAATCACCACCTTTAAAAGGCACATTGTGCCTAACAACAAAATCATGAGATTTAATTTCCTCTTCAAAACACTCAATTACTTTTGACCATTTTTGATAAGGCTTTATATAAAAAGTGCCGAGATTAAAATCAGGATTGAGGTCTATGTCCCCTGGTTCTTCCTTTGGACCTTTTCGTCTATGGTTATATGAATGTAAATCTATAACTAAAAAATGCGAATGCTTCTTTAACTGTGAATCAAGGAAAGATTTTACAAAAGTGTAAAAATAATCATAATAATCCATAATTGACTGATGGGTATGAAAAGGTAAGTCTTTTTGATAAACTTTCAATCCCCATGATTGTGATGGGTCTTTATATATTGCTTCATCTCTCTTTCGATTAAGATCACATTCGAAACGTGACTGTTCAATTACCAATTGGTGATCAGCAATATTTGTCCAATCTCCAGTATATGGATCTTCTTCTCTTAATCGGTCTTGTTGATTAATCGCAAAATACTTTAATAGATCACTTCTAACATTATGTCCGTGATGAATTGCCGTTGCTAAAACTTGACCCTTACCGCTTTTAAATTTTATCGCTTTATTATAATTTATATCTATCATGATGCTTAACAATTGTAATGTCAAATATTGTCTTGGAACACTTTATCTGATTATAGCTAGATTAAATACAAAATATCAGTTAAATCATTAACTTTTTTTAAATCTCTTCAATAATATGAGTCTTTCACCAGAGCAAATAGAAAATTATCGACTTAACGGTTTCCTGGGGCCTTTCAAAGCCTTTGATGTTGACGAAATGTCTGAAATTCGCAATCATATAGAATCTAATGTTTTGATTTATACTCCAAGTAATTACCCTTCAAATAAACACTGCCGGCATTTAGATGACCAAAAAGTTTTCGATATCTGTTCTCACCCTTCAATCATAGAAAAAGTAAGTTCTATATTTGGAGATGATATTATTTTATGGAGATCGCATCTTTTCCTTAAGCCAGCTGGAGCAGCTGAAGTTCCTTGGCATCAAGATCGAGATTATTGGCCACTTGAACCCGTTGTAAATATTTCAGCTTGGCTTGCTATTGATGAGGCAACCAAAAAAAACTCATGCGTCCAAGTGATCCCAGGGTCTCATAAAAGGATCATACCTCATATTGAAGTTCCAAAAGCCAAAGATACAATATCAGAATTTGAGAAAATGGCTGATCCTGATGAACTGAAAAAAGAAAATCCTCCGGTAGATATGGAATTAAAGCCCGGGGAATTTTTTATTTTTAATAATTTAACGCTACACAGATCAGCCCCAAACATTTCTCAAGCTCCTAGGATGGGGATCGCGGTAAGATTAACAATTCCCATAGTGAAAATATACCATAAGGATATTTTTAAAGATCACTTTGCTGTATTATTAAAAGGTAAAGACAGGTACGGCTTTAATAATACAATCAATAAGTCAGAATTTAGACCTCAAAACGATTACAATTAAGTTTAAAGCAACTTTAAAATAATCTTATTTGTCGAAATATCTTATGTTGGGAGGATTTTCAGACATTTTTTCAATATAGTCCATTGTTCCATCAGTTCCTCTAAACTCTAGATAGACTTCATGATGTTTTCTACTTTCCCATTCTTCGTAAAACGTAATTTGATTTTCGTCATCTTGGTTAACATATGCTTCAATTGAAACATTACCTTCGTAATCTCTAGTACCGGGAAATATATCATTATTTGCCCACTCCATAAACTCTTCAGAACCGCCTGGCTTAACAAAAAAATCAGCAATAACTATACAACTCATTTATAATACTCCATTTTTACTTTTATGAATTAATTAATTGATATCGAATCCATGTCATAATAATACTTAATTAATTGAATTACATTCAAATGGTAAATATTTCTTGAAGTATTAAATACTACAAGAAATATTATATTGTTAATAAATGATCATTCTATAGGAAATTTTAATTAATTTTATAGTGTATTTTATATGCAGTTAAAATAATTGAACCCAAGAATTTGATGAAATTTGAACAAAAACTTTCCAATCTACTTGATCAGGTAGAAAAACACTCTTTAAGTAATGAGAGCCAAAAATTTATATCAAAAGATATAATATCTAAATTCTTTGACATAGGCCTATTTAATGTACTCATCCCTTCTTCTTTAGGCTTTGGTGAAATTCAGTTGAAAGATTATTTAAAAATTGTTTCGCAAATATCTAGTGCCGATGCATCGACCGGTTGGTCGTATATGTGCGGCACAACACTTAATGGAGCAGCGGCCTCTTTTCTCCCGGATAACGCAATAGAGTCAGTTTTCAAAAAAGATAATACTTTTCATAATACAATTATCGCTGGTCAGACGTCTCCTAGAGCTACCGTTGAAATTATAGATGGGGACATTCATATTTCAGGTCAATTTAAATTTGCTACAGGTGGTACACATGCCAACTGGATAGTCTGCGGATTTAACCACCCCGATGACAACCAGCATTATCTAGCATTGGTTCCATCAAAAAATGTTGAACTGACAGGAGGGTGGAATACAATTGGGCTATCCGGTACGGGGAGTGTTGATTTTTCAATAAAAAAACTAAAAGTCTCGGATGACTTTATATTTCGACATGACTCTATAAAGCCATTAAGAGAAAAATCTTTTTTTTCGTCAGGGCTGGTAAGTGTTATGTTGGTTGGACACGTTGGCGTAGCTCTGGGCTTGGCCGACCGTGCTATTAAAGAAATTAAAAAAATAATTTTTCACGAAAAAGCCTCTGGAGCTCTAATTGAACGACAAGATTTTCAAATTGAATTTGCTAGAGAAACTTCCAGATTAAGTTCACTAAACTCATATTTCAGCAATGCCCTTGATGAGCTTGAAAAGTCTAGACAAAATGATCTTAACCAACTAGATAGTGAAGACAATCTAAGGCTTGCATCAGTGTTTGTAACAGAGGAATGCGCGAAAATTATTAGATTTTGTTACGATAGAGCAGGAACACATGCTATCCATGTCAACAGTATTTTGGGAAAAGTTTTTAGAGATTTCCATGTCGCTAATCAACATATATTAATTGATATTACTCAGTATCAAAAGTTAGGATTAAAATTGTTGACAAAATAGGATACTCAATTTTTTTAATGATTATTCAACCCATTTGGGATAATCTGTATACCCTTTTTCTCTGCCTTTATAAAAAGTACTTTTGTCAGGTTCGTTTAAAGTAAGATCGTTCTTAAATCTAAAAGCTAAATCTGGGTTTGCTAAAAAGAGCTTACCAAAAATTAGCGCGTCGCAATGATTACTATTCAATGCTTCTTTACCCCTTTTCCAATCATATCCACCTCCAGCAATATATTTTTTTTTGCCATCAATACCATTAAATGCGGTTCTTAATCTGGCGCATACTTCATCAATACCCTCTTCGCGCAATCCGCTAAAACTTTCAACAACATCCAGAAATGCTAAATTCATTTCAGCTAATTGATCCGCAAGCGCGCCGTAAGTTTCAATCATATTTTCTTCTCCTCTATCGCCGTTCATATCTCCAGAAATAGGTGAAATGCGATAACCTACCTGATCTGGCTTCCATACCTCGCAAACTGCTTCTACAACTTCTATGCAAAACCGCATTCTGTTTTTAAGAGTTCCCCCGTATGAATCTGTTCTATTATTTATACCTGATCGAAGAAACTGTTCAAGCAAATAGCCGTTTGCTCCATGAATTTCAACCCCATCAAAACCTGCATTTTTAGCTTTGATCGCAGCTTGTTTAAACGAATTAACGAGCCCAACGATCTCACTGGTTTCTATTGATCGCGGTTCTGAACATGGTACGCGCTTCATTGAGGAGTCTATAGGGACTAAATTTGAACAACGCTTACTGGTCGCTGAAATAGGTTTATTACCGTTGGGCTGTAAAGAAAAATGACTTACCCTTCCTACATGCCATAGCTGGCACCATATTTTTGACCCCTTTGAGTGGACTAAATCAATAATCTTTTTCCATTCAAATTCTTGAATCTCTGTAAATATTCCTGGCTCTGCATAATAGCCTGTTGCTGTATCAGATACGTTGGTTGCCTCGGTTATAATGTTCGATGCTCCATTATTTCCAGATCTTTGTGAGTAGTATTTTCCCATAAGGGTATTAGGCATGTGCCCAGGCATTGTTGCCCGAAGGCGAGTAAGAGGTGCCATAAAAAGTTTTTTAGAAATGCTTTTTCCGCTTTTATATTTTTTAGTCATTTTATTTTAGGATAATGGATCAAAATAATACGTTAGTTCGGCAATAACACTATCATTATTAAATGAGCATTGAACATCAACCTCTATATATTTCATACCTTTCTTAACATTTGTAATACAGCTTTTATAACTTATTGTTTGGTTTGATTTTATATTATTAATGCATTGAAACTTATAGTTTTTGACAACAACCCCTTTGCTCTTCTTTTTTAAGTTTGATAAATAATATATGTGGACTATTACCAATTGAGAACATATTGCTAGCGCAAGCCCAGGACCCAGAACATATCCATCTAAGGATAAAGTATTGCCGCTAAAATTCATTGAAACATCGGTTTTAAGTCCATCCACTTTATAATCAAGAATTTCAAATTTGTTTAAAGGAACTTTATTTTCATTGAGACCCTTGTTTGATTCTTCTATTTTGTAAGATTTATAGTTAATTGACCCTTTAAAGGATGAATTTTCAAGATCATATAATACTTTAAAGTTTGTTCCGTTGATTTTATGTAAACTTTCTTTCGTAAGAAACAATACAGGTTTAAGCGTTTTTTTTCTTATACCTTTTTTACAAAGAATCTCAAAACTCTGTATATCCAAAACTAAATCATCCTTCACAATTTTTCTTATTGCAGCATCTATAAATTCACAAACAGGAACAGCCGACAAATGAAAACCTCCTAAAGAATGTGGATGAATACTTTGTTGAGTTATTTGAACCTCAAAAGATGAATTTTTTTGGCCAATATTAATACTCCCAATTTTAAAGATATCTCTTTTCTTTGGGTCAATAAGGTTGTTAAGAAATTTAGATGAAAAATTTTCAATTTCAATTTTTGTTAGATTTTTTTCTTTTGAGAAATCAAAACCTTCTAATGATAATTGTTTGTGACCCCCTTTCATTGATTGCGTTCCTTTTAGATATTGCCTTTAGCATTATATCTAATTAAAAGAGTTGACCGGTCAAAGGGTGACAAATTAATATTTGAAGCATGGAAGGTGTTACAGTGAAAAATAAATATCGAACCTTTTGATCCTATTCCACTGTAAATATCATTTTTATTTGCTTCCTCTCTAATTATTTCGTTTGGCAAAGAGTAGGACAAATTATCCCTTCTAAGTTTTGGATACGATTTTTTTTCCTCTTCGTTCATGTTGTCTCTGTGGGGGACCTTCACAAGACCCCTTTTGTGGCTCTTTGGAATTACCATTATTGGTGAGTTATGAGGCTGAATATCATCTAAGAATATTGATATTGAAATCATCTCAGCTCTAGGATACTTTTCAAACCAATAGCAATAGTCTTGGTGCCAATCAAAATGTCCGCCAGTAAAGGCGGATTTAATATTTAATTTGCTGTTTAAGGGGTAAACATCAGTTTTTAGTAATGAACTAGCAATATCAGTTAGAAAGAATGAAGATACAAAATCTTTGAAATACTTTATACTATCATGAGGGTTTCTTACCAGTCTAATTGAACCATCGTCTTCATAAAGCACCTCAAAATTATTCGAGCCCTTTTGGATTTTTTTAATGGTTTTTGATACCTCATTTCGAATGCCATTTACCTTAGCAATATCTAAATATTTATCTAAAAATAAATAGCCATTATCATCAAAAAATTTTACATCATCTTTTTTAATCACAATATCTATTTCAAATAAGATTCTGAAACGTCAATGACGTGTTGAATTTCTGACTCGCTAGTTGGCCAACTTGGAGCAAACCTTAAATAACCATCTGGTTGAGATATAGCTACACTATTGGACGTCATCTCTTTGAATATTGTTGGTGTATCCAACCCATCAGGAGGAGTCATAGCTAACACAGAAGACCTTCCTTCAACGAATTTTGTTCTCATACTTTTAAATCCCAAATTAAGCAAACCGTCTTCAAGTTTGTCATGAAGATTCTGAATGTGCTCTGCGATTTTATCCATTCCAATATGGAGGTGGCACGTTATTCCAGCTTCAAGTGCTGCAAATCCCAAGCTGTTTGACATACCCATTTCGACAACTGATGGTTTTTTTCTTACTTCCAAATCGTATCTAAGTAAATCTGGTTTTCCAAAAAGAAACTCTTCTCCATCCACAAAACTCATCCAACCGTTTCGTCTACTTAAAACTAGTTTTGACATAGATTCAGGATTAATATATAAAATTGCAGAACCTTCCGATCCCATCAGCCATTTGTGTGTTGGGGCCATCAAATAGTCAATTTGTTCATTTCGAACGCTGAAATCAATTGCACCAGCAGATTGTGCGGCATCAACCATCAACTCAGCACCATATTTTTTACATAGCAATGAAATGTCTTTGATGGGCATTAATAACCCAGTCTGAAATTGAGTAGAGCTAACAGCAATTAGCCGAAGACCTTTCTTCAGCTCCTTTTCAATTTTATCAAGACCCATTGCAGGCTCTTCATAAAAATCAGATAGATCATTCATGACAATTTCAAGATCAAATATCGATGCAGTGCTTTTTATTGGAGTTATCACAGATGGAAAATCGCCATTAAATAGCATTATCCTATCACTCTGTTTCCAATCTATCATTAGGGAGATGTTACTTATAAGACTGCTCGTGCTGGTGCCAAGTCCAATGTCATCCCCATCACAATCCAGCAGAAGACCCAGTTTTTCTCTCAAGCGATTTCGTTGATTTGACCACAGAAGATACGCTCCGGCACCAAGACTAGAATAAGTTTCAAACCAATGATTTAAAGTAGTTTTAATAAGGTTTGAAGGGGGAGTAAATGCAGCATAATTAAGATATGATTTAGCTGAAATATTATCAAACAAGGCTCTGCTGCCCAGCTTAATGTTATGGTTTGCTTTTGGTTCTTGAGCGATATTTGACATATTCTACTTGAGCCCCAATTGCGAACTGGCGTAAACAAGAGCTCTATTAGTATTTACCATAGCTACCGCTAAATCGTCAATAAATCCTTGTAAAAGTTCAAACGCAACGGCAGTTTCTTCCGAAACAGTGTTGACCAGTTCATTATAGGTGGATAGTTCTATCTCCATGAGGGTTGTTCTTTCACAAGCGATTGCAGAGGCGGATCGTTTGGAATTATCAAAAAATGATAAATGCCCTAAGGGTCGCCCAGGGGGAACAAGCGCTATTTTACCATGTTTATTTACTTTATTTATCTTAAATGACTTTACGATGAGTACAGCTCCACTCACAATAATATAGAATGACTTGCCAATGGAGTTTTCAGAAAATATAACTTCACCCTTATCCAGTTTAACCATGTGAGATTTCTTACAAAGTCTTTGAAGAGATTCGCTGTCGATACGTTTGAAGATGTGAAGGTTTTTCAAATTACCAATTTTAAATTTGGTACCACCCTCTCTTCGTTTTTCTATACCTTGTTCTTCAACAGAAACTTTTGGTAGTTTATTTAAAAATTGCAGTTTTACATTCCTATTTGAAGTCATCAATTGGCTTATTTCTTTTATCGTTGCTCCTGCTCTGTTAGCAATATTTTTTAAAAATTCAACAAATCCTGACGTTTTAAATATTGATGCAAGTTCGTATATTTTCTTATTGATGACAATGACAGATGTTTTTTCATTTGCTATTGCTGTACCAATTCTCATATCATTTAAAAAAAACGCTAACTCACCTAAGAAGTCATTTTTTTCATATGAAGCGATTCTCTTTTTCTTTTCCAAGCCTTCTCTAATAAAAAAATCTACTGAACCTTCGATGACAATATAAATGTCTCCGCCTTTATCGCCTTGAGAGAAAAGAGAATCGCCTTTATTAAAATGTTCAATCGTTGAAATTAAAGATATGGTAGTTAATTCAACTTCAGATAGATGCTTAAATAAAGAGCAATTCTGAATTCCTTTAAAAAATATATTATCCTTTTTACGTAGATTATTCATTTTTATAAACCCATGTCTCTAATATCTAATTTAATTTTACCATCAACTCTGTCTATAACAGCCATAGAATATTTTTGAATCTCAAACCAGGTTGAATCATTCCGAGTCAACGGTTCAGATGCTACTATTATAGAGGTGGATGCACCGTCTTTATCTTCATCGTACATTGCCCATTGTCCGTCATGATCGCCAAACTTGTCACCGGCAGTGTACCATAAACTATGCATTTGTGGTGATAGTACAGCAGGACTAACTATATCTTCATAGCAACCAAAATCATATGTAAAGCACGTAGCTACCACACTTTTTCCATTTGAGATAATTAAATTAATTACCGAATGTGTGTCAATTTTAAATTTGTTTCTTAACAGCCTGATTTCTTGAATGGTTTTAAATGCTGCTTGGGCAATTTCTTCAGATGTATGATTCCCATATGGATCATCCAACATTGACAAAAATAACGCATAAATCCACTCACTATCTGTAGTGCCCTCAACTTTATTTGCGATTTCAGGTTTGCATTTTGCCGCTAGGGCAAACTTCATTTTGGGAAAATCTGCGAGGCCGCCATTGTGTGCTAGCGCAATCTTCGTTCCGCTAAATTGAAATGGATGTACGTTCGTTGTGTTTACGAGACTAAGGTGGCCGTACACCGTTGCTCGAATGTGACCTAATACGCAATTGGCTTTCAGCTTTTTTGTTAAACCCATCAAAGTTCTATCGTACATTGGTAGTTCGATAGATTTGTAAGTATATGGGTCGTCTTCATAAATCGAACCATTTTCCCATGCCTTAAAACCTGTGCCAGCAACGTTCATAAAATTTTGAACTGAAGAATCAGTAGCTTGACGTGTTAGACTCTGATCGGAGTCTGTAATTAAGGAAGAGACTTGTATGTCATCGCCTAAATAACCAACTAATCTGCACATATTTTTCCTATAAATTTATTGTAATGATCACAAATTTAAATAAATATCTATTTAAAACCGATTTTAGTTTCAAACGGATTTGGAAAATCAAAACCTTCAGCTTCAGGAAAATGAACTACGGATGAAATAAATCCCCAAGGAATTAAAATTGAGGATTCAAGTAGTTTTTCTTTTGTGGAATTGTCCTCTTGAAGAACAGGTGTTTTGAGACCCGGGTGAAAAATCCATATTCCATATTCATCATAGCCTACAACTTTGACGTAGATTTTATTTTTATCAATTTCTAACTCTTTCAAAATCTCATGTCCATCAAGAACCAACATTACAATGTCGTTTAAAACATGATCAATTTTCATTGGAGAATGCTTCATAGATAACCCTTTCGAATTAGTTGAAACTTAAAAATAAATTATTATTCAACCTGATACCGCGCGCAAGGCAAGATGAATATTTATTCATAATTTGTCATGTCCAAAAACTCTAATTCAGTGACGACTTTTACCCCAAGGTCTCGAGCTTTATCAAGCTTTGACCCTGCGGATTCACCAGCAACGAGATAGCTTATCTTTTTGCTCACAGAACTACTCACTCTACCACCGTATGATTCCACTATTTTTTTAGCATCGTCCCGTTTAAGTTTTTTAAGAGTTCCAGTAAATACAAAGCTCAAATTGTCAAATCTTTTATCTAATGAATTTGATCTTTGCATGAATTCAACTCCGCGTTCAATGCAATTTGAAACAATTGCAGTATTTGACTCATCAGACCAAAATCTAACTATAGCATCTGCAACAATAGGGCCCACCTCATTAATGTTTTCAAGTTCTTCAAATGTTGTGCTTTGAAATTTCTCCAGGTCAGATTGAAAATGATCTTCCAAAACCTTAGACAAATGGGAACCAATATTTCTAATACCCAAAGCATACACAAATCTTGCAAACGTTGTTTTTTTTGATTTTTCTATTGAGGTTAAAATATTATGAGCTGACTTTTCGGCCATTCTCTCAAGGTTTACTAAGTCATCAAATCTTAAAGTAAAAATGTCATCGAACGTATGTATTAATTCCTTATCAACAAGTTGGTCAACAAGTTTTTCTCCAAAACCATCAACATCTAATCCACCTTTTGAAATAAAATGTTTAATTCTGCCTTTAGTTTGAGCGGAGCATAGCAAATTAAAACACCTTGCTACAGATTCTCCTTCAGGACGTATGATTTCTTTATCACAACTTGGACATAGCTTTGGTAATTGATATCTGTTTGCGTTTAAAGGCCTTTTGTCTTTGACAACTTTTAC
>Ga0066378_10000914_pt1 | contig 11594 bp, 8 predicted proteins | sample Knorr_S23_td_DCM_FD_70947 | JGI IMG/M metagenome (GOLD analysis project Ga0066378, IMG submission 70947) | Marine microbial communities from Southern Atlantic Ocean transect - Knorr_S23_td_DCM_ad_71m_LV_A | ecosystem: Environmental > Aquatic > Marine > Oceanic | place: Southern Atlantic ocean...
TCCTCTCTTCCTGTTGAGGTGGACTTGGTGGACCCGAGGGATGAGCTAGGCGCGGGCTTCGAGGAGGTGCGCGTGAGGACGCCCCGTCTTGAGCGCTTGGCGAGCCTAGGCTGCGGAGTCCCCTCGATGAGCTTGCGAGCCCTCGTGGAGGACTCTTTCCAAAGGCACACGATGACCTCCGCGGTCGAAGGGGGAGCTACATGCGCATCGCGCGCATCATGACCCGTCTCAACCTCGGAGGTCCTGCGCGGCAAGCGCTCGCTTCTGACCCGGAGCTCTCGCGTCGTGGCCACGAGCTCCGGCTCTTCACGGGCGCCCCGCAAGAGGGGGAGGGTGACCTCTTTGAGGAGGCGCAGCGCTCAGGGATCGACGTGGTCCGTGTCCCTGGACTAGGGCGAGACCCTAAGCCTGGCGCGGACCTCTCTGCGCTCCGGTCCTTGCGCGCGTCGCTCTCCAGCTACTCCCCTGACGTCCTGCACACCCACGCCACGAAGGCCGGGCTCCTGGGGAGGTTGGCCTCTAGGGGGAGGCCTTGGCCGCTCGTTCACACCTTTCATGGGCACGTCCTAGAGGGGTACTTCTCCAAGCCTGTCTCGAGCGCTCTCACCTGGTCTGAGCGCATGCTCGCTGCGAGCACGTCCAAGATCCTCGCCGTCAGCGAGCGCACCCGGGAAGACCTACTGCGGCTCAAGGTGGCGCCAGCTCATAAGCTCGCGGTGGTCACGCCCGGCGTCGCGCTTGATGAGCTGCTCGGGCTTGATCTAGGTGAGGCCTCCGCCGGCGCTGCGTTCCGCGAGCGCTGCGGCTGCGTGGAGGGGGACGTCCTCGTCGTCGTCGTCGGTCGACTCGCCTCTGTGAAGCGCCCGCTCGTCGCCCTCGAGGCCTTCTGCGGCGCGGCTTCAAGAGAGCCTCGCCTGCGCTTGGCCTTTGTGGGTGATGGGGCCGAGCGCACAGCGCTTGAGGCCAGCTTAGCTGAGCTCCCCTCGGCGCTTCGTGCGCGCGTTACGCTGCAAGGGGGCATGGCTTCGATGCTGCCCGTCTTCGCTGGCGCGGACCTCGTCCTCTTGAGCTCTCGCTCAGAGGGGATGCCGGTGGCCTTGATCGAAGCAGCCGCAGCCGCGGTGCCGGTCGTCGCGACGCCGGTCGGTGGCGTGCCTGAGCTCGTCGTTCACGGGGAGACCGGGCGGCTCGCCGAGGACGCCGCCGGTCTCGGCTTGAGCCTCTTCGAGCTCGCTAGGCATGAGCACCTGCGCCGCTCTATGGGGCTCGCTGCCCGCGCGCGCGTGCGCGTTCGTCACTCTGGTGCTGCCTTGGCGGACAGGCTCGAGGGCGTCTATTCGAGCGTCAGGGAGGAGCTGCAGTGCGCCTCTTGATGCTGTCTGGTGATGAGCAGGTCGCCGCTGGAGAGCGGGGCCCGTTCTACGCGCTCCTTGGGGAGTTCCGCGAGCACTTCGAGGCGATCGACGTCCTCGTGACTTGCGGCGGTCCCAACAGGAAGGACGTCGAGCCCTTTGAAGGCGTGCGCTTTCATGTGGGGCCGAAGGCGCGCTTTGGTCGCGTGCGTTGGCTCGCGGACAAGGGGGCTAAGCTCGCGAAGGCCTATGGGCATGGCCTCGTGGTGAGCCACGACTATGGGCTTTGCCACAACGGCAAGGCCGCTGCGAAGATCGCGAGCCGAACAGGGCTCCCTTGGGTGAGCGAGCTACACCACGTCCCTGGGCACCCCGTCGCGGCGACCCTCTCAGAGCGCATGGAGTTCTGGCTCGCGAAGCGCTTCGTCTCCTGGGCGACGCCGCGCGTGCGCGCCTTTCGGGTGGTCAACTCCAAGGAGATGCCAGCCCTCCTAGGTGGGTGGGGCGTCCCGTCTGAGAAGGTCGCCGTGCTCTCATCGCTCTACTTGGACTTGGAGGTCTTCTCTCCGCCGACCGAGCCTGTTGAGCACGAGCACGACCTCGTCTTCGTCGGACGGCTCGTCTCGAACAAGGGCTTGGACCTCATCGTGAACGCGCTGCGCGTCCTGCGTGACGCGGGGCGACCTCAGCGCGCGCTCATTGTCGGGCGTGGCCCCTTGAGGGGCTGGCTGGATAAGGAGCTCGAGCGCACTGGCCTCGGGCGCTACACCCGCATCTTAGAGTGGGTCGATGGGCCTGAAGAGCTCGCCGACCTCTACCGCTCGAGTCGCCTCTTGGTCTGCGCGTCGAGCTCTGAAGGCGGGCCTCGTGTGCCGTTGGAGGCCATGGCTTGTGGCACTCCCGTCATCTCCACCCCGGTTGGCGTGATGCCCGAGGTGTTGGAGGACGGGAGGGCGGGAGAGCTCTTCGACTTCAGCGTCGCGGCCCTCGCGCGGAAGATGGGGGAGATCCTGCCGCAAGAGGCGAAGCGCGCCGCGATGGGCGCTGCAGGTCCAGAGATCGCAGCAGGGTTCGAGCGCTCGGCTCAGATCCAAAGGTACGCAGAGGGCCTCAAGGCGCTCGCAGGAGGTGCGCGGTGAGGCTCCTCTTTTTGACGCAGACCTTGGACGCTGATGACGCTGTCCTGGGCTTCACCTCGCGCTGGGTCAAAGGCCTCGCTAAACACGCCGAGGAGGTGCGAGTCATCGCCCTTGAGGTCGGTAACACCAGCGACCTCCCCGCGAACGTGAGCTGGAGAGAGGTCGGGAGAGAGGGCGTCATCGGGCGATGGTTCAAGTACCGGCGCCTCTTGAATGAGGCCTTTCGAGAGGGCTTCGACACGGCGTTGGGGCACATCGTCCCTCGCTACTCCTCGCTCGCTGCAGGTCCAGCGAAGCGCTTCGGCGCGCGGGTCTTCCTCTGGTACACCCACGGGGCAGTGGACGGGCGCCTCCGGCGGGCGGTGGGCGCTGTAGAGAAGGTCTTCACAGCGACAGAAGAGTCGCTGCGGATGGAGACTCCAAAGAAGGTGGTCACCGGACACGGGGTGGATATGGAGCACTTCGCTCCAGAGGGCGTTCTCCCGGAGCTCCCGCCGCGTGTCTTGGCGGTGGGGAGGATCAGCCCGGCTAAGGACCCGCTGACGCTCCTCGCGGCTGTCTCTATCCTGCGCTCACGCGGTGTCGAGCTGCACCTAGACCTCGTGGGGGCTGGGCTATTGGACTCCGATGACACGCTGCAGCGACAAGTTCAGGAGCAGATTGAGTTAGGAGACCTCGAGGGCTGCGTGCACATGGCTGGCGCCGTGGCCTACCCAGACGTCTCCGCCTGGTATCGCCGCGCGACGATCGTCGTGAACGCGAGCGGGACGGGGAGCTTGGACAAGGTCGTGGTGGAGGCCATGGCCAGCGAGCGCCCTGTGCTCTCATGCAATCCCTCAGCTGCGGGCGTCTTGAGAGAGCTCGGGACAGAAGGGGACGCGCTCATCTTTGAGCCTGGCTCAGCACAGGACCTCGCTGACAAGCTCGAGGCGCTCTTGAAGCGCAGTCCGGCAGAGCGTCGCGCCCTCGGTGGGAGGCTGCGCGCGATCGCCGCGCGGGATCATGAGGTCGATGACCTCATGGGCCGGCTCGTGTCCATGATGCAGGAGCAGGCTTGAGTCGGGTCTCCGTCGTCGTGCTCTCTTGGAACACGGCGGAGCTCACCTTGAAGTGCTTGGCCTCGGTGCGCGCGGCCTTTGATCGTGGGGAGGCTGACGGGGAGCTCGTCGTCGTGGAGAACGGCAGCAGCGACGACTCGCTCGCGCGGATCCAGGCCGCTTGCCCCGAGGCGCTGGTCTTGGAGAACCCTCAGAATCTGGGCTACGCCAAGGGCGTGAACCAAGGCGTCGCGGCTTCGTCCTGTGAGTGGGTCTTGTTGTTGGGCTCAGACGCCGAGCTGCAGGAGGGGACGCTCTCTCACACGCTCGAGTTCATGGAAGGAGCCTCTGGCTACGGCGCCTGTGCACCCCGCCTCGTCGGAGCTGACGGGGTCACTCAGCGGGCTTGCCACAGGTTCCCTCTCCCGCGCACGGCGTTGTGGTTCGGCACCCCGCTCCAGGGCTGGCTCCCCGACTCCTCGGAGCTGCGCCGTTATCTCTTCAAAGACTTCTCCCATGAGGCGGACGCCGACGTCGAGCAGCCGCCCGCGACCTGTCTCATGCTTCACCGGGACGTCTGGGACTCCCTAGGAGGGATGGATGAGTCTCTCTGGCTTTTCTACAACGACGTCGACCTCTGCCTCCGCATGCGAGCGGAGGGGCTCCGGATTCGATTCCTCTCGGGGGCCAGCGTCCAGCACGTCGGTGGGGGCAGCACGGCGCACTTTGAAGGCTTTGTGGAGCGGTGGCACACCGATCGGATGCGTTATCTGCGGAAGCATTTCGGGCTCACTGGTGCGCTCTGTGCGCGGCTAGGGACCACCTGGGCCTTTGGCGCTTGGGCTCTTAAGCGGGCCCTCTTCATGGTTCGAGACCCGTTCTTGGAGCGGATAGGGAGCTACATCAGATTCCTGCGTGCCTGAGCCTGAATCGGGGGCGATGCTAAGCAGAGTGCTTGTCTCCCCTGCGATCCTCGAGCCCCTGGGCCGAACCCTCCGCTGGCTGCTCTCCCTGCGAGATAGCCAGGGGAGGATCATTTGCCCGCAGCACCGGGTGGAGCACACGGGCAAGAGCGCTGGCGTGATCGGGCTCGCGCTGGCTCTTCGCCGCTATGACCCGAGCGCTGATCCTGAGGAGCTCCTCTCGGTCGCAGCTCAGCAAGCGCGTCGCTTGGTGGCGAACCTCGTCAATGAGCCGAACAGCCCTTGCTACACCTTCAGGCCTGGGCGGCACGATCCCTTCAACTGCTCAAACAGTGTCATCGATGGTGGCGCTTGCGCAGATGCTCTGGCGCAGCTCGTTCGTGAGGCGGGGGATGAGCTCAGCCGGGAGGATCGAGACTCGTTTCAGGCGGCGAGCCTGCTTCATGCGCGCACCTACCTGCGCTACGCCGTCCTGGATAAGGGGATCCCTGCGCAGCGCGCTTGGGGGCTCGCAGGTCTCGCGGGCGCGTGGTCTCTAGAGAATGACGAGGTCCTCGCTAAGGCTGCGATCGAAGCCGTCGGGGTCTTGGAGGGGATCCAGTTCAGCGACGGCTCCTATCCATACCACCCCATCGAGTGGGGAGCGGAGCATCCAGGGAGCGCGGACGCCTCTGCTTTCTATCAGTCGCGGGTCACGGGCTTCTTGATCGAGGCGCTTCAGCTCTTGGGGCGGGATCCGAAGGACCCGATCTTCTCGCCCCCGATTCGACGTGGGCTCTCCTTCCTTAGGGCTCTCCAAGGACCCGACGGGCGCAAGTGCGGCTTAGTTGAGGCGAAGCCTTGGTACTGGGGCGCGCACTATGAGGTGGCCTCCCATCCCTTCGACGTCTTCACGTTCGCTCGCGGGCACGCGCTCTTTGGCAGCGTAGAGCTCGCCGTGGCTGCGACGCGGGCCTTCAGGGCTTGGGTAGCGCGGCTCTCTCCCGAGGGGGTCCCTTCCAGCCATGCGCCAGAGGACGGAGAGGGGGAGAGCTATCAGTGCCCAGTCTTTTGGGCCGGCCACGCGGCTTGGATCGCGCGCTGCGTCCCAGAGCTTGACCGGGCGATGGCAGTCGCTGACACCCATGAGGAGCCAGACCCTGCAGGGAGCCTCGACCTCCAAGTGGCCTACTACCCTGACGCGGACCTCGCCCGCCTCGAGGACGCAGGGGTCGTTGCCTGGGTGCGCGGCGCTAGGCCGCCAGGGAATGTACACCACGGCAGCCCGCATGGTGGGCTCTTGCAGGTCGTCCGCAAGTCTGACGGCAAAGACCTCTTGGGCCGTCGCCGTCATGACGCGGCCGCAGAGGCAGAGTGGACCAGCGCGTCTGGTGGGTTCTCCCTCTCTCGAGGGCTCGCCTCAGGGAAGAAGGAGCTCCGCTTCTCTCTCTGGCTCGCGCGCACAGATCTGCGCGCAGGAGAGACCGGCCGCGCGCTCTCGCGGCCGCTGAGAGCGCTCAGCAAGGGGGTGATGGAGTTTGGCTCCAGCGCGTGCTCGACGGCCTTTGACCGCGAGCAGAGCTTGGACCTCTTGTCGGATGGGGTTCGGCTCCAGTCGGGCTTGGCTCATCGCGACGGGACGCCCGCGACGGAGGCGCGCTTCGAGCGCACCTATCGCTTGGCTGGCGACGGCCTCCTCGTGGAGGAGCGTCTGCTGCAGCCTACCGTTGGGGGCAACTTGGCGTACCACATCCCCAAGGACGCTAAGGACATCGAACGCAGCGACAAGACCCTGAGGTACAGGCTCTCATGACACGCCCCCTCGTTCTCGTCGCGAACGCGCGCTTGCCTGGCGTTCGAGCGCAGTCCATCCAGGTCACGCAGGCTGCCGCGGCCTTCCAGCGGGCTGGAGCTCAGACCACGCTCTTGCACGCCGAACGGCGAGACACGCCGCAGGAGACGACAGAGGCGATCCTCGAGGCGCAGGGTGTGCAGCCGGCCCCCGGCTTAGAGATCCGCTCGATCCGCTGCTCTGATTGGATTGACCGGATGCCCCGCCCGCTGCAGTACATCCCTGCGCGTCTTCAGGAGTTGAGCTTCGCTCGGAACGCAGCGCGTCGCATCCTCACCCGTTACCCAGAGGCACAGGTCTTGTCTCGCGAGCTTGAGACGGCTCGTCACTTGGTCCGTGAGGGGCACGTACGCACGAGCCTCGAGCTCCATCGCGTGCCGGGGGGCGCGACTCGTCAGCGCTGGCTGCTCGAGGCCGCAGCCGGCTGTCGCCGGGTGATCGCCATCTCTGGTGGAGTGCGTGATGACCTCCTGGAGCTAGGCGTGGAGGAGGCTAAGGTGACGGTCGAGCACGACGCCTACGACCCCGCCTTGTTCGCAGAGCTCCCCAGCAAGGCCGACGCGCGCGCGGAGCTTCAGGTCGATCCAGGTCGTCAGGTCGTGGTCTATACAGGCGGTCTCCTCGCATGGAAGGGAGTCGACGTCCTGATCGAGGCGGCTCGGAAGCTTCCAGAACCGCTCTTCCTCATCGCCGGGGGTATGCCGGATGATGTGAAGCGCGTCAGGACGCTCGCCGCTGGCCTCCCAAACGTTCGCATCGATGGTTTTCAGCCTCCCGCGCGCGTGCCGCTCTATCTCGCATGCGCTGACGTGGCCTCGATGCCTAACAGATCCAGGCCTGCGATCTCCTCGCGGTACACATCACCTCTGAAGGCGTTCGAGTACATGGCTGCGGGGCTCCCCATCGTTGCGAGCGACCTGCCAAGCTTGCGAGAGGCCTTGGCTGGGCAGGCTGGGGTGGTCTACGCAAGCCCGGACGACCCCGAGTCGCTCGGGCTCGCGCTCTCGGAGGCCCTAGAGGGCCCCTTGGCAAGCTCGCCTGCGCTTGAGGCTACCTGGGCTAGACGCGCCGAGCGGCTCTTGGAGGCGATGAGGGCGCCTTTGGACTCCTGAACCATCAGGAATCAGCCGAGAGAGTAAGTATGCGAGTCCTCTTCCTCACAGACTCCCTCTCCGATCTAGACGGTGTAGGTCGCTACGCAGTGAGGTTGATCGGGGCTTTGGAGGACGCTGGGGTTGAGGTGGAGGTGCTCTTGGGGAGGAAGCATCGGCCTAACTCTGGAGATGTTCGTGAGTCATGGGACGTGAGCATCTGCTTGCCCCCGGACCACTACTACTACATGACGCCGCTGCGCTTCTGGGCGAACACGCTGCTCTACCTGCCACGGGTCGTGGCGGCGGCTCGGCGGGCTGACATGGTCCATTGCGTGAAGGACTTCCCTCACAGCTGGCTCGGCGCTGTGGCGGCTAAGCTGGCGGGTAAGCCATGCGTGGCGACGGCGCACGGCACCTACTCTACGGAGCCGCTGCGGAGCAGCCGGCACAAGGGGAGGGCGCTGTGGGCCGCTGAGCGGTACGCGCGTTGGATCTCTGTGAGCGGCTTCACGAAGCGCGGGCTCATAGACGCTTTAGAGGGGAAGGGCCCTAGCGCAGAGGAGATCGCGGTGGTCTCGAACGGGGTCAACGCTGCGCACTACGAGGGCGCGCGTGAGATAGGGGAGCGGCCGTGGCATGGGAAGCGCTTCACCCTCGCTATTGGCGAGATCAAGGAGCGCAAGGGGCACCACCTCTCGCTGCCAGCTTGGCTGAAGCTCTCTGAGCGTCACCCCGAGCTCGAACACTTCATCGTCGGACGGCCAGCTGGCGATGACTACGAGGCCATGTTGCGCGGGATGGTGCGCGATGCCGGCGCTGAGGATCGCGTCCACTTCCTCGGGAACGTTGAGGAGGATGAGAAGGTCGACCTCCTGCAGCGGGCAGAGGCCTTCATCCACACTCCCGTTACCGCTGCAGACGGCGGCTTCGAGGGCTTCGGGATCGTCTACCTCGAGGCGGCCGCTTGTGGGACTCCATCGGTGGGGACGCTCCACTCAGGCGCAGAGGACGCGGTCGAGCCCGGCGTCACTGGCGTCTTGGTCGAGCCAGACGTGGACTCCGTCACTGCGGGGATCGAGGAGGTGTTTGGGGGTGAGGGGCCGGGGCGCTTCGCCCAGTCTGCTCGTGAATACGCAGGAGGCTGTTCGTGGGAGCGCAATGCTGAGGACGTGCTGGCCATGTACCAAGAGGCTTTGAGGTGATCTCCAAGGTCTGGGGCATGCTGCGTACGAAGTTTGTGCGAGACGCTGCCACCCTCCAGGTCGCGACCGGCGTCAGCCAGGTCTTTCAGGTGGGCACCACGGTCGCTCTCGCGCTGATGCTCGGGGCTGAGGGGCAGGGGATCTATGTCTCTGCGATCGCCTTGCAGGCTTTGGTCTTTTTCCTCATCAACGTAGGCGTCATGCAGGCCACGGTGGGGCAGATCGCCGCCGCGGCCGCGCGCCAGAATGAGTACAAGAGCTCTGGTTGGATCGCTTTTCTTGCGAAGACGGTCGCAGCCTTCGGCGTGCTCATCTTCGTGGCTGGCTGGTTCCTCTTGCCATATATCGGCGAGCTGTTTTACGACGACAGGCAGGTCGGGGTCTGGGCTTGGTGGCTCTGCGCGGTCCCGCTGATCGAGCTGCCCAAGGTTGTAGCCTCCGCCGCCTTTCTAGGTACGCGCAGGATGGTCGCGCTCGGGCAGCTAGAGACGACCTGTGACCTCGTCCGGCTCTTCTTGGTCGTCTGCGGCGCCGTCGCGACCGGATCTCCAGAGGGCGCGATCGTCGGCGTCCTGCTCTCGAGCTGCGTCTCTGCCGTCCTCTCGGCTGGCCTCTATCGCCGGGCTCGCTCGGACGGTGAGTATCCGCTGCCTGGCGTACGCGCGATCCTTCAGCGGGCCCGAGACATCAAGATCCGTCAGGGTATCCGTCAGGGGCTGCGAGTCGCCCTCATCAAGAACGGCCAGTCGCTCTTCGGAAACATCTTTCCACGGCTGATCATCGGCGCGGTCACCGGCCTCGAGTGGGCCGCTTACTTTCACATCGCCCAGCGGCTCGTGACCGTCCCGATGATGCTCGCGGACGCGGTCCGGCGCACGGCGCTGCCGGCGCTTGGCGAGCTCGCGGGCCAGAAGGACCTCCCGAAGTTCCGCAGCCTCTTCTTCCGCACAGCCTTCATCACGGGAGGGCTGACGAGCCTGGTCCTGTTCGGCCTGCTCTCGGTCATTCCCTGGCTCGTTCAGCTGCTCTTCCCTGAGGACTATGGCCTGCCGGTCTTCACCTACGCACAGATCCTCGTGCTGGCCTATATCCCGTTCTCCTTCGCGGTCGCCAATGAGGCCTTCTACATCGTCACGAACAAGCTGAAGGTCTTGCTCTGGATCACCCTCGTGGGCGCGATCGTCACGATCCCAACGAACATCTGGCTGATCAAGGTCATCCCATACACGGGGACCGCTTGGGGCTTGGCGCTGTATCAGTCCTGGGTGCTCGTGCACTTGGTCTACATCAGCTACTTGTTGCTCCGGGCCCGCGACGCCGAGGCCTTCTGGCGATCTGAGGACGGCGTGATCTGCCCAGCATGCGGAGAGCTGGCTACCCCTGGGGGTGTGCCCTTCTGGGTGATCCTTCTCTCAGTGACCTCCCTCAGCATGAGCTTCATGTCCCTCGCCTTCCCAGGGAAGCTGGATCAGGTCTTGGGTGACCTGCTCTCGATCCAGGACGGCTCCTCGTGGAGGGTGGCCATCGCTGGGCTCTTCGGGGTCGGGGGATTGGTGCCCCTGCTCCTCTGGAGGGAGCCCAACAGCTGCGGGGCGTGCGGGCACCGCTGGGTCAGCAAGCGCGGGCAATCCGGTCCTCCCGCGGCTGCTCCGTAGAGGTTTTTTTCTTCCCGTGCCCGGTTTTGGGTGAGGCTGCGGGCTCAGGAATGGTGCCTCTCGTGCCGATGAGGGGGGGTAGAACCTCTTTCCTCTGATCTAGGTGCCTGCTTTAAGAGGTTGCATAGACAGAATCTGACGCGAGGGGTAGATTCTAGTTCCTAGGGCCTTAAGGGACCCAAAGGCAGGAATCGCCCGTCCTAGCGGCCAAAACCAGCTATTCAAAGCATGCGCAAGAGCCTCCTCACCTACGTCAAGCCCCACGTTCAGGAAGACCCGCTGTCGATGATCCTAGGGATCACCTACATCGGAGCGATGATGGAGCAGGAGGGATTGCCAGTGGAGCTCTGCGATGAGCGCCTCTACGGCGACGCGCACATGCGCGAGGTAATCGACCGGAACGACATCATCGGCTTCGGCGCGCTCACCCCGAACATCCGCCGGGCCATAGCCTGGGCTAAGTACGCCAAGGAGCAGGGCAAGATCACCGTCATGGGGGGGCCTCACGCCTCGGTTGACCAAGGGATCTTCCTCGACTCAGGGCACTTCGACTACGTCATCAAGGGTGAGTGCGAGGAGACCTTCCCGCAGTTCGTCAAGGCGATCGAGAGCGACCAAGACTCCGAGCTTGAGAAGGTCCCTGGCCTCGCAGGGGTCCGCGATGGTCATGTCTGGGTGGACAACGAGGCGCCGCCCCTGATCAAGAAGCTCGATGACCTGCCCCTCCCGGCGCGTCACTTGTTGCCGATGGACAGCTACTTCCAGGTCAACCCTGAGAAGCTCGTCTACATCTTCACCACCCGGGGCTGCCCCTTTAAGTGCATCTTCTGCCAGAAGGAGCTCACCGGGCGTGGCTTCCGCGTCCGCTCGACGGAGCTCATCGTCGACGAGCTCGAGCAGATCGTGAAGCACTACGACCCGGGCGTGATCCTGTTCGTGGACGAGATCCTGACGCTCCGCAAGAAGCGCATCCATGAGATGTGCGATGAGATCATCCGCCGCGGCTTGAAGTTCGAGTGGATCGCGAACACTCGTGCGGACTGCGTCGACTACCCGCTGCTCAAGCACATGCACCGCGCAGGCTGCCGCCGCATCTACTACGGATGGGAGTCCGGCAGTCAGCGCATGCTCGACGTGCTCAAGAAGGACCTCACTCCTGAAGAGATCGTTGAGGCTGCCAAGATGACCCGTCGCGCGGGCATCTGGGCCAAGGTCTACCTGATCGTTGGATCCCCCGGTGAGACCAAGCAAGACATCGAGGAGACCGAGAAGGTCCTCCGCTTGGCGGGGCCGGACCTCGTCAGGGTGTCGGTCTTCAACCCGCTCATCGGGACCGAGTCTTGGGACGGCTATACAGCGAA
>Ga0066378_10000916_pt1 | contig 11566 bp, 9 predicted proteins | sample Knorr_S23_td_DCM_FD_70947 | JGI IMG/M metagenome (GOLD analysis project Ga0066378, IMG submission 70947) | Marine microbial communities from Southern Atlantic Ocean transect - Knorr_S23_td_DCM_ad_71m_LV_A | ecosystem: Environmental > Aquatic > Marine > Oceanic | place: Southern Atlantic ocean...
GTGTTGTAGTATAAACCCTCGTACATACACCTCTTTTTTGAGGACATGCGTCGAGTGCAGGAACTTTATTTTTCTTTACCTGCTTTTTTCTTCCTTTTCTTACTAACTGATTTACAGTTGGCATTTATCTCTCCTTATAAAGCCCGTTAATGTACAAAACTGAATGTCAAGTTAACAAACATATTTTTTATTTTTTAAAAAAAACTTTGATAAAAAACTAAACTTCTGACGTGACCTCTGAATCACCTTTAACACTATCAAGTTGACTGTCAGTTTCAACCTCATTAATCTCAGAAGGCTTTGTAACTAATACATTTTTGCTATCCTGGTGTCCAGTTCCCGCAGGAATGAGCCTACCAATTATAACATTTTCCTTTAAACCTAATAAATTATCAGTTTTCCCTTCAACAGCAGCATCTGTAAGTACTCTTGTAGTCTCCTGAAATGAAGCAGCAGATATAAAACTATCAGTATTTAGAGAAGCTCTAGTTATCCCCAATAATAATGGATTAGATGTTGGAGGTTTAGCTTTTTTTGTTTTAATAGTTTTTTTACCATCTGCTTTTAAATCAGAATTAATATCATTAATATTCTCTTTAAAAACCACATCTCCATTATCATAATCAGAATCACCCGAATCTATAACAATAACTTTTTGTAAAGTTTCTTTAACCGTTTTCATGAAATTGATTTTATTAATTCTATCTCCACTAAGAAATTGACTATCGCCAGGATCACTAATTTCTACTTTTTGCATCATCTGCCTAACAATAATTTCAATGTGCTTATCATTGATTTTAACTCCCTGTAAACGATAAACTTCTTGAATTGAATTAACCAAGTATTCCTGAGCCTTTGATGGTCCACTAATTTTCAAAATATCTTTTGGTGAAATTGAACCTTCACATAGCCTATCTCCAGCATAAATGAAATCTCCCTCGTGGACAATAATATGCTTACCATATGGGATTTTATATGTCTTTTTAATTTCTTTATTTTCAACGATTACTTCTCTGATACCCCTAGTTATTTTTCCAAAAGTAACATTTCCATCTATTTCTGATGCAACAGCCGGATTTTGAGGATTTCTTGCTTCAAAAAGCTCTGCAATTCTTGGCAATCCTCCAGTAATATCTTTAGTTTGACCAGATTCTCTAGGTATTTTAACTAAAATTTGCCCAAGCTTAACTTTTTCTCCATCTTTTACTACAACATTTGCTTTAACCGGCAACAGACTAGATCCACCTACTAAAACTGAACCTTTCTTATCACATATCTCTATAGATGGACTCAAATTCCTATCCTTAGATTCAGTTATAACAATCATTTTTTTACCACTTTCAATTGCTTCTTCTGAAAAAGTTTCGCCATCAACAAAATCTTTAAATCTTACATAACCATCTGATCTTGCTAGAATTACATCAGTATATGGATCCCAGGAAAAAAGAATAGTTCCAGGTTTTATTTTTTCATTATTTTTAACATAGACTTTAGAACCGTAAGGAACTTTCCAACTTGTCAATGAAATTCCAGAAGCATCAATTAATTCTATAATTCCATTTCTAGACTGAGCAACATTTTGAACTTCTCCGTTTTCATCGACAGAAGGAATAAGTTGCATAGTATTAGAAAATTTAACCTTGCCTCCACTTCTTGATATTCTTTGAGATTCTTCAACAATTCTTGAAGCTGTACCGCCAATATGGAATGTTCTTAATGTCAACTGAGTTCCTGGCTCTCCAATTGACTGTGCAGCCATTACTCCTACAGAGTCACCAACTTTTGATGGTCCTTGATTTGCAAGATTTACACCATAGCACATAGCACATAAACCTCTTTCAGCTTGGCAAGTCATTACAGACCTAACCTTAACAAAAGGTATATTTAATTCTGTAATTAAAGATGCAATATCCTTAGTGATTAAATCATTAGCCTTAACAATTGTTTTATTGGTTAATGGGTTGACTACTTTTTCTAAAGTATACCTACCAACTATTCTTTCTTCAAGAGGCTCTACTATTTCTTCACCTTCTTTTAAATCGCTCATTAGCACACCTGCCTTCGTACCACAATCATCTATGGTTATTGTTACATCTTGTGCTACATCGACTAGTCTTCTTGTAAGGTAACCAGCATCTGCAGTTTTAAGAGCTGTATCAGCTAGACCTTTTCTTGCTCCGTGCGTAGAAATAAAATATTCAAAAACCGATAAACCCTCTTTAAAATTAGACTTAATTGGATTCTCAATTATTTCTCCAGACGATCCTGTCATACTTTTCTTAGGCTTAGCCATAAGCCCTCTCATCCCAGCAAGCTGCTTAATCTGATCTTGACTTCCTCTAGCGCCAGAATCAGCCATCATATACAAAGGATTAAATCCTTGATTATCATTTTTAAGTTCTGAAAACATTTCATCTGCAACGCTGCTTGTCGCTCGAGTCCAGATATCAATAGTTTTATTATACCTTTCTCCTTCTGTTAAAATTTGTTTGTTAAATTTATCCCTAATTCCTTCAACTTCTTTTTGTGCACTTTCAATGATTGATTCTTTTTTACCAGGAATATGGATATCAGATATTGCGATTGATAAACCACTCTTGTATGCCATGTCAAAACCAAGATCTTTTAATTTGTCTAGAAAACCTACAGTTTTGTAGTTTCCAGTAACTTGGTAAGATTTACTGACTAATTTTTCAATATGTTTTTTACCCAAAAGCTCATTAATAAATCTGACTTCTTGAGGAAGAATCTCATTAAAGAAAATTCGTCCTACAGTTGTATCTTGTATCCATGTTCCATCATCATCACGAAAATCTACTACTGCATGGAGTGAAACTTCTTGGTTTTCAAAAGCCATTCTAGCTTCTGAATAACTACCAAATTTGGTACCTTCTCCCTTTTCTCCTTTTCTAGATCTCGTTAAATAATAACACCCTAAAACCATATCTTGGGAAGGAATGGCAATAGGTTTACCATGTGCCGGATGAAGAATATTATGACTAGAAAGCATGAGCATCCAAGATTCCATTTGGGCTTCAGGTGACAATGGCACATGAACTGCCATTTGGTCTCCATCAAAATCTGCATTAAACGCAGCACAAACTAATGGATGGAGCCTAATTGCTTTACCATCAATTAATACGGGTTGAAAAGCTTGAATTCCTAATCTATGCAAAGTAGGCGCCCTATTCAATAAAACAGGATGATTACTTATAGCATATTCAAGCACATTATATACTGCTTCTGACTTATCGTCAACCATCATTTTTGCAGATTTAGGAGTTCGAGTATATCCTCTCTTAATTAGTTCGTTAATAATTTTCGGCTTGAACAACTCCATTGCCATATCTTTAGGGATTCCGCATTCATGAAGCTTTAACTCAGGACCAACTACAACTACAGACCTAGCTGAATAGTCCACTCTTTTACCAAGTAGGTTTTGTCTAAAACGTCCACTTTTACCCTTTAAAGCATCACTTAATGATTTTAATGGCCTTCTCGTACCACTTCTAACAGCAGACTGCATTCTACTATTATCAAGCAAAGAATCAATAGCCTCTTGCAACATTCTTTTTTCATTTCTAAGTATAACATCAGGAGCTTTGATTTCCATAAGCTGCTTCAGACGATTATTTCTTATAATAACTCTTCTATATAAATCGTTCAAATCAGATGCTGCAAAACGGCCACCTTCTAAGGGCACTAAGGGTCTGAGTTCAGGTGGAATAATTGGAAGAATACTTAAAACCATCCACTCAGGTTTATTATAAACTTTCTTTTCTACTTTTGGATCAAATTTCTTTAAAATCCTAAGTCTTTTCAGACATTCTTCTCTTTTAGCAACTGATGTTTTATCATCTTTTACAATTGCAGATAGCTCATTAAGTGTTTTGAGCACATCTAAATTTGAAAGCAGAGTCTTAATAGCTGCACCCCCCATCATTGCAACAAAATAATGATCTTCATCGATATCTTCAGGAGATGCTTGATCAATTCCAAATTCATCATCTAAATCTAAAAATTCATCTTCTGTTATTAGTTCTCCATACTTTCTACCTGAATTTCCAGGGTTAGTAATTACAAATTTTTCGTAATAAACTATACTTTCAAGATTCTTAGTAGTATACCCAAGCAAATAACTTATCTTACTCGGAATAGACCTTAAATACCAAATATGAACAACGGGTACTGCAAGAGCAATATGACCAATTCTTTCTCTTCTGACAGTCTTTCTAGTAACCTCAACACCACATCTATCGCATACAATACCTCTGTATCTAATCCTTTTGTATTTACCGCAATGACATTCCCAATCTTTTACAGGGCCGAAAATTTTCTCACAAAAAAGTCCATCCTTCTCTGGCTTATATGATCTATAATTAATGGTTTCTGGCTTAAGAACTTCTCCGAAAGATCTCTCTAGAATTTGCTCGGGAGATAAAATTCCTAAAGTTATAGAACTAAATGAATCACTATTTTTATTATAGCCTAAATCAAATTTTGATTTCAAAATAAACTCCTTTGGTTATTTTAATTTAATAGAACGTCTAAACCTAACGCTTCTAATTCTTTTACGAGAACTTTGAAAGACTCTGGAATATTTGCCTTAGGAGGATTCATACCTTTAACTAATGAATTGTAAAGTTTTGTTCTTCCTTCGACATCATCTGATTTAACTGTGAGTATTTCCTGAAGCGTATGAGCAGATCCATAGGCCTCTAAAGCCCAAACTTCCATTTCTCCAAATCTCTGACCTCCTGACTGAGCCTTACCACCAAGTGGCTGCTGAGTAATTAAAGAATACGGACCAGTTGACCTAGAATGCATTTTATCAGCAATTAAATGAGAAAGTTTTAACATATAAATATTTCCAACAGTAACTGGTGAATGAATTTTTTCACCAGTTCTTCCATCCCATAAATCAATTTTACCTGAGATAGGAAGGTTTGCCTCTTTTAATTCTTCTTCAACATCAAATCTATTTGCACCATTGAAAACTGGCGTTACATATCTCTTGTTAAGCTTTTCACCAGCCCATCCTAACATTGTTTCATAAAGCTGTCCTAAATTCATCCTTGAAGGAACACCTAATGGATTTAAAATAACATCAACCGTCTCTCCATCAGCTGTAAATGGCATATCTTCTTCTGGAACAATGATTGATACGATACCCTTGTTACCATGCCTTCCAGACATTTTATCTCCAATTGATATTTTTCTCTTTTGAGCAATATAGACTTTTGCAAGCTTCATAACACCCTGCTGTAATTCATCTCCAACTCTAAGCTTGAATATTTCTTTTTCTAAACTTTCTTCAAGCATTTTAAGAGTTTTCGTATAATTTTGCCATATTTTTATAATTTTGTTCCATATTTCAGGATCTTCCACCCATGGAGATTTTAGAGATAAAATTTCAAAATCTAAATTCTTGATTCTTTGCTTGGTTAAGAGAGTTTTAGCTTTAATCAATGTTTTGTTAACATTTACATCTCGGATACCACCAGAATTTTGACCTAAAAGCTGGTCATATAATAACTGATTTCTCTTTTCAATTAATGCCACCCTATCTTGCCTCGCATTAGCTTGTAACTGTCTTATTTTTTTCTTTTCTTCAATTCTTACTGCAGAGCGTTTTCTTTCAAATAACTGAGTTTCTACCACGGTTCCGTACACTCCAGCACCACATCTTTTTGAAGCATCTTTTACATCACCAGCTTTTTCCCCAAAAATAGCTCTTAACAACTTTTCTTCTGGAGACGGATCGGTTTCTCCCTTAGGAGTAACTTTACCTACTAAAATATCACCTGGTCCAACCTGTGCACCTACTCTTACAATTCCTCTGGAATCCAAGTCTTTTGTGGCCTCTTCACTCACATTAGGAATTTCATTAGTCAACTCTTCAACACCTCTTTTAGTATCTCTGATTTCTACTTCAAATTCTTTAATATGAATAGAAGTCAAAACATCTTCTTTAACTAATCTTTCATTAATAACAATCGCATCCTCATAATTATAACCTCTCCATGGCATAAAAGCTACCTTTAGGTTTCTACCTAAAGCGAGTCTTCCATCTTGAGTTGAATGGCCATCAGCAATAATATCACCTTTTTTAATTTCTTGACCAAGAGCAACAATAGGTTTTTGATTTATACAAGTATTTTGATTTGTCCTTAAAAACTTTTTTAAAGAATAAGAAACATATTTCTCAGATGGATTCATTTCTAGTTCCTGCGGCTGACTTTCAGTTTCAATAGTAACAGTATTAGAATCTACACCAATAACTTTACCACTTACTTTGGACACAACTGCCGATCTTGAATCCTTAGCAACAACATCTTCCATTCCAGTACCAACTATTGGGACCTGAGGATTTAACAAAGGAACTGATTGCCTCATCATATTTGAACCCATAAGAGCTCTGTTCGCGTCATCATTTTCAAGAAATGGAATTAGAGCTGCAGATATACTAACAATTTGATTTGGAGAAACATCCATGTAATCAATTTCTTCAGGTTTAGAAATTGGAAAATCTACACCATTTCTAGAACGAATAAATTTATTGGAAAATTTTGTACCACTTAAAGGTTCAGATGCTTCTGCAATGAATGATCTATCTTCTTCATCTGGAGATAAATACTGCACATTGTTCGTAATATCATATTTTTTTCCGTTCTTATTGATAGTTCTATATGGCGATTCAATAAAACCTAAATTATTTACAACAGCTTGAGTCGCTAAAGAATTAATCAAACCTATGTTTGGACCCTCTGGTGTTTCAATAGGGCAAAGTCTTCCATAGTGAGTGTAATGTACATCTCTCACCTCAAAACCTGCTCTTTCACGAGATAATCCACCAGGCCCTAAAGATGAAATTCTTCTTTTATGTGTTACCTCGGATAATGGATTAGTCTGATCCATAAACTGAGATAATTGACTAGTTCCGAAAAAAGTACTCAAAACGGTAGTAACGATCCTGGAATTAACTAAATCTTGAGGTGTTAAACTTTCTGCTTCTCTCTGATTCATTCTTTCTCTAATAGTTCTTTGCATTCTACTTAAAGAAATATTAAACTGGTTTGCAAGCTGCTCCCCAACAGTTCTAACTCTCCTATTCCCTAAATGATCTATATCATCTGGACCATGTTCTCCATTTCTCATTTTTATGAGATATTTAAAAACCTCAACAAAATCTTCTTTAGTTAACACAGGCTCTGATGTTGGAACGTCCAAACCAAACTTTTTATTTATTCTATATCTTCCAACAGCTCCTAAGTCGTATTTTTTTGTGGAGAAAAACATTTTATCTATAAATTTTTGTGCTATATCAACTGATGGTGCATCTCCTGCTCTGAGCTGTCTATATAAAAGCTCAAGAGCTTCTTCTGTATTGGAGGTTGGGTCTTTATCAAAAGTGTTAGATAGTAATTCTACAGCTATCTTACTTGAACGATCATTTACAGGCATAGCAATACTATCAATCTTGGCATTCTTCATTTTCTTAATATCTGAAATTGAAATCAAAGAACCTTTCTCTAAAAGAACTTCACCAGTTTTTTCATCAACTACGTCTTCAATAACTGCTCTATCTAATAAAGATTTTTCATTTGAAATTGATATATCTTCAGACAAATTAAAAAGGCTTAGAATTTCTGAATTTGTAGAAAACCCTATGGCCCTTAAAAGAACAGTAGCAGGGAATTTTCTTCTTCTATCAATGATTGCATATATGCAGTCATAAATATCAGTAGTAAAATCAACCCAAGAACCTCTGAAAGGAATGATTCGTGCTAGAAAAATTTTAGTACCATTTGGGTGAAAATTCTGATCAAAGAAAACACCGGGTGATCTTTGTAACTGACTAACAATTACTCTTTCTGCTCCATTTATTATAAATGTTCCACTATCAGACATATATGGAATATTACCAAAAAACACATCCTGCTCTATATCTTGAACATATGAGCTTTTATCATTTTCATCAGTTATATGAAGAACAAACTTAACTTTTAAAGGGACTGAATAACTTATCCTTCTTTCAAGACATTCTTTTACAGAATGTTTAGGCAATCCAAGATAATAATGTTTGTATTCTAAAATATAATTTCTATTGTTATCCTCAATAGGAAAAATATTTCTAAAAGTTGACTCTAATCCTTTGTTTAATCTTTTCTCAGGAAGAGTGTCTTCTTGTAAAAAATCTAACCAAGATGCTATCTGAATGTCAAGCAGATCTGGGACAGGTACATCTAAACTTACTTTAGTGAAATCTTTTACTTCAATATTATTATTTTTCATAAATGGACGTACTCCTAAATTATCTTATAAATAAGATTAGTTAATTTTATTTTATTTGTGAGCTTTTGAGATACAGAACTATTTTAAAGTTACTGTTGCACCAGCTTCTTCAAGCTTCTTTTTTACTTCCTCAGCTTCATCTTTGCTTAATTGCTCTTTTATTACGGAAGGAGCGCCATCTGCCATATCCTTTGCTTCCTTAAGACCAACAGACGTAACTTCTCTAATAACTTTAATTACACCTATTTTTTTGTCACCTGTCGAAGTTAATTCAACATCAAATTCAGTTTTTTCTTCAGCAGCTGCAGCACCATCAGCAGGAGCAGCAACTCCACCAGCAACAGCAACTGGAGCAGCAGCCGAAACACCAAACTTTTCTTCAATATCACTAATTAAATCAGAGATTTCTAACATATTAGCGCTTTCTAAATAACTTAATACATCTTCTTTACTTATTTTTGACATTACTTTCCCCTTTTTCTAATTTTAAAATTTATTATTTATTATCCTTCACCGCATTTAATGCTGTGACCATTTTCGTCATAACAGAATTAAGCATCGTAGATATTTTTGTCATTGGGGAATTTAAACCAATGACAAATTTTGTCAACAATTCTTCTCTAGATGGTAAACTTGCAAACTGCTTGTATTTCTCAGCTTCATAAAATTCTCCATCAAAAATAAGACCAACGACATCAAGACAATCTTCATTTTCCTTAATAAAATCTTTTATAACTTTTGCAGGTGCAGTAGGATCGGAATCTGCATAAGCAATACCTATCTGACCTACCAAAAAATCATTAATTTTTGATTCATCATATCCAGCATTTTTAGCAGCTATTTTAGTTAAGGTATTTTTAGACACCTTATATTCAACGGAATTCTCTCTAAATGACTTTCTTAACTGAGTAGCTTGAGCAACGTTCATTCCTGTATATTTTGTAAAGTATAGTGCGGAAGAATCTTTTATTTTTTGTTCTAAATCTTTTACAATTTCTATATTATTTTGATTTGGCATTTTTATATAATCCTAATTAATAAAACTTGTTTTGTTAATTTTTATACCTGGACCCATTGTTGATGAAATTGTGAACTTTTTCAAATAAGTTCCTTTTGCGCTAGCAGGCTTTGCTTTAATAATAGCATTTATGCAAGTAGAAATATTTTCAAACAATTTATCTTCGTCAAATGACAATTTCCCTATGGATAAATGGATTACACCAAATTTATCAACTCTAAACTCTACTTTACCTGCTTTAACTTCATCAATGGCCTTCACAACATCCTTGGTAACAGTTCCCGTTTTAGGATTAGGCATCAATCCCCTCGGCCCCAAAACTTTACCCAGTTTACCCACTTGAGGCATAATGTCAGGAGTTGCAATCATTACATCAAAATCAGTCCAACCTTTTTCAATCTTTGTAAATAATTCATCAAATCCTGCATGTTCAGCTCCTGCATCAATAGATTTTTTTGCTTGTTCGTCATCTTTTGTGAGAACTAGAACTCTAATATTTTTACCAGTTCCATTTGGTAGGGAAACTGTTCCTCTAACAAGTTGATCTGCATGTCTGGGATCAACTCCTAAGTTTACAGCCATATCAACCGATTCATCAAATTTAGTTTTAGAGAATGACTTCATTAATACTATAGCTTCTTTTAAATCATACTCAAGCATTGAATCAAAACTTTTTAAATTATCTAAATGTCTTTTACCCATTAATAATTAACCCTCAATTGTTATACCCATACTTCTTGCTGTACCTTCAACCATTTTCATAGCAGAGTCTAAATCACCCGCATTTAAATCAGGCATTTTAATTTCAGCAATTTCTTGAACTTGGCTTTTGGACAATTTGCCAACTTTAGACTTATTGGGCTCAGAAGAACCTTTAGGTATCTTAGCATATTCAAGTACCAAAGATGAAGTAGGTGGTGTTTTTGTTATAAAAGTGAATGACCTATCAGCAAAAACAGAAATTTCAACCGGAATTAACTTTCCAGCGCTTTCCTGCGTTTTTGCATTAAAGGCCTTGCAAAACTCCATTATATTCACTCCATGCTGACCTAAAGCAGGACCAACGGGAGGAGCAGGATTTGCTTTTCCTGCAGGTATTTGCAATTTAATAAAACCAATTAATTTTTTTGCCATTTTTATTTCTCCAATTCAACTTGGAAGTAATCAAGCTCCACCGGAGTCATTCTACCAAAAATTGAAATTACAATCTTTACTTTTTGTTTATCATCATTTACTTCTTCAACAGTACCTGAAAAATCTATAAAAGGTCCAGCAATCACTTTAACAAAATCATCTTTTTTAAATGGAGTTACCATAACCTCACGACCTTCCTGCCTTTCAACCTCACCGAAAATTCTTTTTATTTCAGAATCTCTTAATGGGATAGGGAATTTGCCTTTTGGCCCGACAAAGCTCATAACACCGTTGATGTTTTCAATTACATACTTAGATTTTTTGTTCATTTGCATTTTAATTAAAATATAGCCAGGGAAAAACATCTTTTCCTTTACTACCTTCTTATTATTTTTTAATTCAATCACTTTCTCGAAAGGAACAAAAACCTCTTCAATTTGCTGCTCAATATTGTTTTCTCTAGATTCATAAATTATATTTTGCTCTACGGCTTTCTCTTTACCAGATATTACCCTAAGTGAATACCAACTATGTGAAGATTCAATATTATCTAAGTTATTATTTGTATTATTTTCCATTATTAACCAATTTCTATATCAAATAAAATTTTTACGAATCGAGTTAATCCGAAATCAAGAACGAAAAGAAAAACTGAAACAAGGATAGCAAAAAAACCAACGACTAATGTAGAATTAATCATTTGATCTTTTGTCATCCAAGAAACTTTTTTCATTTCCACAGATATGCTTTTAAAATAATTTATAATCTTATTCATTTTCTATGCAGGTGAGGAAGGACTCGAACCCTCAACTTCCGGCTTTGGAGGCCGGCGCTCTACCAGTTGAACTACTCACCTCTATTTTGTTTCTCTAAATAATACATGCTTTCTAATAACAGGATCATATTTCTTATATTCCAATTTATCAGGATGCAATCTCTTATTTTTAGTTACAGAATACCTATAGCCAGTACCAGCAGTACTTTCTAAAGTAACTATATCTCTTTTACTATTCCCAGCCATCTTATTCTTTTATTTCTGTTACTACACCTGCACCTACAGTATGGCCACCTTCTCTAATAGCGAATCTTAACTCTTTTTCCATTGCTATTGGAGTTATA
>Ga0066378_10000918_pt1 | contig 11561 bp, 10 predicted proteins | sample Knorr_S23_td_DCM_FD_70947 | JGI IMG/M metagenome (GOLD analysis project Ga0066378, IMG submission 70947) | Marine microbial communities from Southern Atlantic Ocean transect - Knorr_S23_td_DCM_ad_71m_LV_A | ecosystem: Environmental > Aquatic > Marine > Oceanic | place: Southern Atlantic ocean...
TATATGAATTAGATAATGATTATTTAGCACCTGAGTCTAAAGAATTTATTGAAACTGAATACCCATCAAATAATGTTAGTTTATCATATGTGTTAGTTGGTAAAAATACATACGGATTTGAAGCTGATCTTGATAATGATATAAGCTTATCCTTTGATGAGGACGGTGTTTTTAAATTAGATAGAAATCACCCATTCCTTAAGGATAAATATCAAAAAGGTAAGATAAGAAAGTCAGATGATGGAGAAAAAGAAGGAAGAGATAAAGATGAAAAAGATTGGGACAAAGAAAAAGACAGAGATAAGGAAGAAAAGGATGATAAAGGTTCATGTTTTGAATTTGTTATGCCTTATACCGTTATTATGCCTGACGGATCAACAATATTAATGGAGGGTGAAGATGATAATGATAAAGTAGATGAATGGTATAAAAGTAATCCAGATGAAAAAGATAGACCTAAAGTACAACTACCTGTTGATATATCTATTATTGATGAGAAAGGAAACGAGGAAATTATAACTCTTACATCAGATGATGAAATGAAGGAGATAATTGGTAATTGCGATAAGAAAAGAGAAGGTAAAGAGAGGTGTTTCAAACTTTTAATGCCTTATACATATAACATGCCTGATGGTTCATTAATTACTATTAACAATGAAGACGATTATAAAAATATTAAAGATTGGTATGAAAATAATCCAGATTCAAAGGATAAACCTGAACTTATATTTCCTTTTGATATTGAAGTAGAAACTGAATCAAAGGATGATGAAAAAGAAATAAGAGTAATAACTATAAATAGTGAGGAAGAAATGGAAAAGGCTATGATTAGTTGTAATAAAAAGGATAAAAAAAGAAAGAATTGTAAAAAACTCCACGGAGAGGAAATTCCAAGTTGTATTGTAGAATATGTTTCATTAAATCATCCTGATGATAAAATATTACATACTAGAACTTTAAGAACAAAAGATGGAGACGTATTACATCTTGTTAAATTAGATGAAATTGGTATTCTTAAATTTAATGAGGACTGTGAATTATTAGATTAATCTATTGAATCTAACCTCAATTTCTTGGAAATGTAAATCTACTTGGAAAAAGGCCAGAATTAATACTCTTTGGTGTTTATTAGGTTGTTCTATTGGGGATTTTGGAACTATACTATTTTTCCAATTAACCGATTATGATTTACCAACACACTACATAATGATTCTCGCCATAATAAATGGTCTTATAACATCTATAATACTAGAGACCATCATTCTTAGTTTATCACAGCCTATTATAACAGCCTTTAAAACTGCAATTGGAATGTCACTTATAAGTATGATAAGTATGGAAATTGCTATGAATACCGTTGACTATTTGATTACTGGTGGTGCTATTATTAATGTTTATGTTATAATTCCCATGTTACTTGCTGGTTTTTTCACTCCTCTACCATATAATTATTATAGATTAAAAAAATATAATCAAGCCTGTCATTAATTTTTCTTTAATTATTTATTTTTAAAAAATATATATTAAAAATGCTTAAAAAGATTAAATTTTTATTTCTATTATATTTATTGATAATTAATTATAATCATCTTTATTCACAGACATATTTAGAATTAAGGAAAGCAACACAGCTAAAAAGTTTCAAAATTTATCCAGGTGATAATATTAGGTTTAAAAAAAAGGGGGATGATTTCTTCACTTTTGCTAAGATAACGGGTATGAGAGATCAAAATCTAAGATTTAATAATATTGAGGTACCAATAAATGAGATTGACAAGATCGATATAAGAAAAAAAACTTCTAATCGAAGTAAAATATATGGTAATGTTATTGCTGGAGGATCTATAGCTTATTTTATTGTTGATTTTATTAATTTATCTATTGTTCAAAGAGCAAATTATAAGGATGTTTATAATAAAAATATATTGATTAGTTGTTCTATAGGATTCAGTATTGGTTCAGCTTTAAGGATTTTTAAAAAAAAATATTTTAAAAGAAATGATTTAAATAGAATATGGATTCAAAACAATCAGTTATAATAATCTTCTTTTTTTTATTAGCTTGTGATGATCTATCATGTCGATTTAATAAAGTTCCGGATGCACCCTTTCCAAATCCTGATAGGGTAGAAGATGTAAAAAATAATATTATTAATCAAGTAACATATGTCTATGAATGTTTGGATACTGAAAAATATAAAAGGCAATTTGTAGCAATAACTTATACTATTGAAAGGACGTATAATTCGAATAGTAATAATAGAGATTGTTGGAATGAATCAATATATGTTAACATAGGTAACTGTTAAATGAAAAACTCCATTTTTATAATCGTTATTTTATTTTTCTGTTTTACTTTATGCTACTTAGCATCAGAAAATACCATAGTATTCATGGGATATCCATTATTGTACCAAGTTTTCATTTTGATTTTTTTGATTCAGTTTATTGCTTTCCTTCCATCATATTCTTACCAGACTGAACATTATTACGATCTTATTGGAGGTTTAACTTTTATATCAGTTATTTTATTTTCATTGTATGCAAAATATATATCATTAGGGCTTGACATTAGATCAACTATAATTGGGTTGATGATTATAATTTGGGCACTAAGATTAAGTTCTTTCTTATTTTTAAGAGTGAAAAAGGTTGGTGAGGATATTAGATTCAAAGAAATTAAAAAATCCTTTTCTAGATTTTTACTTGCTTTTACATTACAAGGATTTTGGGTTTTTATGTGTACATTTCCAGCTCTAATTGTATTAACATCAAGTAATTTTGATGTAGATATTTTTTTAATTTTTGGATCTACTCTGTGGTTATTTGGTTTTTTATATGAAGTTATTGCTGATAAGCAAAAATCGAATTTTAATATAAAAAATAAAGGTAAATTTATTTCCTCAGGACTGTGGTCACTTTCAAGGCATCCAAATTATTTTGGAGAAATAACATTATGGACTGGTATAACAATTATATCCATTACTGTACTATCAGGATTTCAGTACTTAGCATTATTAACACCTTTTTTTGTATTTAGGCTTCTAAATAATATTAGCGGAGTAAATTTCTTAGAAGATATTGGTAATAAAAGATGGGGATCTGAAAAGGAATACCAAACTTATATTAAAGAGACACCCAAATTTTTTCCAAAAATTTTTTAATTTTTAGTTTTAATCAAAACTACTCCATCCCTTCCATCTGAACCATATATATTTAGTTCAGAAGCACTTTTTAGAAGTTTAATTGAATCAATATTTTCAGGAAGAACAGCTTGATATGCAGAATTGTAATTTCCAACTCTTGTACCATTAATATAAAAGACTACCTCTTTATAAAAATTTACACTCGTTTGACCTCTTAAATAAACTTCTGCGTTTCTTTCATCAAAACCACTAATTTTCAATCCTGGTAATGATCTTAATCTATCTAACAACCCTAATGTAGTTTTTTGAGATTTAGATACGTTTTGAGATGAAGATGGTGATTTATTTACATCGCAAGAAAATAAAAATAAAAAAAATGGAATTATGTATATAAATTTTGTCAACCTATTTTGATTTAATTAATACAACTCCTCCAGATCCTATAAAACCATATAATGCAAGATCTGAAGGTTCTTTTAATATGTTTATTGATTCAATATCAGAATTTCCTATAAGATTAGCAACTTCAGAATACTTACCTACCTTTAATCCATCCAATATAAATAAAACTTCTTTTTGATGATAAATACTATTAATTCCATTTATATAAACCTTTGCATTGAGATTGTTTCCACTTATTCTTATAGCCGGATTGGATCTAATTCTGTCTAATAGACTTATATTATTATTTTGTATACTTTTTATTTCATCCATATTATTAGGTTCTTTATATATATTACAACCTAATAAAATCATAATAAACAATAATTTAACTTTTGTTTGCATTTCGATATTTTCTTATTTCAAAAATTGAAATAATAATTATTAGTAAAAGTAAAATTATACTTGAAATTTTAACAATTAAATTACCAATATTATATGATATTGGGTCAAATACCATTTCAATAGAATGATTACCGGGTTCAATTTCAATTCCTCTTAAAATATAGTTAACTCTCTTTAGTTCAGCTTCATTCCCGTTTATATATATTTTCCAACTATTTGGATAATAAACTTCTGAAAAAACGATAAAAGATGATGAACTATTCTTTACATTATATTTTAATTTCTTAGGGTTAGATTCAATAAGTTTAATCTCTCCTTCATCATTATAATTATAAGTTGAATTTGTTAATTTAAATTTATTAATATCAACTACAGCTTCTCTCTTGGTATTTATATTTTTTAAAGTATTAATTTCATCTAGTGGTGTTTTGACTGGAATTATCTTTTTAATAAACCAGGCACTTCCATTAGAAAAATTGTTGATTACAACATTATTTTTATTATCACCAAATTTAAAGAATCCGGTATTTAACATATTTATTATATGAAGATCTGAAAAGTCTAAATTATTATCTTGAAGTTTTTTTACTAAATCATTTCTTTCATCATTTATATTTCTTTCTATTAAGTCTTGGTACCTTCTAATTTTTGCACCATGATATCCACCGATAGATGAATGGAAATATGAGGTCTTTGCCTCGTTAAATGTATTTTGGAGATTATAAACTCTTTTCCTATTAGTATTATTTTCAAGAATATATTGATCTGCTTCTGTTATTTTTAAGTTTAAATTTCTCTTATTGTAATAAGTACAATCATTATATAATTCACAGCTTTTATCATCATTAAATATATTTTGATTAACTAACCCATGATCAATTATAATAGAGATTATTATGAATAGTGAAAATATATGTTTGTTAATTTTATTATAAATTAAACTAACTGATAATCCGACGAATAAAAGAGTTAGTATTGAACCTTTCAATATATCTGTAACAAATAAATTTTTTCTATCTTCTACTAATGAATCTCTAAACCAGTTTGGAAAATTTGCAAAATTTGAATCAACTGAACCACTATAACTCAAGAAAAAAGAAATTATAAATAAAAATAGATAGATTCCTGAAGTAATAAAGAATGCATTAAGTAACTGTTTTAGATATTTATCTTTATTTTTTAAGAACTTTTCAATTGCTAAGGATGAAATTAGTGATAGACAAAAGATTGGAATTATTATAATAAAAGTTACGGATCTAAATTTATTATAACCTGGTAAATAATCAAAAATTAGATTATTTATAGAAGATAAGTTACTACCCATACTTAGTAAAATGCCGATAATTAATAATCCTAAAATCCAGCTTTTTTCGTGAGATTTTAATATAATCAATCCAAATATTAACAGAAATAAACTTAATGCTCCTGCATAGTATGGTGCTGTCAAAGGCTGATCTCCCCAATAAGTTGGAACTTTTCTAAGTTGAGCATTAATTTGTGAAATTCCAACATTATTTTTCCTTAAAGCTTTTCCAAGGTTAGAATTTCTATCTAATTTTTCCTGACTAGAACCACCCAATATATGAGGAAAAAATAAAGTTAATGGTTCGAAAAATCCATTACTATATTGAAATGCATAATCTTTATTTAGTCCTGTTATATCTACATTTAACTCTGATTTTCCTCTAATTGATTCTTTTGAATATTCATAAATTGTCCAGAATTGTCCAAAAAATGTTCCTAAAGCTAAAGTTGCTGCAAAAATTAGCAAGGTTATTTTTTTAGATATATTTGAAATTGTATCTTTTTTATAATTATACACTAAATATGATATACCATAAAAAACTAAAATAATAATAGCATAATATGTAATTTGAAGGTGATTTAACCTTAAATGAAGGGCTAATGCAATTGCAGTAATTATAAATCCTAAATATTTTTTATTATTTAAGCATAATCTTACTCCAGCTAGTATTAAAGGTATGTATGCTATTGTTCCTATTCTTGAATTATGACCAGCACTAAACCCTACAATTATATAAGAGGATAAGGTGAAGGCTATAGATCCAAAAACAGCAATTTCTGGCCTTACATTGAAAGATAGTAACATAATATAGAAAGAAATAAAGCATATAAGTAAAAGATTTACCGGATGAGGTAGAAAAAAACTATAAATTTTATGAATTAATATAATTATTTGGTTGTTCCACTTGACATCAATTAGGTAACTAGGCATACCTGAAAACATCGAATTAGACCATAAAGCCTCTTCACCATTATTTTTTCTAAATTCAATTGATTCATTTGCTGAATATTTCCACTGTTCAATATCATGTTGTTTAAGCTCTTTATTTTCAAAAAAAATAGGGTTAAAAACGTATATCGTGATAGAAAAAAATAATGTTAGTGATAATATATGTTTAATAATATCTTTCATTTACTCTAAATAAATTATAATGAAATATAAATAGTATTAGTTAAATAATCATTATTTGGTTTAATTGTTATTTTTGTATGTAATGTTTGAAAATTTAAGTAATAAATTAGATCGTGCATTTAAAGTCCTAAAAGGACAAGGGAGTATTACTGAAATTAATGTTGCGTCTACAATTAAGGAGATTAGAAGAGCATTAATTGATGCTGATGTTAGCTATAAAGTTGCAAAAGAAATAACATCTAAAATTAAAGATGAGGCATTGGGTCAAAACGTTCTCATCTCTGTTTCTCCTGGTCAACTACTTACAAAAATTGTTGCTGATGAATTAACAAACCTAATGGGTGGTGAGTCAGCTGATATTAGTTTAGATGGAAATCCTAATATTATTTTACTTTCAGGTCTTCAAGGTTCAGGTAAAACAACATTCACTGGAAAATTAGGTAGGTATCTTACAAAAAAAGGTAAAAAAACCTTACTAGTTGCGTGTGATGTTTATAGACCAGCTGCTATTGAACAACTTCATGTTATTGGTGATGATTTAAAAATTGAGGTGTATTCTGACAAAAAATCAAAATCTCCATTGAATATTGCCAAAAAAGCAATTCATCATGCAAAAAAGAATGGATTTAAATCTGTTATCATAGATACTGCTGGAAGGCTGGCAATTGACGAGAAGATGATGAATGAAATTAAATCGTTAAAAAAGAAATTAGATCCCCACGAAACTTTATTTGTTGTTGACTCTATGATTGGTCAAGATGCAGTCTTAACTGCAAAAACCTTTAATGAAGCAATTGATTATGATGGTGTTGTTCTTACAAAGCTAGATGGTGATTCAAGAGGAGGATCTGCTCTTTCAATTAGAAAGGTTGTTGACAAACCTATTAAGTTTATAAGTACTGGTGAGAAAATGGATGCTTTAGATGTATTTCATCCAGATAGAATGGCTAAAAGAATTCTAGGGATGGGCGATGTAATAAGTTTAGTTGAGAGAGCACAACAAAATTTTGATGAAGAGGAGGCAAGAAAATTACAGAAAAAAATGTTTGAAAATACATTTGGTTTGGATGATTTTCTTTCTCAGATTCAAAAAATTAAAAAAATGGGTAATATAAAAGACTTATTGGGTATGATGCCTGGAATGTCTGCAAAAATCAAAGATATTGATGTTGATGATGAATCTTTTAAACCGATTGAATCAATTATCTATTCTATGACACCAATTGAAAGGAAAAAACCAGATATATTAAATGGTTCGAGAAAGAAAAGAATTGCTGACGGAAGTGGAACATCTGTTCAAGAGGTAAATCAGTTGATTAAGCAATTTAATCAAATGAGAAAAATGATGAAAATGATGAAAAAATCAGGGCCTTCCGGTATGATGTCAGCTCTAGGACTTGATAATAAACAGAATTAACTGTAAGTCACGCTTTTTATTGCTTTAATTGCCTTACTAACATTTGGAGTAATTTCTTCAATGAGGGTAGGAGCATAGTGGAATGGTACATCTTCACATGTTATCCTGTGAACTGGTGCATCTAAATAATCGAATGCAAATCTTTGAATATGATGACTGATTTCAGATGATATAGATGCAAGTGGCCATGCTTCTTCTATAATAACAAGCCTATTTGTCTTTTTAACTGAATTGATAATACTTTTATAATCAATTGGTCTTACAGTTCTTAAATCAATTAATTCAACACTTATATTATCTTTTTTAGCTTCAAGGTAAGTTTCTTCTGCTACTTTCATCATTTTACCAAATGAAACAACTGTTACGTCGTTTCCTTCATGTACGATATTAGACTGACCAATTGGAATTAAATACTCTTCCTCTGGTACCGTACCTTTATCACCATACATTAGCTCAGATTCCATGAAAATTACAGGATCATCATCTCTAATAGATGTTTTTAAAAGTCCTTTTGCATCATATGGGTTCGATGGTATAACTACTTTTAGCCCAGGGGTATTAGCATACCAATTTTCAAAATTTTGAGAATGTTGAGCTCCTAACTGTCCCGCATTACCAGTTGGACCCCGAAATACGATAGGTATATTAAATTGTCCACCTGACATCTGATACATTTTAGCTGCTCCATTAATTATTTGATCGATAGCGACTAGAGAAAAGTTAAAAGTCATAAATTCGACAATTGGTCTTAAACCATTCATTGCAGAGCCAACACCAATTCCACTAAACCCAGTTTCAGCTATCGGCGTATCTATAACCCTTTCAGGCCCAAATTCATCAAGCATACCTAGACTAACTTTGTAGGCACCATTATATTCTGCTACTTCTTCACCTATTAGATATACATTTTTGTCTAGCCTCATTTCTTCTACCATTGCTTCCCTAAGTGCTTCTCTAAATTGTATCTCTCTCATTAATTGCAAAAATAAAAAAAGGCCTCAATAAATGAGGCCTTTTATTTGTAAATTATTAATAATTTAGTTCATTGCTGATTGTACTGCATCAGAATAATTTCTAAACTCTACATCATTTACAGCTTTATTTTTTAAATCTGTTTCTGAATCCATTGAGAATGCAGTCTTTAGATTTTTAGATATTGCATCGGAATTACCAGATCTTGCACCATATACAGCCATTACATAATAGTAATTAGCAAACATATCCCATTCTTTTTCCTTGTATAATGCACCTAATGCATCTAATGTTTTCTTTGCATCTTCATTTTCACCCATTACTAGTTGAGCAATTGCTTTTCTCCAATGTGCCCATGCTTGGGTCATATATTTACCTTCAACTTTATCAAAGTATGTAATTGATTCTGCATGATTTCCAGCTGCAATAGCTAAAGCACCCATTGACACATTATATACATTTTTCATCCACATTCTATCTGTACCAACTTCCTCAGCTTTTTTCATATATTCGTTTGCAGCATCCCAATCATATTTTAATGCTGAAAGTGAAGCTAAATTTAAGTAAGATTCGATGTTTTGCTCTTTATTAAGAGATATATTAAGTTGAGTTTCTCCAGCTTCTAATAATTTTAATTGTGCTTCAGATCCCATTTCTTCTTCTTTTGCAAGCTGGATATGAACTGATCCGAAATCATTATGTGCTCTCCAAGTACCACCCCATTTTACTGCAGCTCCATAAATTGCGGCTTTTTCTGCTAAGTCAGGTGTTAAACTAGCTGCAAAAAGTAATTCTCCATGAGTAAGAGCATCTGACGATGCTTCTCCAGATACAATTTTTTGAGCGATAGCTAGTATTTCATTGTTTGGTTTTTTCTCAATTACTGTAACTACTTCAGTTTTTGCATTCCTAAGATCAGGATATACTTCTTTAATTAGTGTTTTGTATGAACTTAATTTTTTAAGTGATTTTTCCTTGTCTACGAAAGAACCTCCACCATTTATTATCGCTGATATTTGATTTTTATCAGAATCAGAAACAGAATTAGTTGACTTTAAAGCAGATCTTAGTGCGTCCCAATTTTCAACAACAGGAACTAATTTAAACTCAATATTACCTGCTTCATCCTTATAGTCATACTTGTCCATCTCTTTTCTGTAATACTTTTCAATTTCAGATGCTCTTCTATTTGCGAGTGATTCGTTAACCTTAGTTGATCCTTCTGGTGAATGAGCACCAACTATGTTTACTCCTTTTGTAATATTTTTTTCTGCTACAAATGCTGAAAATCTTTCTCCTCTATCACTTTTCTTCTCAGAACCTCTTAAGAAAGAACTTCCTTGATTAAAATAAAAATCAATAGATGTGGTTTCAGTTTCTTCTTCGTCTGTATATCCTGGATAGGCTTTAGGGGCATCAAGATTCCAGGCCATATTAAATCTTTGTGTTGAATTAACCCCATCAGCTACCTCACTTGACTCAGTATCTAAATTACTTCCAGTAGCAATAACTTTAGCATTACCAGTTACACTTAACTTTTTTGGATTATCAATCATAGAGTCATCAAAAGGTAATGATAATGATTTAGATGCACTACTTGTAGAACTTGAGCTATTAGGATAATCCGAGGCTTTGAATTCTATGGATCCAGCATCTTTTCCGTCATATTTAAAATTAAGAGTATAACTTGTTCCTTTTGGTAACATCCCTTTCGGTAAAGTTGTTTCAACATCGAAAACAACATCACCACCCTTCATCATAATCGGGTTGGGATTAACGTTGATTTGTTGTTGTTTAGATAATTCTACCATCTTTTTTAGTGGATTACACCCAGCTAAGAAAACTATGGTAGCTATAAATAGATTTAAAATATTAATATTTTTCATTTCAATTGATTTTATGGTAATTTCTTATAAAGACAAAAATACATATTTTTAAATAAACTATATATAAAAATCTATAATTCAGAGAACCTCTTATTTCCCTTTAAAAAATATTCTAAAGGAATAATTTTATATGTTAGATTAATCTTTTTGAGATTAGGTTTTCTGCTAAACAATAGTATTTTCGGTAATAAGATAATAAAGTTTAGATATGCTTTATAAATAGCAAAAAAGTGTTTAAATGATTTTTTGCCGATCAAAAATTTGAATGAAGCAAAAAAATCAAAAAATAATCTGAATGGTATTTTGTATGTTAGTGATAATATTTTATCATTTTTAGCTAACATGATTAAATTATTTCTAAAATTAAGATAAGTCTTAATTGGATCTTGATTATTTAGAGTACCTCCACCTAGGTGATATATTTTACTACTTGGAATACAATAATTATCATATCCCATTTTACTAATTCGCCAACACAAATCTATCTCTTCCATATGTGCAAAGAAATTTTCATCGAACCCACCAGAATTTTTAAAAATTTTAGATCTTATCATTAAGCAAGCTCCTGATGACCAAAAAGTTTTAATTATATTATCATACTGACCTTCATCTTTTTCTAAAAAATCAAAGATTCTTCCTCTGCAGTATGGATAACCAAGGAAATCTATAAATCCTCCTGCAGCTCCAGCATATTCAAAATATTTTTTATCATTATATGATAAGATTTTTGGTTGACAAGCTCCCATATTTGAATTTGACTCTAGCGCATCAAACATTGGTTTTAACCAATTTTCTGTAACTTCTATGTCATTATTTAAGAATACATAATAGTCAGAAGTAATGTTATTTATGCATTTATTATATCCACCAGCATAACCATAATTTTTATTATGTGAAACTGTTTTTACAGAATGAAAT